>ERZ773214.1250-NODE-1250-length-15086-cov-18.994678_pt1 | contig 15086 bp, 16 predicted proteins | sample MGYA00511238_ERZ773214 | MGnify/ENA primary metagenome ERZ773214 (study PRJEB29015, sample SAMEA2738157) | human oral metagenome | biome: human oral; feature: human-associated habitat; material: saliva | place: China | collected 2259 ...
ATTATGATAATGAGAATGAAGATGTTGATAGGGAAGATGATGAAACCGATAATGCTTTGTTGGCTGTTACGGTTTGGGCTTGTCAAGATTTCGTCCCTTTGCTGATGCGCATCCGAGACTATGAAATAAAGAAACATGATAGTAGTATGCCGCCTCGTAGCAAATACTTATTTGAGGCTGTTATGGCTTATGATAATCAGTGGGCATACAACTTTATTGATGCAACACTTGCCTTGTCTTCAAAAAAGAAAGATTGTGAGTATGCCTCTGATATCACGATGGCAACAAACTTTCATTCGGCTATGTTATCTCATTATAATCCTCGTTTTGCCAACTTATTAAGGAAGTATCCTGGTGAAGACTTTGGTGATGGCTATGAGTAATAGCCGTATCATCAATAACAAACGCCCTCGTTTCTCCAGTTCCCTTTGACAAGGACGGAGAAATGAGGGCGTTCGTTGTTTTCTTTACTTGTGTCGGTTAGCACGTTGCTGACGGTATTTAGCTTTCTGCTTTGCACTACCAGAGCCGTGTGCACCAGTAATATACTTCTTTTTCTTGGCTTTGGTTTTCACCTTGCCATCATCGGTTTTGGGTTTCGACGCACTTCGAAAGACCATTCCGGTTTCAATAATATCGTCAATATCACTCATATACAATCTTTTTAATGATGGAATAAACGAACGCCAGTAAAAGCCATTGCGATGTTGTATTTGTCACAAGTGTCAATAACATGGTCGTCACGAATACTTCCACCAGCCTGTGCTATATATTCTACACCACTCTTATGCGCACGCTCAATGTTGTCGCCAAATGGGAAGAAAGCGTCAGAACCGAGTGCAACACCCGTATTCTTGGCAATCCACTCTTTGCGTTCCTCACGTGTCAGAGGCTCTGGGCATTCTGTGAAGAACTGCTGCCATACACCATCCTGTAGTACATCTTCATACTCATCAGAGATGTAGATATTGATTGTGTTATCTCGATCGGCACGGCGAATACCCTTCTTAAATGGAAGATTCATAACCTTTGGACACTGGCGCAACCACCATTCGTCAGCCTTACTACCAGCTAAGCGGGTGCAGTGGATACGACTTTGCTGTCCAGCACCAATACCAATCGCCTGTCCGTCCTTCACATAGCAAACAGAGTTACTCTGTGTATACTTCAATGTAATCAGCGAAATGATGAGATCACGCTTAGCATCCTCTGTGAATGTCTTGTTCTTTGTAGGGATGTTCTCGAAGAGTGCGGGATCATCAAGCTTCACTTCGTTGCGGCCCTGTTCAAATGTAATGCCGAAAACTTGCTTTTTTTCGATTGGAGCAGGCACATAGTTAGGGTCAATCTTAATGACATTGTATGCACCCTTACGCTTATCCTTCAGAATTTCTAAAGCCTCTGGAGTATAGTCAGGTGCGATAACACCATCGCTAACTTCACGCTTAATCAGCAACGCTGTCTCCTTATCGCAGGTGTCACTGAGCGCACAGAAGTCGCCATAAGAACACATACGGTCGGCTCCGCGAGCACGTGCATAGGCGCTGGCAAGCGGTGTAAGCTCGAAGTCAACATCATCGACGAAGTAAATCTTCTTGAGAGTATCACTCAAAGGGAGACCCACTGCAGCACCAGCTGGGCTGACATGCTTGAACGATGCAGCTGCAGGCAGACCAGTAGCGGCCTTCAACTCTTTAACGAGTTGCCAGCTGTTGAGTGCATCAAGAAAGTTAATGTAGCCGGGACGACCACTGAGAACTGTGATTGGGAGTTCGCCTTCCTCCATATAGATACGTGAAGGCTTTTGGTTCGGATTGCATCCGTACTTAAGAGCTAATTCTTTCATATAACTTATGTGGTATATGTAAATTGGTAGTGCAAAGATACGGAAAAATAATGGAATACGCTGTTACGCTTGTCGTTTTTAAGTAAATTAGGCGTGTTGGTTTGTTTCTTTTGAAGAAAATCAGTACTTTTACACTCGAAAAGAAAACAATCTTTGGAGCGGGAGGGCTATCCAGCGCAGGCTGAATACTCTCTGACTCCTCTAATCCCTTTAAATTACTTAAAGATATGCAAGCATTACACACAGACAAGGCACCTGCTGCAGTAGGTCCTTACAGTCAGGCTATTGAAGCCAATGGTTTTATTTTCGCATCTGGTTCACTTCCTATTGACCCAGCTACCAATGCTTTTGTTGAGGGTGGTGTGAAGGAACAAACTCGCCAGTCGCTCACTAACGTATGCAACGTGTTGGCTTCTGTAGGTGTAGACCTGTCTCATGTTGTTAAGACAACAGTATTCCTTTCTGATATGGAGAACTTCGCTGCGATGAATGAAGTTTATGCCGAGTTCTTCAAGGAACCTTATCCAGCACGTTCTGCATTCGCTGTAAAGGCTTTGCCAAAGGGTGCGCTTGTTGAGATTGAGTGCATTGCTGTGAAGTAAGTTGGTTTTATTTGCCTAATAGCATACGCTTTCAATACTGCTATTAGGTTCAAATGACGAAATATAAGCGTCCTTTTGTAATGGGTAGTATTCTATTTCTATCCTTATAAAAGGACGCTTGTTATTTTTGTTTTGTATTCAAATATGCATCGTTTCATTGCTTTTCTGTCTTTGTGCGGATGGTTCGCACGTGTGGTGTTGATGCTTCGCACATAGGGTGCTAACGCCCCGCACGTGATGTGCGAAGCACTAAATGTTGTGTGATAGGCTGGTTATAAGAGGATAGAAAGTGGTAAATCAGATGCTATGTTACCCTGAATAATGTTTATTTGATTATGGTTTTGCTTATCCATAACTGATACATTATTTTCTGTTTCAAAGCGATTTTATATAGCGTAGTACGTAATTTATATTTACACTCCTTGTTTACAAGTTTAATTAACATATTTAACTTTAAGAAAAGTCGTTGAATATTACTTAATTACTTATTCTTTTATTACTTTTGTACCACGTTAGTATATATAGTGAAGAATGAGAAATGAAAAAGAAGCTTAGAACCATTATCGAGGAGCTTGGTCAAAAGGCAAATATCCGCAGAGAACTGGCTTCTGACTTGGAAAGATTGTCCAGTAGGTTAGCACTTTATCACATTCACTTGGAATCGGCTTCATTGAAGAAAATTATTGGCTATTTCAAGGGGAAGGAAAAACCTTCTAAAAAGACTTTAGACAGGCTGGCTCTCTTTGCTGGTTTCCAAAATTGGAAAGACTTAAATGCGGCTTTGCATGGTGAAAATGATGCAAAGTTGAATTACGAAGATTAATTGCTCTGTAGAGAGATTGAGTAGGGGAGAAATCTCTGAAAGGTTATCTCTGAAGGATTGTAGGGACATATGATGTGTTTATCTGTTAGCGATACCTATCACAAGATAAGCAAAGCATGGGTCCCTACATTATTTATATGTGTTTTTTACGGTGAGAAGTTTTTATCTTTACACTCAAAAAACTGATAAGAAGGCATTTTAGATGACATAATATGATAACTCTTTCTCTCCTTCTTTCGTTAGCTTTATCAATAATGAATGTCTAATAATCCTTATTAATAGGTAAATAAAAAAGCCCGAAACCAATAGTTTCGGACTTTTATTTTCTTGGATTTCCAAGGGCTTACTTCTCTGCAACAACAGTTCTCTTCTCCTTGATGCGTGCAGCCTTACCTGTGAGTTCACGGAGGTAGTAGAGTTTCGCACGACGAACTTTACCGCGCTTGTTCACCTCGATAGAATCGATGTTTGGTGACTCGATTGGGAAGATACGCTCAACACCAATGGTGCCTGACATCTTACGAACTGTGAAACGCTTCTTCTCACCATGACCAGAAATCTTGATAACTACGCCACGGTAGAGCTGAATACGATGCTTGTTACCCTCGACGATTTTGTAAGCGACAGTGATAGTGTCACCAGCCTTGAACTCTGGGAACTGCTTGCCGGTTGCAAATGCTTCTTCAGCAACTTTAATTAAATCCATTTTTCTATTAATTAAATATTGTTTGTCGTTCCAACGTAACGTAATCCATGACTCTTCCACGATCAGCGGTTACGCCGAAAAGCGGTGCAAAGTTACTACTTTTCAATGAAATAACAAAGTAATTGTTAGCTTTTTAATGCTTATTTGTTGCAAGCACCTTGGCTATTTCTTTCTTAGCCTTTGCCATTTGCTTTTGGAAAGCATCAGATGATTGTACGGCAGCAAAGCCTACACTTGCACAAAGACGGCCTGCATCAACATCGCTCTGATAGTGATAACCACAGATCACTCGGCTCTGACCATACTCGTAAGCATGCTTCATAATCTCGTTGCCACGTGATGGATTCAGCTCTGTCAAAGTCAATCCGAATATCCAACCACGACAGGTATGACCTGAAGGATAAGAACCGTTGTTAATCAACTCTGCCTCAAACTGTGGTTGAAGTGTATGCTCATGGAATTGTGCAAACGGACGTTTACGCATATATTTCGCTTTAGCACGGTCAACAGCGTGGTTGCCATCAATACCTATCATGCACATGAGTTTGTAGGTCTCTGGTGTCTTTTCTGGTGTGATAAGCAAACCAAAGGATGGAGCAAAGCCTACGAGAACAGAATCAACATCGAAGTTAGCGTCGAACTTAGCCTGTGCAGCACGTTCTTTGTCCTCTCTCATCTTTCGACCCCACCAATACTGACGGAAGTCATAATCAAATTGATAAGATGCTGTGTCGGGTGGAGCTGGGAGGTAGATACCTGCATCTGGCATAGCTGCTTCTGGTATGAACGACTGTTTTTTGTAATCCTGCGCATTGACAGTCATGCCTACGAAAAGCATAACCATGCTAACGAATAAACTCTTTTTCATAATAATAAATGTTTTGTTGAATTAATTAATATGTATTGCAAAAGTAAGTAATTATGCGTTTCTGTCAAAGGTTTAATTACTTTTTAATAGTTGCATTCTGCGTTAGTGGTCTTTTAGTAGGGTTGCAACTATTGGCTTCCTGATGTATAAATGTCTGACAGTGTGCCTCTCATGTAGTAATGAAGGGTTATCTATTCGTTGGTAGTAAATAGGGTGTGAAGAGATAAATAAGGTTTTTGAGGAGTAAGAGAATGGTTCTTCCGTTAAATGTGTGGACACTTTTCGTATTGCGTAAACGGATGAATTGAAGTTACTCATTAAACAAAAACATGGCTAAAACAGTCATCTATCTGTTCTATTATCATTCTCTGACATTGAAAACTATTTCATTTAAGACTTTGAAAATATGTAGACAAGAGTTTGAAAAATCATTACATAATTTCGGGTAAAACATATATAAAGGACGGCAAAAATACATATAAAAAGCAGGTTTGTAACCAACAGGAAATCAATTAGTTATAAAACGGAATAAGAATAGGTGCTTAATTAGACTTCAAAAGGGCGTTAGTAAGGGTCTTAAAGGGCACCTTTTGCGATTCAATTAGGCGTCTTTAAGAAGCCAAAAGAGCATATATAGGTTCAGAGTTGTGTGAAAATAGTTTACAGATATTGGTTGTTATAAGAATAAGTTGTTTGTATAAGATGGAGCGATATACTACTTAGATAGCTGAAGTTTTAATTTATTTTCTTGTGGATGTTCCAACTCTTAGAGAGCTTGTAACTATGAACTTATAGAAAAGAGGAAGCATATCACTTTGAGTTGTAGATAGACCTTAGACAGTGTCATGCTTCCTTATCGTGTTACTCTATGATTCTCTATATCCAATAGAGAGGGTAGAGTGTATTAGAGTCATTCCGTGTTTATTGATTATGTCAGACTTCTCTGTATGTAAAATGGAGTAAATGTTAGTGTAATAAATCATAACCCCTGTTCACAAAGATAAGCTAAAAATTTCAATCATACTTTCAAGAAAAACGAAAATCATTAGTCTTTAATATATAAATTATCTTTTAATTCTTATTCGTGAGCGCTATCCCTCCTTTTTCTCGTTAATTTTATGTATCTTTGTCATCGTTTGAAAAGACACAATACTAAGTTTGCAGTGGTGTTCGAATAGCCTGCTTGAACCTATTTATCTCTTTTGGTTACATGATTGATGTATCTCTCATTGGTTTTGTTGATAGTAGGCTGTGGGAAAAGGACACTTTGCATGCAATAATGACAATAACAGAACTCAAAAGCGTAACAAGCATTGAAAACAGAAAGAAAGATAAGCCCATGGGCATGGATACCCTCACTTTATTTTGCTGAGGGTCTGCCTTATATTGCCGTAACTGTATTATCCTTGCAGGTCTATATGCAAATGGGCTTGTCAGATGCCGAAGTAACTTTTTATACTTCATGGCTTTACCTCCCTTGGGTTATCAAACCTCTGTGGAGTCCATTTCTTGATTTGATTAAGACAAAGCGATGGTGGATTATCATTATGCAGTTGCTTGTAGGTGCAGCTTTCGCAGGTGTTGCCTTTACGGTCAATACTTCGTTATGGCTTCAAGGAACAATCTGTTTCTTTTGGTTGCTGGCATTTAGTAGTGCGACACATGATGTTGTTGCAGACGGGTTCTATATGATGGGACTTAATCAGCATGATCAAGCTTTCTTTGTAGGTATTCGTTCAACCTTCTATCGTATATCAATGGTTGTTGGTAAGGGTGGACTGATTGCGCTTGCAGGTTTTTTACATAAGAACTTTGATATTCAGTGGGCTTGGTCGCTTGTGTTTTATGGTTTGATGGCTCTTTTCATGGGTCTCGCCCTTTATCATCGCTTTATTCTTCCTCGTCCGTCTGAGGATTCAGAGAGGGCACAGGTGTCAGCCAGCCATTTGCTTCGCAGTTTTGGAGAGACTTTTCTTTCCTTCTTCAAAAAGGAGCAGGCTTTAACAACAATCTGTTTCCTACTTCTGTTTCGTTTGCCAGAAGCTTTGATAATCCCTATTTCTCAACTCTTCCTGCAGGCATCGAAGGCAAAAGGGGGATTGGCCCTTTCTGAGATAGAGTATGGTACGGTGAATGGTGTTGTTGGCGTGGCAGGTCTCTTGATAGGCGGTGTCATTGGAGGAATGATGATTAGTCGTGATGGTTTAAAGCGCTGGATATGGCCAATGACGGCAGCTATCACGTTGCCTAACTTAGCTTATGTCTATTTAGCCTATATGCTTCCCGATAATGTGATAGCGATTAGTATTGCTGTATTTATCGAGAATTTCGGTTATGGATTTGGTTTTAGTGCCTATATGCTCTTTATGATTTATTTCAGTCGGGGTGAGCATAAGACCAGTCATTATGCGCTTTGTACAGGCTTTATGGCGTTGTCAATGATGATTCCAGGCTTGTTTGCAGGTGCGTTGGCACAGGCGGTGGGTTATCGTTGGTTCTTTGTTATCGTCATGATTGTTTGCATCTTCCCATTCTTGGTTGCTCATCAGCTGCGTATTGATGAGGATTTTGGGAAGAAGTAGCCGATAGAGGCGCTTTGAAGGAAGGAGAAAGGAGAAGGGAAAAGAAGGCTACGAGGCAATGCTTCGTAGAAGCGGACCGTGAGATAGACGGCTGAAGGGAGGCAGAATTTAGGCAGGAACTGCCTTTAACAGAATCTCAATTAGCCGTGGTAAAGCATAATTTTCAAGGTCTTGCTTTTCAATCCATATGAATTCAGAGAGCAGTTGTGGACGCCTTGTAGGCTGCCAAAGGTAGATGTCTGCAAGAAGAATCTGATGGGTAAGAATATGCTTTACCCCCTTTTGTAGTAGCTGTGCTTCAGTTTTCCATGCAGAGTCTTCAGATGATGTAAGGTGTTCTTCCTGTGGAAACTCCCATAGTCCTTGCCAAATGTCACCCGCACCACGTTGGTGGATGGCTATCTTTCCTTCATATTCAATACAAAGATAGGTGAAATGACGTTCCCGTTGTTTCACTTTTTTGCTTTTTACTGGTAGTTCATTAATACGTTGTTCACGGAAAGCAACGCATGTTTCGCAGAGTGGACAAGCACTGCAATGAGGAGAATTTGGTGTACACTGCGTTGCGCCAAAGTCCATAATAGCTTCGTTGTAGTCAGCAGGTTCATTTATAGGTAAAAGAGATTGAGCGAGCGCTTGAAACTCCTTCTTCCCTTCGGTACTATCAATAGGTGTATCAATGCCATAATAACGAGAAAGCACACGATAAACGTTGCCGTCTACCACAGCAACAGGTTCGCCAAAAGCAATAGAAGCAATGGCTGCAGCAGTATAATCACCCACACCTTTCAGAGTCTTTAATTCTTTGAAAGTCTGTGGGAATCCACCTAATTCCATCACCTGTTGTGCTGCCGTATGGAGGTTTCTTGCACGAGAATAGTAACCCAAACCCTGCCAAGCCTTTAGCACTTCGTTCTCAGTGGCAGCAGCGAGGTCGTTAACCGTGGGCCATTGTGCCATAAAACGTTCCCAATAACTCATACCTTGAACAATACGAGTTTGCTGTAAAATAACCTCACTCAGCCAGATAGCGTATGCATCCTTTGTCTCTCGCCAAGGTAGAGAACGTCCGTTATTTTTGAACCATTGAAGGAGTGTTGCTGCGAAATTCATGGAACAAAGGTAGTTAAAAAGTGGAAAAAGAATGAAAAGTAATGTGATGTTTTGTTGGTTAAATCATTATAATTTCCTATTTTTGCCATGACTATTACCCTTAAAAGGCATATTTTTATGTTACTTTCAGATAGAAAAGTATTATAAACATAAGCCAGATATAGGGAGGATTATTATAAAATTAGAAGTTATAAAAGATGAGAAACAAGGTAAAGAAAATGTTTATGGGCCTTGCCCTCATTGTGGCAATGCTATTGGTAAGTTCATGTGCTACGCGTGAGTCAGCTATTAACGACTTAGAGAATTTCTCCTACGAATTACGTGATAACAGCCAATACTACACAGCAAAGAAGTGGCGTAAAGCTGTTGATAAGTTTGGTCGTATCCGTCGAGAGATCTCACGCCATGATTATACCGTTGCAGAACGCCAGCGTATCGGTAAGCTCGAAGGTGATTGTGCCCGTTATATGGTGCGCGGTGCCAAGGATGGTGTGATGAATAGCGTCTTTGGTCTTGGTAGTGAGATACAAGGTATCTTAGATGCTATCGGTATCAAAGGTAAAGAATAGACTTGATAAGGTCTTTGGTAGTTATAAAGAAATTGAACTTCAGTTCTCAAAAAGCAGAACTTGAAGCAGACAGAATAAAACAAAAGGTGGCAGCTTATTAGACTTTAAGCAAATAGTTGGCAACCTTTTGTTTTTTTTTGATTTAAAATATTGTTTAGTCGCTTATAATTAGTAACTTTGCAAATCAAATCCATAAAATGTTTTACAATGGCTGGTAAAAAACAAATTAAGACTGCTCTTATTTCGGTTTTTCATAAAGATGGACTTGAGGATTTGCTCAAGAAGTTAGATGCGGAAGGTGTGAAATTCTTAAGTACAGGTGGTACACAAGAGTTCATCGAATCATTAGGATACCCATGTCAGAAGGTAGAAGACGTAACATCTTATCCTTCTATCCTTGGAGGTCGCGTGAAGACCCTTCATCCAAAAGTCTTTGGAGGAATCCTTTCTCGCCGTGATAATGAAGGTGATCAGGCACAGATGCAGAAATATGAAATACCTTTCATTGATCTTGTTATCGTAGATCTTTATCCGTTTGAGCAGACAGTTGCCAGTGGTGCCAGCGCAGAAGACATCATTGAGAAGATTGATATCGGTGGTATTTCACTGATACGTGCAGGAGCAAAGAACTTCAAGGATGTTGTTATCGTGCCAAGTAAGGCAGAATATCCAGTGTTGCTCCAGATTCTCAATACAAATGGTGCGCAGACAGATATTGAAGACCGAAAGATGTTTGCAGAGCGTGCTTTTGGTGTCAGCAGTCACTATGATAAAGCTATCCATAGCTGGTTTGCAACAGAATAAGCACAGATTAGAAAAGAATATACAATTATAAAATACAGATATATTAATGGGATTATTTTCATTTATCCAGGAAATTGCTATGGACCTGGGAACGGCAAACACAATTATTATCAGCGATGATAAGATTGTAGTTGACGAGCCGTCAGTAGTAGCACTGGACCGTCGCACAGATAAGATGATTGCTGTGGGTGGTGATGCAAAGATGATGTACGAGAAGGAACATCCCAATATTCGTACAATCCGCCCTTTGCGCGACGGAGTTATCGCTGACTTTACAGCTTGTGAGCAGATGATGCGTGGACTTATTAAGATGGTTCACAGTGGTAATCGTTTCTTCTCACCTTCATTACGTATGGTAATCGGTGTTCCTTCAGGTTCTACAGAAGTGGAGCTTCGTGCCGTTCGTGACTCAGCTGAACACGCTGATGGTCGTGATGTATATCTTATCTTCGAGCCAATGGCTGCAGCTCTTGGTATGGGTCTTGATGTAGAGGCTCCAGAGGGTAACATGATTGTTGATATCGGTGGTGGTAGCACTGAGATTGCTGTAATCTCTTTGGGTGGTATTGTATGTAATAACTCTATCCGTGTAGCTGGTGATGACCTCACTGCAGATATTCAGGAATATATGAGTCGTCAGCACAATGTGAAGGTCAGTGAGCGTATGGCAGAGCGTATTAAGCTCCATGTAGGTTCTGCGCTGACAGACCTTGGTGATGAAGCTCCAGAGGATTACATTGTACATGGTCCTAATCGCATCACAGCTCTTCCTATGGAGGTTCCTGTATGCTATCAGGAGATTGCTCATTGTCTTGATAAGACCGTTGCAAAGATTGAGAATGCTGTTCTTTCAGCATTGGAGAACACTCCACCTGAGCTTTATGCTGACATCGTAAAGAATGGTATCTATCTCAGTGGAGGTGGTGCTTTGCTTCGTGGTATCGACAAGCGTCTGACTGATAAGATTAATATTCCATTCCATATTGCCGAAGACCCATTGCACAGTGTGGCTAAGGGTGCAGGCATTGCATTGAAGAACGTAGATCGTTTCTCGTTCTTGATGAGATAACAACTAACGTTCATGCACAATCTGACTGAGTTCCTTGCTAAGTACAAGCATTGGTTCTTGTTCGTTGCCCTGGAAGTCTTGAGTATGGTTCTTCTGTTCCGATTCAATGACTATCAGGGCAGTGTGTGGTTCACGTCAGCAAACTATGTGGCTGGTTTAGCTTATGAAGGAAGTTCAAAGGTTACGTCTTATCTAACAATGGGTGAGGTGAATGAGGCTTTGACCAAACGTAACCTTGAGCTGGAACGTCAAGTGAAGGAGTTATCTGCTCAACTTTATGATAAGACAAAGGATTCTACCTTTCTTCATAAAGGTCAGTATCGTTTCCTTTCAAAGTTCCGATTGATACAGGCAAAGGTTGTTGCCAATTCGCTGGATAAACCTAATAACTTTATCACCATCAACAAAGGAACATGGGATGGTGTACATAAGGATATGGGTGTTGCTTGTGGTAATGGTGTTGTGGGTATTGTCTATATGGCAGGTATTCATTATGCTGTTGTAATTCCTGTGCTGAACTCAAAGTCAAACATCAGTTGTTCTATTCAAGGACGCGACTACTTCGGTTATCTCCATTGGAATGGTGGTGCATCTGATGTTGCTTATTTAGATGATGTCCCTCGTCATGCTAAGTTTAAGTTAGGCGACCGTGTTGTAACGAGTGGATATTCTTCTGTTTTCCCAGCTGGCGTGTTAGTTGGTAAGATAAAACATGTCTATAATTCAGAAGATGGACTCTCTTATCGACTACAAATCCAGCTATCAACAGACTTCGGAAACCTTCGTGATGTCTGTGTGATTGACGATGCTTCTATAAGAGATCAACGTCAAGTTATAAAGGCAGCACAAGACTCTATCAAACCTATTGAGAGTCAGATGGAGAATAGGGTACAATAAGTAGACTGCTTGCAGATATTATTTAGATTGATGGGAGGTAGGATAACCACACTTTGTAGAGTCATTCTAACATTGGTGTGAGCTACTTTCCCCCTTTGAATTACGAATAAAAAGAATGAATATAGATTTCCTAAAACGTTTGCTTTGGTTTGCTGTTTTGACAGTGGCACAGGTGTTTGTACTCAATCACATCCATCTGTTTGCTGTTGCCACACCATTGCTTTATATCTATTTTATCCTTTTGTTCCCTCGTAATTATCCTCAGTGGGCTATGTTGATATGGGCGTTTCTAATGGGTCTTACCATTGACACTTTCTCAAATACGCCCGGTGTAGCTTCTGCTTCATTGACTTTAATAGCTGCTTTACAGCCTTATGTACTACAGCTATTCATACCTCGTGACAGTAGTGACAACTTCCAAGCAGGTATGGACACGCTTAGTATACCGCAATATACGTGGTATGCGGCTATTCTAACCTTGACATACAGCGTTGTTTTCTTCTCATTAGAGATGTTTAGTTTCTTTAATGTGTTAGAATGGTCACTTTGTATTGGCGGTAGTTCATTGCTCACGCTTATTCTTATTCTTGTTGTTGAGAACGTAAGGAGGCGATAAGAAATGAAGAATTACGATTTAGAAAAACGTCGCCTCGTGCTTAGTGCTGTTGCAATAGGTATCGTGGTGATATATATTATACGTCTTTTTGCTCTTCAGATAGCCAGTGACGACTATCGGAAGAGCGCCGACTCTAATGCTTTCTTAAAGAAGATTGAGTTCCCTTCACGTGGTTCTATCACTGATAGGAATGGTAAGTTGCTGGTTTTTAATCAGCCAGCTTATGACATTATGGTGGTAACCAACGAGATGAAAGGGCATCTTGATACATTGGAGTTTTGTAAGGCACTAAACATAACAAAGGCTGATTTTATCAACCGAATGGCTAACATCAAGGATAGAAGTAAGAATCCGGGTTACTCTCGCTTTACGCAACAACTATTCTTGAGCCAATTGAGTGATAAAGACTTTAGTGCCTTCCAAGAGAAACTTTATCGTTTTCCAGGCTTTTATATTCAGAAACGTAGTGTTCGTCAGTATCAACGAGCTATTGCCGCACATGTCCTTGGAGATGTAGCAGAGGTGAGTCAGGGTGATATTGAGGAAGATGAGTACTATCAGCCAGGAGATTATATTGGTAAGATGGGTGTCGAGCGTGAGTATGAGAAAGACTTACGTGGAGTAAAGGGAGTACAGATTCTTCTGCGTGATGCCCACGGACAGATACAAGGTCGCTATCAGGATGGTAAGTATGACCAGCGTCCACATCCTGGACGTGATATCCAACTTGGTCTTGATGCAGAACTTCAGGCACTTGGTGAACGCCTAATGGAAGGTAAATTAGGTGCAATTGTAGCTATCGAACCAAAGACTGGTCAAATCTTAGCAATGGTTTCTGCGCCGACTTTTGACCCTCGTATGATGATAGGTAAACTACGTGGTAAGTATCAGCGAGATATGACGCTTGACCCAGCAAAGCCTCTACTTAATCGTGCTATAATGGGTCAATACCCTCCAGGTTCAACGTTTAAGACCGGACAGGCTGTTACTTATTTCACAGAAGGGATTGTTACAGACTCAACTCGTTATCCTTGTCATCATGGATTCAACTTTAAAGGACTTCATGTCGGTTGTCACGCACATGCATCTCCTATCTCATTAGTACCTTCAATCAGTACCTCCTGTAATAGTTATTACTGCTGGGGACTGTATCATATGCTCTCCAATCGTAGGAAATATAAGACATTGGAGGATGCTATGAACGTGTGGCGCGACTACATGGTATCAATGGGTTTCGGTTATAAATTAGGTATTGATCTTCCTGGTGAGAAGCGCGGTATGATTCCAAATGCGAAGTTCTATGATAATGCTTTTAAGAAATGGAATCCGCTTTCGGTTATCTCTATTTCTATCGGTCAGGGTGAGGTCAACCTTACTCCACTGCAGATTGCTAACCTCGGTGCTACGATTGCGAATCGTGGTTATTACATTGCGCCACATGTTGTACGTAGTATTCAAGGGAAAAAACTCGATAAGAAGTATGTGGAGAAGCATCATACAAAGGGAAGTCTAAGAGCTTACCAAGAAGTAATAGCGGGTATGGTTTCATCAGTACGTGGTGGAACTTGTGCGCATGCGGTTCATCCTGGTTACTCATTGGCAGGTAAGACGGGTACAGCTCAGAACCGCGGTAAGGACCACTCTGTGTTTATGGGTTTTGCACCTGTTGATACTCCAAAGATAGCTATTGCTGTTTATGTTGAGAATGGTGGATTTGGCGCAGACTATGGTGTGCCAATTGGTTCGCTAATGATAGAGCAGTATATTAATGGAAAGCTTACTCCTGGTGATGAAGCTCGTGCTGCAGCAGTTCAGAAACGTCATATCGCTTACTCCTTTAAGCGTCCTTTGTCACGTGCTGACTCTCTTCGTCTCGACTCTATCAAGCGTGTAAATACTATTAGAGACTCGCTGAAGAAGGTAAAAGAGAAGCAGGATTTAGCTGATGCAGAAAAGCTGAAGGAAGCAAAGGCAAGGAAAGAAGCTGAGGAAAAGGAGAAGAAGAAGCAACAACAGAACGAACCTGCTATCCGTGTAGAGCCTGAAACAACGGTTAAGACGGAGAAGAAAGAGAAGGATAAGGAAGGCGATAAGAAGGAAAAAGAAAAAGAAAAGAATAAAGACAATCGAAAGGAAAATAAGGAAAAGCCTAAGGTGAAGGAAAAGCCTAAGGAGCAATCCAAAGACAAAGCAAAGGAACAACCCAAGGTGAAGTCTAAGGAACAGGCGAAAGAAAAGCCTAAGGAGCAACCTAAGGCTAAACCGAAGGAACAAGTAAAAGATAAACCAAAGGAACAGCCTAAAGAGAAATCAAAGGGTCAATCCAACGATAAACAAAAAAGCAAGGAGAAAGTAAATCGTGCCAAGTAATTATACAGCAGACAGACAACCAGGTGTACTTCGTTCATTAGATTGGTGGACGATAGGTATCTATATTGCGTTGCTCACCTTTGGATGGGTGAGTGTCTGTGGTGCGAGTTATACTTATGGTGATACAGAGATTTTCTCACTTTCAACCCGTTCGGGTATGCAGATTGTGTGGATTGGTACTTCTATCTGTTTAGGCTTTGTGCTTCTAATGATGGACGACC
>ERZ773214.1255-NODE-1255-length-15023-cov-6.576897_pt1 | contig 15023 bp, 12 predicted proteins | sample MGYA00511238_ERZ773214 | MGnify/ENA primary metagenome ERZ773214 (study PRJEB29015, sample SAMEA2738157) | human oral metagenome | biome: human oral; feature: human-associated habitat; material: saliva | place: China | collected 2259 ...
TTCACCTTTAAAGTAATCATATACTATTTCATATGATTCTAGATATGAAGCTAAATCATGTAATCTTTTAAGCTCTGTTATTAATTCTAGATAATATTGATATTTACTCATATCTTTTTTAATATTATCTATAAGTTTACTATATTCTTCTTTATCAAAGTCACTTTTTAATAAATCTTTAATTGGTTTAGATTTATATTCTATACTTTCTGTAATAAGACTAAGCATTTCTTTATTTGTGTATATAGTGGTATCATACACTTTCTCAAGATGTTCTATAATTATCTCCTGTAATTTTGAAATCTGGCTAGTTAATTCATCAAATGTTAAATCTGGTTCCATTTCTTGTTTGATATCGTATAATAGATATCTAAGTCTAGTTGATACATTCATATGTAGTATAATTGAATATTGATCAACAGTTCTTATCATTGTAATCATCTCCAGTCGCAAAAAAAATAATAGTGGGAGAGATATTGCTACCTCTCCCTATGTAAAAATATATGAAAATAATGCCTTATCTATATTGACCGTCTACTACAGCACTCTTTTCTAGTCTATAAAGTACCATCATTGTATCAGATACAGATATATCAAATGATGTATATAATATACCTTTAATAGTTTTATCTTCTATAGCTACAGATATACCACCTTTAGTTTCATATCCTATAGTTCTAATACCATCATTTACTTGACTATGGTCAATCCAGCACCAAACTGAATCAATTTGTTGATCTAATCCTGTATATTCAATACTGTTAAATATGTAGAATACTTTATCAAATACATTATGTAATTTATCAAATGCTTCCTTAGCTTTAATAATATTACTATCAGCTTGTCTGTCATAATTTCCAAATATACCACCATTATCATCAGATTGTAATCTTGTTTTTATTAATAAATCATTAGATTCATAAGCAGGTGCATTTAATATCTTAGTAATTTTATAAATAGATGCTCCAAATCTGTCAGCAAATGACCAAGTTTCTCTAGTAAGTCTTATTAACATACTATTTTCTATCTTTCTAGTAATACTTCCATATGCATCTACTTTATATTTAGCTTTTGCCAAGTTTACTGCATTATTAAGAGCAAATGTAAATCCTAATAAATCCGCTATATAAACACAAGATTTTTCCATTTCTTCTTTATTAGAAGTGTTACATTTTAATATAGATTTTCCTTTTTCTAAATAAAGTTTAATCATTGCAGCTGGCATAACTTTATTTATTAATTTACTATACATTACAGATATTTCATATTCTACTTTGTCTTCTTCCTTAGTAGAATTTTTAAGATGTTCTATTAATTCTGGGTGTACAAATCTTTCTATTAATTTTATTGCTCCATTAAAATTTTTAAATAACATATTATTTACCTCCTATTATATTAAGAGGTGGGAGAATAAATTCCCACCAATTTTATTAATCTTTAAACTCTTTACATTCACAACATTCTTCAGCTTGTTTTTCTTCTACAACAGCGAAGAATTCTATATAATCATCTAATCCAGTAACAGATGACTCTACTACCTTTTTAATATATGCATCTCTGTCTATAAGATCAAATGTATTTTCTGGATTAGGATACACTAATTTACCACTGTTTTCTACACAATATTCACCATTTTGATCAAGAGATAGTTCATATACTTTCTTATTTTTAAGATTTTCACTATCTTCAGATACGAAGATATCAACTTCTTGATCAAATAATAATTTACGAACAGTAAATTCTAATGATGAACTAGAAGCATCATTTAATATATTAGATATAAATCTATCTATTTGATAATCTTCAATATTTCCAATATTGTCTTCTAATTTAACTAAATGTACTAAAAGTGTTGGTGATGACATTCCCATTTCTGTATTAATATATGCTAAATCATGGAACATATCAAATTTATATTTATCTAACATATATAATAAAGCACTTAATGCTCTCTTATGTAACTCAAGTATAGTCTTTTTCATATCAAAATGTTCTTCTTTAAGTTCAAGTTTCAATGTTAATATAGTACTTCTTTCAAACTTCTTATCAGGTAATCCTAAATTAGCTATTTCAAAATTCTTGCTAAGATATTTAATACCATTGATAGATGCAACGTTACTACCTATCAATCTATAAACTCTTGTAGTAAAGTTTTCTTCTTTTATTACAGCATCAGGTGTTGTATTATATCTAACATAATCTGCTAATACCATAGTTTTACTATCTTCATTACTAATTGCAACATTTGATTTAGCTATTGGAGATCCTTTATATAATTCCCAATCATACATTAGATTATCCATAATAATTGTAGCTGGACAATATTCATAAATAACTTTATCATCTCTATCATAGAAAGTTGCACTTAATTCATAAATTTTAAGAGTTACTGAATTTTCTTCTCTATTTAGAACACGACTATGAAGTGTGTTTCTAAATGGTTTATCTGTTCTATTAATAGTTCTAAGCTTATTAACTAATTTATTTAAATAGTAACGGATTTGTCTAGTAGACTCAAAATCTTTTTGGTCTAATCTAAAATTCATTTTTCTCACATTTAATCTTGGTACTACTCTCAAATAATCATAATTTTTCATTTCTACAGATTGTTCAACATCAAATAATTTTACCATACTTAATCATTCTCCTTTTTAAATACATTATTTTCATATAAAACTACTTCTTTCTTTTCTATCTCGAGTGAGATATCTCCAAAATCTTTACTCTTTCTATTATAGCAAAGAGTTATTTTATTTATATTATCTAGTCCAATTTTCCTGTCTATAATGCCTATAAATCTTTTATAAAAGTTAGCATTATATGTAAATTTATTATTTTCTTCCACAACGTCACTATCCGCGTAGATAACAATATTTTTAACTGTTTCCACATGTTGTCTATACCAATAAGATAAACATTCTATCATAGACTCTGCTCCAAGTGATGCAATATATAGAGTATTTTTATTCTTATGATAATAATTATAGATATTTATTATATCAAATATACCTTCTGTTATTACAATTGTATTAACATGATCTGGAACACCTCTATATAATGTATATCCATAATCCTTTTCTAAAGCATATTTAACTTTATAATTACCATAAATACTTCTAAACATAAACATTCTATAATCACGTGTTGCAAATGTTATACCGCGTTTATCATTACGAATACCTAATACATTAAACTTATTAAGATCATCAGTATCAGACTCGTCTAATGTATCATTAATAGTTTGATATAAATTAGGTACTACTCTATAAAATTGTATTAATGCTGGATTAAATTGAATACCTGTTCTTTTCATCAGATAATCAATTTGATACTTTGATAAAACTTTATCCTGGACTATTACTGGTTTTGTTCTGAGTTGCCACTCTTTAATATTACTATCAACTTTAGATGCTTTAAGTAAATTAATAATAGCGTCAGTATTATCAAATCCAAAATCAGTAAAGTCTTCTACTGTTATATAACGTCTGATAGTACAACTGGCTCTAAAACATTTAAGGAATGGCCTTTTATCTTTTTGATACCATATATACAAGCTACGGTTCTTATGTCTAGGACATTCACTACATATTCTATCACCAGTTATCTTATACCACCCGTTTTGACTCTTTCTAGGATTAAGCTCAGCATACATAAATTTAAACCATAATTCTGAAGCTTCGTCTAAAGTCATGTACTACCCCACAAATTCTTTAAATAAGTCATTAACAACAGTAGGCCTATCAGTATATTCTTCGTACGGGTTAGTCTCATCTGAGTCATCATACTCGATAGGATATTGCTTTGGAAATAATAAATTACGTAACATTTTTGGACTATTTAATAAACGTAACATATCGTACATCTCATGTATATTCGGCGAATAGGTATCCACATCTCCCATATACATGTTCATTAACGATTTAAAATCTTCTAAACCTATTTCTAACTCTCCACTATTTAATAATGCCATTATACTAGCATCATTAAGTCCTGTGACTTGTATTTTACTATCTTGCATTGTTATTATTCTACATAGGTTATGTAAGAACTCGAGTTCTGGGTCTTCCATTACTCTAAAGTAGAAAAGTGCAAGTATATTCTGGTTACTAGTACCAAATATAAGATTTGTATAAGTTTTATACTCTCCTATAACAGCTAGTAAACATTTATTAATAATAAGTTGATTGAATAAATGATCTTTACTTATTACAATATTATTTTTTACAAAATTTGACATTTTCTCAGCAGTTTCTAAACCACGAGTATCTAACAGATTTTTATATATAGTTGCAAGCTCCATAATAAACTTATCCATAAGCTCTCTAGCAGTTTTAATACGAGTACTATAAAGAAATGCAGTCCTGTCGCTATATAGAGCTATATCTTTATTAGTATCTGAATAACTGTCTTGAACTATGTCTATCATATTAACTTCTGGAATTTCTTTACGTTTGTCTTGGTTTTTAACTATGTTCATATAAACAGATGTTATAAACTTAGATAAGTTTTTATTAGCAAACTTAAAGTCATCCCAGTCACAAGTCATATTATATACGACTTTATTCATATCTTTAAGTGTTACACTATATTTCTTTGCAAGTTCTTCATCATTTTGATCTTTTAGTGGTGGCGTATATTTACGAAGTGCTTTCCAAATAATCTTTCTAGCATCATCTGCAAGTCTTTGCTCACTCATTCCAAATTCACTAAACTTTATTACAAAATTTTCTGTGTTTTCTTTAGTCCATTGATTAATATAGAATTCCGTAAAGAAATGATGTATTTCAGATTTAAGTTCATCTATACTTCTATCAATAGGAAAACATCTTGCATATACATTGCATAGATTGTCAAGTATTTTATCTATGAATTGTAAATAGTCGTCTTCTTTCTTATTATTGGTATTATTTAATATACCATTAAATATATAACCAATCTTAATAAGGATATTAAGACAATGGATAATCCTACAGTTCAAATTATCTAATGTTACTTCTGTTTCTGCTGGTTTATCATCAATATTATCTATTGATATAGCATCCACATATCTACATACACATTCAACGATATATTCGTCAAATGTTACATGTTTTTCAATTAATTCATAAAACTTTTCATTAAAAGTCTCATCAGCATTACGAGTTAATAAACTCGTATCATTATACATTTCTACTATCTTTCTAAATAGAAACTGTCCCAAGTTGTAGTATTCTGCTTTATCATTAATATAGAAATATTCTAGGAAATGATTAAGTCCTTCTACAATTTTAATTATATTCGTACTATTAGAACTACTACTACGAATACAAGGAATACTCTTACCGCCTATAATACTTTCAAATTCAATACCTCTTCCCTTTTTAAGGAAAAACATCTTATTTTCCATACTATTCTCCTATATATTATATTTTATATTCAGTTCTAGCTCCATTTAAAGATATTCCATCAATATCTCCTATTACTATTCTATGTGCTGTATCACTAGAAGATTCTATACTATGTGATATGCATATAATTTGGTCTATTTCTAGTGTTGCAAGAAGACTATCAATTATTTGATTAAACTTCTTACGATTAATTATATCAAGATTTGCATCTATTTCGTCTAAACAGAATACTTTATATCCAGACAAAGTAAGAACACAAGCATTCATTATCAGACTAACTAAACATAATTCACCAGAAGATAATTGTGATATATCTGGTATCTCTATATCATTAACAGAAGCAGATATAAGTATATTTATATCATCTACTGTTATTTCTATATTAATTGGAATATTATTTTCATCCAAAAGAATATTAGTTTGCTTTTCTAAGAAAGATAATACATTATTAAGCATTATTAATGGGATTTCTTTCTCCATTATAGTTCTTATTCTAGAAAGAGCAACTCTATCTTTATCTAGACTATTATATTCTTGCTCTACTTTAATCTTATCTTCTATAATACGTTGTATATTAACTCTTTCTGTAATTATAGCATAATTACGTTTCTCTAATGTCTTAATACTCATTTCATCAGAAGATATTCTAAGAGTTAACTTATTATAGTTCATATTTGCCTCTTTTAACGCATTATAATGCTGTTTTAACGCATTCTTTGTCATATAGGCATATTTTGTATTAAGAAGATATGGATTGATGTTAAACTCGACGTTATGCGTTTTAATAGCCTTTAAATCCTTTTCTAATTTATCAATTTCCTCTAATAAAATATCAGGATTTTCTACATCTAGATTTATATGCTTAATACTATCAAGTTTTATTTCATAATCTTTTATACTATTCTCAAGACTTAATATATTATTAATGAGATCTTCTATATTAGTCTTTAATGTATAAACTGATATTATATACTCACCATCAGTTAAACTATTAATAAAAAATGATTCATCTTTATTTAAATGTAAATCTGTCATAGTTTTATTAGTATATTTATCTATTATATGTAATTGATTGTAAAGTAACTTTAATGGCTTTAATAATTCGATATCGCTATTTATTATAGCTAAACTTTCTTCACTCATTTTAAAACTATTAGCATTTTCCTTTACCCATTTTGCATCAGTTACATATCTTTGATATAGCTCACAATTTGACGGACACGGTTCTACTTCATATTCTTTCCCGCCTTCAGAATTATTATACTTCTTATTATATTCTGCTATAAAATGTTCTAATACATGTTTTTCTTCTTCTTGTTCTTTCATTATATCAATTACATTTTTACTAGCATAATTATAACTACAGTTTTTAACTCTATTTATAGCATCTATAATGGCTTTTAAAGGCTCTATAAGTTCAATAGAAAGGTTTTCCATATATTTAGGATTAACGTATAAGCTAAGTTTAGAACGCTTATTAGATGCCTCTAAACGCGTTATATCGCATTTATTAATCCATTCTTCTTTATTAAGTTTTGTCTGATAAAGTGATACTTCTTTATAATATTTATCCTTTCTAGAAGTTATGTCGCTAAATAATCTATTAATAGCATTCTCATTTTCTATTTTTATATTATATCTATTTATAACAGTTTCATTATCAGAAAACATACTTAAAGCATCTAAACATGCATTAATATCTTCTATATTATCTTCTTTTAAATTATCATATTGAGTAAGTGTCTTTTTATCTTCTTCAATAGATAATTTCATAGCATCCATTTTGAAATTATTTGTAGATTCTTCACTATCTAGTTCTTTAAGTTTATGTTTTAACTCATCTACGGTTCCAGATATATCTCCACTACGCCCATCTTTAATCTTGTTAAGCATATTATTAACTGTACGATATTCTATTATACAATTTCTAGTCATATTCTCTACTTCTCTAGTTTCAACTATATCAGATAATAATTCTCTTCTATTCTTAGCAGAAGACTCAGTAAGACCATTAGTTTTAAAACTAATATGAGAAGAATTAAATGTTTTATGGTCAAATTTTAGATATTTCTTTACAAGATCTTTAAAAAAGTTTCCATTACCAGTCGGGTTTAGTTCTTCTGTAACTCCGTTCTTTATTATATTGAAATAAGATTTAGCACTATGTCCTTCTCTATTATTTGGAGTATACTCATGGATTATTTCATAAAATATATCATTATCTTTATATATTATACGTTTATATCCACTAATGCCTTTAATAATGGAATACGCACTACTATATCTATTAGAAGAAGGGTATGGATGAAGTTCTGATAAGAGAAAACTCTTACCAGAACCATTTTTACCAACTATAGATACGATAGGATTATCAAGTTGTATTTTAAAATTACCTAACTTGACATGATTTTCAAACTCTAATTCGTATATTATCATAGTTACCTCTTTTTAAATATTCTATTAGCATGAATTTGTAATCCTGTTACTAATGCTTGAGTTCCTGATGATTTTTCAGACTTTACTGTAACAGCATCTACAAGTCCATAATCTACTCCCCATTTTAAGAATCTTTCACGTGGTAATATATCTGTAGAATCACGGCTATCTTTATTATTAGGATTAGTATCAGCTAAATAACGGTATTTATTGTATTGTAGACATGCATTATAATCAAAACAGTTTGTATTATTAAATGTATTGAATAATGCACTATTTGAAGCTATAGTTTTGTATATCTCAAGACTCATTGGTTTTATAAATGCTTTACTATATTTAACAGCATTATCAGAAGTCTTTTCTTTTACAGATTTATTAGTATCAGAAATACGTAATAATTCTTCTCCTAGGTGTGGATATAATGCATAGAAGTGTTTCTTACTATATCCAGCTATAAGTTTTATAACAGTATTAGCATTAATCATACGTCTATCAAGTCTAAAACTATTATTTTTAGCAAATATTTCATCTTCATCTTCCTCCGGAATCTCTGAATTATCTAGGAATTCATCAATTTCTCCAGAAGCTATCATCTTTTCACGTTTCTTATTAAATCCAATATCATGAGATCTTTCTATCCATTGGTATATATTCGGGATAGCATCTCCAGATTTCTTTCTCATTTCTTGGTCCATAAGATAGCATTCATAAGTATTAAGAGTAATATCTTTAACTTCATCAGATATATCAAGTTCCATTATTTGTTTCACTATATCTTCTGCTTCTTTCTCTTCAAATACTGCTAATGCATTTACAAAGTATTTAGCATAGAACTTTAAATGAAATATAGGTTTATTATATCCATCCTTTGTGTATATATCATGAATAAAGTATGCTGTTTGTTTACGTACTTTATTACGGTTCTTTCCTTTACGGTCTTTAAATGTAAATGGAGTATAACCATATCTAGCACGTTCATAATAAAAAGCTTCAGTCATAAATGGTTGCCTTATTTGACCATTTATATTATAGCTTCCATTCTTTTCAGGTATTGGAATTACAAGTATTACACTATTATCAGCTATACTATCTTCGATTATAGATTGTTTAGTAATACGTTCTACGTTATATTTATGCTTTTTAGCTTGTGTTTTATAGAATTTCTCAACACTTTCTATAATAACATAACCTCTTTTACGCAGATATTCAATTTTCTCTATAACTTCTTGTATTTCTATACCTTTTTCCATATTAAGATCTATAGGTGGTTTACTAAATATACATTTATATAAACGTACATTCATTATATCCAATGATGCACATATGTCCATATTTGCTGGAATATCAAGAGCATTCTCATTTTGTTTCTTTATCATTACTATATTTTGTAGTATTCTTTCATTATATGGAATTTCTTTATAAGCTATAAGAACTTCCTCATATTTATTTGATGTGTACGGGTCTATTAATACATCTTCAAATAAATAATCCTTAATATCACGATTTATATTAAATAAATCATTATTTAAGAAACCAGTTCTTTGAAATGCGTTAGCAAACTTGCTATACATTTTGTCTAGCACTGATACTTCACGTTCAAATTTCATAATCACTCTACTCCTTTAAAATAATAAAAATAAAGTGGAGAACCTTAATTCTCCACAATATCTTTTATTCATTATTTATTGTTATAAATCCATTAGATACCGCTATTTCTAGGATTTTATCAGCTGGCATATATATTTCTTCATCATCTAGATTTAAAGTAGCAATCATAAGACTATATTCTACTACTTTAGGGCTATATGCATCTCTTATAACGTCAGCTAACATATGAGGCCATTTGGATTTATTTGTGTATTCCAGTTTATGAACAGCTTTGAGCTGGTTAGTTGTTAATACGATATTCTTTGGCATAAGATAATATTTTATATCTCCCATTGTAATTACAACTTCAGTTGCATTTAATGGTTCTTCATATATATTTTTACTATCCATAGTAACCGTATTAGTTTTATTGAAGATTATATCTTCAACCGATCTTTTATCTTTATTAATCATATTACCAATAAGATTTAGACCTATTTCAACGGGATTATTTATCCCGTTGATTTTAAGTTTATTATTTGAATATTCTACGTTTACTTTTCCATTTATATTATTATAAATGTCTTTCAAAGTATCCGCTATATTACTATTATCTACTGTAGGTGTATCATCATTTTTCATTAATGATGAAACTGTTTCCAATTTAGGATCTGACTCATTGTATCTTTTCTTTAATACAACTCCGGAAGTTTTCTTTTCCATAAAAATCACCTCTTATCCTATATTAGAATATGCAGTGTCATCTTTAACAGCTCTCATTAGAGTATATCCTGGTTTAACTATCATATTCCAAGATATTTGTCTGTACTGGTCCATAACCAATTGTGGTCTAATTTCAAATCCACTATAATATGAAATTATACCTTTTTCTAATACACCGTCATCTACGTCTGTAGTTGCACTATTTAGATATTCTAATGTTAATCCAGGGTCATTAGCAAATTTAGTAGATAATGTTGCAACTGTATTCATACAATTATTCATATCAGACTCAATTATACTACCAATAGACTTTAATGGATTAGGTGAAGCCGAGTATGTATTCACACTATTATAGAATGCATTAACTTCATTAAACACCATTGCTTTAGTAGCATCTGTTTTTGCAGCTTCTTCTGAGTTCAATTGTAGATTTGTTCTAAACTCATTAGAAAGCTCAGCAGTTGGTATTAAAGCTAATTTGCTATTTGGTATTGATGCGTGTATTTCTTGTAATTTAGACATAATTGCATTTCTACTACCAGTTAACATATCTAGTATTGTAGTAGCTTTCTTCTTATCAATTATAACCAATAATGAATAAGAACCATATCTACCAGCTTTATCAATTACCTCTGGTTCACTGTAGTAGATTTCTACCCCAGTAACAAAGTTATCTTGGTTCATTATAGAGATAACCCTTGCCTTATTAACTAAACTCCCGATTAATAAATGCACCATTACGATTTTCCAATTGAATGTATTCATCTTATTCCTCCTAAAATAAAAATATTGTATATTTCTATACTACCTTATTATATGTAATTATCTTGTTTTTAATTATTATATACTTAATGCTTGCCATATTTGACTAAATTCTATATCTGCAAAGTTTTTATATTTTCTTATAAAGTTTGCATCCCAGAATTTCTTAAGTTTCTTTGCATTATCCATATCTGTAAATCCACAATCTTGTACTAGCTTTTTAAGCTTTTGTATAGCTTCATTGATTCTAGCACTTTGTTGGATTGGAGTTCCAGCTCCAGTAACACTATTAACAACGGTTGTTCCACCTAATGAATTAAACATTTGTGTAGTAGAATTACCTGTTGTAGTTACTGTATTTTTATGAACTGTTACACTGTCTGCAGTTATTGGATTTTGATATACTCTCCAATCTACACCTAATTGAGCTAATTGATTATCTAATCCTTGATTAATTCTTTGTGCTAGTCCTGCGATATATTCATCTCCATATGGACCATTTCCTATTTTATTTAAGATAGTATTTGTACTAGTTTCCACAATCTTATCAATAAGAGTTACAACTTCTGCTTTTCTTGCAACTATATGATTATTATTTACTATATATGCAAGTCTAGCAAGATAGTCTCTGTTATTATTATCTATTAATATATTATCATATATTGCATCTAGAAGTCTATTTTTAGCTTCTTGATCATTTACATTTACATTAGCAACTGGTGTTGGTTGATATGTATATACTGATTGTGCAGTATTGATAGCATTGTTATAATTTACCGTATATGCTGGTTGTGTATATTGTTCGGCTGCTCCTGTATAACCACCAACTGTTGAAAATACTCCATTTCTTATGCTGTCTCTTCTTCCAAACATATTAATTACCTCCATTTATTTTATCATTAAATATATCTTTAAAGTTAATACCAAATGACCATAATAATCTAGATGCGACAGACAATGATATTTCTTTATTGTTATCAACACAGCTATTAAGATTTCTAACATCATTAAGAAGCTTATCAGACGCTTTCTGGTCAAGTGGTCTAGGTTTACTCATTATTTTTATAGCTTTTATAATTGCTTTAGTGAATGGTATATCATCACTAACTGTTTCTGGGTCTGGGAAACTAGTTCTCTTTCTCCAGAAATCATTTAATACTACTTCTGTTGCTCTTGTTATAGTACCAGGTCTTTCCAAGTGGTTACTTACTTCAGATAATGGAAGTATTTGCACATCATCTTTTTTATAGACTACATCTTTATAAGATATATCTCCATTTGATTCTACTCTTATTCCTATATCTAAATCTAATGTTAATATTTGTCCATCTGGTAACCTAAGCATATGTGTAGTATTAGGGATAAATGTTTCTGATTTTCCTATTTTATTATTACTATATTTTAAAAACATCTATCTAATCCTCCTCTTTAGGTTTAAGTTCTTGTTCAAAATAAATATCAGCACCTATTGCACGAAGTTCTTCTGTTACAATATATACACGATTTCCATCATTAACTGTAGCAGTTTTAAGGTCGTGATTTAATAGTAAACCTGTAATATTATATGTAAGTTGTACATCCTCTTTACAAGCTTTCTTAGATCTTAATGATTCTGCATTAACTTTCTCATCATTCTTTTCTTTTGCAAGACCTTTTGTATCTGTCTCTGGTTGTGATGTACTACTATTACCAAACATAGTATCATGATGGTCTATATGCTGATATGTATAACCTACTAAATGTTTTACTGTAAGATTTAAATCTCCATATTCTGGATGTTTAACTTCTATATCTGTTTCAGCCATTCCAAAGTGTTTAACTGCATACGCCCTTATTTCAGAAACACGTTTTAGACTGAAGTCATTACTCCATGGCATAACTGCAACTGGAAGAGTTTCATAATTTTGACATAATGTATGAATTTCTTCTGGAGTAAATCTGTTTTCAAAATCATAATTAATATTGCATAACGTACAAATATTAATAAAATGTTTAAAACATGTCTCAGCATTCATTTTCTTTGCAGCATTTACAAAGCAATAAAATACAGCAGATAAGAAATGTTCTTCACAAAATCCCATAATTGTACGGTTTACAAATGTAAGACTACTATAAAGCACATCTATATTACGCCCAGTAGATGGGTCTTTATATTCTCCATCTGGATATATTTTTTCAATAGTTCCCTTTGCCCCATGGGAATTAGTTACTTTAGCCCCTATTCCAGGTCTTACAAATGTTACAACATCAATAGTTATAAAAGGTTTGCTTATAACTTTATCAGACGTTCTAAGTTTATCAAAGTATTTAAAATTTTCTAGATAACGAAGAATCTTATCATCACATATGTCTCTATACTGGGTTACTATTCTATTAAGTGTATTAAATACATCTTTACGGAATTGTATATATTCCTGTCTATAGCTTTCTAGGATTGGATTTTCTATTGGTTCATTACATATAACTCTAATACGATTTATATAAGAGTTTGGATGAACTATAAGTTGAGTTTCCTCTTCAGATATAGGTACATCGTGTGTCTGAGTAAGTTTTGTTATTTCTCCTTCATTTTCAACTATTTTAAAGACAACTGGGTCTTCTAATATAGTTTTAAGTGGTGGAAAAATATTTTTATACTTAGATATGATTATTCTATCTTTAAGATCAATAGAAATTCTAGAGATTTTAGCAAATGTCATCCTATTACAGAATGATTCACTTACTTTAATTGAGTCTCCTTGCATATCTGTATTAATATCCATCATAGTTAAGAAGTTATTACCACGAGTCATCATGGAATTAACTGGATTATAGCAGTGAGGATATCTTAATGTGAAATTTGAGTCATCTGAATTAATATCGTACTCTTCGCCCATTTTAAGTAGATCTAAGTCAGTTTTCTCATACACCATATAACCGCCATTATCATGTGTACCATCTGTGTCTAATAAACTTATACGCCCATTATGTTTATAGACGATAATACGATGACTTTGGTATGATATTTCTGCTAGTTTAGTAATTTTCCCCCGTATTCTCTCAATAATTGAAGATTTTTCAAACATATCCATGCACATTGCAGATGCACAAAGAGGTACTTCTGTATGTAATGGAACAACCATTGCTTTTTCTTGTGATATTGACATATCATTACGTTGTGTAGAGTTATGATCTGCAAATGGTATCCAGTTACGAGAGTATTGAAAAGATTCTAGCATATTAGGTGTAATTTCTAAAAGTGTTCTATGACCATAAGGTGCTTTAAATTCTGGTATAGATGTATTACTATGATTTAATTTAGATTTCGCCCTTTCTCTAAATTCTTGAATTTTTTGCAACTTAAGATCAATGTCTTTTCTGTCCATATTTAGCACTCCTTTCATATTTTAAAAATAAAATGACATGATGATGTTTAAAAATATTATTGTTTATTAAAATAAATATCATTTTATTTCTATCTTAGTATATGTAATTATCTGAAAGTTAAAACAGATGAACAACAAAAGTCCAGGTAGAGGTTGAGTGATAATAAAATAAAAATAAAAATGAGAAGCTTTCGAGCTTCTCATAATTATATTATTCTTGTAATATATCAAGGATCTTCTTTTTTAATTTTGGATCCTTTTTAATTCCTTCTGCTATATTATCTATAGCTTCTTTATTTTTAGCTGAGCATTTATTTAAAATTTCTTCAGCTTTATTTAGATCTACTCCTAAGAACTTTTCAAATTCTTTAGGAATTTCAAGAGGCTCTTTACCAGCAGCCTCTCTCATTGCATTTATAGCTGCAAATTCTGAAGTTTCAGATACCTTATCTTCAAATACATCCATATCTTTTATAGACTTTTTCTTTTCAGACATTTCTTTTTTACAAGCTTCACTTCTTCTATCCCAGTTTTCAGTGGCTTTTGAGTCTTCTTCGTATTCAGCCATCATTTTATCCATGAAATTATCATCTTTAGTTGAAGTTTCTTTTACTTCCTCTTTAACTTCTTCAACTGGTTCTTCTGATTTTTTAGTTATGGCTTTATATAATCCATATCCTAATCCTGTTAACACGATTCCACACATTCCTATAATTATTCCATTTTTATTCATATTCTTTTCCTCCTATATTTTAAATTATTA
>ERZ773214.1258-NODE-1258-length-15013-cov-16.112248_pt1 | contig 15013 bp, 12 predicted proteins | sample MGYA00511238_ERZ773214 | MGnify/ENA primary metagenome ERZ773214 (study PRJEB29015, sample SAMEA2738157) | human oral metagenome | biome: human oral; feature: human-associated habitat; material: saliva | place: China | collected 2259 ...
AGATTACAGAAAGAGAGAAACGCATCAATGTGGCTATCAGTAAAATTAGGTACAGAGTGGAACGCACTTTTGGTTCCATACACAGATGGTTTGGGGGAGGAACGGCAAGATATGTAGGACTTGCCAAAACCCATGCACAGCATATTATGGAGGCTGTTGCCTACAACTTATATCGAACGCCATGGATAATTGTGTCCAATGCTCTCAAATAAAAGGAAATGGGACACAAATATAGATGATAATAATCGTTTGACTGCATCAATTATACCAATATATACGTTAGGATATGCTTCTAAACACAACTAAATGGATCTTTTTATAAATGAAGGTTTTGCAGAGGTCTCATTTCATGAATAACAGTATTGTATTAATTCAATTTTAATACTCAACCTATTAAGTTTCCAATCAAATGCAGATTCTATTAGCATCCGCTAAGATAATGAACAGTACCACTACGGTACAAACCCCAAAAACACACCTGCCTCGCTTCAAAAAAGAAGCGGGGCAGATGGCGTTAGAATTAGGTGACCTTTCTGTTGAAGAACTTGCAAAAACAATTCCATGCAATGAAAAGATTGCACTTGAAAATAAGTTACGTTATCAAGATTTCTTCAACGAGGAAGCCTACTTACCTGCCCTCCTCGCTTACTACGGACAAGCATATAAATGCCTTAAAGCACAGGAGTACAGTCAGAAAGACTTCTCATATGCTGACAAACATCTTTGGATAACAAGTTTTCTTTATGGTCTCTTACGTCCATTAGACCTTATCCATCCCTATCGTCTTGAAGGAAAAGCCAAACTTCCTTCGTCTGAAGGTAAGAACATGTTTGCTTATTGGAAGCCTCATCTTACAGATATCCTCATCGAAGCAGTGAAAGCTGACGATGGAATCCTTGTACACTTGGCAACAGAAGAGTTCCAACATCTATTCGATTGGAAACGATTACAAAAAGAGGTACATATTATTCAACCGCTTTTTATGGTTGATCAAGGGAGTCGCCTGAAGGCTGTTAGTGTCTATGCAAAGAGCTGTCGTGGTGCTATGACAAGTTATATACTTCGTAACCAGTTGACTTCACCAGACGAACTTCTTGCCTTCGAGTATGATGGTTTCACCTATCATAAAGATTATGGAGACGCAAATCATCCACACTTTATCCTAAAGCCTTAATCAGTATTCACACCTTATTATAAATATAAAAGTCAAATTAATTATGTCAATAGAAGAATATCGACAAGAAATACTTACCGCCTTACTTGCTAAAACAAACAGCAAAGGTGAAGCTCGTTTTGATGAATTTGCTGCAAAGGAACTACTCGACCAACTATCAGATGAAGAGTTAGAAGAAGGTATCTTATTTAATACACCTGAAGATGTGGCTGATGTACTATCAGAAATAGGAACACTCTAAAACTCATATATAAATAACAGGGAAAACATAGGCGACAAACGAGAGCTTATTAGCGTTTTCTCTCGGCTTATTATAAGCATATTCTATTTTAAAATCACATCTTTAGCAAAGAAATATATTTACACAACTTTCCATTATTTTTGCTTAAAGGCAAGAAATAGAAGCATTTTTCAACATCCTTATAACTCGTTAGTTATCAGGATATTATAAAGTAGTACGAGAAAATGTGCTTAAATTGGCTTCAAAAGGGCGTTAGTTAGGCTCTTAAAGAGCGTCTTTAACAAGTCAATTAAGGCTTAATTAGAATGCTATTCATGGTTATTAAAAATGCTAATGAGGATTTATTTTGACAAAACAACAAAAAAGGTAAAAGAGAATAAACCCTTTTACCTTTTTATTATTTACTAAGTTTCTTCTTAGAAACGATAACCCAATGTGAGGAGTAACTGACTTCTGTTATTCTTAACATCAGTGTTTGAAGCAATGTTAGACTCCGATACTATTGTAGCACCAGAAGGAATTGAAATATCTCTAACATTAGAGAATGGAGCAAAAGAACCTTTCTGTGCACTATACTGATAAGCCAAGTCTATGTTAAACTTCTTAACCTGATAACCAACACCTAATGTGAAGCGATTAATTTCTCCCCAGTTTGTGTAGTCTGTTGTTGAAGCATACGATGTACCTAAAGAAGCAAGACCTGGATCCTTCTGCGCATCATTTACATACATTGCACTTACATAATTGTAACCCGCACGCAAAGCAACATTACTTACAGGCTTGTACTCAATACCTAACTTCAAAGTACTAACACCTTTCAGAACTTCCTTCGTGTGAGCATTCATAATCCTATCAGGACTTGATGACTCGTAGTACTGACCATCGTAATAATCATAGTATCCACCATCATTGACTCTACTATTAATATTACTATAATTCTCATACTCGTATGTTGCACCCAAAGCAAGGTAGTTGCCAACGGTGTGACCAAGTGAGAAACCAAACTTCCAAGGTGTCCACATCTTGAAATCGTATGAGTTAGGAATACCTTTCTCCTGACTTGCTGTGCCTGACGCATAAACAAGACGAGTAACATTTGAAGTTGTCAAGTCATACCATGTTGGAGACTTCACGTATGCACCAATTCTAAATGGTGACTCAGCTACTGGACGAACAATTACACCTGCTGTGATATCAAAACCTGAACCCGTTACCTTTCGCTCGTCACGAACAAGTACACCACCAGCATTGTTTAAGTTCTCACGATACTCACTGTATCCCTTATAATTAACATCCTTCATACCGAATGTCAAACCGAGATAAACCCTGTCATTGAGGTTTCCACTCACAGCAAAGTCGTAGTTACCAATATAGCCAGTATGCGCACGGTCTAAAGAATAACCAGTAGCTTTCTCATAGTTATAAAGTCCATTACTACCAGGAATCAATGAATTCCAATAAAGGTAATCAATCTGACTCCAAGTATATGCTACATCTGATGATTTAGCGTCCACATAACCAATATTCTGACCATCTTTATTTTTACCTACATTAAAGCCACCATCATTCTGATTACCAAGCGCACCTTTAATATATGACTGCTTGTTCTGTGAACTTCCATTCAAAGAGCCTGCAGCATTAAGGATATAATCAAAGTTCTTACTCTTATGATAGTTAAAACCAAAGTTAAGGAAAGACTTCTGACCAGTACGAGTAGTATAGACACCACCAATCTGATCAAAACTCAGATTAGTCTTCTTACCATTAGAGAACTCCTTACCATCTGATTGCATAAGAAGACCAGCACTGAGACTAACATTGCTGTGACGGAACAAGCCAATACCAGCTGGGTTAGAACCAATAGTAGAAATATCAGCACCCAAGGCTTCCATGGCTCCACCCATACCAACATAGCGTGCAGTACCATTCAAGTCCTCTCCTGCTAACTTAGCATTCTCGTATGTCTCCTGTGCATTTGCAGACAAAGCAGCAAACAACGAAACAGCAAAGAAAATATATTTACTCTTCATTTCTGATATTCTTTATTAATTAAACATTCATTATCCAAAATACTATCTATGACTACCGAAGGCACTGCGTGAGCCACCAGAACTGCTGCCTCCACCGCCAGAATATGAGCCACCGAAGTTACCACCACCTCTTGCACCACCAAATGAGCTTGGTGAAGGCTGTGAGAATGTAGAGCGCTCTGGCTGAGAATAAGAGCGTGTCTGATTCTCATAACCATTCTGACGTGCACCGCCAAAGCGGTCATAATAATTGTTCATATCGTTACGTGGAGCAGCTGTATTACCATACTGGTTTACATTTCCACGACGAGTTGAGTAAACAGACTGTCCGTTGCTATATGCATTACTTCTTGTCTGAGAGCCAAAGTCTCTTGGAGAGTTACCCCAGTGATTAGCTGTACCCGTATGACCATTGTAAGCATAGTAGCCACCTCTTCTATAACCATAGTAAGGATAACCACCATAATAGCCATAATATCTGCTCCATGGGTTGTACCAACCATAGTCAGCATAACCATAATAGTATGGATAACCGCCGTAGTAGCCATAATATGGATAACCACCATAATAGCTATAATAAGGATAGCCACCATAATAACCATATGACCATGGATCATCCCATCTGTCATACCAGCCACCATAATAAGGTGAACGCCATCCCCATCCTACATAGAACGAAGAGCGACCAGCAAACCATGGGTCATAATAGCCACCCCAAAATCCATCAAAACGACTCATTCTTCGGCTATAAGCAAAGTCATCGTTATCACTTTCGTACTGACGAGTGAAACCTCCATAGATAGTATCTAACACTACAGAGTCGCCATGCAACGTAGAGATACGCGACATAAAGATATCGTTTCCAAGAGAATCAACTCCTATTTTCTTATAATTATACTTGCCACGACGATTGTATTCGTCATTAGACTTACCAATACCGCTATAATAAACAGGGCGATCCTCCTCCACTTTACTCTGTTGATAAGCAGACTGATCCACCTTTGACGGGGTAAAATAAAGGTCATCTTGCGCCATTGATAGCAATGGCATAGCTCCAAATAAAACCGAAAGTAATACTGAACGTTTCATATACCTTTTTTTTAATTTACACTTGTTTAAACACCAAGATAATGTTTGTACACAATCTTTATAGTGCAAAAATAAGATAACTTTCTTTGCAAATATACGGATTTTCCCTAATCCATGGTAGGTTTTTCCCTATTTTTTATAATTTTGCAGTAGAAATTTAACACCAAGATGAAATATATACAAGTAAAGTTTACGGCAGAACCTGATTCTCAGGATGTAAGAGACATCATTGCAGCTCTTGCAGCTGAAGTTGGATTTGATTCCTTCACAGACGAACCAGACGGACTCGTTGGCTACTGCCAAGAAGATCTTTTCAATAAAGAAACACTTACTGAAATCATACAGACTCTTCCAATTCCAGACGTAAAAGTTTCTTTCGAAGCAGCTAAAGCTGAGGATAAGAATTGGAATGAGGAATGGGAAAAAGCAGGTTTCGACCCAATCATCATTGACGACCGCTGTGCTATCATCTGTAAGAATATGGAAGAAGATGCCACAGCTACCTATCCTCAACTTGAGACAATCCCAATGAAGATTGCCATTGATGCACAACAAGCATTTGGAACAGGTACACATGAGACAACACAGATGATTGTTTCATTACTACTAAACCAAGAGCTCAAAGACAAGAGAGTTCTTGATTGTGGTTGTGGTACAGGTATTTTAGGCATTGTTGCCGCCAAGTGCGGTGCAAAGGAAGTTGTAAGCTATGACATTGATGAGTGGAGTGTACGCAATGCTGAGCATAATGCCGAACTAAATGGTGTCAAATTAGATGTGCTTGAGGGAGACAAACGAGTCTTGTCACACGTGAGTGGTGTCTTTGATGTTATCTTAGCAAATATCAACCGTAACATTATCCTTGAAGATATAGACGAGTTTGTCAGCGTTATGACAACAGAATCAAAGATTATTCTGAGTGGATTTTATGAGCAAGACGCAGAGGCTATCCTTCAAAAAGCTAATGAACTCGGTCTGAAAGAGAGTCAACGTTTGTTGAATCACGACTGGTGCTGCCTATTGCTTGAACGTCAGTAACATCATCTTGGATAAGTAGTTGCTGTAAGTCATAGAAGCTACCATTGTAGATGTCTAAGTCTACATATCCCTTAATACCTGGCAGCCTTCCGGCATCGGTATGCTGCCAGAATTTCCAAGCACCTTGGTACTCCATCTGATTAACATAATAGTGAGCTATCCAATAAGGATAATCATCAAAGCGAGAATCAGAAAGGTATTGGTCTTTAAACTTATAATAGGTATAGATGATAGGTTTCACATGATACCTATCTTCTACTATATGTAGCCACGTCAGAATATTCTGCTGGAACTCTTCTGTATTGATATTCTTTGGTTTATGTTCCACATCAAGCACAGGTGGTAAATCTCCCGGCTGCAGATGAACCATGGCAAGGAAGAAATAAGCCTGCCGACGTGCCGACGAGTTATTGCTCCAGAAATGATAAACACCACGTATAAAGCCTGACTCCTTTGCATTATAGAAGTTCTCACGGAACTTCACATCGACATGACTATCCCCCTCTGTAGACTTTATAATAACAAAACGTATGGGCGAACGGTCTATCATCGCATTTCTAAGTCGGTTCCAATTAATCGTACCCTGATAACGACTTACATCAATACCATAAATCGTATAGCCCTCTGGATAATCAGGATCACCATAAATAGCACGCCATCTAAATCCTGTAGGTGATACAAAGAAATAATAGAACAAGAAACTATATCCAGCTGCAAGACACAATCCCCCTGCCCATCTCATCCAGCTTGGCATCTGAATCCAAGTTTTTAGTATTGAATGAAGCACTTTGGAGATAAACATTTTCTTACTTTTGGATAATTTAAAGTTCTACTTTACTTCTACATTAAATTGACTTTCGAGAATTCTTTTCATGAACAAAAATATTTATTTTCATGAAGAAAAATATTTATTTACGTGAAAAAAAGAATTTATTTTCATGAAAATAAATTAGCATACCGCCTAAATAAGTTGAAAATATGATGTTTCTTTAGATACTATTGACTACAAAAAAGAAGACTATTAAACACTACTTACAACCATAGTCAAGCACCTTTATTCTTGTATAAATTTTATAATAATAGATTGAAAATCAAAGGAGTAATTTAACTTTGTTTACTAACTACTTAAAACATAAGAGGTCAGCACCAAACAGGATATTGTATAAAACAAAAGAAGAAACAGAGGATAGATTTATCCCCCATCTCTTCTTTATGAATATACTATTACTTAGCCTGCTCTAATCCGAGAGTCTTAGTAGTCTGATCACATACTGAAGAAGGCCCCCAGTACTGGATAGGACCCGGATAGATGTAGCATGTTTCCTTCGCCCACTTCTCACGCTGAGCAGCGAAAGTCTTGAATGGAGCACCATCAAGCTCAACAAGTGCCTTGCGAATTACTGGCTTCATCTCACCGTTACGTCTCTCCATGTTCATCATCATTGTGATTGGCACACCTCCTGCCTTCCACTGATCTGTACCAGCAGTTGTATTCTTAACGATAGCCATATAACCTGTCTTACCGTTAGCTATCAACTGAGCTGCTGATGAACCAAGTGCATAGCAGTAGTCTGCATCAAAGTTAGAAGGAGCTGCACAACGACCCTCGTAACCAAAGAAGTGGTGCAAAGGAGAGAACTTACCAGCATACTTACCTTCCTTCTTCCACTGATCAAGCTTAGCTGCAACCATCTCAGAGATGAGTTTCTCTGTCTCGATGAGAGATACCTGTACGTTTCCGTGTGGGTCACGGTCGAGAGAAAGCTGACGAGCAACGCCCTCTGGAAGTGTCTCAAATGTAGCCTTGTTCTCTGCAGAGAGGTGTTCAAGGATATACTTACGCTGTGCATCCTTGTCAAGGTTCAAATAATCAGCACCGTGAGCAGCGAGCAAGTCGTTCAACTCCTGAATCAAACGACCAATAGCAGGGATAAACTCGATAAGACCTTCTGGAATCAAAACAACACCGAAGTCGTTACCCTGCTCTGCACGATAAGCAACAACACCAGCGATATACTCAATGATATCGTTCAATGTCTGATCCTTAGCCTCAATCTCCTCAGATACCAAGCAGATGTTTGGCTGAGTCTGCAAAGCACACTCAAGAGCGATGTGAGATGCAGAACGACCCATCAACTTGATGAAGTGCCAGTACTTACGAGCAGAGTTACAGTCACGCTCGATGTTACCGATAAGCTCAGAGTAAGTCTTTGTTGCTGTATCGAAACCGAAAGAAGTCTCAATCTGATCGTTCTTCAAGTCGCCATCGATAGTCTTAGGGCAACCAATAACCTGTACACCGTACTGCTTAGCAGCATAGTATTCAGCCAATACACAAGCATTAGTATTAGAGTCGTCACCACCAATGATTACAACAGCCTTGATATCCAACTTACGAAGAATCTCAAGTCCCTTCTCAAACTGCTCTTCCTTCTCAAGCTTTGTTCTACCTGAACCAATCATATCGAAGCCACCAGTGTTGCGGTAAGCCTGAAGATTCTCAGCAGTAATCTCAATATAGTTGTGATCAACAAGACCACCAGGTCCCATAAGGAAACCATAAAGACGGTTCTCAGGGTTCAACTTCTTAACCTCATCGAAGAGACCAGAGATAACGTTGTGACCACCAGGAGCCTGACCACCTGAAAGGATGATACCAACGTTAATCTTAGCATTGTTAGCCGAATCAGCTGGAACAAACTCTACGAGAGGCATTCCGTACGTGTTAGGGAATAACTTCTTGATATCCTCTTGATTGTCAACACTCTGTGTAGGAGCACCTTCCTGCACCTTTACTGCACCCTGAAGAGCCTTAGGCAACTTTGGCTGATAGCCTGCTCTTTCCTTCTGCAATGCGCTAATTTCCATGTGTTTAATTTAAATGATTTGAATATAATGATTTATTTAATGTCTTTACTACTCTGCAAATTTACCTTTTTTATCCGATAATAGAAAGGAAAAGACGCTAAATTAAAATTTTAACTCTATTTTTATGTAAGAAAGTCTTGCTTTTCTTTTTTTTTATTTATCTTTGAACGAAAATATAAAATATAGCTATTTAGGATTAATATGAGCAACAAAAGAGATTTGAAACGCACCATCAATTACATTTGTGGTGATTTGTTTACAGAGGGCATCGCAGCATCTCTCTATGGTGAGAATCGTGATAATGACAATACTGAGGCTATCCTCACTTCTATTTTAGTAATGCACAGCAATTACATCAGACGCGTATCTCACGTTCAGCCGGGTATGCCTGCCAAAGTATATTTCAAAGACTTGAAGGACAAGTTTAGTAAAGAAGTCAATGAGATTGTTGATCAACTCAATAACCTTGCATAATGTTACAGGGTATATCAAAGTGGCTTCTTTATAGTTTTATGGGGTGGAAGAAGGATGTTAGGTTTACATTACCTGACAAAGCTATTATTTGTCTTGCACCTCACACAAGTAATTATGATTTCCTAATTGGTCAGCTTTATGTAGGAGCTGAGCGACTGGAGAGCAACTTCCTTATGAAGAAGGAATGGTTCTTCTGGCCGCTTGGTCCTCTCTTTCGCAAACTCGGAGGAATCCCTGTATGGCGTGATAAGAAGACAAGTATGACCGACCGGTTAGCCGACTATGCTATAAAGGCTGACAAGTTCCAACTTTGTATTACTCCCGAAGGAACCAGAAGTCTAAACCCTGAATGGAAGAAGGGCTTTTATTATATTGCACTGAAAGCGCAACTACCTATCTACCTCTACGGATTAGATTATGAAAGGAAGCTAATCGAGTGTTCAAAGGTTATAACACCATCTGGCAATTTGGAACAGGATATGAAGGAAATCAAATTGTATTTCAAAGACTTTAAGGGTAAGCATCCTGAATTGTTTACGATAGGAGAATTAAACGGATAATGAAGATAAAATTGCTGTGTACAGCCCTTCTTGCAATGTCGTTTGCAAACACTTTTGCACAATCGAGTAAGTCAACATGGGGGAAAACAGATTATGAAGATGCACCATGGGTGAAGAATGTTTCTCGCCCTAATGAAATCACAGAGGGATTACAGAATAGACATCTTTCTGTATGGTCATCGCATGGAAGATATTACGATGCTAAGAAGGGTGGATGGAGATGGCAAAGACCAATTCTATTCGGTACTACTGAGGACCTATACACACAAACAATAGTTCTTCCTTATCTCATTCCTATGTTTGAGAACGCAGGAGCAATTGTCTTTACACCTCGTGAAAGAGACTGGCAGAAGAATGAAATTATAGTAGATAACGATAGTCGCACCAACTACAAGGAAGAGAGTATGAAGAAGAAGTGGGCGACCACTTCGGATAAAGGCTTCGCACAACATTATGGAAGTTATAATGATGGTGAGAATCCATTTACAGCTGGTACGGCTCGACAAGTAAAGGCAAGAAAGCGCAACAGTAAGATTAGCTCTGTTGTCTACCAACCTACTTTCCCTGAAACAGGACGCTATGCCGTATATGTAAGCTATCAGACACAGAAGAAGAGTGTGGAAGCGGCAGAGTATATTGTTTTTCATAAAGGACAAGAAACACATTTCCGAGTAAACCAACGTATGGGTGGTGGCACTTGGGTTTATCTTGGCACTTTTGAGTTTGACAAGGGAAACAGTATCAATAATTCTGTTGTACTGACCAATCATAGCTCGCATAGAGGTATTGTAACTACTGACGCAGTACGCTTTGGTGGTGGTATGGGTAACATTGTTCGTGGTGGAACAGTGAGTGGTTTACCTCGTTTCCTTGAAGGTGCAAGATACTCAGCACAATGGGCTGGTGCACCTTGGAATGTAGTCAGCAAGAGTAATGGCTCTAATGACTATAACGACGACATCAACTGCCGTTCCTTGATGACGAATTGGCTCGCTGGAGGTTCTTGTTATCTGCCTGAAAAGAAAGATGGTAAGAAAGTACCTATCGAACTTACGTTGGCTATACATAGCGATGCCGGAGTTAAAACTGATGATAGTTACGTAGGAACCTTAGGAATCTGTACTACGCAAGACGGTAATAAAACATTGGGAGATGGACTTTCACGTAAGGTTTCAAAGACCTTTGCAGAACAGTTGGTAGCCAACGTAAAGAAGGATTTGGACAATGCTTTCCACATCAATTGGACAACTCGTTCAGTGTGGGATCGCAACTATAGCGAAACGCGATTACCTGAAGTTCCCTCTGCTATCCTTGAGACGCTCTCTCATCAAAACTTCCCCGACATTAAATTAGGTCAAGATCCTAACTTCAAATTCACCTTTGCACGTTCCGTATATAAGACTGTCTTGAAATATGAAGCTAACATGCACGGTAAGACTTATACTGTTCAACCACTTGCACCAAATAACTTCAAGATAGAATATGTATCAGCAAACAAGGTGAGATTGCAATGGAGACCAACTACGGATGCCAGTGAACCTACTGCAACCCCTACTTCCTATAACGTGTATGTTGCAATGGGAACAAGAGGTTTTGACAATGGTATGAACGTTCGCAATCCTTATTTTGACATAGAATTGCTACCTGGTGTAGTCTACAACTTTAAGGTAACAGCTTGTAACCGTGGTGGTGAGAGTTTCCCAACAGAAGTTCTTTCAGCCTTATGCAATGAAGGTGCAACTCAGACAATTCTCATTGTCAATGCTTTCAGTCGCCTTTCTTCTCCTGCTGTTGTTAATACAAGCACCGAGCAGGGCTTCGACCTTGAAGCAGATCCAGGGCTTAGCTATGGTCCTGTGGCTGGATGGGCAGGAAGACAAGCCAACTTCAACAAGGCAATGATGGGCAAAGAAGGTCCGAGTGCTTTAGGTTATGGTGGCGAAGAACTCGTGGGTAAGATTATCGCAGGTAATGATTTCAACTACGTAAAAGACCATGCAGAGGCATTACGCCATGCTGGTAAATACAATATTGTTAGTTGCAACAGTAAGGCTGTTGAGTATGGCGAAGTCAATCTTTCTAAATATGCAATGGTAGACTTGCTCCTTGGCAATGAGAAAGATGATGGACATAGTTTGTATTATTACAAAACCTTCAAGCCAGCACTCCGTCAACAGTTATCAAAGTATCTAAATAATCGTGGCAAACTCTTTGTCAGTGGTTCTTATCTTGCATCCGATATGCAGGGTGTTGATGAGCAAGATTGGTTGAAAAACAACCTCAAGATTACATTTGATGGGGCAAACTATGACAATTATAACTCTGTAGTAAGTGGTATGGGAATGTCATTCGATGTTTATCGAACCATCAACGAGCAGCATTACGGTGCTTATACACCAGACTATATTCTTCCTGTTGACAATGCTTTCAGTACCTTAACTTATGCAGATGGCAAAACTGCTGCTGTGGCATATAAAGGAACTGACAACAGTGTTTTCACACTATCCTTCCCATTCGAGTGCATCAAGGATGCACCTACGCGTAACAGTATCATGAAGGGTATTGTCAACTTCTTAATGAAGAAATAACAACAAAGATATTGGAATAATCTAAAAGCGTAAAGACTATGTATAAAATTCAAGCAAACGCTTCGGGAACACGAAGCATTGAGATTACAGACAGCCATCTTGAGACAATAAAGAAATATTCACTTCTCTCTGGACTGGTTGATTCCAATGGTATTATTGACGAGGATATCCTCGACAAACTGAGATTCAATGTTCGTGGACTTCTCGAGTCTGAACCTGGTAAAGATAAAGACTTGTTAGACTTATGTCTTGATGTTATTTATAATCAAAACATGAAAGCTATCGGACTTAAAAATCTTGTTACACTTTTCAAGGAGTGGGTCTTAACACACCAAGACGCTGAAGAAGAGAACAGTGAAGTCCTTTAATCATAAAGAAGGAATAATAGTAAAGTTCAATTTCTTGAAAACAAGTAACATACTTAAAAAGAAATTCATTTAAAAACAAAAACATTTGAGTTCACAAAAAGAAAATAGAAGGCCTGCAAAGCAGCATAAAAAGACAACACCTACACAGCGACAAGATAGAGAGGCTGCTGTTAAGAATGAAGCAAAAACCACAAGACCTTCAAGATTTCAGTTGACAGACTTCCTCCCTACCACAAAGAAGGAGGTAGAACTCCGTGGGTGGGATCAGTTAGACATTATCCTCTTTTCGGGTGATGCCTATATAGACCATCCTGCTTTTGGTGCTGCTGTCATTGGTAGAACACTTGAGGCAGCTGGCTACAAGGTGGCTATCGTTCCACAACCTGACTGGCATGGCGACTTCCGAGACTTCAAAAAATTAGGCCGTCCACGTCTCTACTTTGGTATCTCACCCGGCGCAATGGACTCGATGGTGAACAAATACACTGCCAATCGTCGTCTACGCTCAGACGATGCTTATTCACCTGATGGCAGACCCAACCTGCGTCCAGAATATCCAAGCATTGTTTACTCTAATATCCTTAGACAGCTCTATCCCGATGTTCCTATTGTCTTAGGCGGCATCGAGGCTTCATTACGTCGTCTTACTCATTACGACTATTGGAAAGATTGTGTTCGTAAGTCCATTCTCTGCGATTCACGTGCCGACATGATTATCTATGGTATGGGTGAAAAACAGGTGGTTAGCATAGCACAAGAGTTGGAAAATGGTGCTAACATTAAAGATTTGAAGCATATTCCACAGACCGTATATCTTTGTAAAGAATCAGAGATTCCTGACGGAATAAAAGAGAGTGATATTGTACTTCATTCCCACGAGTCTTGCTTACACAACAAAAAATATCAAGCAGAAAACTTCAAACATATAGAAGAAGAGTCAAACAAGAAGCACGCACAACGCATACTGCAGGCTGTTGACAACGTTTATGCCGTTGTTAATCCACCCTATCCTACCATGACAACAGAAGAGGTAGATGCGGCTTATGATCTGCCATACACACGCGAACCCCATCCGAAGTATCGTGGCAAGACTATCCCTGCCTACGAGATGATTAAGCACAGTGTGAACATCCATCGCGGATGTTTTGGTGGTTGTTCGTTCTGTACTATTTCTGCACATCAGGGTAAGTTTATCAGCTGCCGCTCGAAAGAGAGTATCTTAAAGGAAGTAAAGCAGGTAATACAGATGCCCGACTTCAAAGGTTATCTCTCCGACCTCGGTGGTCCATCAGCCAACATGTATGGTATGGCTGGTAAAAATCAGAAGGCTTGCGAGCATTGTAAACGTCCAAGCTGTGTGAATCCAGAGATATGTCCTAACCTTGAAACCGACCACACTAAACTGCTTGAAATCTATCATGCAGTCGATGAACTACCAGGAATCAAGAAGAGCTTTATCGGTTCAGGTGTACGCTACGACTTACTGCTTCACAAGAGTAAGGACGAGAAGAGTAATGAAGCTGCCAGACAATATACTCGTGAGTTGATAACACGACATGTGAGTGGACGATTGAAAGTTGCACCAGAGCATACTTCAGACCGCGTTCTAAATCTGATGCGTAAACCTTCGTTCCAACAATTCTATGCATTCAAGAAGATTTTTGACCGCATCAACCGTGAGGAGAATATGCGACAGCAGATTATTCCTTACTTCATATCTTCTCATCCTGGCTGCCAGGAAGAGGATATGGCAGAGTTGGCAGTACTGACAAAAGACCTTGACTTCCACTTGGAACAAGTGCAGGACTTCACCCCCACCCCAATGACTGTTTCTACAGAGGCATGGTACACGGGGTATGATCCTTACACACTCGAGCCAATCTTCTCAGCAAAGACACCAAAGGAGAAACTTGCACAGCGTCAATTCTTCTTCTGGTATAAGCCTGAAGCACGACGAGATATTGAGCGAGAGCTTCACCGCATTGGACGTAGTGACTTGATTGCTAAGCTCTATGACAATGTTCCGAAGCGACATCCACGTGCGGTTTATGACCCTAAGGCAATCGGTAGTACCCCTGACATTCCAAACAAGAAACGAAAAGGAAGAGAGGAAAAAGCAACAGAGAATCGTAGGAAATCTGCAAAGCAAAATGGGAAACAGCCAAAGAGTTTTAACCCAAACTTTTCTGGTAACCATCGTCGCAGACAAAAATAAAGTTATAAAAAAGGAGTTATGAAGTAAAAATCATAACTCCTTTTTTTAATCATTAAGGAGATGATAGGGTTAAAAACAAAGAATAATCTTATTTCAGAGGATACCCAACAAAATAAAGATAACGTCCAAATAAATTAATAAAACGAACTTTATAATATTGAAATATTATGACAAAATTAAGAAGAAAAAGCCCATAATTTTATCAAAACATATACTTTCAAAGTGCTTTAATAACTTACTAATGCACAACGAGTTACAAAAATGGTTTTTAAAAGATGCTTAATTAGACTTCATAAGGGCGTTAGTAAGACCCCAAAAGGGCACCTTTTGCAATTCAATTGGGCGTCTTTTAGAAGCCAAAAGAGCAT
>ERZ773214.1261-NODE-1261-length-15000-cov-16.872198_pt1 | contig 15000 bp, 8 predicted proteins | sample MGYA00511238_ERZ773214 | MGnify/ENA primary metagenome ERZ773214 (study PRJEB29015, sample SAMEA2738157) | human oral metagenome | biome: human oral; feature: human-associated habitat; material: saliva | place: China | collected 2259 ...
AGCCCTGGTTCGTGACCATGTGGGCCTCGTCGATGATGAAGATCTTGTAGCGGTCACGCACGGGCGCGAAAGTGGCGCGCTCGCGCAGGTCGCGTGCGTCGTCGACGCCGCCGTGTGAGGCTGCGTCAATCTCGACGACGTCGAGCGAACCCGGGCCGCCGGTGGCCAGCTCGCGACACGATTCGCACTGGCCGCACGGGGTGTCCGTGGGGCCCTGCGCGCAGTTCAGGCAGCGCGCCAGGATGCGCGCCGAGGTGGTCTTACCACATCCGCGCGGCCCGGAGAACAGGTACGCGTGCGTCACGCGATTCGCGCGCAGCGCCGCCTTGAGCGGCTCCGTCACGTGTTCCTGGCCGATCACCTGGTCAAAGGTGTCGGGGCGATACCGGCGATACAGAGCTGTGGTCACCCTCCAAGCCTAGTTGTTCCCACCCTCATCTGCGTCCCGCGCCGCGCGTTCCACAGCGTCGGGAGGCGGGCGTGTGGCCGTGATCGGAGTCGTCTCATCGACGAGGCCGGGGCCGGGTAGTGCGCAGGGGGCGCGGGACCCGTGTTGGTCTCGCGCCCCCTGCTGGATGGGGTAGCCCCCGTGAGCGGTGGTTAGGCGTCCTGACGGCGGCGCTTGGCGCCGATGGCCAGGGCTCCGGCGATAGCGGCCAAGGCCGCCATGCCACCGATGATGGTGGCGTCCGTGCCGGTGCGTGCCAGGCCTCGGTTGGTGAGCACCTGGTGCGCCTGGGCGGGCGTGGGGGCGGGGATGAGGGTGAGCGGGAAGTCCGCGTCCACGTATTCCTCGCCTTCACCCACGCGCACGCTCATCGAGGTGGTCGCGGCCGTATAGCCGGACGGGGCCTCGATGGTGACGGTGTAGGTGCCCGGGATCAGGCCTGCGAAACGGTAGTTGCCATTGGCGTCGGTGGTGGTGCGAGCCACCTGCGCACCGTCAGCGTCGGTGAGGATCACGCTCACGCCTCCGATGCCGGGTTCGCCGTCGTCGCTGCCGTTGGCGTTGACGTCATCCCACACGCGCTCACCGATCGTTGCGGGGGCAACCAGGCCGAAGTTCACCCCCTCAACCGACGCGTCCGAGATGATCACGGTGGCCCAGGTGGCGCCCTTACCGGTGTACGCCTGGGTGGGCACCAGCGACGCCAGCGGACTTTGCGCAGCGTCAACAATACTGACGCGATAGGCGCCCCTGCCGAGGTCGACGAACCGGTAAGCTCCGGAGGCGTCAGTCACCGCCGTCACGGGAACACCATCGTCGCCCAGGACGGGCGAACCATCCTCGTTCAACAGTGCGACTGTGATCCCCGTGAAGCGCTCCTCAGAGCCGGCGGTGGAGTACGAGCCATCCGAGTCGCGGTAGATCGTGCCACCAATGTTGAACCCTCCCCGAAACGATGCCGAGGCCTCGTTATTCGTCGGGTCATCGCCAACCTGATCCTGGTGGGTGATGCGAGCGACGTTGGTGACGAGCGCACCCGCACCATCACCGGTGATCGTCACCGCGATCGCCAGGGTCTTTACCTCACTGGTCTCGATTACCTGGTCCGACAGGTTCCATACGCCCGACGTCGCGTCATACGATCCGTCTCCGGAGGCCCCAACAAAGGACACACCGGAGGGGAGATGATCGAGCACGGTGACGCCGGTCGCCACACCCGGTCCGTTGTTCGTCAAGGTCAGGGTGTAAGTGACCTGCTTGCCGGGGGTGAACTCGAAGGTGTCTTGTTCAGCCTCGCTCGGGTCTGTGATTGTCTTCGCGATCGCAGTGTCTGCCGGACTCGTGAACGCCCAATCCTGCGAATTGTTCGACATATCGACGGGCGTCAGCGTCACATTCGACGTCAGGGACAGTTCCTGCCCCTGCCCGGCGGTCAAATCACCGGAGGGGGCGTGGGTCTGCGCAGTGCACGTCGGGCACGCGCCTGCCACGGAATCCTTCTCAACGATGATCGTGTAATCGCCGGGGGCCAGGTCCTTGAACGAGTAGTGACCGTGGGAATCCGTGAGAGTCGTCGCCGTCTTGTCCACACCCGTAGGCGTCTTGTACGTCAGCGTGAGTGTCACGCCGTCCAGGGGTCTGTCAGGTCCCGACGGGGACGCACCACCACTGTTATTGACGTCCCAGTACAGGGTGCCGCCAATCGCGCCGTCGGCAATCAATCCGAGGTCAACCGTCGTGTCGCGTTGCCCTTGTGTAAGCGCGACGTCGCTGCTCAGTCCGTTGGAATCTGTCGCAGCATCGGTTCCCGCGTGGGTCACCGTCGGTGAGTATCCGGCTGGTGCCGTGAAGATGACCTTGTCATGGTCCTCGCCTGCAGCCGCGAACATGCGATCGGGGTTAGGCAGGAGGTCCGTGAAGGAGTACTTGCCGTTCGCGTCGGTCGTAACGGGTTCAACGGTGTTTCCACTGGCATCGAGGACTGGTTGACCGTCAGCATCCACGAGGGACACCTCGACTCCCGCGACTCCGGCCTCGTCCGCGTCCTGGATTCCATTCCTGTTCGCGTCAAACCATACGTAGTCTCCGAGGGATGCGGGTTTCACGAAACCGAAGTCGACCATCGTCTCGGTGGGCGCAGCTGGCGTCAACGTGATCGGGTTGGGAATCAGGAGCGTGCCCTGGCCAGCCTGAGCGCGCGACGCGGAGGAGTCGTAGGCGAGCGTGAGGGTGTAGTCCGCCAGGTTCACCTGCGTGCCATCGCGCGTCGCGAGGGAGGGGACGACCTCGACCTTGTAGGAGCCCATCGGCAGGCGGTTAAAGACGTAACTGCCGTCGGCGGTCGACTTCGTTGTGATGTCAGTGCCCGACGCATCCTTCACAGGGTGCCCGTCGGCGTCCAGCAGGCGCACGTTCACGCCGTCAAGGGGCACGCCCGGACCACCGGTGTCGTAGTACCAGGTGGCGTCGGCGTCGTTGAAGATGGTGCCGGAGATTGAACCGCCGACCGTGAAGGTAGCGCTGGCGGTGTTGTTAGCAGTGTCGGAATCGACCTGATCAAAGTCGCCCAGCGAGACCGTGTTCATGACGGTTCGACCTTCGGCACCGTCGGCTACCCGAACGAGCATGTACATCGTCATCGTTGCCCCGACGTTGAGGTTCACGTTGAGTTGCCCCGAGGGTATGGCGTTCCATTCAGAGTTGAACTCGTCGTAGGAGGCGTCGGTGTAGACCGGACCCGTGCATGGGTTCGTGGCACCGTCCTGGCAGATACGAGTTTCGGAGGAAACGTACTCTACAGAGTCGTCCATAGCGTCGGTGATGGTGATGCCCGACGCGACGGAGGGGCCGCTATTGGCCAGGCTCACCCGATAGAGCATGTAGTCACCGGGCATGATCAGATCGGTTGATTCGTCCGCTTCGATGATGCCGTTTGCATCGCGAACGGGTTGGTCACCGTTCATCTTGGCGCGCACTACGGACTTGCTCACGGCGACGTCGGTGGAGACATTAATGCCAACCTTGGGGGCCTCGTTGGGTTGCAGGTAGGACACTCTATTGTTTTCGAGGGAGCCTGCTGCCAGGGCGACCGAGTTCCAGGCGATGAGGTTCGCGTTGACCGGTGATGTCATGGTTGCCACGAACTGGATCGTCTCGCCGATTTCAATATCGCGATTCATGACGATACGGAAACCGGTGATGGTGGACAGGTCGGAGGGCGCTCCGCCCCACGCATTGCGCGTACAACCGACGGGGGAATCGTTCATTGAACCGCCGGCGGCCATGACTTCGCCGCGGCAGGGATTGGGAACGGTTGAATATTCCACCGTAATGTCCGAAGCGGGCACAGTGGTCGTCACGGGGGCTTGCCCGGGGGCGTGTTTGACGGACTGGAAGGACCAGTTGGTTGAGTTGAGGTTCGGCTTCCACGAGGAGCCGCGCGCCTGCCCGGCGGCGGGGCCAACACCCACGTCCCCCTTGTAGGGAAGGATGTCGTAGGCGACGACGTTCGTCAGCGCAGTGTTACCGGTATTGCTGATCGTGAATCGGTATGCGCCGTCGCCGCCCGGGTCGATCTGGGCAATTTGGCCGGCGGGGACGAAGTCGTCGTCCTTGTTGCCTTTAGCTTCCTTTGTGATGGTCATTCCGGGGGTGGCGGACACGTTGAACTGCGTGGAGGAGTTGCACACGTAGTCTTCGGTCGAACCGTTGCGGTTGACGTCATTGGTGTCACGTGCCCGACTGCCTTGGCAGTATGCGGCGTTGCGCAGGCTCGTGTCCTGCGTGGTGGACTTCGCGCCGTCGCCGGGCATGAAAGCGGCGGCGTCGTTGCTGTTACTACCCGCTGGCGTGGTTGACAGGACAGTGGCTGTCAGGTGGACGTACAGGTTTCCTTCGACTGCGTCGGGTGCTGCAATACTCACCAGGGTGCGACCGGTGCCGTTGTAGTTCTTCGAGATGGTGGTATTGAGCTTGGTCAGGTCGTAGGGGGTGCCGTCGGGATTTTTCAGCGTCGAGTTCTTCAAGACGGATACGGTCGATGTGTCATCCACGTCGAACCCGAGGGGCAGCAGGTCGGTCATCGTCACGGGCGTGGGGACGCCTCCGGCGCTCTTGGGACGCACGTACGCACTGAGGGCGAACATAGCGGGTTTGCCGATGACGACGGGGTCGGTGCCCAGGGACCCAACTATCTGAATGCTGGGGAAGTCGTTGCGCACGCGCATCCACGAGCACAGATTGTCGTTGGTGTAGATGACGGCGCCGCTATCGATGTCGGTCGCGGTGCCGCTCGCGCAGTTCTGGTAGCGCACGTAGTCCGTGGATGCCACGTAGTTGTAGTACTGTTCGGGCGGGGCGGCTGGGTTGTAGTGGTTGGTGAAGTCTGCGGGTTCTTGGTTCGGCAAGGACGTGGGGATCGTCCCGTAGAAGAAGATCGTCGGGTTGGTTTGTGGCAGTGCGTCCGTGTCGATCGTGAAGCGGGTGATCCACTCGCCGTCGGGGAGCGTGAGGGGCGACGAGGCCGTGTAGGTAACGCTGTCGTGGTTGCCCTTGTTGGTCCAGTACTCCAGGGTCCAACCTCCGTTGTCCTCATATCCGGAGGTGGAGTGGATTTGGAAGCGGTAGGGGCTGACCATTGTCGGGGTGTCGCAGGCGCCGCCCGAGGCCTTGGCATCCTGGGTGGACCACGTGCAGGGGGGCGTGTCGTCCCAGCGGAAGTGCAGGGGCGTGTTGCCCGAGTTTGTGGCGCCCAGTCGCCACTGCGCGGAGTTGCCTCGGGTTTGGTACTGCCAGTCGTTGCCGTACTTGATCATGGATCCGGCGGGTCTGCGCGCGGAGAAGCCGTGGGTGATGTCGGAGCTCTTCGTGACGACAGTCGAGGGGTCGTTTTGCACTTGCGCGGTGATTGTGGCTTCGTTGGTGACTGTGTCGGAGGTGGTGACGGCTCCGACGGGGTATTTGACGGTGATTGTTGAGGTGATGGGGTTTTGCCACGCCCAGTCCTCGTACGTCCAGGTCACGGTGTGCGTGGCGGCATCGTAGTGGCCGCCGTTGGTCGCGGAGACGAAGACGGCGTTTGCGGGCAGGGGATCGCTGACTGTGATGTTGTGGGCTTGGACGAAGCCTAGGCCGTTGAGGTTCGCGGATTTTCGTGCGGATCCGTTCCATCGGATACCGACCTTGTTGGGGTCACTCTGGTCGATTTGCTGGTACCCGTAGTAGAGCTTGTAGGTGGCGAGGCCTCCGACGGCGGGGTAATCCTGGGGTTGTGTCGGTCCGCTTTTGTTGATTGCCACGTCGAGGCTTGCAGTCCATGTCGTGGTGAGGGATTGTTCAACGGGTTGGGCGTTGGTCGCGGAGAAAACGACTCGCGTGGTAGTGGTGGAGTTGTTTGGTGCGTCGTTGCCAAGGTAGCTCCACGGTACTTGGATTCGGTCGGATGTTCCGGCGGGAATCGAATCCTTGAGCGTGAACAGGATGCGTTGCATGCGCGGAGTGCCGGCGACGATGTCGTTTCGTGTTGTCACGACGGAGCTACCGGTGACGGGGTATGCCTGGTAGAAGTTGTCGCTCAGCTGTTCGCCTGCGGGGGTGAGTGGGGCGGGGAGCCACACCTCGATGGTTCCGCCTTCGCAGGGGGTTGAGACGGAGGAGCATGAGTAGTTGATGGTGGTCGTCTGTTGGTCTCGGATCGGCAGGGTGGCGGTGTCGTTGGCGACGGACATTGCGAGGGTGGCGGTGTCGTTGATGGCGCGGGTGCGGCGCGTGCGTGGTTGGTCCTCGGGGGTGGCTTCGGGGGGCGTGGGCGCGCTTTCGGTGTCGTTGTCGGTCGGGTCTTCCGTTGATGCTTGGTTGTCTTGTGCGGGTTCGCTGACCGCGTCGGTTTCGGACGAGGCCTGGGCTTCTTCCTGGGATGAGGTGACCTGGGTTGATTGTGCGGTTTCCTCGGCTGCGCCCCCTGCGCTCCGAGTGGAGACAGCGACGTGACCAGGAGCAACAGGGCTGCCAGTGCGCTGGCCGTGGCGACGATGGCGCGGGTTCGGAGGGGACGCAGTCGAGGCATCAATTTCTCTTTCAACTAGCGGAGAGCGGATCTGAGTCTCACCCTAGTGAGCTTGTTGAATGAGTTCCAAGCCTGACAGTTATCACCTTCACCACGATATAACCATGTGTTTCAATGCGGATTCAATCGTTACAGTTACACCATAACTTCTCTGAACAGTCGGTCAGTACCGACAGCCGCCCACGCTCGCGCATGCGGTCGATTATGGCGCACACCATCATGACTCACGACTCCAATAATGACCAGCCGCACCACCAGAGACTTCACCACCCGAAGACCAGCATGCTTTCAGTCACACCCACTGCCTCGTCGATAGGAATGTCCGACACACCCACGCCCCGGCCTCATCCCTACGACGACCCTCCCGACAGATGGCCGCCGTCCATCGCGAACGTGCGATCCGCGTAGCTGAGCGCCTCTGGCTCGTGCGTGACGATGAGGACGGTCGCTCCCGGGCCGGCAGCCTCACGCAGCAAACTCAGGACCCCAGCCGCACTCTCAGCATCCAGGCCGGCGGTCGGCTCGTCAGCCAACACCACAGCCGGGCTCATGAGGAGAGCACGAGCGACACCGACGCGGCGCAACTCACCGCCTGACAGCTCGTTCGGGCGCGCATCCGCAAGCTCGGACAGACCCACGGCGGACAGGAGTTCCTCGGCGCGCTCACGCGGCGGCCTACCCGCGCCATACAACACGGAAGGCAAGAGAACGTTCTCCAGGACGGTGAGGCTTCGCAGCGCAGCGTGCCCCTGCGGGATGAAACCGATGCGCTCGTTACGCAGGCGCGCACACTCCTCCTCACGCATCGCATACAGGTCGATGCCACCCAGGCACACAGTCCCACCAGTAGGCGGCAGCATGCCCGCGAGCATGTTCAACAGGGTGCTCTTACCGCTGCCTGAATGCCCGGTGATGACGGTCAGCTGCCCCTCATCCAACGTCAAGTCAAGCGGATGCACGGCCGTGAAGAGGCGGCCCCCCGCGCGGGCGCGAGGAAACTCCTTAGTGAGGTCCGTTGCTTCGATGAGCATGTCACTCGCCTTCCTTCAATAGGGCGCTCGCGTCCGCCATGTTCAGGCACCGCAGCGCTATCCACGATGATACGAGGGCGACGAGGCCCATCGAGGCCATGACGAGCGCCACCAGCGCGGCGATCACCGCAAGGGAGGGCACCAGGAACCCGATGCCGATGGTCTGTTGCACAAGACCAGAGAACGAGACGATCAGCACCCCCGATATGAGGATGCCGAGGGCGCCTCCAGCGGCGTTGAGAATAACAGCTTCGAGAGCAATGACCCGCGACACCAGGCGCCTGTGGGCGCCGACAACAAGGAGCGTGCCGAACTCACGCTTACGTTCAACAACCATCATGACGAACATAAGAGTCATCATCACCAAACCAACACCCCACACGAGCGCAATCAAAGTGGTGACCGTGCGCGAGGTGTTGTCCAACGATCGAGAGATACCACTGACCAGGGTCGTCGAGGTCGCCACGGACACCCCCGGCACGCGCGCAGCAATGTCGGAGGCAACCGCATTAACGTCTCGGCCAGGCTCAACCCTGACCATGACCGAGGAGATAATGTGGTCCGTGTCAAGACTCGTGTACTTGTTGAGACCTTTCTCCAGCGAAGAGTCGATGAGAATTCTCGCAGTATCAAAGTTGGCGTACACAGCGTTGTCGAGGGTCGAACCAGTCTGATCGAATTGGGCGACGACACGCAGCCTATGACCGAAGAGCGAAAAGTTCTCCGGATCGGACACCCCGACATTCGCACCGACGACCACCTCCATGTCACCGAGACTGGAGGCGCCAGAGGTGTCAGAAATCCACGGCTGAATGGTGAAGTCCGTGGCCGGGTCGAACGCGATGACCTGATAGCGGCCCGAACAGCAGCTGGCCCGCGCAGTCGCAAGAAAAAGCTGAGGCGATGCCGCGCCAACACCATCAACGCCCGCAACCTCACCGGCCACGCCCTCATCCATATAGAAGTAGGACGGTTCAGCGCCCACCAGGAACGCCTGCGCATCAAAGTCGGACGAAGCATCAGCGGGAGTCACCATGATGTCGGCGCCGAGGCGCGACTCGACCGTACCCAATCCCCGGTCAATGCCGCACACAATCATGGTGCCGCCAAACATCACCATCGCCATGAGCATAGAGAAAAACGCGAGGATACCCGAGCGCACCGGGTACCCGCGCAGGTTCATCCACGGGAGTCGCGCAAGCGACAGCATGTTGATTCCTCCTGTCCCGACGCCTAGATGGGCGCCAGCTTCTGACCCGAAACACTGCGATACACGCGCGCGAGAGCAAGCCTCGTTCCGGCCACACCGAAAGCTACCAACGCGACGACAGTGAGAGCAGCCAGGGGCAACGACCTCCCCGGCGCGGCCAGCGCCGCGAGCGCGAACGCATCATGGGCCAGGGGCAGCGCCGCTGCGGCCACGAGGACCCCAACACAGGCCCCCGCCGCGTGAAGGATCAAGGATTCGATCGCCACCACACGGGCGATCGTCGCGCGGGAGGCTCCTATGGTCCGCCACACGTACACCTCGTGTTGGCGCTCATTCATGAGGGCGAACTGGGCGACAACCAGGGCGACCAGCAACACCAGCCAGGCGAAGCCGAGCACGCCGAGCGTGAGCGAGCGATGGGCGCGAATGTCCGAGGCCGTGGTGACCAGGGCCTCATCAGAGCGCACGGCGGTCACTTTACGCACGTAGAGATTAATCCATTCCGTCACGCTCTGAACGTCGCGCGAATCATCGACCTTCACCAAGGCAGCCGAAAAATCTTGGTTCGGCTGCACAGACGCATAGGTACCCACCCCCGATTCGACCGATGCCGCGATGACCTGCGTAAGCGTATCCATACTGACGACGACCGCGTTATCCAGCTCCGAACCGGTCTCCAGCAGGTGCGCGCCTACCGGCCACTGCCGCCCAAACAGCGTCACCTGACCATCCGCATCCTCGACCGCCGCGCCGACCGCGACGCTTCCCGTTGGAGGCGCAGCATCCTCACCTTCGCGCATCCACGGGGAGATCACGAAATCCGTCGCCGGGTCATAGCCGACGATCCACAACGGCGTCCCGTCCGGCCTCGTGTCGGCAATGTAGAGCTGGTAGGACACGGCGGCAATGTCCTCGTTATCGTCCATGCGTGACAAGGTCGCGCGCGCCTGATCGCAGGCGACGGGGGTGCCGATCATCAGCAGGCGTTTCTTGTCCACCTGGTTCAGGCAGGACGTCGGGTACACAACGAGGTCAGCGCCGAGCCTACGCTCGGACAGCGAAAGCTCAGAGCGCATACCATCAACGGTAACAAGCCCACCAAAAACGCACGCCGCCAGCGCAAACGCGAAGAACAACAGGATCGCAGCACGCACCGGGTGCGCCCGAATGTTCATAAGCGGAACACGCCGCAGCGTCAAAGCTCCGGTCATTGCGCACCCCGCCCAGCCTCGGACACGTCGATCCACAGGGCGGGACGTACCCCGTAGAGCACGTCAACGTTCGCACCACTAACGGACGGCTTACCCTCAGCATCAACGAATTGAGCAGCGAAACCGTATGTTCCCGGCGAGCGCAGCCACCAGTCAGCGGTCCCATCCTCGCTCACGGTCAGAGCACCCGATGCCGCAAACGCGCTCGCGGGGGCTGCGCCGATGTCTGCGCGGTTCGCGGAACTGCTCAGGTAGATGACGCTTTCGGTCTCGCTGAGCGCAAAGACACGGTCCTGCGTGTCAGCGCCACCCTCGGCACCAGTGACGGACTGGTCCTCGTTACTGTTGCACACTGTGGCAATAATGCCTTGTTGAGCGGGTCCGAAAGCTGCGGTAAGGAAATCGTCGTTCATCCACGCACGCAGGTCACTATCCGCCCACGTGACCTCCTGGAACGGCACATGGTTGTACTGTCTCCCATCCAGGACGTCAGCGCTCAGGACCAGGAGCCGGTCATCGAAACGTTCGAGGACGATCCAGCGGATCGGCTCGGCACCGTTCGTGGTGTCACCGTCCTGCTCGAAGGAGCCGAAGGCGATCACGTCACCCTTGGCGGCCTTCCGGTAGGGCAGCGCCGGATCCTTCTGGACGAGGCCCGCCGCACGTTGGGCGGAATCGGCGTAACTTCCCAGGCTCGCGAAAATGTCGTAAGCGGACGCCGCGTCCCCGGCCTCGGCGAAGCGAAGCGCCTGCGCGTAGCGCTGCCCTCGCTGCAAGTTGACAACGAGGAGGACGAGGACCACGATCAGGAGAACCGCCGCGACTGCGACAGCCCCCCGCTTTATGGTTACCCGGTTTGGGTGCGTGCGTGTCACCTCTCGCACGTCAGGCCTTCGAAGCCCGATCCCTCTTGACCGTGTTGACCAGAGCCGCGACACCAGTGCCGACGACGAGGACACTCATAATGCGCACAAATGGCTGGAACACCGTATGGCAACGCATCGTCTTCATCATGCACATCGGGCAGATGACACCGGGGATAAAGAAAACGACGAGAGCCCCAATGAGCGAGAGTCCTTGTAGGGTGAGGCGCGCCGCCTTGTTGGTGACGAACGTGGCGGTACCAAAGAAAACAGCGAGGCCCGCCGCGCTAGCAACGACACTATTTTGGCACTGATGACAGTGCATCCAGGTGCCGTCCGGCTTGGGATCGCACGCCGAAAACACGGTGACCCCTCCGGCGAGGAGCAGGGCGCTGAGCGCCGCGGGCACAAGAGGGATGATGACATCCTTTTTTGACACGGAAACCAATCCTTAGAGATGAGCAAGTATTGACGAACTTAATAAAAGTATAATATGCCTAATTTATGCAATCATTCAAGGTTTTTGGCCCCGTCCCGATGCTGTGAGCGGGCGAGGCAAGGAGAGCACGTGGGCGCCGCACCTGGCCTGTGCCGCGCACCAACAATGCCGGGTGCCCATTCACACGTACACACCCCGCAACATCCACGCACACACTGCCCAGTTTTTTGACCACACGTGCAACCTACTCACCCTCCAGCGCCTAAGATTGAGACATCCCCCACCAGTGAGGTGTCATCATGAAGAGGATTCACATCCGCCTTGCCCGATGCATCGTCGCATCGGTGACCACGCTCGCATGCGTCGGTCTGTTCCCCCTTACCGCAGCGCACGCCGACGTCGCTGCCAGCGCTGCACAATCCGGCGCACCCACCCCACCCGCGGCAACGTCGGCCTCGTCCGAGGACACGCCCACCGCCACGCCCACATCCACGGCAACCCCCGCCTCGTCCGAGGATACGCCCACCGCCACGCCCACACCCACGGCAACCCCAGCCTCGTCCGAGCTCCCCTCCCCGAATCCCGACCCGAGCACCACCCCCACGCAGCCTGAACCTCCGACACCCGCAACCTCCCAGTGGGTGCACCACCCCCAGGGCTGGCGCTACGAAAGCTCCGACGGCACATGGCTGGCGGCCGGTGTCTTTGAAGTCAACGGCGTACGCTACGTTTTCAACACCGACGGATTCGTGCCGGTCGGCTGGTACCGCGCGCCCGACGGCACCTGGTACGCCTCAACCGAGAACGGTGTGCACACCGGCTGGTATCAAGACGGATCCTGGTATCTGCTCACCGACTCCGGCGCCATGGTCACCGGATGGCAGGTCTCCGGCGGCGCCTGGTATTACCTCAACCCCGACGCGGGCGGCGCAATGGCCACCGGCTGGACCAAAATCGACGGAACCTGGTACTACCTACGTTCCTCCGGCGCAATGGCCGAAGCGACATGGATCTACACGGGGCCTGGTACTACCTAACGGGCAGCGGCGCGATGACCACCGGCTGGTTCATCTCAGACGGCTCCTGGTACTACGCGGACTCCAGCGGCGCGATGACCACCGGCTGGCTGCGACAGGACTCCAGCTGGTACTACCTGAGCGCCTCCGGCGCAATGGTCACCGGTTGGCTGCAACGGGGCGCCAGCTGGTACTACCTTGACCCGAACGCGGGCGGCGCGATGGCCACCGCCTGGACGATGGTTTCCGGAAGCTGGAACTACTTTGACCGGTGGGACGGCTTCTGGGTTTCTGGCCGCTCTGACTTCGAGGCCGACTGGAACTACGCGAAGACCCTGTACAGCCCCACAAATTACTTGGTCGTCGTCGACACGAACGCCCCACATTGCATGACATTCTATTGGGCTGACAGCTCCTGGCAGCCACTCACTGACATGCCCTGCTCCGTCGGCAAACCCTCAACCCCGACCATCAAGGGCACCTTCACCATCAAAAACCGCGGTTCATCCTTCGGGCACGGATACACGGCATACTGGTGGACACAGTTCCACGGCGACTACCTGTTCCACTCGGTTCTCTACTACGAAGGCACCATGACTGTGAAGGATGGGACCCTCGGAGGGCACGTCTCTCACGGCTGCGTGCGTCTACGCTACGAGGACGCTAAGTGGCTGCACGACACGATTCCCTCGGGGACCTACGTGACGATCTACTGATCGACGCACCTAGTGGGCGCCGGGATCCTAAATATCAGCAACTTGGTCCCGGCGCACCACCACGCCTGGACTGAAACAGGGCCACATACAGGCGGGCACCACAATCACCGCCCGGCGCACCACCACGACTGGACTGAAACAGGGCCCGAACCACCCCCACGCGGAACCCAACGCCCCAGGATGGTTCCAGAACGCAGACCCATTCACTGACAACAGCCCTTTTTCGGGCACTTGTAGCTAATGGGTCTGCACTTTGGCGACTGCACCCCACGCGCACGACCGCCGCGCCGGGGGGAATTGCATCATTAGAGCCGCGACACGCCGGCGACACGCCGAAAGGAAGCTCCTAATGGTGCAAAACCCCCAATCTACCGCTCGGTTGGAGGATGTCGGAGGGTCCGATGGCAGCAGACGCAGGTGGCAGCAGGACCTGACGAGGCTTCAAAACTGCACAACGAGGCACAGGCCCACACCGCGAGCAGCCAGAAGCGAAGGCGCCACGGAAACAGGGTGATAGGACACCACAAAACCAACACGTCTTGTCCTTTAATCCCTTTAACCCAAGTTTTGCCCTCTAACCCCAGTAGGGTTACCTGGATGGGCCGGACTACGTGGAATACAAGAGTCGCCGGGACCTTGTGGTCCCGGCGACTGTCCGGTCGGGGTGGCGGGATTTGAACCCACGGCCTCTTCGTCCCGAACGAAGCGCGCTACCAAGCTGCGCCACACCCCGGTGCCGTTCGAGTATAGCCTTACGTCGCTGATAATCCCAAACCGAGACGAAGCGACTGAGGGAAGTGTGTGCCACGCCGCACGACTCTGGGGTCTGGCTGGCGCGGGTTAACGATGATCATACGGTTGCCGGTTGCCGGTTGCGGCGTGGCTGGGATGGTGCGTCGCCGGTGTTGAATGTGCCCGGTGACCGCGAGTTGCTCGACTGGGTACTCTGGTTGGGAACGACGCTGAGACGAGAGGGGTGTTCGTCTGTCAGAACCACTGGCGGGACGCGGAGCTGGGTGGACGCGGATAGGGGTTATGTCGGACTTTGATGTCGGGATCAACGGAGGCTACGCGGGGTGGACACGGATGAGGGAGGCCTCGGGGCGTGTAGCGATGCGGACTTTTGCATAGGGAGAGGTTCCCAGCCCAGCGGAAACGTGCAGCCACGACGAAGAGCCGTCGGGCGTCTCCCAGCGGTTCAGGCCTTTGGCGTAGCGCCGTGCGATGTCGCAGTTTGTGATGATTGCGCCGACACCAGGTATTCCGATCTGGCCTCCGTGCGTGTGGCCCGCGAGGATGAGGTCGGAACCAGCGCGGGTGAGCGCGGAGACCACGCGCGTGTAGGGCGCGTGCGTGATGCCGAGGCGCAGGACTCCGGGAGCTTCCCACGACGAGGCTGGGGCCACCAGGCGGTCCCGGTTGATGTGGGCGTCGTCGGTTCCCAGGAGTGAGACGGTGGCGCCCGGCAGCGACAGTGTGCCGCACGCGTTAGAGAGATCCACCCAGCCGGCGGCGCGCAGCTGGCGGACCATCGGGATGTAGGTGAGGTCGGGGACGACGCGCGCGGGGTGTGGTTTGGAGCGCGACAGGTAGCGGCTCCAGCGTTTGGGGATCGGCGAATAGTAGTCGTTGGATCCGAGGACGAAAGCGCCAGGATACGACAGGAAGGGGCGGTAGGCGTCCATCACCATGTCGAGGCCGACGGATGAACCGAAGTTGTCTCCTGTTGACACAATCATGTCGAAGCGTTCGGATGAGGCGACGTCGGAGAGGAACCGCAGGAGGAATTCCTGCCCGGCGAAGAGGTGTAGGTCGGCGATCTGGAGGATCGTCACTTCAGGGACGTTACGCTCGATGGGCACGTCGTAGCGGCGCAGGGTCGGCAGAGTGCGCTCGATCGAACCCCAGGCCAGGGCAGCTCCACCGGCGGCCAGTCCAGCGAGTCCCAGCCCGCCGACGATTGCGCCGGTCGCGCGCAGGAGGCCCCGGCCTCGGCGGGGGG
>ERZ773214.1264-NODE-1264-length-14992-cov-12.711388_pt1 | contig 14992 bp, 8 predicted proteins | sample MGYA00511238_ERZ773214 | MGnify/ENA primary metagenome ERZ773214 (study PRJEB29015, sample SAMEA2738157) | human oral metagenome | biome: human oral; feature: human-associated habitat; material: saliva | place: China | collected 2259 ...
AATACATCATAAAGCCGGCGATGGTTTCGTAGTTTTCCGAATTGGGAAATTCTTCGATGTCCAGCGCACGCATGACGTCGGCGAGCGGGGTTGCGCCGTCCACCAGCCAAGTATCTTCGGTGCGGCGGATGATTTGCGGCTCTTCTTCGGTATTGACCAGCTCGCCCATGACGATGCTCATCACGTCTTTCAGCGTGACCACGCCGACCACCAGCGCGTATTCGTTCACCACTACGGCAAAGTCTTCGCCGGAAGTTTTGAAGGTTTCCAAGACATCGTAAAGCGACAACGTGTCGGGGATGAACAAGGCTTTGCGCAACACGCGCTTGTCGGTCAGGCGGACGTCTTTTTCTTTTAAAAACAAGGTCAGCAGCGTGTGCGATTCGATGTAGCCGATGACACGTTCCAAATCGCCGTCGCAGACCAAGAATTTGTTGTGCGGTTTTTCCGACATGATTGCCAACACGGTATCGCTGTCATCGTTTTTATCGAAATAGGCGATATATTCGCGCGTACTCATGGTGGAAGTAACCGTGCGTTCCTGCATGTCGAAAATATTTTCAATCAGGTAGTGTTCCTGCTGCTTCAACACGCCAGCCTGCGCGCCCGCATCGACGACGGCGTAGATGTCTTCCGAAGTCAGCTGCTCTTGGCGGACGGTGGAAATTTTGAAGAGTTTGAATATAGCGTTTGCCATTCCGTCGAAAATCCAGACGACGGGTTTCAGGATGAAAATAAAGAACATCATCGGACGCACGATGCGCACCGCCACCGCTTCGGGATGGGTCATCGCCATGCGCTTGGGCATCAGGTCGGCAATCAGGATGAAGCTGCCCGTGACCAGCGAGAACGTCAGCAGCGACGCGGCGGTACTGCCCCAACTGCCCGCGTTTGCCAACAAACCGCCGAAATAAGGGCGCACCGCCGCTTCGCCGACGATACCGGCGAGAATGGCGACGGCGTTCAAACCGATTTGGACGACGGTGATGAAGCTGCCCGGCTGCTGCTGCATATTGAGCACATCCAGCGCGCGCGTGTCGCCGCCGTCTTTCGCCATGACTTGCAATTTGATTTTGCGCGCCGAGGCGAGTGCGAGTTCGGAACAGGAAACAAATGCACTGATGACGATCAGCAGGCACAGTAATAATAAGGCTTCGAGAATATTCATGAAAAATGGTGTGTGTTTTGGAAGGGCTATTTTAACATCAAAGGTCGTCTGAAAAATTCAGACGACCTTTTTAGATTGGGCGGCAGCTTGTCTTTCGCCTTCAAACGCGGATAGCTTAGCCTTTGGCGGTAAAGCGTTTGTTGATGCGCAGGCGTTCGCCGCGGCCGGCTTTTTTGATTTCCAGCCAGTCGTTGTAGATGGCGTGGATAAGGTGACGTATGGTCTCGAAGCCGTATTGTTGCGGGTCGGTGCCTTCTGCGGCGAGTTGCTTCGATACGTCGCTCAAGCGCGCCCAGCCTTGTTCGTCGGCGTGGGTGTCGACTGCCTGTTGTACGGTGGGGATAACGCGGGTTACGGGCAGTTTGCTGCTTTTTACGGCGGGTTCAGGTTTGGCGGGTGTCGGCTGCGCGGTGTCTGCCGTTGGGCTTGGCGCGGTATTTTCGCTCTTGGTTTGGTTGGTTTTTTTGCCGCGCGTTTTGCGTTTTGGTGCGGCGTTAGGGTCGTCTGAAACGGTTTCTTCTGCTTGATGGGTTGCCACAGGATTTTCAGACGACCTTTCTGTCGGCTTGTCGGCGGATTTGCGGCGGCGGACTTGGAGTTGGTTGTTGTCGGTGCGGTGTTCGAAGATGTCGAAGGATTTGATGAGGTCGGAGAGTTTGCCGTAGCCGTACAGCCTTGAGTCGAAATCGGGATTGATTTTGCTGATGTAGCTGCCGATGGGGCCGAGGTTTGCCCAGCCGAGGTCGTCGGCGTTTTCGCGCACGGCGCGTTTGAGCAGGGACAGCGCGTCAGGGGCGGCGGCGGGGTTATTTTTGCCATTATTTTTCTCTTTTTCTTGGCGTTGTTTTTCGGGACGGAAGATTTCGGTGTAGATGAATTTGTCGCAGGCTTTGCGGAAGGCTTCGGGCGTTTTCTTTTCGCCGAAACCGTACACGGTCAGCCCGCTTTCGCGCAGGCGGCTTGCCAGTCGGGTGAAATCGGAATCGCTGGATACGATGCAGAAGCCGTCGAAATTGCCGCTATACAGTAAGTCCATCGCATCGATGACCAACGCCATATCGGTGGCGTTTTTGCCTTTGGTGTAGGCGAATTGCTGGACGGGGATGATGGCGTGGGGCAGGAGGGCGGCTTTCCATTTGGAAAGGCCGTGGCTCCAGTCGCCGTAGATGCGTTTGACGCTGGCGATGCCGTATTTGGCAACTTCTTCGAGCAGGCGATCGATGATGTCGGCGGGGGCGTTGTCGGCGTCGATGAGGACGGCGAGTTTTTTGTTTGCCAATGTGGTCATGGGGACTCCGTGGTATTCATATCAGTCGAGGTCGTCTGAAAACCGGTTTTCAGACGACCTCGATTTTTAGAGCATATCTTGTATGGCGGCGCGTTCTTCTTCCAGCTCCGCCAGTGTCGCGGCGATTCGCTTGCGGCTGAACTCATCCGACAAATCCAAGCCTTGTACGATGCGGTAGCTGCCTTCGTCGCAAATGACGGGGAAACCGAAAACCAAACCTTCGGGGATGCCGTAAGAGCCGTCGGAAGGAACGCCCATCGTTATCCATTTGCCGCTGCTGCCGAGCAGCCAGTCGCGCAGGTGGTAGATGGCGGCATTCGCGGCGGAGGCGGCGGACGACGAACCGCGCGCGGCGATGATGGCGGCACCGCGTCCGGCGATTTTCGGCATGAAGACTTCGGTGTTCCAATCGGGTTCGGTAATCATGTCTTGGACGGACTCGCCGTTGCTGGTGGCGTAGCGGTAGTCGGCGTACATGGTCGGGCTGTGGTTGCCCCAGACGCACATTTGCTCGATGGAAGGAATCGGGCGGTTGATTTTTTCGGCGACTTGGCTGACGGCGCGGTGGTGGTCGAGACGCATCAGGGCAGTGAAGTTTTCCGGCGGGATGTCGGGCGCGGACTTCATGGCGATGTAGGCATTGGTGTTCGCTGGGTTGCCGACGACGAGGACTTTGACGTCGCGATGGGCAACTTTGTTCAACGCCGCGCCTTGTACTTTGAAAATTTCGGCATTGGCATGCAACAGGTCGGCGCGTTCCATGCCTTTGGTACGCGGACGCGCACCGATCAACAAAGCGATGTCGGCATCTTTGAAGGCGACTTCGGGGTCGTCTGTCGCGAAGATGTCGGCAAGGAGCGGGAAAGCGCAATCCTGCATTTCCATAATCACGCCGCGCAAAGCCTGCTGCGCCTGAGGCAGGTCGAGCAGTTGCAGGATAACGGGCTGGTCGCGTCCGAGCATAATGCCGCCGGCGATGCGGAACAGAGTGGCGTAGGCAATTTGTCCTGCCGCGCCGGTAACGGCGATTCGGACGGGGGGCTTGAGCGTCATATTTTTCCTTTTAAAGTCGTTGTTTTACTTGATTTACGAATTATAACAGCATTGAGTAGTTGAGAATAAAAAGGTCGTCTGAAACTTGGGGATGGGTTTTCAGACGACCTTTTCGATTTTGGCAAATGCTGAAATTCTGCTTACGGCAGGAGCTTGCCCGGATTCATGATGTCGTGCGGGTCAAGCTGGGCTTTGATGGCACGCATCAGGGCGATTTCCGACGGGGTACGGACGCTGGGGAGCCAGTGTTTTTTGATAATGCCGATACCGTGTTCCGCCGCGATGGTACCTTGGCAGGCGAGGATGTGTTCATAGACGATGGTGTTGACGGCATCTTCGTAGCGGTAAGCGTCGTTGCTCAATACGTCGGGCAGGAAGGTGTTGTAATGCAGGCTGCCGTCGCCCAAATGTCCGAAGCAGACAATTTGTATGCCGGGAAAGCGGGCTTCCAAAGCGGGAGCGCATTGACGGACAAAGGCGGCGACTTGGGAAATCGGGACGGCGATGTCGTGTTTGATGCTGGTGCCGAGCTTGCGCTGGGATGCGGAAATGTTTTCACGCAGCGTCCACAGTTCGAGGCGTTCTTGTTCGGATTGCGCGATGATGCTGTTTTCTTGGCCGTTTTGATAGAGAAACTCGGCAAGTTTTTCGTCGAGCGCGGCATCGGGAACGGAGTCGGTCAGTTCGAGCAGGACATGCCAGTTTGCATCGGTCGGCTGTTTAAGACGGCTGAACTCGGAAGACAATGCCAAAGCGTAGCGGCTGATAAGCTCGAAACTGGTTAGACGTTCGGCAAAATGCCCTTGTACGGCTGTTAAAAGCTCTACGGCAGATTCGATGTCGTCCAGCCCTACCCACGCGGTAGCTATGGTTTGCGGACGGGCGAAGAGTTTGAGCGTGGCGGCGGTAATAATGCCGAGCGTGCCTTCGCTGCCGATGAAGAGGTGGCGCAGGTCGTAACCGGTGGTATTTTTGTGCAGCGGTTGGAGATGGGAAACAAGTTCGCCATTGGGTAGGACGACTTCCAAACCCAATACCAAGTCGCGCATACTGCCATAGCGTAAAACGTTTAATCCGCCGGCGTTGCAGGCGATATTGCCGCCGATTTCGCACGAACCTTCGCTGGCAAGACTGAGGGGAAACAGCCTGCCTGCTTCGGCAGCCACTTTTTGGACGTTTTGCAGGATTACGCCCGCTTCGACGGTGATGCTGTTGTCGGCAAGGTTGATTTCGCGGATGCGGTTGATTTTAGAGAGATTGAGTAACACGCCGCTGGAGGCTACCGCAGCGCCGCACAAACCGGTATTGCCGCCCTGCGGGGTAACGGGGATACGGTGTTCAAAACAAAACCGCATGATTTTTTGTACATTTTCTGTGGAATGCGGTTGCAAGATGATGTCGGGCTCGGAAACAAAACGGCGACGCTGGTCGTTTAGGAGAGCCGGAGTGGCTTCGAGGATTTCGGCAGGAGAAAGGAATTCAAGAAAGCGGTCGTACAGATTGGACATGGCGGGAAGCAGGAATGGTTTATATGTGTACGGGGATTATATAGTGGATAAGGAGAGCGAAAAACGGTAAAGGTCGTCTGAAAAATAAAAAAGCAGGATACAATCCGTATCCTGCTTTTTTAACTGCAAAAATATTATTTTGCAGCAGAAGCGGCTTCAGTAGCAGCAGAGGCAGCTTCGGTAGCGGCAGAAGCGGCTTCAGTAGCAGCAGATGCAGCTTCGGTAGCAGCAGCTTCGGTAGCAGAAGCAGCAGCTTCAGTAGCAGCAGATGCAGCCTCAGTAGCAGCAGATGCAGCCTCAGTAGCAGCAGATGCAGCTTCAGAAGCGGCAGTGTCAGCAGCTTTGTCGCCACAAGCAGCCAAAGCCAAAGAGAACAGAGCAGCAGCAATCAGAGATTTTTTCATTTTGAGAACCTTCTTTAAATCGATTTAAATAAAAACGGAACAACTGAAACGGCATTAAGCCGTTCCATTAGAGTAAAAATTCATTGCTGAATTTCCTGCATTATGCCCCACAGCATGGCTCGGTGCAACGATACAGACGAATTAGTAATTTTTTAGTAACTTCTAATCAATCCGGAATGGACGAAAGATGGGGATAAACCTAATCAACATAGGTTGTTATTCAGGCTCTATTCGAAATAGGCCATATCGTAAAATTTATTGATTTCATGTATTTACATTTAAACAATACGCAATCGGCTTCTATTTCTGATTTGTTTGAATAATCTAAACAAAATCATTATACACAGAAACAAAAGTTGTAAAAAAGTTACACTAGTATAAAAATTATCAAAATTTACGCTTTTGCATAATTCTAGTTAAATATTGTTGTTTTTTATTGGTAATTGTTAATTTATGAATCTTTGAGATAAATATCCGTGCATGACGGCGGTGTGTTAGAATATTTGAGATTTGTTGGCAGAGGGTTGTCAATAAAGCCTATTTTGATAAACAGTCATGATAAAGGATAAAAAATGACTATGACTATTAAAAAAAATTCCGTGGTTTCGCTTCACTATGAAATGTACGATGCGGACAACCAACTGCTGGACAAAACCGAAGAACCTATCGCCTATCTGCACGGCGGATATGACGGCATTTTCCCTTTGGTGGAAGAAGCTTTGCACGAAAAAAACGTCGGCGATACAGTTGAAGTTGCGCTGTCTCCCGATGATGCGTTCGGCGAGCAGGATCCCGGCTTGGTGCGCATTGAAGATGTCAGCGTGTTCCCGGTTGAAGTGGAAGTTGGCATGATGTTTGAAGCCGATGATCCTGAAACCGGCGATGTCTTGGTTTATCGCGTAACAGATGTGGCAGACGGCAAGGCCGTAGTAGACGGCAACCATCCGCTTGCCGGCATGAAAATTTTGTTTAAAGCGACAGTTGACGGCGTACGCGATGCGACTGAAGAAGAAATTGCACACGGTCACGTTCACGGCCCGCACGGTCATCATCACTAATTAAGTTGATTGACAATCTAAAAGGTCGTCTGAAAGCAGGATTGGGTTTCTGTTTTCAGACGACCTTTTTGTATGCTGCAAACCTATATCCAAATATAGCTGAAACATTCCGACAACCATCAAAATCAAGCTGCTTCCCTATCGCCCAAAAATTTTGGGATAAGTCAAACTAAGCAAGGAAATCTGGGTCTGAAGGTTTGTTTTCTCTAAATTATTAGGAACGTGCAATCTTATTTATATTAAGATTCGGTTTATTGTAAACAGGCGAATTGTGTCATGAGCGAACATTTGGAAGAGCAGGCTCTGGGCTTGGGAATTGATTTGGGTTTCCACGACATCGGTGGAATTTATCATGAGACCAAACCCGAGGTTTTGGAAGGGATTGTTGCGGCTTTGCAGCAGGACGGTTTTTCAGACGACCTTTATGTAGATACTTTGGTGGCGCATGAAAACGGTCAGGAATCTTTGCAAATGCCTTCCGAGTTTCATGGCGCGGCTGAAGTTTGCTTGGAGGACGAAGCGGGCGGGCGGCAGGTTTTGGCGTTGAACCATGGCGAAGATGGCGTGCTTTGGGTTGCGCTGCCGGCTTTGGCTTGCGGCTATTACACATTGTTTGCAGAAGTTGAAGGCATTGTCCGTAAGGTACGGCTGGTGGTTGCGCCGCAGTCGGTTTATCAGCCGAAAATGCTGGAGCGCGGGTTGCGGATGAACGGGCTGACGACGCATTTGTACAGCCTGCGTTCGCAACGGAACTGGGGCATCGGGGATTTTACCGATTTGCTCGATTTGATGGTGTTTGCGGCGGATAAGCAACTGGATTTCGTCGGCATCAATCCGTTGCACGCGCTTTTTAGTGCCAAGCCTGCTTTTGCCAGCCCGTACAGCCCGTCTTCGCGCGAGTGGCTCAATCCGATTTATCTGGATGTGGAGAAGGTTGGCGCATTCTCTTACAACGAAAAGCTGAAAAATTGGCTCAAGCAGCCGAATATCTGCCAGCGCATTGCGGCGTTGCGGATTACGGAAACCGTCGCTTATACGGCAGTTTGGGCGTTTAAACGCGATGCTTTGCAAAAGGCATTTGATGCGTTTGAAAACGACGGGTGCGATGCCGCCAAACAAGAGCGGGCGGCGTTTGATGTCTTTGCCGAAGCACACGGCGAGGCTTTGGAAGGCTTCGGTTTGTTTGAGGCGTTGGACCAGTATTACAACCGCTCCGGCGAAGTGGGTTGGCTGTCTTGGCCGTCGGAGTTTCATGATCCGAATGGCGAGGCGGTTCAACGATTTGCACAGGGACACCGCCGCGAAATCCGTTTTTATATGTGGCTGCAATGGCTTTGCGCGGAGCAGTTGCGCGAAGTGAACGAAGCGGCTGCGGCGCACGGTGTGAAGCTCGGCATTTACGGTGATTTGGCGGTCGGCGTGGCCCGCGGTAGCGCGGATACTTGGCTCAACCGCAGCGATTATTGTATGGATATGGCGGTCGGCGCGCCGCCCGATCCGTTCAGCCCGACGGGGCAAAACTGGGATTTGCCGCCGCTCAATCCGATGATGTTGAAGCACACGGGCTATGAGAAATTCGTCCGCCTTTTGCGTGAAAATATGCGGCTTTACGGCATCTTGCGCATCGATCATGTGATGGCTTTGTGTCGTCTGTGGTGGGTTGCGGGCAAGACGGCGGACTTTGGCGCGTATGTGCATTACGACTCGGATGTGATGTTTGCCATCCTAGCTTTGGAAAGCCGGCGGAACCAATGCGTCGTTATCGGCGAGGATTTGGGGACAGTACCCGACCAAGCGCGGTATTTGCTGAACCGTTATCAGGTGTTTTCTTATAAGGTCGTGTATTTCAGCAAAGGCTGGCACGGCTTTGAATTACCCGAAGAATATCCCGAACAGGCGATTACGGTGGTCAGTACGCACGATGTCGCGCCCTTGGCAGGCTATTGGACGGGCAAGGATTTGGATTTAATGTTCCGCTTGGGTACGATTCCCGATGCGGAAACTTTTCAGACGACCTTGGAAGCGCGCGAACACGACAAGGCGGATTTGTTCGATAAATTGAAACACGCAGGCTGCCTGCCTGCCGACGCCGAGATGTCCTCTGAAATTGACGAAACGCTGTTAACCGCCTTGCACCGGTATGCCGCCATGAGCCGCAGCAAACTGTATGCGGTGCAGCTGGAAAACCTGCTGGGTATGAGCGACAACCTGAATGTGCCGGGCGTTTCCGAGGGTTATCCCAACTGGGCGCGCAAAATGCCCGTCGCGCTTGAAGATTTTCCCCACAACCGCCTGATGGGCGGCCAACTTGCCATGATTGGAGAGGTACGCATGAAGAAAAACAGCCGGATGAAGCCTTATCACGAGCTTGACCAAGTCGAACGCGACACGGTTGAAAGCCTGTTTCTTGCCACCCACAGCGATTTGTTCGCCTATTTGGGACGACACCGCCTTGTCGAAGGCGACGAGGTCGTGCGGACTCTGATTCCGAACGCTTGGGGCGTGGATATTGTCAACCGTGAAAGCGGCGAGGTGATTACGTCGTCTGAAAAAGTCGATGAACGCGGATTCTTCGTTGCCGTGCTGCCCGAAGGCGCGCCCGACTATGCTTTGAACGTCCGTTATACCGAAGATGCCGAGCCTGTGCGCGAAGAAGACCCATACCGCTTCGACTCCGCCTTGAAAGACATCGATTCTTGGTTGCTGGCGGAAGGCAAACACCTGCGTCCTTATGAAACTTTAGGCGCGCATTTTGCCGAAGTGGACGGCGTGAAAGGTGTGAGCTTTGCCGTATGGGCGCCGAACGCGCAGCGCGTGTCCGTCATCGGCGAATTCAACCACTGGGACGGCCGCCGCCACGTCATGCGTTTCCACCGCGACAACGGCATTTGGGACATCTTCATCCCCGCCGTCAAACTCAACGCCCTCTACAAATTTGAAATCCGTGATGCCAACGGCGATGTGCGGCAAAAAACCGACCCGTATGCCTTTGGTGCAGAGTTACGTCCGAATACCGCGTCTGTCGTACGCGGTTTGCCGGAAAAAGTGGAAGCACCCGATTTCCGCGCCCGTGCCAACGCCATTGACGCGCCCATCAGCATTTATGAAGTGCATTTGGGTTCTTGGAAACGCAATCCCGAAAACAACTTCTGGCTGACTTACGAACAGCTCGCCAAAGAATTGGTCGCATACGTCAAAGACATGGGCTTCACCCATATCGAGTTCCTGCCAGTTTCCGAATATCCGTTTGACGGCTCGTGGGGTTATCAGGCAACCGGATTGTATGCGCCGACCAGCCGTTTCGGTTCGCCCGACGAATTGCGCGCCCTGATTAAAGCCGCACACGATGCAGGCATCGGCGTCATCCTCGACTGGGTGGTCGGACACTTCCCGACCGACGACCACGGGCTTGCCAAGTTTGACGGTACCGCGCTGTACGAACACGCAGACCCACGCGAAGGCTACCATCAAGACTGGAATACCCTGATTTACAACTTCGGCAGGAACGAAGTCAAAAACTTCCTGCAAGGCAATGCCTTGTATTGGATAGAGCGTTTCGGTTTCGACGGTATCCGCGTGGACGCCGTCGCCTCCATGATTTACCGCAACTACTCGCGCAAAGACGGCGAGTGGATACCCAACCAATACGGCGGCCATGAAAACCTCGAAGCCATCGCCTTCCTGCGCGATACCAATACCATGCTGAAAGAGGTCGTCCCGTCTGCCACCGAAATCGCCGAAGAATCCACCTCGTTCGCCAACGTAACCCGTCAAGAAGGCTTGAACTTCAGTTACAAATGGAACATGGGCTGGATGAACGACACCTTGCGCTACATGATGGAAGACCCCATCAACCGCAAATACCACCACAACAAAATGACCTTCGGCATGATGTACCAATACAGCGAAAACTTCGTCCTGCCGCTCTCGCACGACGAAGTTGTCCACGGCAAACGCTCGCTGCTCGGACGGATGCCCGGTGACTGCTGGCAGCAATTCGCCAACCTGCGCGCCTACTACGGCTTCATGTACGGCTTCCCCGGCAAAAAACTTTTGTTTATGGGCAACGAGTTCGCGCAAGGTAGAGAGTGGAACTTCAACGAAGGACTGGATTGGTTCCTGCTCGACCAAGAAGGCGGCTGGCACAAAGGCGTACAAAACTTCGTACGCGATTTGAACCACGTCTATAAAGACACCGCGCCGCTTTACCAGCTTGACCAATGGCCGGAAGGCTTCGAATGGCTGGTCGCCGACGACGGCAATAATTCCATCTTCGTCTTCGAACGCCGCGACCGAGAAGGCAACCGCGTCATCGTCATCAGCAACTTCACGCCCGTCGTCCACGACAGCTACCGCTTCGGCGTGAACGAAGCCGGTGAATACCGCGAAATCCTCAATTCAGACGACCCCGGCTACAACGGCAGCGGCGTATCAGCCGGACAAACCCTGCAAACCGAAGAAATCTGGTCGCACGGCAAACCTAATTCGCTCGCCGTTAAAGTACCGCCGCTGGCAACGGTTTACCTTTACAAAGCCGCCGAGCCGAGCGCAATAGAGGCAGTAGATCAAGTAAAAGGCGAAGCGTGAGCTTGAATTGAACTTGTTTTTGAACATATCAAGACAAGTTTAAACAAACTGTTCTGCTTTTTTCAGACGACCTTTCGATATGAAGGGGTCGTCTGAAATTTTTTTGGGATGGCAGATAAAGTTTGATATGCCCGATTACATCGGTTTTGACTGGTAAGGGATGTTGTGTAAAGACAAACGGATATGACAAAAGGTCGTCTGAAAATACTTTCCTCTTCATTGAGGCTGAGTTTTCAGACGACCTCCGTTCAAACCGCTACCCCCGCCAGTTTGCCGATAAGACCGGTTACTGCCAATGCCGCCACGCCCCACAGGCACACGCGCAGGACGGCGGGGGCGACGGGGGCGCCGCCGAGTTTGGCGGAGGCATAGCCTAGAGCGGCGAGTCCGCACAAAGTGGTTGCCGCCAGCGTAGGGATAAGGGCGGCGGGGGCGGTCAGTGCGACCAGCAGCGGCAGTATGGCACCGGCGCAGAACGAACCGGCGGAGGCAAGCGCGGCCTGCATGGGCTTGGCGGCGGAGGTTTCGGTGATGCCGATTTCGTCGCGGGCATGGGCAGAGAGCGCGTCGTGTTGCATCAGTGCCTGTGCGACTTCGGCGGCAAGCGCGTCGGATAAACCGCGGCGGCGGTAGATTTCGGTCAGTTCTGCCAGTTCGGCAGCGGGGTTGGCTTCCAATTCGTAGCGTTCTTTGTACAAGTCGGCTTTTTCTGTGTCCGACTGGCTGGATACGGAAACGTACTCTCCCGCCGCCATCGAAACCGCGCCGCCGATCAGGGCGGAAACGCCCGTCAGCAGCAGGGTTTGGAAATCGGGTGCGGCCGCCGCGACGCCCGTCAGCAGCGAGGCGGTGGAAATCAGGCCGTCGTTCGCGCCCAATACGCTCGCACGCAGCCAGTTGTTGCGGTTGCTGAAATGGCGTTCGTTGTGTTGTGAATACATGGCAGTGTTCCGGTAGTGTTTTGCGTTATGGTAGCACCGTATCGGTTTATCGGGGGCGGAGCAAATGGATGTTTTCAGGCTGAAATTCCGTTTATACCTGATAACAATTGTCGCTTATGCGGGTTTGTGGTATAAATCGAAACTCTAGAAATTTAGCTCTAAACTCTAATAACTGCCGTTTTACAGAGAATCATGATGACACACACCGAATCAAGCGCGCAGCCGTCAACTATGGACACGGCTGCTTTTTTAAAGCACATCGAATCCGCATTCCGCCGCATTTTTTCAGACGACCTCAACCTCATGCAATACCTGCCTGAAGACAAATGGCTTGCCTTGAAGCAGGCGGGTTTGCTGTTGCCCTTCCTCGACAAAAAACACGGCGGCCGCAAGGGCAGCCAGTTTGAAATCCAAGAAGTCCTGCGGATTGCGGGGCATTACGGCGTACCCGTTACCCTGCGTACCGGCATCGAAGGCGCGCTGGTGTTGCAGCCTCTGCAAGAATTCGGCGATGAAGCGCAAGTCGCGCAAGGCTTGGACATGATTTTCAAAGGCGAGGGCGGCGGTTTGGGCATTACCGAGCCCGAAACCTCCGGCGCGGCAATCGCCCGCGAAATGCAGTCCTACTACGAATATACCGACGATCAAACCATTTACGTCAATGCCGCGAAATACTGGCAGGGCAACTCGCAAAGCGACTTCCTCCTTGTTGCCGCCAAAGAGCGCAAAAACGGCAAACTCTCCAAAGTCATCAACCTGCTGCTCGTTCCCAAAGAATACATCCGCTACGAAGCCCTCACATCCGAAGGCTTGCGCGCCGTCCGTTATGCCGTCAACCGCATTGACGCCGAAATGCCCGCCGCCGCCGTCATGAAACTCTCCCAGAGCGATGCCGCTGGCTTGCGCGCGTTCCAAAACATCTTTATCCGCAGCCGCCTGCAACTGATCGGCATGACGCACGGCATCATGGAATACATCCTTGAAAACTTGAACCAATACGTCCGCAACGACATCAAATTCGTTGATTACGAACGCCGCGAAATCCAACGCCGCAATCAGGTTTCCGAAATCCTTTACCGCTACGTCTGCCATTCCGTTTCGCCCGTCGCTCCCGTCGCCCATCAATTGATGGAGGCAAACATCATCAAAACCCTCGCCACCGAATACACTTATGCCGCCGCGCAAATGTTGCAAAAACTCTTGGGCGCGAAGGGTTTTGAACGCGGACACACCGCCAGCAATATCGCTATCGACATCCGCCCCTTCACGATTTTTGAAGGTCCGAACGATATGCTTTATGCCGAAATTTACGACCAGTTCGTCCGCGCCACCGCCGAAGAAAAAGAAGCAGGCATTAAGTTGGACAAAAACCAAACCCTGCTCGACCGCCTGCAAACCGATGCCCGCTTTGCCGCCGTTACCCGCGACTACACCTTGCCCGAAGACATCCGCAGCTTCCTGCAGGAACACACCCTGACCGACGCCTGCGCCCTGCAAAAAGTCTTCATCGGCAAAATCATCGCCCGACTCTTCGTTTTCGTACAGGCGGAACATGAAGATACGGCAGCCTTCCTGCTGAACGATATCCGCAAAGATATATTGGATTGCCGATATTGCGGTTGATGGTTTCAATCAGAAAGGTCGTCTGAAATCGGTTTTCAGACGACCTTTCGTCGATTTTCATATTTTTAATTCAAAAAGCAGCTTCGTCGTGAAAAGTATATGAACCGGCCATCTGGTTGACGTCCATTGATTTTCAGACAACCTCAAAGCCCATGACTCTTTCCAAACTTCCACTTTGGCAGACTCCCGAACAAGTCTGCGACATCTTACTTGCGCTGCCGGAAAAGCAGCGCAATCGTGCGTTGTATGAACTCGTTTCCCTTTTTGATCATGAAAACCCACAAGGTCGGACGGAAGCCGAAAGTCAGCTTGCTACCCTTCGCCTGCTGTGGCATGACCCGCGTTTTCAAAGTTTGGAAAACATCAAACATTGGCTGCGCGATGTGCTTGGGCTGGACGAGGTAAACGGTTCATGGCTTGCGTTGCAAGGCGAAATCGAAACGCTGATGGAAACGCTCCATCCTGAAACCTGCCGCACTTACGGCGAATACGGCGGTATGTTCAAAAGCGCGCAAACGCTCGAACCTTTTGTCGCCCGAATGTTTGAGCGCGATACCGAATCCTCGCGCAGCATGGCTTGGGACTGTCTGTATTGGAACAAAGAACTCTGCCGTTTACGCCCTGATTGGGATGAATGGTTGAAAGAAGAAATCCGAAATCTGCATGATAAATACGGCGAAAACAAATAGTGGGCGCAGTTGAGTTGGTCTGATTGGGAGGCTTTCCGATTGAAAAACAAACCTGACCGCTCCTTATTTTTTCTGCGAATGAAAACGGCTTGCCCAGAGGTTAAGCAATTTTCTGCAAGAACGAATAGCAAATAATAAAAAGGTAGTCTGAAAATATGTTCAGACTATCTTTTTTAAATCCGGAACTGGCGGAGCTTTGTTTTTAATGCTAAGGCTTGGGATGAAGCACACCTTATCCAGTCTTAATCCCTTAGTAGAGAGGGGCCTCCATTGAATCAGTCATTCAACGGCAGGGCATCCTGTTTACCATGCTCGCAAACAAGGCAAAACATGGATGACCTACCTGTCAATGTCATCTGAAACAAAGTTTTTGTTTTCAGACGACCTCATCTTTTTCTGCAAAATTTGAGGATAAGAAGGTTTACGTAAATACAACAGAAATAACTGGAAAATCTTTTTGTGTAGCTTTGAAGAAATGTGAAGTTTGTTTTAACTTTGACGTACCGAAAAGGTAATTGAAAACCCTGAGACATTAGTATGATATTTCAGGCCAATCTGCTTCAGCCCCCAATTTTTAGTAGTAAAGTAAAAGGCACTGCCTTAAGCAGTGCCTTTAGAATCTGGCAGAGAGGAAGGGATTCGAACCCTCGATACGCTATTCACGTATACACGC
>ERZ773214.1269-NODE-1269-length-14964-cov-31.116775_pt1 | contig 14964 bp, 14 predicted proteins | sample MGYA00511238_ERZ773214 | MGnify/ENA primary metagenome ERZ773214 (study PRJEB29015, sample SAMEA2738157) | human oral metagenome | biome: human oral; feature: human-associated habitat; material: saliva | place: China | collected 2259 ...
CCAAATCATATGCATCAGCAGGTCCTAACAAACCGGACATATCTTTGATACAAAGGGAATCAGTACCCATTTCTACCAATGTTTCAGCTACTTTCAAGAAGCTTTCAGTTGTATGAACTGGAGAAATAGTGTATACCATTGCGGATTGAACGTGTGCGCCTGCTTTTTTGGAATATTTAATAGCAGCTTCCATGTTACGAGGGTCGTTCAATGCGTCGAAGATACGGATACGGTCAATACCATTTTTTACAGCAGCTTTACAGAATGCTTCCACTACATCATCAGAGTAATGTTTGTAGCCCAACAAGTTTTGGCCACGAAGTAACATTTGTAGTGGTGTATTTTTTACATTAGCTTTTAATTTGCGAAGGCGTTCCCATGGATCTTCATTCAAGAAACGAAGACAGCTATCATAAGTAGCGCCGCCCCAACATTCAAGAGCTTCATAACCAATTTCATCTAAAAGGCCAAGCACTGGTTCCATTTGTTCATAACGCATGCGTGTTGCCAAAATAGATTGATGACCGTCACGAAGAACGGTTTCGCAGATTCTTAATTTTTTAGCCATGTTAATCCTCCAAATCGAAATAGTCTGTATATGTAAATTTATACATACAACAAACAACTATCTCATACCTATTTTTTACGATTTTTTTGATGTCTGCTCACACAAGCTAAACACTCTATAAATCGTTAAGACATACTTATATTAGACTACTTATAGAATTCTTTGTCAACAACTACATTATGCTATTTACTCATAAATTCATGTGCCTAAAGATGATTTTTTCGTGATAGGAATCACACAAAACTACAAAAGAGCTAGTTTTTAGCATGTATGTTTAATCAAATCAATTTCTCTGTAATTGCTCTTTTTAATGAGAAACTAAAAATTATACCGTAATAATTTTTAGTTATTATTGAAAAGGCACCAAACTATATCGGTATTTATAAATGTAGTAATTCGATAAACTTTGTTGTGTTTATAAGCTCATTAATTTTATTGATAATATAGCCTCCTACGTCAACTGCATAAATATGTAAAAGAACCTGTCCATTTATGGACAGGTTCAGGTTTATTAACAACTTTTAATAAATGCCATTATACAGCTTACTTTTCAGGTTTAACCTTTTTAGGAGCCGTTTCAAGAACGATATTCTTACCATCTCGTTTCACTTGAATAGAGAAAGCGCCTTCACCTTCTTTGAAGTACTCCATCTTGATATCTAGAAGCATTTTACCAATCATAGTCTCCACTTTTTCAGTTAAAAACTCACGATAGAAAGCATCTTCTTTTTGCTTTGGACTTTGATGAACTACAGGCTTTTTAGCGGCCCGCTCCATATCAAGCATAGTATCTTCAAAATTTTCTGTATCTTTAAAGTTTTTCAACATATCCGCATCGGATAAGCCTTTTTGAATTTTAAACTTTGCCATTTCTATCTCCTATCAATTCGAAAATCGCCTTTTTAACACGGACTGGTTCAATACCAGACATACAATATTGATCAGGCTTAGGACACCGTCGTTTACGACAACCTAAACAATCTAATTCATCATTTACAAGCACCTTAAAGGTCCCCGTTAGTGGGCCCCATAATTTAGGGTCCGTAGGTCCAAAGAGAGCCACTACAGGCTTATCAAGCGCTAATGCAATATGTAAGGAGCCCGTGTCAGCCGTAACTACTACGTCGCAGCTTTCAATTAAGGCACCTACCTCTTGAAGTGTCGTCTTTCCTAGCATATTTAGCATAATCTGATCAATGCCATCAGCAGCCAAAGAATCCATCAAAGGTTTGTATTGTATAGCCTCTTTAGGCCCGCCTAAACAAACAAAATTAGCTCTATATTGCAGTGATCTAATAAGAGAATACCATTTTTCTTGAGGCCATTCTTTCGTCGCCCAAGACGTACCCAAGACCAATCCCACACGTAGAGGTTTTTCTACTTCACCACGATTTAAAGAACTATGATTGTCAATCGTTTTCCACTGTTCTTCTGCCCAAGTATGCAACTTCGATGGTACATAGAAATCCATATGATACATCTTCTTAGCACTAACGGTATGTAATGTTTCTGGGTCCAAACCATTATCAACAGGTTTAAGAGGTGTTTCTAAATTAGCCTGTTTGGTAACAGCCTCTTTTAAAAGTTGCGCCACCTCAACATAACGCTTGATAACATGGTCTGTACTTGGCTTTGTTTTATAGTTTGTAAATAGCCAATTCAGCTCTTTAGTACCACCAAGTCCTAAGCGAATAGGAGCACCAGAAGCTAATAGAACAAGACCGGTTATAAGTCGACCTTGCACATCAACAGCTACATCAAATTTGTAGGGCTCTAATTTGGCTTTAAGTTCCCACCACATGCGCCACATTGTCGGGATATGCAGTTTTTTAGAATGTGCCTCGTATTCATCCCGTTCCCAGGGAATGATTTCATCTACATAGGGATTACCTTCTAAGAGCTCCACCATACTTGGTGTTACAATCCAGTGTAACTTAGCATCTGGATATTGTTCCTTGATCCAGCGCGCCGCAGGTGTCGCATGCAGTATATCCCCAATGTAACTAAGGCGTACAAATAATATATTCATAGATATCCTTATGGTACATACAATATAGGAATAAAGCCTTTATAATGAAGCATTATAAAGGCTTTTTCTTAAGATTTCTTTTTACTATCACTAGTGTTAGATGATTTAGAAGATGTATCATCTTCTGTCACCTTTTTAGTTTCTTCACTACCATTCTTGATGATATCTTTTACTTCAGACAATGTTAATTCATTGAAAGTAGTAGGATGATTGTATTTGTAAACTGGTTTGAAACCTACACCTAATTTACCAGTGTAAACAGTCAATGCATTATTGTCCTCATCAACACGAGCAATGTAGATTGTCTTATCTGTATCAACACCAATCAAGCGGAAACGTCCTGGTGGGTTGATAACACGCCAGCCACCTTCGATACCATTAAACATAAAGATATCGCCAGTTTTAACATTATCGTAGAAGAAGTTATCTTCATCGTAGAATACGCCGATATGACCGATATCAGTAGCTTGCATATATACACGACGTGTATCGTAGTTAGCATCTGTACGATAAATACGATATACATGCTCTTGAACTTTTACCTTCATATATACTACGTTTGTCGCTTCAGAGTACGCAGCATCTACGATTTTACTACCTTTTGGTAAGTCTTCAAGCTTGGTATCTACTTCATGGTCTGGATCATCCGCATTGAGACGAGCCATAACGACATCGCGAGAGTCATATAAGCCCATAATGGCATAGTTACGGTCAGGCATCCAGTTGAAATAACTAATAGAACGCCCTTTCAAATCTATCGTTGTAGGCTTACTTTCATTAGCCTTGTAGATTTTTAAAGAGTTTTCTGTAACAACCGCCATAAATTGACGGTCGTAAGATACATATTTAGTACCTTCCTTTACATCAGGGAAATTTTTAGTATCATCTTTTGACGCACCTGCTACGTTAAATTCCGTAGTCGGTGCAAACATATATTGATCAAGGTATAAGTATATACCACCTTGCAGAAGAATACCTACCGCAAAGGCGCTCAGTACACGCGTAAAAGGTTTCATGTGTCCTCCTATTTCACGATAAACGCCGTTGGGATCATGCGTTCCCCTAACAAATCGGCTGGTTTGTTTACTACTTTACCATTGAGGTATAGTGTAGAACTAGAACCACCATCTAAATTCGCTGCAATGTAGCAACCTTTTTCATAGAGAATATCTTGTACGTCACGTAATGTAGCGCCAAGAGAATAACCTGGTTGACGACCATCGATTACGAGGAATAGTACTGTACCATCTTTCTTTTGACCGATAGCAGTACGTGGACCTACGCCCCAACCGCCATCGCCTTCGGTAATCATCTTCTTACCATCTACGATAAGAGGTGGGCCAAAAGTAATACCTTCCATGGCTTTCATATCACTAAGTTGTGTTTTATCGTAGTTACCTGCAATAAGGTTACCAGATTTAGAGAAACCTACGAAGTCTACTGCTTCTTCAGGTCCTACATCTTTACCGATAACATATTCACCATCATGCAAGATAAAGCCATAAGGCAAACGGCCTGTACCAGTACCATTTGGATCATGGAAACCGCCGCCATTGATAGCAGCTACCGCATTATTCATCTTCGCAATATTACTTGTAGTATCGCCTTTTTCTTGAATATTCGCAGCTGTACCGACTTCAATACGACGAGGATCTGGAATTTCAAGAATATAGCCTACATAACGAGCAGACTGAATTTTTTCAAGGTTTAAGCTCTTATCTTCACGAGCATTAAACTTGAACAAATCTTGACTTTTAACAACGCCAACTGTACCCAAAATAGATTGCAATTCATCTTCACTGAAAAGCCATGTAATGTAATGAGGATGGCGAGATTGCAATATGGCACCAATAACGGCGCGCTTTACATTATTAAATGGTCCAAAGAGCACCACGAATGGTGAGGTTACAACGGTAAATAAGAACACCATGATGATGAACTTTACCCAATTCTTTTTGAACAATGTATTTCTCCTTATAAATCAGTGAAATGTTCGGTACTAATGCGTTCTTCAAAATGTTTGATATCAACAGCATTACCAACCCAAACACGCAATATGTTATATGGATTATCACCGGTATGGGCCCAGCCAGATTTCATGGCCATGCTCATTTTGATACCTGCTTTTTTAGTGGCAGCATCGGTGAATTCATTTTTATCTCCATAAGGATAGCAGAACCAAGGATTATCCTTGATGCCCACTTCTTTTGCAAGGGCTTCTTGAGCCTTTGTAATATTTTCTATTTGTTTAGCTTCAGACAATTGGCCCATTTCGATATGTTGGAATCCATGATTGGAAATGGTGATACCATTTTTATGCATTTCACGAATTTGATCCCAAGTTAACCGTGTACCTACATCGCCAGGATTGATAAACACAGTGGCTGCAAAACCATATTCTTTCATAATTGGATATACGATAGAATACGTATCTGCATAACCGTCATCAAAGGTTAATACAACAGGTTTTTCAGGCACTGCTGCACCATTTACGACATAATCATATAGTTGGTCCATCGTTAATGGATTATACCCATTGTCTTTGAGGAACTTCATTTGTTCTCTGAATAGATCCTCACGAATAACTGCATCGTTATCCTTATCATCGCCAATTTTATGATACATAAGAACAGGAATGCCCGATGGATGTACCATTTTGACTTCTTTTACAGGCGCCGTTGGACTAGGTGGTTCCGTTTTTTGTGAAAGCAATCCACATCCTGCTAAAACCACAGCCAATGCGACAACTAATAGTGTTACCAATGGAATCCGTTTCATAGGTCCTCCTCTATTAGAACACAATTATATACAGAATATTATAACATTTCTATGAAGATTAGTAAAAATTAACGCACTAGTACCTCATCAAGCGATTTTCTGGGTCTAGGATATATAGGCTCATCTGGAATACCTATGGCAATGATTGCCTGTACATCTAGTGTTATCTAAATCCATTTTATCCATTCCTACAAAAGAATAACATTTAAACTATTATCATTGCCATATTGTAATACGCTCAATAATGCTTTAATATTCTAATTATATACTATATAACGTAAACTATACTATTTTAATACACAGAGGATTTACCATGAAAAAACGACTTACCCTCATACAAATGGATGTCCACGTAAATGACGTAGAGTATAACTACAATCGCGTTCAGGAGTTATTGAATCAGTCCCTATCTGAAAGTCCAGATATTATCGTATTACCGGAAACCTGGAACACTGGTTTTTATCCATCTACAGATTTAATCAATATCGCTGATGCAAATGGTGACCGCACAAAAGCATTATTACGTGCATTTTCTAAGGAACATAATATAAATATTGTAGGCGGATCTGTAGCAGTTGCCAAAGAGAATCTCGTATTTAATACATCCTATGTTTACAACCGAAGCGGTGAACTTGTAGGAGAATATTCTAAAATGCACGGCTTTAGCCCTGCTAAGGAAGACAAATACTTTGCTAGCGGTACTCATACTACGCATTTTGAGCTAGATGGAATTCCTTGTAGCACGGTCATCTGTTACGACATCCGTTTCCCTGAACTAGTAAGAATGGCTGCATTACCTGGTACTGAATTGTTGTTTGTACCAGCTCAATGGCCTACGATGCGTCTACGTCACTGGCAGGTACTCAATGAAGTGCGGGCTATTGAAAACCAATTATTCGTCTGTGCTGTAAACGGCTGTGGCACGGTGGGCCGTGTTCAAAGTACAGGGCACTCCGCGGTATATGATCCGTGGGGCACCAACCTACTCGAAATGGACACTAACGAAGGCATTGCATCCGTAGACATCGACCTCGCTGTAGTCGAAGACATTCGTAATAAAATTAATATCTTTAGAGATCGCAAACCTGAACTCTATAACCTATAACAAAAAGGCACATTGTTTTGAACTACCTCCTTAAATCAGGAAGGTCATTCATTTAACAATGTGCCTTTTATTTTTATTGAGCTGTATGTAAAAAATAGATTACTCTAGTTTGTTCTGGATTAACGGCCATACCTGCAACAGTAAACATGTTATATGAATAATCAAATTTAAAGACATAGAATGTATAATCTGCGCTAAATGGTCGCTTTACTTCCTTAAACGAATAGTAGCCTAAATATTTTTTCTGTAAAGCCTTATTTTCATCATTAGACAACACTTTATCAGAACTTAATTGACTAGTATCTTGCTCTAAGTCCAAACCCATTTGATTGTTCATTTGGTTAGAGAGCTCACGATCAACCTTTCGCTTAATATTCTCATTGCTTAGTGCCATTTTATAGTGATACATATTATTGAATGTGTTAGTTACTTCAATCCATTCTTCTGGCAATATAGTAGACATGTATTTTCTATATTTCGTCTTAACATCCTCGTACGGTTTTATCGAAACACGTTCAGCCTCACCCTTAGTAATAATAACCTTAGCATGATTTTCTGCATCTTGGATATAAGGCTTTAGCTCTGATGGTTTACCTGTGAAAGAAACTTGGATATAACGACCATCTTCAATCGCCTTAGGTGGCTTTAAATGAATATCAACTTGCTTAGCAAAAGAAGGTATTTTCTTTGGAAAACCAGACAAATCATTCACTTTATTTATATCTATATGATTGTAATATTCCTTGTCATTAACAGGATATTTAATGCTTTCCCTAAAATTAATAGCATTTACAATTTGTTTTTCAATTTCTTCTCGTGTATAAGGATCTTTAATTAAGTCTCGTTGCTGTGAACTTCTTATTCTTCTATTATGTTCCTCTATATGAGCGTGCATACGCGATTCTACATCTCGCTGCTGTAATATTTGTTCATTATATGTTTTTTTAGCAAGAGACATAACAGCATAAGATAATTCAGTTTCACCCGTTACTTTACTTTCCATATAAGGCATAACCTCTAGAGGTTGTGTTCTATCTACTTGAGAAGTCTTTGTGCCCAAAGGTGTTCCTACAGATGGAGTGGATAACTGCTCAGCATTTATTATTCCTATATTAGCAACCAATGCGGTCACAACAAGTATAAATCCTTTTAACTTCATTCATATCTCCATTAAATAAACTATATAAAAGAGTTACTCTACATACATAGCTAATCAGATAATTTAAAACTCAATAAGCTTCCACATATCCTCTGGAACTTGTTCTAGAGGTTTGTTCTTTGCCATAGCATCTTTTAGAATATCAATCGTATCTTGTACCTCTTGTTTATCCTTTGTATTTGGATCGTGTAGAACGACACGGTTCAAGGAGTCTTGCCCAAATTGTTTTAAATATTCTTTTTCTACTTGATTAAGTTCACGACGTAAGTATTTCATAATGTATCCTCTATTTGTAAATATCTTTTCGATGACCAACTTCTAACGCTAAAATAATACATCTATCATCATTAATATCAGCAATGACTCTATAATTACCAATACGATAACGCCACAGACCTGTCTTATTGCCTGTCAATGATTTTCCTGAATATCTAGGATTTTCTACATTATCTACATTCTTGATAAGCCAATTAAAGAGATAACGTTGCGTTGATAATACATTGTATTACATAGGGAGGTTTTAGTCTATTCTTTAAACACACAAACAGTACTATTTTAATAAAATTTTATATTTCAGAAATTAGGCATACAAAAAAGGCACACCACCCTTCTCTCGTCTCTCAGCGGCATGCCTTTTTAAGTATATAGTTACTCTCGAACTATATCGTATGTCAGTCTGGCTAACTCTCTCTAAGTCCCTTTAACGACACGCCAGTATGTCACCTTTAATATACAATTATAAAATAACTTTGTCAATATTTTAGAAAAATTTTATTTTTTATTTTACTAATAAATACTTGCAAAAGATTTATATAAATTGTATTATTAATAAATTTCATGATATAAACGCTTATTTTCGTACCATAAATCATTTACATAAATCATCTATAAGTGGTAGTATTAGCAGTGCACTAGAATTTGGTTATTAAGAAAGAAAGGTAATAATAATGTTTTCATTTCTACAACCAAAAGAGGCAAAATCATCTGTACCACAGAATATGATTATGAATCTATACTATAAATACAGATTCCAATCTTTAATTGGTATTTTTATTGGTTACGCAGCATACTATATTGTTCGTAACAACTTTGCCTTATCAACTCATTTTTTATCAGATATCTTACACATGAGCAAAACCGAAATCGGTTTGTTATCTAGTGGTATGCTTATCGCCTATGGTCTAAGTAAAGGCTTCATGAGTAGTCTTGCCGACAAAGCAAGCCCTGCAAAATTTATGGCTTTCGGCCTTATTTGCTGTGCAATTATCAACATTTTTATGAGCTTTGCCGACAGCCTCGCCTTCTTCTTAGTATTAGTAGTTCTTAATGGTTTCTTCCAAGGCTTTGGTGTAGGTCCATCCTTCATCACACTTGCCAAATGGTATCCAAAACAGGAACGTGGTCGCTTTGGGGCAATTTGGAATATCTCCCATAATCTTGGTGGTGGTATCGTAGCACCAATCGTAGCCGCTGCGCTATACTTCACTACTACCGATCACTGGCAATTAGGCAGCTATGGTATTCCTGCAATTATTGCAATTATAGTAGCTGTTATTATTTGCTTCTTGATTAAAGAAAGTCCTGAACGCGAAGGCTTACCGCCAACTAGTGAAATCATTGCCGATACATCTCATAAAGCACATAGAAGTGCAGAAGCACCTCACCTAAGCACAAGACAAATCTTTGTACAATATGTATTAAAAAATAAAAATGCTTGGTATGTGTCTCTAGTTGATACATTCGTTTATATGATTCGTTTCGGTATGCTTACATGGTTGCCTATTTACTTATTACAAGTAAAAGGCTTCTCTAAAGCTGAAATGTCCATCGCCTTCTTATTCTTTGAATGGGCAGCCATTCCTTCTACACTTTTTGCAGGTTACATTTCCGATAAATTCTTCAAAGGTTATCGTATGCCACCAGCAATCATTGCAGTAAGTATTATCTTCTTCTGTATCTTTGGCTATTGGCAAAGTGAATCCCTCTTATGGGTTACATTCTTTGCTGCTGTCGTAGGTTGCTTAATCTACATTCCTCAATTCTTAGCATCTGTACAAACTATGGATATTGTACCTCCATTCGCTGTAGGCTCTGCTGTTGGTCTTCGTGGCTTTATGAGTTACATCGTAGGTGCCAACCTTGGTACAACACTATTTGGTGTTTTAGCAGATAAATTCGGTTGGAATGCAGGTTTCTATCTCCTAATGGTAGCATGTATTCTTTGTATTACATTCTGTGTACTTGCCCACTTTGGTGCAAAAGAATTGGATGCTAAAGAAGCAGAACTCGAACAACTTCAACCAGCTGAAGCTAACAACTAAATTCTAGAGCAAACAAAAAGGTAGTAACAAAAAATTGTTACTACCTTTTATTGTTTAGTAAATTCGCCAGAAACCAAATTATGGGGCCTATAAACCTCATTTTCTTAATGGTATCCATTTTATCTAGAATAGGCTTAGTTATCTCTGCATCACTTTCAATAGATACATATTCCTTATCAACATAAACGCCTTTTGAATACTCAGTCGTATGGCTCCCTTTTTCAACAATAAATGTATGAGTGCCATTAGCATCTTCATACTCTTCATAACGAGCTACATCCGCAAAATCTATATCTATATCCCCTCTTGTACCTATAACCATCTGATAGCCGCGATGTACTACGTTCATATCAGATGGCATCGCTTTACTGCACAACTTTGTAAACTGATATGCGCCACGTTTTTTATTCCACCGGATCCAAAATTCAGCATTATTCTTATGCTTAACCAGCTTATACTTATGCCAAATTCTCCTACGAGTATCAATGTAACGAATTTTGCCTAGGATTGTATATAACTCATTTCGGATTCGCAGCGTCTCGCCATAGTTAAATTTCATAAAATTCTCTCATACTAAAATCAATATATTATTAATTACTATGATTGTACATATAATATGAAATTCTGCCTAGATGGATATAGCAAAAAAGGTAGCAACATATATGTTGCTACCTTTTATTGTTTTATAATCAACCTTGTTGGCAGAAATATATTATGTAGTTTTTATCAGGACTAACTGCAGCACCTAGAGAATATGGATGATTCCGACTTCCGCCAAAATCAAATACATACAATACATAATTGTCTGGTATTTCTATGGAATCTTCATTATATGACAATCTATGCAAATATTGTTTTTGAAGCTTTTGATTTTCCTTTTCAGTATAAATTGGATACACTTTATCTTTAGAACGCTTATTTTCATAATCCGGTTTAGGCTTTAATGCGTCTCGCGCATCTTCTATTCGTTTACGAGTTTCAAAATATCTCTTATACTTTGCACTATTGTCTTCATCTGCAATCTGTACCTTATTGAATTCTGCTAATACTTGATTTTCCAACTCATATATTTCATCTACAGATTTATCAATTGGATGGTCTTGTCGCTCTTGTATAAATTTACCCATCGGCACAGTTGTATTTTTTACAGTCAATATCGACCTTGGAATTAATGCATATAGAGAATCTGCATAAGCCATATTCGAATCGATATATCGTTTAACATACACATTGGATATATCAGCTTTTAAAACAACTAATTTAGAATTTGAAAGTGCTTCATCAATATATGGCTTTAATTGTTCCGGTGTGCCTCCAAATGCAAATTGTACATAAGCCCTACCTTGTAAAAAGCCTGGATTACTATGCATATGAATATTTTTTGCAAAACTTGGCATATTTTTGGGGAAGCCTGGAATCATAGGCATCCTTTTATAATCCTTTGGATTATTGATAGGATACTGAATCAATTCTATAGGTTTAAAAAAACTTTCCAAAGATTCTTTAATTTCAGCTTTAGATCTAGCCGTAAATAGATCATGTCCTTTTCCCTTATTTTTATCTAAATATTCTCGAATTTCCCTTTCATTTGCTGCATCCCGATCGGCACGAGTTCGATAATCTTTAGTATTAACGGGATTCGTTAGCTTAATTTCCCCTTTACCATTCTTTTTCATATATGGGCTCACAATGCGTAAGGGTTTTTCTCGACCACCAATAAAATAGCCTTCATTACGTGTTGATTCAGTATTATAGTGTTTAATTTCTTTTAGTGCTGTTTCATCCTTATCATTATAAAGTGGATCAAACGTTTTATATTCACTTCCAAAATCAGGTTTTTCTGATGTTTTTAATCGTTGAGAACCGTGCTCCTTCTCCATCCGCTCTAATATAATTTCATCGCCCATTGAAAGTGCCTTCGTATCTATCGATTTATCTTTTATAACAGCTTTAAAAGCACCAGGAATAACCTCAACAAAATCTACTTTTACTGGGCCTTTTGTTTGTACAAACTGTTTTAACTTTGTATTATTTTTTTGTTCAATACTTATATTTTGATTCTGACTATCTACTACTTCTGCTGCAAAACTAGACTGACTATATAATGCTAGTGAAAGCATCATCAGCACAAAATATTTCTTATTCATTTCGCTCTCCTATATACATCTACAACTTTTAATGTTATAGCAAAAAGGACCTACAGTAAACTGTAGGTCCTTATATCTTGGTGCGGATTGAGGGTTTATACTCAATACTCCGCACCACTACCGCATTATTTTAACTCTACATTTTAAAAAGGGGCAAATAAGGGGCAAATGCTATTTTTCTTTTATTGAATGAAAGTATTATCCGCTTTTTCTAAATCCCCTGTACCATCAAATTGACTTTAACTTCTATCATCTTTTATGTTTAACTGGAAATACTAAATGATCATTATCATACCATAATGGGTAAAAAGTCCCATTTGATACATATCCAATTAATCTCTTTCTACTAGTTAATCGTAACGAGAATACTCTTTCAAAGTCTCTCATGTAACCAGATTTGATATATTTCTCTTGATATTCTTTTGGTAATGTAGTGGCTGGAATAAAGTGGTTGTTACTCCCATTGCCTTCACGTTTTCCACCTGATGCAGATTTCACTACAGACCAAGTTTGTGTAGAATAGTCCTCTAATTTATGAATAATATTAGAAATAACATCATTCCCATCTAATCCACACCAACACTCATGTTCACTGTAATATGATTTAAAAGACCATTTAAACAACTCTGTATCAAAGTTACGCCTATTAGAGATTGGTTTTTCAGAACTCGTTATTAATGCTCTGCCTTTTTTATTTGCCATATTACCAGTTTCCTTGATAATACTCTTCCATGGATTCTTTGGTAATAATAGTATTGCAATGTGCACCAGCTGGTAATCCACCTCTGGCATCTACCCAAGGTGCTTCTGAATGTGTCATTTGGCTCAAATCATATCCAGATACATCTTTAAGACTATTACAAACTGCATTTATAGTAGCTTTATGATCATCACATATTCTGTTTACATCTGGTTCATAACTTTCTAAAAACTCTGAACCCTCAATCATGAACATACCTTTATGCGTTTGAAATAGATTTCTACAAACAGGACCTTTTGGCCATGCTTCGAAGTCATCTTCAAAGATAGGAACATCATCCCACACTAATGCCATTGCTTGAGAATAGAAAGCTAACTTCTGTAGCTTCATTGCTGACATTGGTCCAAAGTTATCAACTATGTATTTTGCAACATCATAGATAGTACTTTGTTGTCCTTTTCCTTTCATTATATTTTCCTCCTTAACATCACAACCTTTGTTAAGATTAGTTTATAATCCTTTCATTAATCATACATGAAGAAATGATGAAAAGGCAAACTTTTATTTATACTTCTTTACCATATAGCCTTTCCATACCGTGACGGGTTACAAGCCAATTCTTTCCCGATTTTCTAGCTTCATCATCGGTAAATTGTTTATTTGCATATCTCTTTAAACAGCATTGCTTAATTGAATCAGCTGGTACATTCCATCTTTCTCCAGCCTCTTGTGTAGTCATTACATCCTCTAGTTTCATTATAATACTCCTAATATTACTAATAGATTATATACAGATAATACAAAGGCAATAATACTAATGATTAAAGTTAATCTTGAAATCATATCTATCCCATTGCTATAATAGTTAGGAAGAGTGGGGCTCTTTCGAGCCCCTGTGGTTACTCCTTATTAATCGCCGTTATCACCGCAGTTGCTAGTTGGATGATAGCTATTACTAAGGGTAGCCACTTTTTTATTTTCTTCCTTTTCAATGGTTTCACCTCCTTCCCTATGTCTACATTATAACACGTTTTCGTGTTATATGCAAGCATTTATTTATAATTTTATAAACAAAAAATGGCCTACCAACCTAGATATTTTCTAAGTTAGTAGGCCTTTTATTTATAGTTGCGTGTATCCACCATTACACGCTATGGAGATGTATGGATCACTTCCTTAATGTTTGAACGCTACCCCTATAATTGCACCACCACTTAATACTTGAGATAAGTTGCGTTGCATCCGCAATCGTTTAATGGTTTTCTTGTCGTTCTCTATTTGCCCTTTCAATTCTGTCAAAGAGTTCTGCATTTCGTTTAAGGTTACTTCTTGCTTCATTGATTGAATTTTGGCTTTCATCAATTCGTTTTCCAATTTGTTGATTGTATTGTGTGCTTCGATCAACTCGTTCTTTTGCTTCATGACTAAGTTCTGTGCTTCTTTCAATGGAACGCTGGATGCTTCTATTAAGTTCAAGGCTTTCTCGTTGTTGCTTTTCAATTCGTTCCACTGTGTTAATGGTATCGTTATAGTCCCCTCTGTTTGGTTGTATGAAGATATATCCGATGCAAAGGCAGACGAGCAACACAATACCACCGATAAGAATATAGCGGTTGCGAGTGCTATCAAATACACTTTTGTACTTTTCATACATTATTGTCCTCCTACGTAGTCGGTAATCCCTCTAGCGATTGCACGAACGATAGTGTCTAAATCGTTCGTAAGCATAGCATGGTCATCTTCGTTATCGATGAATGCCATTTCTACAAGAACTGCTGTTGCATCTGTACCATTTAGCACCCAAAGGTCATCACGTTTCTTAACACCACGATCTACGGTGTTAATGCTGCGAATGATTTGACTTTGAATATCGTTTGCTAATCGTTGCCCATTAAAGGACTTGTACAAAGTTTCTGTACCTCTAGCTTGCGTATTAAAAGCGTTGCAATGAAGGGACACAAATATATCTGCTCCCCAAGAATCAGATTCAGAACATACTAGCCCTAAATCATCATCTTGAAGAGTACGTACTTCACATCCTGCTGTTTCGAGATAGCGTGCTAGCATTTTGCCTGCATCACGTGCTACATCGCATTCACGAGTACCGTATACAGGATTAACCGCCCCACTGTCTAAGTTAATATCGTGTCCCGGATT
>ERZ773214.1274-NODE-1274-length-14938-cov-16.419539_pt1 | contig 14938 bp, 10 predicted proteins | sample MGYA00511238_ERZ773214 | MGnify/ENA primary metagenome ERZ773214 (study PRJEB29015, sample SAMEA2738157) | human oral metagenome | biome: human oral; feature: human-associated habitat; material: saliva | place: China | collected 2259 ...
GAGCAGACTCGGGTGATCGCCGTCGCGAACCAGAAGGGCGGTGTCGGCAAGACGTCGACGGCCGTCAATGTCGCCGCGGCGCTCGCCGAGGGCGGCCTCCATGTCCTCGTCATCGATGCGGACTCGCAGGGCAACGCCTCCACGGCTCTGGGCGTGGAGCACGGGGAGGAGCACACCTCGATCTACGACGTGCTGGTCGAGGGCGCGCGCATCCAGGACGTCGTCTCGCAGACGCGCTTCTCCCAGAACCTGTGGTGCCTGCCCGCGTCGATCGACGTCGCCGCCGTGGAGATCGAGCTCATCGACTCCACCGGACGCGAGTCCAAGCTCCGCCAGGCGCTTCGCGACTACCTGCTCAGCAGGAGCGGGGGAGGCCTGCCCAGGCTGGACTACGTCCTCATCGACTGCCCGCCGAGTCTGGGGATTATGACGATCAACGCCTTCGTCGCCGCCGGGGAGGTGCTCATCCCACTGCAGGCCGAGTACTACGCCCTGGAGGGTCTCGCCCTGCTCACGCGGTCGGTGCAGAGGGTCGCCGAGATCCACAACCCGGCCCTGTGCGTCTCGATGATCGCATTGACCATGTTCGACAAGCGGACGACGCTGGCTCGGGACGTCGAGTCAGAGGTGCGCACATACTTCCCCGCCGCAACCCTCAAGACGAAGATACCAAGATCCGTGCGCGTCGCGGAGGCGCCGTCCTTCGGGGCGCCGGTCGTCTTCTGGAACCCGAGGTCTTCCGGCGCGGTGGCGTACAAGGTCCTGGCTCAGGAAATCGCATTGCGGGGCACGGGCATGGAGTTGCCCGAGATCAACGTGCCCGACGACGTTGAGGAGACGTAATGGCCCAGAAGAAGCGAGGTTTGGGGCGAGGCCTGCAGGCGCTCATCCCCGAGGCGCAGACGGAGATCCCGTCGCGGCGTCCGACGGACGTCTTCTTCCCCGAGGGGCGCGCTCGTGTGGCCAAGGCGGACGACGGCGCGAAGGCGAAGGGCCGCGAGAGCGAGCAGACAGCTCCTGCCGCAGAGGAAACCCAGGCATCTGGGCACGCCTCGCATACCTCGGCAGACATCGCGGCCACTCTCCTCGCTCCCTCCAAGCGGGCGGCCAAGAACGGGCGGAAGAGCTCGGGCAACCGGAGCCGGCAGCCCGTGGAAACAACAGAGGAGAGCAAGAGCGTCGCGGCGAAGCGGCCAGCGAGCGAGATCGAGAAGAAGGCCGCGAAGGCCATCGACGATGTTTCACGTGAAACAGCGGCAAAGGATCCCGATTCAGGAAAGAAGTCCGTTTCACGTGAAACCGAGTCTCCCGCTGACGAGGCGACGGATGTGACGGCCGAGGCTGCCGACGTCGAGACCACTGGATCGCAGGACACGGCGGCGAAGGATGCGCCCGCGGAGGCCAATGACGCTGAGCCGGGAGATGACGAGAAGGACGGCGACGGAGAGGCTTCCGCTGAGGACTCCAGCGGACTCGTCCCTGTCCCGGGAGCGACGTTCGCAGAGCTTCCCGTGGAACTCATCTCGCCCAACCCGAGGCAGCCGCGTCAGGTCTTCGATGAGGAGGACATTGAGGAACTCGCGTCCTCCATCAAGGAAGTCGGTCTTCTTCAGCCCATCGTCGTCCGTCGTATCGATGATGAAGAGGGAACGCGCTACGAGCTCATCATGGGCGAGCGCCGCCTGCGCGCCTCCGAACTTGCAGGCGAGACAACGATCCCTGCAATCGTTCGTGAGACCGACGACGGAGACCTGCTCCGAGACGCCCTCCTGGAAAACCTCCACCGCGCCCAGCTCAACCCGCTGGAGGAGGCGAGCGCATATCAACAGCTCATGGCGGATTTCGGTGCGACTCAGGAAGAACTCGCCAAGAGAATCGCCCGCTCGCGCCCGCAGATCGCCAACACCCTGCGCCTGCTGAAGCTTCCCCCCTCCGTTCAAAAGAAGGTAGCTGCACAGGTCATTACAGCGGGCCATGCCCGCGCATTACTGTCACTTTCGACAGCCCAAGAAATGGAACGCCTCGCAGAGCGCATCGTCGCGGAAGGACTTTCCGTGCGTACCACCGAGGAGCTTGTCCGGCTGGGAAAAGCAAAGGCCACGCCTCGTCCGCGTACCCGTCAGCAGCGAACCCTGTCGCCACTGGGTGAGAGCGTCGTCACCGCATTGTCTGACGCATATGACACACGTGTATCTATTACGGAGGGCCGGAAGAAGGGTCGAATCATCATCGAATTTGCAGGGGAGGATGATCTCCAGCGCATCGCAGATCTTATTCTTCACTGAGTTAACTTCGTGCGTGTTTCCGCAGATCACGTGGAGTATGTTTCCAATCATACACTTTCCGCGCTCATCTGTGGCTGAAATTACGTTTAAACTACTCTAAAGGGTCCGGTGTAGGCCCCATGCAGTACCAGAAGGAGCGAAAGGCATGAACGCCCAAGGCAGTTCGCGCACCGTGCTTTTCGATGTCGGTGGCGTCCTCGTGGATTCCCACCCAGACCCCGCCGCGATCGCCCGTATGTTCGGTGACGAATCGCGGGGTCTGACCACTCTCGTTGACCAGGCGATGTGGACGCATCGCGCTGACTACGATGCTGGCCTACCTGATCGAGTATTTTGGGATCGTATCGCAGGAGACTGTGGTCAGCCAGAGCCTTCACGCGAACTCCTGAAGGAACTCGTCGCACTCGATTCATCGCGCATGGCGAATGCGAATGAACATACGCTTACTCTCGTGCGCCTCCTACGCCACCAGGGCGTGCGTGTCGGCATTCTCTCCAACGCCCCGTACCCCATCGCGAAGGCCATCCGTCGCTCCAAGTGGGGCAGCCTCTTCGACTTTTTTGCATTCTCCTGCGACTACGGCATCTGTAAGCCCGCGCGCGGCATCTACCGTGATGTCTTGCAACGCCTGGGCGTCCCCGTTACGGATGTTGCGTTCATCGATGACCGTCGTGACAACGTTCGTGCCGCCGAACTGTTGGGTGTCAAAGGCATCCTATGGACGGGAGCCGACGAGGCCGAAGCCCGTTTGAAGGACATCGGTTTCCTCTTCTGAGGGCCCCTTCCCCGAGAGGGCCCCTCCCCCGAGAGGGGCCTTCTCTTCGAGTACGACGGAGCTTAATCTTTACTATCTTCTTACTTCTTCGAGCCGGAGCATGACAGCATGCCCGAACGCCTTCATCCCTACGCGAGCCTGCGGCTTGGAATAATCGATCTCGAAGCCCGCCCGTGCCCTCCGGGCCCTACGGCACCCGCCACGCAGACCGCCCGTGATGTTGGTGCCCGGCCGCCGTGCGCTTGTCGGCCGCAGCTCGAGGTTGTGGTGTGGTGCCTGTGTTTCGTGTGCCTTCGGGCCCTACGGCACCCGCCACGCTGGCTGTCCATGGTGTTGGTGCCCGGCCAGGCCCTACCGCACCGAAACCCCGGTGTTCGGCCTTAGCCGACGCGATACCATGCAAACGACGGGCCCGGGAGGACTCTCGTCCTCCCGGGCCCGGTGCGTCTCGCAGGCAAATGGCCCCTAGTCGCCTTCGACAGGCGCGTCCGCGGGGGTATCGGCGGCGCCACCAACGCCAGTCACGCCACCAGCATCGCGCACGGCGGCCACGCGGCCACCAGCCACGAAATCAACGATGTCCGCGCACAGCCGCGCAAACGACGAATCCTCCAGCGCATCCGCGGCCTGGGGCAGCAGCGACGTGTCCGTCATGCCGGGAGCAACATTCGCGTCAATAAACCAGCACGTGCCCTCGTCGTCAACCACGAAATCCATCCGCGACAGATCACGCAGGCCAAGAGTCGTGTGTGCCTCGACAGCCGCCGCCTGCAGATCCGCCAGCGTCTCCGAAGAGAGACGAGCAGGCACAAAATACACGGCCTCGTCCGTCGTGTAACGCGCATCGTAATCGTAACGACCATCGTCCGTCGCAACCTCAACCGGAGGCAGCGCCACAGGCCCACCCTCCAAATCCACGACCGACACGGCCACGTCACGACCCTCAATGCGCTGCTCGACCATCAGACGCTGCCCATACGCGAACGCATCAACCATCGAGCGACGCAACTCCTTCGCGTTATGCGCCGTCGAAATACCCAACGCCGAACCCCCATCCGTCGGCTTAATGACAACCGGGAACGACACGGAACCCTCCAACGCCGACAGGACATTCGACGCGCCCAACTGGCGGAAAATCGCCTGCGGCAGCGTCACCCAGCCCGGCGTCGCCAACCCCGCGGAACCCAGCAGCGCCTTCGCCGTCGGCTTGTTCGACGCGAGCATCGCCTGCACCGCCGACGACCCTACGAAAGGCACGCCGACGGACTCCAGGAACGACTGCAACGACCCATCCTCGCCAATCGAACCGTGCACGAGGGGCCACACGACGTCCGGGGAGAAGGACTCGATCGCGCCCGCCAGGGACGCATCCACATCCGAAATGACGACGTCGTAGCCCGCCTGCGTCAGGATGTTCGCGACACGACGACCCGAACGAACCGACACGTCACGCTCGTGCGTCAGGCCGCCAGAGATGATGAGAACTTTCGTAGCCATAATGTGTTACTCCTAGGGAACCTTAACGGGCGGACTCAGCCCCGGCCTCGTCGATCGAGGCGGTGCCGAACATGTCGACCATTTCCTTCTCAGCGTTCACGACCGTCGACAGGCGACGCACGCCCTCGCGGATGTCCTCGGGGGTCGGGTAGCAGAAGGACAGGCGCATGTGATTCGACCCCTGGCCGTCGTAGAAGAACGCCGTCCCCGACACGTAGGCGACCTGGGCGCGCACCGCGCGCGGCAGCATCGACTTCGCGTTGAGGCCCTCGGGGAGCGTCACCCACGTGTAGAATCCACCGTCCGGCACCGTCCACGAGCACGACGGCATGTACTCCTCGAGCGCCGTCAGCATCGCGCGAGCACGCTCCGCGTACATTGAACGGAAGGACTTGACCTGCCCGTACCAGTCGTAGCTGCCCAGGTAGTCGGCGATCGCCATCTGGCCCACCATCGACGGGCACAGGATCGCGGACTCGAGCGCCAGCACCAGCTTCGCGCGGATCGCGTGCGGCGCGTACGCCCAGCCGATACGGAAGCCGGGCGCAAACATCTTCGAGAAGGAACCCAGGTAGACGACGCCCTCAGGACTGTACGAGGCGATGGCCGGCAGGGGGTCGTTATGGAAGCCGAGCAGGCCGTAGGGGTTGTCCTCGACGATCAGGACGTGCTCGCGCAGGCAGATCTCCGCGATGATGGGGCGGCGCTCCGCGGAGAGCGTCACGCCCGCTGGGTTGTGGTAGTTCGGGATGATGTAGATGAATTTGATGGTGCGGCCCGAGGCGCGCACGTCGCGGATCGTCTCCACCAGGGCCTCGGGAATGATGCCGTGCTCGTCCATGGGGACGTGCACGACGTCCGCCTGGCGCGCGCGGAACACGCCCAGGGCGCCCACGTAGGAGGGGGCCTCGGCGAGGATCACGTCGCCCGGGTCCACGAAGAGCTCGGTGACGAGGTCGAGGGCCTGCTGGCTGCCCGTCGTGACGACCACGTCGTCGGGGTCGGCGCCGATGATGCCGTCGTATGTCATGACCTCGGTGATCCGCTCGCGCAGCACCTCCCAGCCTTGGCCGCTGCCGTACTGCATGGCCTGCGCGCCGTGGTTGCGCACGAGTTTCTCCGCGGACGCGGCGAGCTTGTCGAGGGGTAGGTCCTTGAGGTTCGGCATGCCGCCGGCGAGGGAGACGACCTCGGGGCGCGAGACCACGGAGAAGAGCGCGCGGATTTCCGATTCGCGCAGATTGTGTGCGCGTTCCGCGTAGGCGTCGAACCAGGGGTCGAGGCGGTTTCCTTGCGCGGGCGTGAGCCCGGACGAGGCCGGGGTCGCGCCGTTGGTCGAAGGCTGAGTCAAGGCATGCCATCCTTTGCATGGGGTCACGTTCAACGTATAGGTCAAGTGTGCCACTTTCCGCGGCTCACGGGGTAACGAGGCTCAGGTGGCGGTACATGTTTCACGTGAAACATCGGTTGTGGTGTCGCTGGTGTTCCGGGTGCCGGGGGGCCGGGCTGCTTGGTGTGCCCGTGGGCGGCGGCCCGCCCGCGAGCCGTCCGCGCCGAGCTGCTGATGTGTGGCTGGGCGTGTCGGCTCAACGTCTGGCCCGGCTTCGCCTGATCTCCGGCCGCCGCAGCTGACACTCACCAATTTCGCACGTAATTTCCCTGCGACTATTTCAAATTTTGAATGCGCATCGTTGGAATTGCAACGTTTTCTGTGTTTGTTGAAAGATCTCGTCATCGAATTACGTGCAACTTTTCAGGGTCTGTCTCCGATGCAGGCCAGTGGGCCCCGGCCGCAGGAAACGGCTACTGGCCTCGTGCTATGGGCTACTGGACTTGGATCACTGGCCCAGTCGGGTTCTGGTGAAAGAAATATCGCCCCAGCATGGTGCTTTAGTTCGCGGCATGGCGCTTCGCTGAAACAAAAACCGCCCACGCGCGCTCAAAATCGTCGAAAATTGGCCTCTTTGGGCGTGCAGGGGCGAATAATCTTTCACGGCCCCCTGCAACAACTCACGCATGGGCGTATTTTCTTTCATCCCGGTCCCGTCTATGGCCACCGGATTCATCAACAGTCGTCGGATTTGGGGGGCGGGAAGGTCGGCGGCCGTATGTCGGGCTTCGCCTGCTGATGAGGGGCGCTGCCACGTTGGGGGCGTGGAGGTCGACGGCCGTATGTTGGGCCTCAAAGGAGACCGCGTGTGCAAGAGAAATCCTCATGCTCGGCCTGTTCGATCCGCATGCGTGAATAAATTCGCCCTGCACGCGAAAAAGTGCCCAAATTGGGCGTTTTACGGTGTGCTGGGCGAGTTTTGTACCGGGTGCGGTGTTGGTGGGGGCGTGCAGGGCGAGTTTTGTACTGGGTGCGGTGTTGGTGGGGGTGTGTTGGGCGAGTTTTGTACCGGGTGTGCCGTAGCGGACAGGTGAGTTGTGCCGCGGAGGCGCTGCTGAAGGCCCTCATGGTGCGCGTGTGGTGTGTCCGCAGTCCTTGTGGGCACCCCTCGTCAGTGAGGAGAAACTTCGGAGAGGTCGCGCTACGCAGCTCGGGATGCGATGAAGCCCTGCAAGGCGATGACGCCGGCGCCGCGCGACCAGGCCTCGTTGGAGCCGTCGGAGAGGGTGATGCGAATCGATGAGGCGCGGGGATCGCGCACCTCCGCGATGCCGGCCCGCAGGGCTTCGCCGCTCAGAGACGCGAGTGCGACACCCTCGCCGCCGACGATCACCAGCTCCGGAGCCGTGAGCGACGCGACCAGTCCGATGAGCCTGCCGAGGGCGCGTCCCGAGGTCGCCAAAATGGCTGTAACCGCGGGGTGTTTGTCGGAGGCGAGAGCGATGACATCGCTCCACTCGAGCGGGCGTCCGACAGCGGTTGACGCATCCCGGCAGATCGCGGGGGTTGTTAACATGGCCTCGGCGCAGCCCCGGTGTCCCTGTGAGCAGATGGGGCCCAGCGGGTCGAGTGGCCAGTGGCCGACGAGGCCAATGCCTGAGTCCTCGTTCTCCAGTCGCGCCCCGTTGGCGACGCACCCGTATCCCACGCCCACGCCGACCGTGATGACCGCGAAGTTGGAATGTCCGGTGCCCGACCCGAACCAGTGCTGGATCTGCGTGTAGGCGGATAGGTCGTTCGCGACGAAGGTTGGCAGGTGGGTGGCCTCGGAGACGAGGGACGCGAGGGGGACGTTGTTCCACTTGAGGAAGGGGGCCGACTCGACGGTGCCGTCGCCGTTGACGATACCGCCGACGGCGATGCCGATCGCGTCGAGGTGGTAGGAGGAGCGCGCCCGGTGCGCAAGGTCAGCGATCGCGCGGATGACACGGACGGGGGTGAGGGATTCGAGGGGGACGCGGTAGGAGTCGCGAGGTGTCGCCTTCAAGTCGATGACGGTGGCATCGAGGGCGCTGTCCGTCAGCTTGATACCGAGGAAATAGTGCGAGGAGGGAACGACATCGAGGGGGATCGTGGGGCGGCCGGAGGTTCGCTGGGTGGCCTCGGGGACTTCGGCGAGGAGGCCGGAAGCGATGAGTTCCGTCGAGATGCGCGTCAGCGTCGCGGGGGCCAGGCCGAGGCGTCGTGCCAGCTCAGCGCGGCCGAGCGGGCCGTGGATGAGGACTTCGAGAGCGACCGCGGAAGCGAGCTCGTCTTTGGGCTGCCAGGTCATGACCATTCCTTTCTGGTGAAAGAAAGATTACATGCAAATTTCAATTTTGCCTAGCTTGTTGACAATACTAATTTTGCGTGGTGAAATTAGTGGCAAGCGGCCAATGGTGGCCGCGATCACGAGAAAGTGCACAGTGCAATGAAGCAGAAGCGTCTCCTTACCGTCGGTGTCACCCTTTTCGCTGCGGCCTCGATGCTTGCAGCCTGTGGCGGCAACACAGCCGACCAGTCATCGTCTTCCGGATCCGGCTCCTCGACCGTCGAACTCACCCTGTGGGGCACGTACGGCGCGGGCTCCAACAGCGCCCAGAAGGACGCGCTGGAGAAGGAAATCATCCCTGCCTTCGAGAAGGCGAACCCAGGAATCACCATCAAGTACGTCGACATGCCCTACGACGGCCTCAAGCAGAAGCTCACGACCGGCGCCGCGGCCGGGGAACTGCCCGACCTGATCCGTACCGACCTCGGTTGGAATGCGCAGTTCGCGAAGCTGGGTGTCCTCAAGCAGCTCGACGGCAACATGCCGAACTACGACGCGCTCGCGTCCAAGGTCTACCCGGGCCTGCTCGGCACGACCCTGTACAACGGCCACCACTACGGCCTGCCTCTGGACACGAACACGCGCGTGCTCATCTCCAACCCCGATGCCCTCGCTAAGCTCGGCGTCGACAAGGCCCCCGAGACCTTCGAAGAGCTCAAGGACCTCGCCGCCAAGGCGAAGGACGCGGGTGGTTCGGTCTACGCCTTCGCCGATGGGGACATCTCGCAGTGGAACATCATGCCGTGGATCTGGAGCGCGGGCGGCGACATTTCCGACCCCGAGCAGACCAAGGCCTCGGGCTACCTGGACTCCGATAAGTCCGTGGCTGGCGTCCAGTTCCTCGTGGACCTGTACCAGCAGGGGCAGATCCCCAACGCCATCATCGGCAACGAGGGCGCGACCAAGACCCAGGACGGCATGCCGAACGGCGAGTACGCGACGATCCTCGACGGCCCGTGGATGGATCAGATCTGGGCGGGCTCGTACCCGGACTTCAAGCCCAACTACTCCAAGGTTCCCGCCGGAGAGGGCGGATCGATCTCGGTTGTTGGCGGCGAGTCCATCGTCATCACGGAACAGACCAAGGATCTTGAGGCCTCGTACAAGTTCCTCGAGTTCACGCAGTCGCGCGAGTTCCAGCTGCCAATGAGCAAGGCCGGCCAGATGACGGTCGTCGCCGAGTACGCGGCCGAGGAGGCCGAGGCGACACCCGGCACCAAGATCTTCTCCGAGCAGCTCAAGACCGCGAAGTCTCGCCTCTCCATCCCCGACGCCGGGAAGGTCGACGAGATCCTCAAGACCGAGCTGACCCCCGCCTTCGAAGGCAAGGTGACCGTCAAGGAAGCCTTGACCAAGGCCGCGCAGCAGATCGACCCGCTCCTGAGCGCCGCCAAGTAACCCGGCGCCGCTCCACTCACCGGGCCCGGCCCCAACGCGCGGGGCTGGGCCCGGGAAAGGACAACTCATGAGCACCCCCACCGCGCACGAGGCCGCGGAGCCTCGGGCGCGTCGGCGTTCCTCCCGGAGGAACCCGGTGGCCCCCTACCTCTTCTTGGCCCCGGGCATGATCCTGTTCGCCCTGTGCATCCTGTACCCCATGGTGCGGTCGGGGCAGATGAGCTTTTACGACTGGAACATCGTGAAGGGCTCGAACTCGGACTTCGTCGGCCTGGACAACTACGTCAAGGCCTTCCACGACCCATCCTTTTGGACGGGGCTCGGTAACTCCGGCATCTACATGGCTCTGACGGTGCCCCCGCAGATCATCCTCGGCCTCGCCGTCGCGATGCTTCTGCGCTCGAAGGCGCCCCTCCAGCCCCTGTTCCGGGTGCTCTACTACCTGCCCGTGGTCACGTCCTGGGTGGTCGTGTCCCTGCTCTTCAAGTACCTGTTTGCCGACCAGGGGCTCATCAACTACATGCTGGGCAGCGCGCACCTCGGCGCGGGGGACACCTCGTGGCTGTCGAACCGCTGGACCGCCATGATCGCGATCTGCGCGCTGGGCGTGTGGAAGGGGATCGGCTGGTCGATGATGATCTTCCTTGCCGCCCTCCAGGGGGTGCCGAAGGAGCTGGAGGAGGCCGCCCTCGTCGACGGGGCGAACTGGTGGCAGCGCTTCAAGGCCGTGACCGTCCCGGCGATCTGGCCGGCCACCGTCTTCGTCATCGTCATGCTGGTGATTGGTGGGCTCAACGTCTTCACGTCGGTGCTGCTCATGACGAAGGGTGGTCCCAATGGCCAAACCGAGGTGCTGCTGACCTACATGTACCGCCTGGCGTTCTCCGACCTCAACTTCGGGTATGGCTCGGCGATCGCCGTCGTCCTGACGATCCTCGTGTTCATCATTTCGATTGTTCAGCTCAAGGTGCTGAACCGTGACGATGAGAGGGCAGGAGCATGAGCACGTCACGCAAGACCATGCGCGCTGCGGGTTCGTCCCTGCGCTTCGTCGTCCTGACAGTGGGCGCGATCGTCATGATCCTACCCTTCGCCTACATGGTGTCGACGGCCTTCAAGCCGCAGGCTTACGTCCTGGAGACACCCCCGAAGTTCATCCCCGACCCGGGCACGGTCGACAACTTCGTGCAGGCGTGGACGACGCAGGATTTTTCCCGCTACGCCCTGAACTCGGCGTTCGTGTCCGTGACCTCGACGGTGCTGGCCGTGTGGCTCTCATCCATGATGGCCTACGCGTTCGCGCGCTTCGACTTCCCGGGCAAGGAGTGGTTCTTCCGCGCCCTGCTCCTCGGCCTCATGATCCCCTCGATGATGCTGATCATTCCGCAGTTCGTGCTCACCAAGCAGCTGCACCTCATCGACAACCTGTGGGCCCTCGTGCTCTTCTACGTCTCGGGGAACCTGGCGCTCAACACGTTCCTGCTGCGCAGTTTCTTCGAGGGGATCCCGCGCGAGCTTGACGAGGCCATGGAAGTCGATGGCGCAAACGTGTGGACCCGCTACTGGCGCCTCGCGATGCCGCTGGCCAAGCCCGCGCTCGCGACGACCGTGATCTTCACCTTCCTGGCGACCTGGGACGAGTTTGCGTGGGCACTCACGGTCATTTCGACGGAAACGAAACGCACCCTCCCGATCGCCATTCAGCTGTTCCACGGGCAAAACTCCACCCAGTGGGGGCTCGTGTTTGCCGCGTCCCTCATCGCGATCCTCCCCGTCATCGTCGTGTACCTGATCTTCCAGCGTCACTTTGTCGCGGGTCTGACCGCAGGAGCCGTGAAAGGATGATTCCCTTGCTCCTCCCCACTCAATCCGTCTATCTGCCCGGCCAGGCGATCCTCGTCGAGGCCACCCATCCGGGCGACCTCGTCGTCAGCCACCTGGGCGAGAGAGTCCGCGTGGTTCCCTGCGCAGGCCCCGGCCTCGTCGATCTGGGAGAGCTGAGCGTCGGCGGGTACGGCGTCGCCCAGCCGTCGACGGGCGCGTCGAGCGCCGTGCAGGTGTGCGCGTCGGCGTCGGACCGACTGCGCTACGGTTTCGTCGCCTCCTTCCGTCCGGGAAAGGATGCCGAGGCCGTGGCCCGTTTTGCGCGTCGCCTGCACCTGACAGGCATCCAGTTCTACGACTGGGCGTATCGGCACGCCGACCTGCTGGGTGGGGGAGAGGAATACCTCGACGCGCTGGACCAGCCGATTTCCCTGGCGACCGTGCGCGCCCTCATCGAGGCGCTGCGGGCGGCGGGCGCGCGGTCGATCGGCTACGCGGCCGTGTACGGCGTCGGCAATGACGAATGGGAGCAGTGGGAGGACGCCGCCCTGCTGGATGCGGCGGGGGAACCCTACTCACTCGCCGACTTCCTGCGCATCGTCGACCCCGCCCACCCGCGCTGGCTTGAGCACTTCGCGGCAGACGTCGCGGCCAGCGCGCGCGAGGTCGGCTTCGACGGCTTCCACCTCGACCAGTACGGCTACCCGAAGACGGCCGTCCGCCCCGACGGCGAGATCGTCGACGTGGCCGCCTCCTTCGATACCCTCATTCGAAGGGTGCGCGAGGCGGTGCCGGACGCGACGCTCGTGTTCAACAACGTCAACGATTTCCCCACGTGGTCCTCGCCGGCGGCCCCTCAGGATGCGGTCTACATCGAGCCCTGGAAGCCCGTCACCACGTACGAGGCCCTGGCCCGCGTTGCGACGAGGGCGCGCCTCGTCGCGGGTGGTAAACCCGTCGTCCTGGCGGCCTATCAGGCCATCTACGACACGGCCGCCCGGGACGTGGCCGACGCGTCGACACGCCTGACGATGGCGACGCTCTTCTCGCACGGCGCCACCCAGCTCCTCGCCGGAGAGGACGGCCGCCTCCTCGTTGACCCGTACTACGTGCGCAACATGCCCGCCGAGGACGAGACCCTCGACATGCTCGCGAACTGGTACGACTTCCTCGTCGCGAACGACGAGATCCTCGTGGACCCCGGGATCGTTGACGTGACGGCCTCGTACGTGGGCGAGTACAACGGGGATATCGACGTGTCTTTCGATGCGGCGCCCGTGTGCTGGGAGACCGCCCCGGGATGCGTGTGGCGGCGCGTCACCCGCGCGGGCGACGCCCTGGTTGTCCACCTCATCAACCTGGTGGGTCAGTCCGACACGGTGTGGGATGGCCCCCACCGCCCGGCGATCGCGCTGCGAGGCGGTACGCTGCGTCTAAAACCCCTGTTCGGGCGCGTGCCGCGGGTGTGTGCGGCGGATCCCGACGCGGGCTCGACCCTCATCCCCCTGGACGTGCGCATCGTGGACGGCCAGGCACTCGTTTCCCTCCCCGACCTCAACGTATGGCAGGTGCTCCATGTTCTTCTGTAACGACGCGCTGAACCCCACAGGCAACGGCCTGGGCCCCGACGAGTGGTGGAAGGGCGCGGTCGTCTACCAGATCTACCCGCGCTCCTTCAAGGACTCCAACGGCGACGGCTTCGGTGACCTTGAGGGCATCCGCTCCAAGCTCGACTACCTGAAGTCCCTGGGCGTGGACGTCCTGTGGCTGTCGCCGATCTACGTCTCCCCGCAGGCGGACAACGGCTACGACATCGCCGACTACTACGACATCGACCCCATGTTCGGCACGCTGTCGGACTTCGACCGCCTGCTGGAGAGCGTCCACGAGAGGGGCATGCGCCTCGTCATGGACCTGGTCGTCAACCACTCTTCCGATGAGAACCCGTGGTTCGTTGAGTCGCGCTCCTCTCGGGAGAATCCGAAGCGCGACTGGTACATCTGGCGCGATCCGCGGCCCGGGTTCGTGGGCGGCGAGGCCGGGGCTGAGCCCAACAACTGGGAGTCCTTCTTCTCCGGCTCGGCCTGGGCGTGGGACGAGGCCACGGGCCAGTACTACCTGCACCTGTTCCACAAGAAGCAGCCCGACCTGAACTGGGACAACCCCGAGGTGCGCGCCGCCGTCTACGAGATGATGAACTGGTGGCTCGACCGTGGCGTCGACGGCTTCCGCATGGATGTCATCAACCTGATCTCGAAGGAGCCGGGCCTGCCCGACGGCGTCGTCTACCCCGGGCGCGCGTGGGGTGAGGGCTTCCCGCACTTCTCCGAAGGCCCGCACCTGCATGAATACCTCGCCGAGATGCGTCGAGAGGTGTTCGATGGACGCAGCGGCACGATGACGGTCGGCGAGTGCCCCGGCGTGCGCCGCGACAACGTCCTGCTGTACACGGACCCGGCCCGGCGCGAGCTTGACATGGTGTTCCAGTTCGACCACGTTGACCTCGGCCTCGAAGCGGGGAAGTTCCACCCGCGCCCGCTGCGTCCCGGCGAGCTCGCCGACTGCTTGAGTGCCTGGCAGGAGGCCCAGGGAGAGGTCGGCTGGAACAGCCTCTACCTGGACAATCACGACCAGCCGCGTGCCGTCAGTCGCTTCGGCGATGAGGCCCACCGGTACGAGTCCGCGACGGCCCTGGCCACGGCCCTGCACATGCTGCGTGGCACGCCCTACGTGTACCAGGGCGAGGAACTCGGCATGACGAACGGCGTCTTTGGTGGCATTGAGGACTACCGCGACGTCGAGGCCCTGCGCTACTACAACGAGGCAGTGGCAGCGGGGGAGAGCCCCGAGTCAGTCCTGGCGGGCCTGGCGCTCACCGGCCGCGACAACGCGCGCACCCCCGTCCAGTGGGACGCGGGGCCGAACGCCGGCTTCACGGAGGGCACCCCGTGGATCGGCGTCACCCCGAACTACACGGAGATCAACGCCGCCTCCCAGACAGGCGACCCGTCCTCCGTGTACGCCTACTACCGCGCGCTCGCGGACATTCGCCACGGCCTGCCCGTCATCGCGGTTGGCGCATACGAGCGCATCGCGACTCCTTCGCCCGCGGTCTTCGCCTACCGGCGCACTCTCGGCGAGGCCGTGGCAACCATCCTCGTCAACCTCTCCTCCCAGCCCGCGCCCCTCGGTGACGCGGCGCGCGGGGTGAGCGGGGATCTCCTCCTGGCCAACCGCGACCTGCCCGAGGAGGACCGGGGAGTCCCGGAAACCCTGGATCCGTGGGAGGCGCGTGTCTATCTTGCGTGAGACTGGCGGAGCCCCGGGATCGGTGATCCCGGGGCTCCGTGTGGGGGCTGCCTGACGAGCACAGCTGCCTGATGAGCAGCTGCTGATAGGCGAGGCCTCAGTAGTAGTAGGGGTAATCCTCCCAGCGGGGGGCGCGGTGCTCGAGGAAG
>ERZ773214.1275-NODE-1275-length-14929-cov-8.079938_pt1 | contig 14929 bp, 10 predicted proteins | sample MGYA00511238_ERZ773214 | MGnify/ENA primary metagenome ERZ773214 (study PRJEB29015, sample SAMEA2738157) | human oral metagenome | biome: human oral; feature: human-associated habitat; material: saliva | place: China | collected 2259 ...
TTATGTATTTCAATATGCGACTGGTTTCTCAGCAGCATCTGCCTTAGCCGATAAAATTGTCAATGGAACACAAGAAGATAAAGAGAAATATCTCCATTATCTCAAAGCAGGAAATTCTGATTATCCGCTGAATGTCATTAAAAAAGCTGGTGTTGATATGGAAAAAGAAGACTATCTCAATGCTGCCTTTGCAGTCTTTGAACGTCGTCTTGATGAATTTGAAGCACTTGTAGAAAAGTTGGGCTTGGCATAAATGGTTAAATCCTATAGTAAAAATGCTAATCACAATATGCGTCGCCCCGTTGTCAAGGAAGAAATAGTTGATTTTATGCGGACACGGCAAAAACGAGTTTCGGGCTCCTTAGAAGAGCTCGAAAATTTTGCTCATGAAGAAAATATTCCCATTATTCCTCACGAAACAGTTGCATATTTTCGTTTTTTGTTAGAAACGTTACAGCCTGAAAAAATTTTGGAAATTGGGACAGCCATTGGTTTTTCAGCTCTTTTAATGGCAGAACATGCACCACATGCGCAAATTACAACGATTGATCGCAATCCAGAAATGATTGCTCTTGCTAAAGCAAATTTTGCCAAGTTTGATAAGCGCAGGCAAATTACATTGCTTGAAGGAGACGCAATGGCTATTCTTCCCAGCTTGAAAGATTTCTATGACTTTGTCTTTATGGATTCTGCCAAGTCCAAATACGTTGTTTTTCTGCCGGAAGTTCTGAAACACCTTGATTCGGGAGGAATTATCATCATAGACGATGTTTTCCAAGGTGGAGATGTTGCTAAGGATATAATAGAAGTACGTCGAAGTCAGAGAACCATTTATCGTGGCTTGCAAAACTTATTTGATGCAACGCTTGATAATCCAGATTTAACAGCTACCTTATTACCGCTTGGTGATGGTTTGCTGATGATTCGAAAAAAATGAGATATTTGTGATTTTCTTATTATTAACAAGTTTTTAGAAAAATTTAAGATATTAAATTAATTTTATGGTACAATAAGAAAGTGAATTAAAAAAAGGAGTTTTTAAAGATGAGCGAAAATCAGGAAAACATTGAAATTGTAGATGTTTTTGATGAGTTCGATGATGATATGTTTGAAGAAGTGGAAGAAATGCCTACCTCTTTGCTAAAAGCACCCGAAGATATGCCCGAAGTAGAAGGCTTTGAAAGACCTAAAAAGTCTAACGCAGGAAGAAAGCCAAGAAAGCCACGTGAGGACGTGCACGTAAGTCTTGAAATGGTAGATAAGAAAAAAGCCTTGCATGAGGCTAAAGTGCTTGAAATCACGTACAGAAGCTTAGATAAAGGCTTGCTGATGGACTTGCTTGTAAAACAGTACCTAATCGCCCTTGAAATTCACGAAGATAGTGCCCCGACTATCCTAAATTTCCTATGGAAGCAAGCACGTGTAGTTGATGGGAAGCGAATGTATACAGGGACTTTGCAAGCAACTGCGCAAGCTTTGGACTTGTCTTATGCCAGCGTTCAAAAAGTGCTGAAAAAAATGATCAGCAAGAAGCTTGTAGCAAAAGAAACAGACGGCTTTCTTATCTTTAATAGCTTACTTACTACCTTTTTCGAAAGTTTGACGATCAACCGCCAAGTAGTCTTGACTTTTGAAGAGCTCGAAGAAGAGCAACTTGAAAGTATCACGAAAGACAGTAAAGTGAACGAGGAAATGACGAACTAAAGGGGGCGCTTATGTTAAATATTCCTGAACTTGACTTATCCGACTTAATGAAGGAATACGACAGTTACGACAGAACAGGCAAGGAGTTCTGCGCTCGGTGTGGAGCTGAGCTAGAGCCATCAGAGAGCTATCTTTGCGATTTTTGCAGATATGACGAAATGAACAACTAAGGGAAAAGAGGGCTTTAAAAGTCCTCTTTTTCTCTTGTTTCAGTCATTACAGGAGCAAAAAACAACAGAACAGGAATATCACTAAAAACAATGGCTTTTCATGCTATTATTTAACCATGAAAGATATAATTTTAGCAATCAAAAGCAAAGCAGTGGCACTAAATCTTGATTCAAGTCTTGAAGAGCTGGAAAACCAACTAATAGACTTGAAAAAGCAGATAAAGCTCCTAGATAACTATCTGGACTTGAAAATGGGAAAAGACTAGCTAAAAGCTAGTCTTTTGGCTTATCTATCGTTCGTAGCTGAAATCGTCAATAGGTTCTCTAGCCTTTTCAATGCCGTTTTCTTTGATGTCTTTTTCTTCACGTGTACGGATTTTCTCGAAGACTTGCTCCTGCTCGTAGTCTTTGAGATATTTTCTGAACTGGTGCTCAAAAAGGCGATGGTCTTCTAACTCACGATTTAAAAGGTTTATATCGCCTTTTAAATCGTAAATATCTTCTTCTAAGTCCTCTTTCATCTTATTATAAGACTTTTCCAAGCTGAAAAACTTGTTTTTCCAGTAAATCACTTGCTCCTGTAGCCTTTTGACTATAGGACTTTCCATGATTGCAGATACCAAGGTATCACGCAAATCACTGAAAGTATCGAAAAACGTGGCTTTCTCACGCATTTTCTTATAAATCTTTTCACGCATTGTGACATTCCCTGGAAAAATTTTTGACACTCCTACTTCCTTTTCGTAGTCGATAGGTTCGTCCATCTTTCGCAAGCCTTGTTCCAGCCTCGTTAAGGCGTTATCTCGTTTTGTCACAAAACGAGACTCTTCATTGTATTGCGCCAGCCTGTTCTCATTCCTGCCAATTTCTTGCCTTTGTTCGTTGATTTTGGCTATATTTTCTTCTACCTGCTTCTTGAGTGTTTCTTTTTGAGCTTCTAGCTCTTTTCGTTGTTGTGCCAGCTCCTGCGCCTGCTTTTCTTTCGCTTCCTCAAGTTCAAGAGTTTGATCAGCGATTTTTTCGCTAATCTCAGAAAGTTCTTCTTTCCTTTCGTTCAGCTCCGCTTTTTTCGCTTCATTTTCAGCTTTAACACGTTCTAAATCAGCTTTAAACTTCTCCGCATTCTTCTGCGCTATCTCGGCATTTTGCTTTGCTATCCGCTCTTCTCGGCTTGCCTCGTCACGTTTTTCGACTGCTTGCCGTGCTTCCTGTTCAGCCTGTGCTTTCTCTTGTACCGCTTTCTCAGCGTCCTCTTTCGCCTGTTTTGCCGTCTTTTCAGCTTCCTGCGCCTGCGTCCGCTTGTTGCTGATTTCCTCGTCTAAACGCTTGATTTCCCCCTGTTTCTCTTGTTTGTACTCGTTGATTTCTTTATCGAAAGCCTCTTTCTTTTGCGCCATGGCTTCTTTAAAATGGTCCATGTCGCCCCAATTGTGCTTACCTACTGCTTCATATTCAAAACCGACTTCCCGAGCTTTATCGATAAGGATTTGCTTCGTTTCCGTTAAAAATTGCGTATACACATTCATTCCTGCGCTCATGTCGCCCTTGCGGTCGCCCTGTAGCGCTTCGAGACCTTGTTTTTTGCGCTCCCTGTTCTCTTTGGCTAGGTCGTACTTTTTTTGATCAGACTCTAACATTTTCTGATAAAAATCGCCATCTAAATCCTGAGCGATTGCCCTTGTTGTGCGAGGTTGTAGCCGTAGCCCCTTTTTCATGCCCTCGGCTTTTCCGAAGAAAGTAAGGTGCATGTGTGGGGCTCCTGCTTCGTCGTAGTGCGCCACGGCATTAAATACGTGGAGGTGTTTATGTTTCGCTTGGAACTCTTCTAAAAAGTTCTTAAAAATTTCATCAGCAAGCTTTTTCTTATATTCGATGAAAACTTTTTCCGCCTCCTGCTTGTCGTTGATTGAGGTAAGAGTTCGGTGGTGCAGTTCGTCCCATGTTTCCTTATTCCCGATAGTCAAAATAATCTCATCTTGCAGATTATACTTGGTTGTTGCGTTGCTCTTACCTTTCTTCTTGTGACTGTCGTTTAAGCCCTTGATGTACTCGTAATAGTCGTCTATTTTACGGTCTTGGCGCTTTTGTTTGGCGTTATACTCTTCTAACGGTTCTCCGAAAGCTTCTTGATATGCCTCTTTAATGTCTTGCTGAATAAAAGTCGTGTTGTACTTGGTTAGGTCCCGATTTATATGGCTATTGGTCGTGTGTCCCCATTCTTTTTCTTCAAAACTGCGGTTGTTGTGTTTGATATTTATCTTGTTGTCACTATGTGTAACTGAGAGACCCATCTTCTGCATAAAATACACCTCCTTTTTATAAAAATATTCATCTTAATTCTATTATGCCATATTTTTTAAAAAATAAAAAATGTCGGTGTCGCTTTTTCAAAACTTTCTAAAAACCTTGATTTTTCAATGGTTTTATAAAGTTGTCCATAAAATATTTAAAAAATGGACAACTATAGATGTCCATTTTTTTCTAAAAACATTGGAAAGTAATATATCCATAATTTTGCATTTTATGGCTTACTATAGTTGTCCATTTTTTTTCGATTTATGGAGGTATTATATGCCCATTTTTTGAAAAAATAGCGGTAAGTAACTTGTCCATGTTTTCCAGTATTATGGAAAGATTATATGTCCATAAAAAGCTAAAATATGGATTTGTAAGTTGCCCATATTTTAGCGAAAAAGTGGGACAGTATATTTCCCACTTTTTCGCTTTCTATGGCACTTTATATAACCCATAATTACATGATTTCATGGTACTTATTAAGCCCATTAAATCTAGCCCAATACCTTGAACTCGATTAAAAAAGGGCTTCGCCGTTGTTGTCGTCTTTCAGCCGACCGACCGCCGTAGCGGTCAGGCGAGCGCTATCGCTATTCTCGCCAGTTAGTCCACTCCCTCAAAATCAGCAAAATTTTACAATTTCAGCACTCACTAAGAGAGAGTTTCTGTTACTCTTTTCAAAGAGTAACGCCTTCTCCTTTTTGTCAGAGACAAAAAGACGGCGCTCCTGCGGAGGGCAGGGAGAACCCTCTTGGTCTAGTAGACCAATTCACCCCGTGCGCCCGAACCTCGGTCGCCTGTCCGCCGAAACGGACAGATGGTCTTATCCATTTGATCAGTCAAAAGATGTCGGGAGCAACCGACACTTTTTCCTGTCCAAGATGGACAAGACTGCGCACCGAAGTGCGCCCAAGCCTGCCTCCGCAAAAATTTTCGAATAGCAAAAATTTTAGCTTCACAGGCTGCAAGCACGCTAAAAACAAAAAAACGTGCAAAAAAGTCATTTTCGAATGGCGAAAATGACTGATTGGATTTAAAAAGCATGATATAATATATAATGGCTCAAACGATACCGCCTAAAAAGGGGGTGATTGCTGTGTCGAATGATTTCTTTAAAGATATCCTTGTTGATGTAGTAGCAGGATTGTTATTGCATTACTTGGTAAAATGGCTAGATAAAAATAATAAATAATGAGCCCTAGCCAAAAATTTGCGAAAGCAAACAAAAAACCTCTGCAGATTCCACTATGCAGGGGTTTTTTGTTTGCTGTGTCAGCTTGATTTCTTTAATTTAATTATAGCACGTGAAAAATATTTTTTCAATAGCGAAGTTATTTTAATCTTGAAATTCTTTCATCGGTAACTTCCACCAAGCCTTTTCTCGGTAAGAAACTAGCTATATTTCGATTACTATCCTTGTGTTACAGTGTGTTATTTAATAACACTATGTGTTATACTTGTATTACACAGAATAGAGGAAGTAAAAGAATTGACTGAAAAAATGACTGTACTCAATATTAGAATGAGTACAAAGGAGAAAGAAAAACTAAAGGAAATAGCAACACAAAATGGAGAATCTATCAGCTCTTATGCTAGAAAAATACTCTTTCAAGAAGATAATACAAGCGACTACGTTGGTGATACAACTGTAATACAAGAAAAGGATGAGCGTATATCTGACCTGAAAAGTCAAATAGATGATTACAAGAAGCAAATTGATCAGCTACATACGATTATTTTGGCAACTCAGAAAGATAATCAGTTGCTGATTGAGCAGAAAACAAAGAGATGGTGGAAGTTCTGGAAGTGAGGTTTTCGCGAACAACAAGCAGAAACAACTTGCCTTCGCAAATTTTTCGAACCACAAAACAAAAAAAGCCCACCGGAAAGTGAGCGGGCTTGCTTTTGATTGCCCTCAAGAATGGAAAGTGGCATTTTCAAAAGCACTATAAGTATACCAAAAAAATGCCAAAAACGAACATTTTTGATATAATTTTATTACTCCCGACTTCCTTTCAAAAACCGTTCTACTAAAATCTTGGTCGGGAGCAAGGCTTGTTACATTTTCCAAGCCTCTTTATTTACGCAAAAAGCTAAAATATTATAGTAATATCTTTCAGAAAAATGCTAATTTTTCGGACAAACATATCTTATGCCCAAAAACAAGCTCCGCCTTAGAGCCTGTAGGGATTCCAAATGGGTAGATGGTCGAAAAAAGAGCTGAAAAGTGCTCAAAATCGTCGTCTCAGCACCGAAAATACGTGATTTTTGCATGAATAAACCAAAAAAGACCCCCATTTTTGTATAATTGAGGTCGCCCTAGAGAAGCTAGCTTATTTAGTTAGCTTCTTTTGTGTTGCTTCATTCTGTATTGTCTCATGGTAAAGTTTGCAGGCTCGTAGCAAGTCAAGTAGCCTAATTGGAAAAGCTCCTGCTTCTTGTCCGTCCGTCTTTTTCTCGGTAAAGACATTGGGAAAGTCTCCACTTTTTCATCTCGCTCCTGCTCAAGCAGTATAAAGCAGTTGATATTGTGCGCTTCACGTTTGCCTGCTTCCGTGTTGTAAAAGTTCAGTCTGTAGCTATTGCCGTGACTTGCGCCAACGCTGACCGCTTGATCAGCGTCATAGCCTTCTAGTTTGCCCTCAATTTCTTTCCGCTCATCTATTATCATTTGAACACCTTCGAGAGCGCTAGCTTTATCTTCTTCGTTCATCTCTTCGATTTTTTTGAGAGGTTCTTCAAGCATATCTTCGTAGTAGTCAGCGACAGCTTCTCTCACTTCTTCAACTGAATAATACTTAGTAGACTTGGCTTCTCGTATTGAAATCGTGCAATCTTCAGCATTTTGATAGCGTTGGACGTGGATTTGATACTGCTTTTTCAATTTTGGGTGCCGATATTTCTTCAAGATAGCTTCCAGCTTCTGCTCTAGCTCGTCAAGCTCTTGTTTGGGCGCCATAATAACGTATTTCCCCATTTTACCTTGTTTTTTCAATGTTTCAGACATTGTTACTTCGCCTGCTTTCTTAAAGCCAACGTAGTCACTATACTTGTTTGTTACAAGCTCTTCAACCTCTTCAACAAGCTCAAAGTACGGCTTCACGTGCTCCGTTTTTTCTTTATCTGTCATTGTTTTTCACTCCTTTCTATTTTACCTAGCTTAATAATTTATCTAGCTTTATTATACCACTTTCCAAGTTCTTTAGCAAGTGTAAAGGCGCACGGTTGAGCGGTTTTCAAGATGCTAGATTAATAAGCTACTATCTAGATGGGCGCAAAAAAAAAGAGGGTTGGAGCCCTCTAAAAAATAAAAAGTGAAAGACCTCTCTGTAAAGAGGGGTAAGAGACTTTTATTATAGCTCATTGATGAACTAAAGTCAAGCAATAACATAGACTAATTTATTAAGCTAGTCTCGAAAGGGTCGCAAAAAAAGCGGAGGCGTTAGCCCCTGCTTATTCTTTTTCTTCAAGTGTATCTGGTCTTCCTAAAAGTTCCCATTTTTTAGCTTCTAGCTCGTCTCGTTTTGCCAAAGCCTCGTCTATCTCTTTTTGTCTTTTCTCACGTTCAGCGATACCCTCCGGCTTGTCAAAAATTTCCATAGCTATTTGGGTTTCTATAAGTTTCTCCATAAAATCAGGGGCTAAAATGTTATTTTCTTGCTTATCTGCATTGTCAGGGTGCATACTGCTCCAATGAGGGATATTTGTTTTAGGCTCTTTTTTAGCCTGTTTTGCTGGCTTTTTGGCTTGTTTTTGTGTTTGTTGGGCGTAGTTCACTTTCTGGAACTCGATTGCTTCAACAAGCGTTTTTATGCCGTTTTCTTCCCAATTTTGTAAAACCTTAACAAGAAAGGCCAGTGTTTTGCCTTGCGCTAAATAAATGCTATAAGCGTACTCTAGGAGTCCAGCCAATTCGTCAGCTTCAAATGATTGAGAAACTTTTGTTATATCTTCTTTTGTTTTCTTTGATACTTTGCCCAACTTCTCGAAGAAAATAGCCAAATCTTCGTTTTCTTCCTCTGCTGGTGCTTCTTCTTCAAAGTCAGGGACTTCAATAGGTTCAGAGTTTTGTGACTGACTTGCGTTTTTCTCGGCTTCTTTTGCTTGTTTAGCTTTGATTGCCTTTTGCAAATCTTCCTCGGTTTCTCCCTCGATCGTCTCTTTTTTACTATCTAAAATGGATCTTTTTAGGGCGATAGCTTCAGCGACCACTTTTTTTGCTTCTCCAATGGTCATCTTTTGAATTGTAGAAAGCTTATCAAGTAATTGTTTATTATCTACTTCCATTAGTGTTAGTTCTGTGAACAATTCGTGAGCCACCAAAATATCTTTTTTAAAGGCGATAGCTTCTGAAATAACATCTTTTGCTTCCCCAATCGTCATTTTTTGAATTGTAGAAAGTTTTTCAAGCAATACTTTATCATCCACTTCCATGAGCGTTAATTCTGCAAACAATTCGTGAGCCGTTGTTACTTGCTTATTACTTGCAGGAATATTTACTTTTTCCAATGTCCAAAATAGCTTTACACCTACAATTTTCCGTGATTGTTTAATGGTGTCAAAAGTAACTCCAATTTGCGCAAATTCGTTAATGGAATCAACAGCAGGCGTTAAATGCTTACGATTCAATGCGTCAAAGCGTTGCATACTTGTGCCAACTGCACCAAAGAGATTCCTTAAATCTTCCAAATTAAAAGTAAGGCTTCGTCTTTCTTCGTTGGTAGCTAGCAAAATTCGCTCATACAAAAATTGACCGCCAAATGTTAACTTAGAGAAAACATCGAGATTGTAAACGATAGGATTCACTTCATCACGTTTTAAAATCTCAAGAATTGGAGTAGATAACCGACCATCTAACAAGACCTTGCTAGTGTTAAAAGTAAAGCTATACACACCAGCGTCATAAGAGTAAGAAGCAAAAATCAAAACTCCAGTAAGTTTGCCATTTGCCGGATCAGTCATCATCTTTTCATCATACAAAAGCATGGAGTTTGTTCCTACAGCTTCCATATCTTTCAAGATACGCCCTCTTTTCCCTGTTAAATACTTACTATCAGTAATGAATTCTTCTAAATCTTCTCTTGTAAAAGTAGAATAGGCATAATCCCCATCTTCTACTTTTGAGTGTAAGAGAGCTAAAGAAAACAGTATGTTTTGAGTTGCAGTCATTCGTCTCCCGAAATTCGCAAATAGAAAGTTTCTGCTTTTGGCTAGTTGCCCTGTTTCGATATTTGATACTGCCAAATCATCGTTTTTCTTGGTTATCTCATTCATTTCAGACACCTCTAATCATTTCATAATAACATTATAGCACTATTGTTTTTTAAATGCAACTATTTTATAAAAAAGTTGCATTCTACTGACAAATGGGTAGCACTTGACTGACAAATGGGTAGCACTTGACTGACAAATGGGTAGCACTTAGAATTGTCAAAAAGTGCCATAAACCCTTGTGGCTGTAGGTCTGAGCTTGATTTGCGTTTGCGCTACTACGTATACCTATACCTCATACCTCATACATACTTATAGAAGAGGAGGAAGAGCGTTCTCCCTTATAAAAAATGTCTGTTTAGGGAGAAATCTATCCAACCTAGATTCACTAATAAAAAGGATTCAATGTTTCTAACATAGTTAGATTCATCAGACAATAAATGTTCCTAAATCATTCTAATTAAGTAAAGACAGTCTAATGACTTATACCATCTACGCCATCTACTCTATCTAAACCAATAGACTTTCTACCGACTGGCTAACAAGGCTAACGCCTTTCCTCTCCCCCTCTCTTTATGACTTATCTATCATACAAACAACAAAACAACAAGCACATAAACATCCTTTGCCCGCTACTACACCTGCTTTTAAAACCACAATCGATTTTAAGCTCATTTTCCCTTATTCAGATAAAGGAAATTTGAACTTAAACACAAAATTGATACAAACTACCACCCCACTACTTCAATCTCATTTTCTAAAGAAATAGCTTATAAAATTGGCCCTATTTTAAGACCTAGCTTAATTAGTTCCTAGAAGCCGAATTTAGCCCCATTTTGCCACCTTTACACGAATAGCCATATAAATACACCTGCACCCATAAAAACGCTCATAGAAGCCATCCTGGAGCCTCTGGAGACGCCTCTAGCCAGTAGCCTGCCTCAGATCATCAACCTACCACAAAATTAAAACTAACACAAATACCCCACGAACCCAATAAAATCAAGGGCTTTCAGTCACTTTCCGCCTATCCGCTAAAAACACATCTAACCCTATATCGCCACCTTTTCAGCTCCTGACTACCCTCGCCCCATTTTTTTGAAAAGACATACTTCTATATTTTCATAATTAAATTATACAGTTATATAAATTCTAATTATCTTTGTATACTTAAAATAATTTAATTATACAATACATGCGAAAGAAAATAGGATTCCTAGCAATTTGCAGGAATCCTTATTTTATCGGCATTTCTACTATATTTTTTATCCGTAAAAAATACTAGTTGGTCACTTTATTTATGTTTCTAAATCAAGACATAGGTCTCAACCGCTTGCCCCGCCCCGTTTTCATTGTTTGACTTTGTTACGACTGTTGCTCCGTCTTTCACTTCTTGCGGGGCATTGCCCATAGCGACCCCGATGCCGGCTTTTTTGAGCATAGGGAGGTCGTTGAAGTTGTCTCCCATGGTGAGGACTTCTTCTAAGCTCAAGTGGTAGTGGTTAGCGAGCTCAACCAGAGCATCTTCTTTGGAAACGTTCTTAGCCGTGACTTCTAGGTAGTTGGCTTTGGAGAGATAAAAGGCGGTAGAAGGGAAGTCGTCTGCAGAAATAGTGCGATAGAGAGCTTGGATCTCTTCTGGCTCTCCAATTAAGAGCAATTTGTGGAGGGGCTTTGTCGGATCCAGCAAAGGATCCAATAGGGGAAGAATGAGAGGTTTTTCTCCTGTAATCCGGGCCTCCTCTTGACTCCATTGGTCAAGGCGGTCGGTCATCCAGTCTTTTCCACTATAGAGGTTGATCGAAACCTGAGGAAAGTGTTGGTTGGCCCAGTCGATAAAGTTCCGGGCCTCCGTCTTGTCCAAAGGATGCTCGAAAAGAACCTGCTCTCCCTTTTGGATCAAGGCACCATTGTAGCAGGCCATGGGGCAGTCTTCTATGCCAAGTTCTTTGGCAATAGGAGCCATCCCTTTTGGAGAGCGAGCAGAGGCCAGTACGAAAGGAATGGTTTCGCGTTTTAAATCCGGGATCAAGGCTGCCAACTGTGGATCAATCTGATGGTGGTCATTTAAGATGGTACCATCGATGTCGCTGATGATGAGACGAATGTGAGACATAATGAGGACCTCCTAATAGAGAATAGTGGTTTCACTGCCGATTTGTTTAAGAATTTCAGGGCTTGGTTTTTGATCGGTAATCCAATAGTCAAATTGCTTGAGACGAGCGAGATAGTAGTTAGCATGTTGGTGGAACTTGGCACTTTCTGCTACCAGCACCTTGGTACGAGTCCGTTCAAAAACGAGAGACTTGACTGCAACGTCTTCAGCATCCTCAAAGGTGACTTCGCCATTGGCTAAGCTACTCGCTCCAAAAAAAGCAAGATCAAAGCGAAGATTGTCCAGTATATGTGCTTGATTCGCATCATAGTAGAAGCGGTTTTTAGGGTAGAATTTCCCGCCTAAGAGGTGAACGTCAACCTGGGAATGGCTACTGAGCTGGATGGCATTGTCAAGGGAATGCGAATAGACCGTGACTTCCTTATTCAGCATGCCAGCAAGCAGGGTCATCGAGGTGGAAACGTCGAGAAAGATCACTTGTCCATCTTGGATCAATTGCAGGGCCTTTTGAGCCATGGCAGTCTTTTCCTTGTTGGCTTTCTGACTGCGGTCTAGGTAAGAAGGGCCGGGTTCTTTGTTTAAGGGGAGGAGTCCACCATGGGTCCTACGAACCAGCTGGCGTTGGCTAAGGAGAGCAAAGTCTCTGCGAATAGTATCTTTTGAGACCTTGAAATAGTCGACCATTTCTTTAGCGGATAGCTGTTTTCGCTCTTCTAAAAGTTCTAGGATTTTTTCGAGCCGTTGTTCCTGGTACATGAATTCGCTCCTTATTGCTGTTCTTGCCTTCATTGTACATCATTTTGTAAGTGGATGCAAGTTTTATTAAGTGTATTTAAGTGTTTATGATCTTTTTCTTGTAAAACCTTATTTCTGACGTTTGTTTTAAAGGGGGAATTCTGCTATAATATGTCAAAATAACGTGGAGGTTTCCTTATGGCCAGTGAATATGAAAAAATGATTGCGGGTGACTACTATAGACCTGCGGACCCTGAATTACGGGCTTTAGCCCAAGCCTCTCGGGAGAAACAAGAAGCTTTTAACCAAGAGGTGGATCCTAAAAAAGGGGCAGCTATCATCAAAGAGTGGTTTGGATCAACCGGTGAAAACCTCTATCTCAATCGTCAGGTTCTTGTGGATTATGGGGTCAACATCCATCTGGGAGAAAATTTCTATGCCAATTACAATTTGACCATGTTGGATGTATGTCCCATTACGATCGGAAAGAATGCCATGATTGGTCCTAATTGCCAATTTTTGACACCCTTGCACCCACTGGATCCAGACGAGCGCAATTCTGGTCTGGAGTATGGGGCACCAATTACGATAGGAGACAACTTCTGGGCAGGAGGAGGGGTCACCATCCTTCCTGGTGTCACGCTGGGTGACAATGTGGTCGCTGGCGCAGGAGCAGTGGTCACAAAATCCTTTGGAGACAATGTGGTCCTTGCAGGAAATCCAGCCCGTGTCATCAAAGAAATACCCATTAAAAAGGAGAAGGGATGATCCATAAACATGAAATTCCTATTTTAGAGTTTGACGACAACCCACAGGCAGTCATCATGCCGACCCATGAGGGGTTAGACCTGCATCTGCCTGAAAAATGCGTTTATGCTTTCTTAGGGGATGAGATTGACCGCTTTGCCAAAACAGTTGGAGCTGAGCAAGTGGCTACCTTTTTCTCAGCTACCAAGGCTTATCCAGTCTATGTTCTGGAGCACCAAGGGGAGAAAGTCTGCTTGGCACAAGCGCCAGTTGGATCTGCACCTGCTGCCCAATTCATGGATTGGTTGATTGGCTATGGGGTGAGGAAAATCATTTCCTCAGGAAGCTGTGGCGTCTTGGTGGACATGGAAGAAAATGCCTTTTTGATTCCGACCAAGGCCTTGCGAGATGAGGGAGCCAGTTACCATTATGTGGCGCCTTCTCGTTATATCGAAGTGGACAGTCGTGCACTGACCGCCATTGAAACTGTCTTGAAAGGAAAAGAAATTCCTTATCAAGAGGTCATGACCTGGTCGACGGACGGTTTTTATAGAGAAACACCTGACAAGGTGGCCTATCGCATTGAAGAAGGGTGTCGTGTTGTGGAGATGGAGTGTGCCTCACTTGCAGCAGTCGCCCAGCTTCGTGATGCAGTTTGGGGCTTGCTCCTCTTTACCGCAGATTCTCTTGCAGACCTGGAAAATTATGACCAGCGTGACTGGGGATCTGAAGCTTTTGAGAGGGCCCTAGAATTGTGCCTAGAGATGGTTCATCACTTGTAGGTCTTTTCACTTTTTATGATACAATGAAGCTATGTTAATCAAATTATTTTTCAAACAATGGCAGGCCAAAATTAAAAGCCTGTCTCCGGCAAGGCGAATCTTTCTCAGTTTTGCCTTGGTTATCCTGGTGGGCTCCCTCTTATTGAGTCTGCCTTTTGTCCAGCAAGCGAGCTCAAAAGCAGGCTATATCGACCACCTCTTTACAGCGGTCTCCATGGTCTGTGTGACGGGGCTCTTTACCCAGTCGGTGGCTTCGACCTATAATGGTTGGGGGCAATTGATTTGTATGCTCTTGATCCAGATCGGAGGCCTAGGGATCTTGACCTTTATCGGTCTCTTCTTTATGGAAGGTCGCCAAAAACTTAGTTACAAGGACCGGCAGACCATTCGGGACAGTTTTAGTTTTAGCAATAACCAGAGCTTGGCCCGTTTTGTCCGCTCCATCTTTATTACCACCTTTACCATCGAAGGGGTGGGGGCCTTGCTCCTCATGACCCGCTTTATCCCTCGCTTTGGCTGGGGGCATGGGATCTTTAACTCCATCTTTGTTGCGGTCTCGGCCTTTTGTAATGCGGGCTTTGATAATTTTGGAGGCGATAGTATGATGAGCTTCCAGACTGATTGGTTGGTCAATCTGACCTTGTCTGCCCTTATTATTACTGGGGGCTTGGGCTTCATGGTCTGGTTTGACCTCGCCACCAAGGCCCGCAATCAATCAGGACGGCGAACTCTTCGCTTCCATACCAAGGTGGTTCTCTGGTTAACAGCTACGATCCTTCTCTTTGGGACAGTGACTAGTCTTTTGACCGAGTTTAATAATCCAGAAACGATTGGGTCCCTTCCATTAGGAGAGAAGATCTTGGTCAGCTTTTTCCAAACCGTCAGTATGCGGACGGCTGGTTTTGCCTCGTTGGATTATACGGCAGTCCGGCCAGTGACGCTCTTTATCTATCTCTTACAGATGTTCCTAGGAGGAGCACCAGGCGGGACAGCAGGAGGGATGAAGATCACCACCTTCTTGGTGCTCTTGCTCCTGGCTCGGAAGGAACTATTGGGGCTACCACATACCAATTTAGGAAAACGTACGATTTCACCAGACATTGTCCAACGTTCCTTTGGGACGGCGGTGATTTTCCAGTTGACCTTCTTAGTGGGGCTATTAGGAATCT
>ERZ773214.1290-NODE-1290-length-14835-cov-16.773410_pt1 | contig 14835 bp, 15 predicted proteins | sample MGYA00511238_ERZ773214 | MGnify/ENA primary metagenome ERZ773214 (study PRJEB29015, sample SAMEA2738157) | human oral metagenome | biome: human oral; feature: human-associated habitat; material: saliva | place: China | collected 2259 ...
TTTCGTATTTCATTTGGGAATTGTAAATCTTCAGGATACTTTCGCAAGAGGTCTATTGTCAAATTTCGCTGAACACATTGGCACACAGCGCAGGACGGAAATGGCAGCGCGGCGAATGCAAAGGTCGCCTGTCACACAAATATTCCGCCGACAGCCTGCGCCAAACCGCATTCGGCAGCGTGGTCGTTTGTCAGGATAAGGCTCTGATTTTTGAAGAAGCTCCGCAGGCTTATAAAAACATAGACAGCGTTATTTCAGCCATGAAAAACGCCGGTCTGATTGAATTGGTCGCTCGGTTCAAACCCGTTTTGACTTACAAAACCAGCGGCGGATGCGGAGGTGAGGCATGAAAATCATCAGTAAATTTAAAGATTTTTACGACCACAAAGTGGCAAAGTACGGCATAGACCCCGTATTGGTGTTTGACCGCCGCTTGCTGTCCGGTGCTGAAATCCTACACAGCCTGCCTAAACCGCCCGCCGAGTGTGAAAAGGAATACGGCGCGTGCGCCGTGGTATCCGAACTGTATATCGGCAACCTGCGCGTATTCCTGTTTGCTACGAACGATAAAGTGTATACGTCTTACGATGTCGAACAAGTTTTAAGCAAAAAAATTGGGCGTCATTTCTGTCGGTCAATCCGTTTCCAAGATGGCGCGGAATACGTTTTGCCGCAATACGGCAATTACTACTGGGCTTGGCATGACGAGATTCAAAATGCCGATTTCCAAGCCGCCTGCAGAGAACGGGGCAACGTAATATTGAAAACCTATCGGAATGTGCCGCTGCTGCTCGTGTATTACGCCGACCCAAACCGTCCAAGCAAATCGGACAGCAGTCAGGACTTTGCCGCCAACCCGCAACTTTCCGCACTCGGCATCTACATCGATCCCGATATTGTGTGGCAGAACATTTGCGAATACCTGTCGCAACTCAAAAGCGAGGCTGAAATCAGCCCGAGTGTGCCCGATAAAGCCAAAATCGGTAACAAGGGATTTGACGAAAAATATTCCTTCCGCCCAAAAATGAAAGGAAATAAACTATGATTTATCTGCAAATTTCTACCGCTCAAGGGCCTGCCGAATGCCGCATCTTTGTCCGTTTCGTATTGGGTAGGCTGCTTGCCGAGGCGCAGGCGGAAGGTGTCGAAGTGGAAATCATCTCCGAAACCGTCGATAAACACGGCATTATGTCGGCGTTGCTTAAATTGGACGGCAATCATGCCGAAACTTTGGCGCTGCGTTGGCAAGGTTCGCTCCAATGGATATGCGCCAGCCCCGTCCGCCCAAAGCATCCGCGTAAAAACTGGTATATCGGCGTTTTCCGTATGCCCGATATGCCTGAAATGCCGTCTGAAAGCGAAATCGAGTTTCAAACCTGCCGTTCGGGCGGTAAAGGCGGGCAGCACGTAAATAAAACTGAAAGTGCCGTCCGTGCCACTCATAAAGCAAGCGGTATTTCCGTGCGCGTTGAGAGCGAACGCAGCCAGCATGCCAACAAAAAATTGGCGTTGTCCCTGCTGGCGCAAAAGCTGGCGGAACATCATGCCGGACAGACCGACGATTACGCCCGCGCGCAACACAGCCAGCTTTATCAGGTGGAACGCGGCAATCCGAAACGGACGTTCGTCGGAATGGAGTTTAAGGAGAAGCCAGATTCTAAACGTTGAGTTGAGACAGCCGCTTTGGTAATGTCGTAATCCCCCGTGTTTTTATAGTGGATTAACTTTAAACCAGTACGGCGTTACCTCGCCTTAGCTCAAAGAGAACGATTCTCTAAGGTGCTGAAGCACCAAGTGAATCGGTTCCGTACTATCTGTACTGTCTGCGGCCTCGTCGCCTTGTCCTGATTTTTGTTAATACACTATAATATGCGGGAAAAGGTCGTCTGAAAATGCAGATTTGCGTTTTCAGACGACCTTTTATTTGTTTGGCTGTCAACACTCGGTCAATAAGAATCTGGGATGTGTTTGAAATACAGCATGACCAAATACCAAAACAGCGTCGCGGCGGCTGCGCCAAGCAGCACCCATGCGCTGATTTTGGCGACATCACGCAGGGCGCGTTTTTGCTTGCGGCTGAAGAGGCGGTTGATAATCAGCGCGGCAAGTGCGAAAAAGAAAAAAATACGGAAAAGTCTGCCTATCATGTCGGGAAGCGGGGGAGGTCGTCTGAAAAAGTATGGTTCGGGCGTGGCGGCATGGGGACGGATGTTTCAGCGCGTCATGCTGCTTGTCCGACCGTGTCAAAAAGTCATGCCGTTTGCTATATAATAACGCTTTTCGCCGCATTTGTTGGAACAGGATATGAGTCAAAATGCCTCGGTGGGCATTGTAACGCCCCAAAAAATTCCGTTTGAGATGCCGCTGGTTTTGGAAAACGGTAAAACTTTGCCGCGTTTCGATCTGATGATTGAAACCTACGGCGAGCTGAATGCCGAAAAAAACAATGCGGTTTTAATCTGCCATGCGCTGTCGGGCAACCATCATGTTGCGGGCAGGCATTCGGCGGAGGATAAATATACGGGCTGGTGGGACAATATGGTCGGGCCCGGCAAACCGATTGATACGGAAAGATTTTTCGTGGTTGGTTTGAACAATCTGGGCGGTTGCGACGGCAGCAGCGGACCTTTGTCGATTAATCCTGAAACGGGCAAGGAATACGGCGCGGATTTTCCGGTGGTTACGGTGAAGGACTGGGTAAAATCCCAAGCTGCGCTTGCCGATTATCTCGGTATCGAACAATGGGCGGCGATTGTCGGCGGCAGTTTGGGCGGTATGCAGGCTTTGCAGTGGACGATTTCCTATCCCGAGCGCGTGCGCCATGCCTTAGTGATTGCATCTGCGCCGAAACTGTCCACGCAAAATATCGCGTTCAACGATGTAGCGCGTCAGGCGATTTTGACCGACCCCGATTTCAACGAAGGACATTACCGCAGCCACAATACCGTTCCCGCACGGGGCTTGCGGATTGCCCGCATGATGGGACATATCACTTATCTTGCTGAAGACGGCTTGGGCAAAAAATTCGGACGCGATTTGCGTTCAAACGGCTATCAATACGGCTTTGGCGTTGAATTTGAAGTGGAATCCTATCTTCGCTATCAGGGCGACAAATTCGTCGGACGGTTTGATGCCAACACTTACCTGCTCATGACCAAGGCTTTGGACTATTTCGATCCGGCGGCGGATTTCGGCGACAGCCTGACCCGCGCCCTGCAAAATGTGAAAGCGAAATTTTTTGTCGCCAGCTTCAGCACCGACTGGCGTTTCTCGCCCGCGCGTTCCAAAGAGTTGGTTAAAGCGTTGATTGCCGCGCACAAGCCGGTACAGTATATCGAAGTCAAATCCAACCACGGCCATGACGCCTTTTTGATGGAAGACGAGGCTTATATGCGCGCCGTAGCGGCTTATATGAACAATGTGGATAAGGATTGCCGATCATGAACTTGCGCGACGATTTGCAATTGATTTACGACTGGATTCCCGAAGGCAGCCGCGTTTTGGACTTGGGCTGCGGCGACGGCGAATTGCTGGCGGCTTTGGTGGAACACAAAAAATGCAGCGGCTACGGCATCGAAATCGACACCGACAGCGTCATCGCCGCCATGTCGCGCGGCGTGAACGTCATCCAAGCCGATTTGGAGCAAGGTTTGGCAGAATTTGGCGACCAAACCTTTGACGTTATCGTCCTGAGCCAAACCATCCAAGCCATGCAAAACACCGAGAAAATCCTGCGCTGCCTGATGCGCGTGGCGAAACAGGCGATTGTCAGCTTCCCGAATTTCGGCTACTGGCGCAACCGCTTCCAAATCGCCATCGGCGGCCATATGCCCGTCTCCGAACGTATGCCCTACCATTGGTACGACACGCCGAACATCCATTGGTGTACGCTCAAAGACTTTGATTTATTGTGCGCCAAAAACAAAATCCGCGTCCTCGAACGCGCGGTCATGGCGGGCAACAAACAGGTCAAACATTTCCCCAACCTTTTGGGCAGCTTGGCGTTTTACCGCGTCGGCTAAGATAGGCTGAGAACCTTGTTGGCAATAACGAGGTTTTTGAGTTGTACTAACAAGAAGTCGTCTGAAAATGAAATGGCAGATTTTCAGACGACCTCATTATGTCGATAAACCTTATTTGGAAATTGTGTTTGATGAAAGTGGGAAAATGTTTGATTACCGTATATGAAAATGCTTCCAATGCGGCAAGCGGGATTGATTTGATATGATGGATTTGGAGCGTAAAAGGAGAGGGTGGAAATCTGGACTTATTGGGCATTCGTTGAGAATTTGATGCGATAGCAGCTTGATTTGACGCACTCGAATCTGTCTTGTTTTGCGCTTAATTCAATATCGAAAAGACCTCGAAAATACGTATGATGCAAAAACGGCCTTGATGGGATGAATCATCAAGGCCGTTTGATTTTTGTTCCCGATTCGTGGGGCAAGTCTTCCGACGAAAAATCATGGATATTCACACGGGTAATAACGTGTCTTAATCCCCGATACGTGGGGTAAGTCTTCCGACTGCACTCGGTTAAAAAATTTCATTATTTTCAAGCTTCTATATAATTAAGAAAGGTTAGCATTTTTCCTTAACCATCAAAAACATTATTTAATAAAATCTTAACTGAAAAGAGCAGCCGAAAGACAGACTTTTCGCTATCCGTCGGAAAACTTGTAAGGCGGATTATAGCCATGTATTGTACATTCGACAACGCTGCTTTTGAATTATAGTGGATTAAATTTAAACCAGTACGGCGTTGCCTCGCCTTAGCTCAAAGAGAACGATTCTCTAAGGTGCTGAAGCACCAAGTGAATCGGTTCCGTACTATTTGTACTGTCTGCGACTTCGTCGCCTTGTCCTGATTTTTGTTAATCTACTATATTGCGGCTGACGTAGATTGGCTGTCCTTTTTGGCTGACAGTGGAATCCCGCACACTTCAAATTAAAGAAGCGTACCGTATGCAACCTATTTCAGACGACCTTTTGCCTGTCCATCTCTCGTTTCAGCCCTTCCCTTTCGCCGCCAACATATCCAGCATTCCCGCAAGATGACTTCTGCCCTCTTCCTTGCTCACAATCGGCTCGCCGCCTTTGCGCCCTAAAATCTTGATGTCTTCCTGCGGCATTTCGTCTATGAAACGGCTGGGTTCTGGGAACTGCCATGTGCCTTGTTTTTTGCGTTTGACGCAGTGTGTCAGCGTAAGCTGGCGTTTGGCACGGGTGATGCCGACGTACATCAGGCGGCGTTCTTCTTCGACGTTGTCTTCTTCGATGCTGTCGTTGTGCGGCAGGATGCCCTCTTCGCAGCCGACGAGGAAAACGTAGGGGTATTCCAAGCCTTTGGAGGCGTGCAGGGTCGAGAGTTTGACGGCATCGACTTCTTCTTCACTTTTGCCTTCCAAGAGCGTCATTAGGGCGACGGTTTGGGCAAGTTCGATGATGTTTTTGCCGTTTTGTTCGCCTTTGCGCTCTAGCCAACCGGTCAGGTCACTGACGTTGCGCCATTTGATTTCGCCGGCTTTGCCTTCTTCACTGGCAAGCAGGTGGTTTTCGTAGTCGATTTCTTTGAGCAGGCTGTTGATAAGTTCGCCCGCTTCGCTGGTTTCTGCTTTGGCGCGGTAGCTGCCGAACATATCCATAAAGGCTTGCAGGTGTTGGCGGTTGGTGTTGTTCAGCAAAGCAAGGGCTTCTTCGGTTTGCGCGGCCTCATACAGGCTGCATTCGTGCTCGTGCGCGTAGGTGTTGAGCTTGCCCAGCGTTACATCGCCGATGCCGCGTTTAGGCGTGGTGACGGCGCGCAGGAAGGCGGGATCGTCGTTGGGGTTGGCAAGCAGGCGCAAATAGGACAACACGTCTTTGATTTCGGCTTTGTCGAAAAAACTCTGCCCGCCGGAGAGTTGGTAAGGAACGCGCGCGCTGCGCAAGGCTTCTTCAAAAATCCGCGCCTGATGGTTGCCGCGGTATAACACGGCGAAATCGGCGTATTGGGTTTTGTCGCCACCGACCAGCTTCTGTTTGACGATTTGGCTGACGACCCAGTCGGCTTCGTGTTGCTCGTTTTGGCAGGCAACGACTTTGACGATTTCGCCTTCGCCGAACTGCGACCAAAGTTTTTTGGTGAACAGCTTGGGGTTGTTTTCGATGACTTTGTTGGCGATTTTGAGAATCCGCGCGGTGGAGCGGTAGTTTTGCTCCAGCTTGATGACTTTCATTTGCGGATAATCTTCCTGCATTTTGCGCAGGTTTTCCATGTTCGCGCCGCGCCATGCGTAGATGGACTGGTCGTCGTCGCCGACGGCGGTAAACATGCCTTCCGCGCCGGTCAGCAGCTTCATCAGGGCGAATTGGCAGGTGTTGGTGTCCTGACATTCGTCAACCAACAGATAACGCAGCCGCCGCTGCCATTTGTTGCGCACTTCGCTGTTTTGCTGCAACAGCACGGCGGGCAGACGGATTAAGTCGTCGAAGTCCACTGCCTGATAGCTTTGCAGGGTTTCCTGATAGCTCGCATACACGCGCGCGATTTGTTCTTCCCAAGCGTTGGAGGCCGTCTGAAGCACGTCTTCAGGCGTTTTCAAATCGTTTTTCCACAGGGAAATCTGATGCTGCGCTTTGAATAAGGCTTCTTTTCCCGTACCGCCCAAAAGTTCGCCGATGATTTTTGCGCTGTCGGTGGAATCGAGGATGGAGAAGTTTTTTTTGTAACCGATATGGTTCGCCTCTTCGCGCAGAATCTTCATGCCCAAAGAGTGGAACGTGCAAATCGTCAGCCCGCGCGTTTGCGACTTGGGCAGCATTTTGGCGACGCGCTCCTGCATTTCCGTGGCGGCTTTGTTGGTAAAGGTAATCGCGGCGACGGTATGCGGCAGATAGCCGACGTTGACAATCAAATGCTTGATTTTTTGCGTAATCACGCCGGTTTTGCCGCTGCCGGCGCCGGCGAGCACGAGCAGAGGCCCGCCGAGATATTTGACGGCGGCTTGCTGTTGGGGGTTGAGTTTCATGGGGAAAGAGTAGGGGAGTGTGTGTGGGAGAATTATATAACAGCCGTCGAAACGGGATGTAATGAGGAGATAAAAGGTCGTCTGAAACCTTATTTCAAAAAGATTTCAGACGACCTTGTTATCTTGGACGAGCTATTCCTCAGAAACGGAAAAGAAAAGTTTTTCCTGTTTCAATACGTTGCCGTCTGCATCCGTAAGAGGAGATTGCGCTGCGGAAAACTTGATGACGGCAAGGCTTAAGCTGCCATTTTCAGTTAGCGCAGTGTTGATGATTTGTCCGGCTTCCGCATCTTCGGAAACTACGCCTACACCTGCTGCTTCCAATGAATCTCCGCTCAATACCGCCAGCCCGCGTTTTACTTGGCCTCGATATTGGGCGCGCGCAATAATTTCTTGACCGGGGTAGCAGCCTTTTTTGAAATGTACGCCGCCGATGATGTGTTGGTTGAGCATTTGCGCAACAGCGGTTTCTTTGGTCGCGGCAGAAATCCATGGATAGCCGCTGCGAATTTCGTGCAGATTCCACGCATTTTCGGCTTGGGCATCATATTCGGGGAGCTGCACCGCCTCACCGATTTTCAGACGACCTTTATGGGGCAGGGGAATGGTATATACACCGTTTTCCAGTAATGCCTCGAAAGAAAGGTTGGGTGAGTCGGGCGGGGTAGCAGGGCAGCTTTCATCGAGCATGCCTGCAACGACAAAATCGGGTAGGGGGGTAAATTCGACTTTGGCGCGCAATACGAACATACGCAGCCGTTTCACGATAGATTCAGCCAAATCCGCCGCCATGACCAGCAATAAATCTTCCCCTCGGTTTAATACAACCATATTCGCCAAAACACGCCCCTTAGGTGTGTTGTAAGTCGCGTAGCAGGCATGATTTACAGGTAAGTGATTAATGTCATTAGATAGTTGGCCATGGAGAAATGAAGCGCGATCTTCTCCGCCAACGCGGATGACGCTGAAAAAAGGTAAACGGCTTTGCATAGGGAATCCTTCTATAACCTGTTTCCCGATTAAGGGATTGCGGATAGGTATTCTAGCTTATTTCACTTGGGGAATGTAGTAAAATGAGAGCTTACCAAGCATCAGCAAGAAAGAAACAGCATGATTGAATTATACGGAATCACAAATTGCGACACAGTTAAAAAGGCACGCAACTGGTTGGCTGAAAATAATATTGTGTACGAATTTTCCGATTTTAAGAAAAACGCCCCAAGCGAGGCAGTTATCCGTCAATGGTTGGAACAGGTTCCTTTGGAAATCCTGCTCAACAAACGTGGTACGACATGGCGCAAACTTGACGATGCAGACCGTCAAGCAGCCGAAAATAATCCGGACGGGGCGGTTCGATTGATGGCGGAAAATCCAAGTTTGATCAAGCGTCCGGTTTTGCGTAAAGAGGGCAGGGTTTACGTCGGATTTTCTGTCGAAAACTATCAGAAGATTTTTTCGGAATAAAACGTCGTCTGAAAGATGCGGAGTCCTTGAAAAAACGCTACAATGCGCGTTTGCCATTAACCATTACGCCCTCAAACCAATATGTTCCATACCGTTGAAAAATATAAAACTCCCGCCCAAATCCTACTGGGTCTGATTGCGTTGACCTTTATCGGCTTTGGTGTCGAAACTGCGAGAAACTCCGGCTCCGACTATATCGTCAAGGTCGGCAGCGAAAAAATAAGCGACCATACCTTGAATAATGCCGTACAGGCGGAACAGGCCGCAGGCGGCGGGCAAAGCCGCGAAGCTATATTTAGCGGACTGGTTCAGCGTGCCTATCTGAAAGAGGGCGCAAAGATGATGGGCATAGATGTGTCTATGGATCAGGTTAAGCAGGCTATTGTCGATGATCCGGCATTTCATGATGCCAACGGTAAATTCAGTCAGGCATTGTTTACACAATATCTGAGCCAACGCCATATGTCCGAAGACCAATTTATCGATGATTTACGAGAGCAGTTTGCCTTACAAAATTTGATTAACTTGGTTCAGAACGGGGCAATTATCAGCGATTCTCAAGCAGAGCAGCTGATTAAGCTGACTCAGTCAAACCGTACCATCCGTTCATTTACATTCAGACCAGAAACATTTGCGGCACAAGTTAAAACGGATGATGCAACTTTGCAACGTTATTATGAATCGCATAAAAAAGATTATCTGATTCCCCAAGCCGTGAAGCTTGAATACGTTGCCCTGAATGCAGCTCATTTGGCGGAGAAGCAAAGCGTCAGTGCGGATGAAGTCAAAAAAGCATTTGACGAAGAAGTTGCCGCATTGCCACAAAATGCTCCTAAGCCTGAGTTTGACAAAGAAAAAGCACGCATTGAGGCTGCTTTGAAACTTAAAAAAGCCTCCGCTGATTTTAATGCCGCCAAAGAAAACCTTGCTGAAGAAGCGTTTAATCATCCGAATTCCTTAGATGAGGCGGCGAAAAAACTAGGTTTGAAAATCGAAACTTCCGATCAATGGCTGACGCAGGCCGATGCCAAAGCGGCAGGTATGCCCGATGCGTTGATTAGCGCGGCATTCAGCGAAGATGTCTTGAAGAAAAAACACAATTCAGACATTATCAATATTGACAACAATACTGTTTGGGTCGTTCGCGCCAAAGAAGTCCGTGAAGAAAAAACAGCCGGATTTACCGAAGCGAGAGATAAAGTTCAGGCTGCCTATGTCCGTAGCGAATCGGTTAAACTTGCCGAGAAGAAAGCGCAAGAAACTTTGGCGGACTTGAAAGCAGGAAAGAACGTAGATTTACAATGGTCGCCCGTTGAGCAGTTGTCAGCACAGGACGCTCGAAAATCCATGCCGCCCGAAGCCTACAACGAATTGGTCAAAGCCCGCCCTGCGAATGGCAAACCGGCTTTTGCTTTGTTGGAAGGGTTGCCTTCGCCGGTTATTATGGAAGTTCAAAGCATTGCTGCACCGGAAAATGTTTCGGCACAAATTCCCGCTGCCAAACAGGCTTTGGTACAAAATCAATCTGCCAATATATTCAGCCGGTTGCTGCAATATCTGAGTAAGCAGATTGAGCAGGTCCAAGGTTCGCAAAAACTGGATAATTCTGCCGAATAAAACGGCACATTTTAAGCAAACGGTCGGATATTCCCGACCGTTTCGTTTACAAAGCCCTCAAAGGTCGTCTGAAAAAATGAGTAAATCACCCGATGCGTTGACACGCCTGATTAACGCTTTGAAAGTTCTGCCCAATGTCGGTCCCAAGTCTGCACAAAGGATGGCACATCAACTTTTGCAGCATAAACGGCAGGAAGCCGAAAATTTGGTTGAGGCTTTGCAATACGCTTTGTTGCAAGTTCAGCATTGCCAGATGTGCAACAATTTTTGCGAAAGTGATTTATGCGAGATTTGTTCCGATGCCAACCGTGATCCCCGCAGGCTGATGATAGTCCATATGCCTGCCGATATTTCTAATATGGAAACAGCCAATTGCCATGACGGACTTTATTTCGTTTTAATGGGGCAGGTCAGTCCTGCCCAAGGCATGGATATTTCTCATATTTCTTTAGACAAACTGGTTGCACGCCTGCAAAACAGCGAAGTGGAAGAAATTATTATCGCAACCAACTTTACCGCCGAAGGTGATGCGACAGCCTATGTGTTGGCGGAATTATTCAAACCTTTGCCCTATAAAGTTAGCCGCCTTGCACGAGGCATTCCTTTAGGCGGAGAGCTTGAATACGTCGATGCGGGCACTTTGGCACAGGCAGTATATGAACGGCGTATGTTGAAAACCGATTCGATGGAAGAGTAGGGCAATCAACGCTAACAATGACAAAGGTCGTCTGAAAATGTTCAGACGACCTTTGTTATGAAAACATGATGTAACGAAATCAATCGGATAAATTATTTACAGTTTACACCTTGAATTTGCGGAGACGAACCGTTGCCGACTTTAAATGTACAGGTTGTCGCGCTGTTGCCGGATACGGTAACAATCCCGCTACCCGCATTCAGGCTGACAGGTTCTTTAACACCCATCCCGACTGCGGTCGCAGCCAATTTTTGGACGTCTGCATCAGAGTAAGATGTATTATTTGAACTAATTTTGATTTCTTTTGCGTATGAATTGGCACTCAAAGCCAAGCCGGCAGCAATGATGGGCAAAACCAAAATTTTACTGATTTTCATGAGGTTGTTTCCTTTTTTAATATCGGTAGTGTGTGCCGTTTGCTCAGAATAAGGCCATATGACGGATTATGCAAGTCTCAGGGCGAAATTTACGGTACTTGGCAATTTGACCGTCGGCATTTACATACGGATGTCGGCTTATCGGAATGACTCGGACTAGGACGGTATTTTACGGTACAATATTCGATTTTCAACATACACTGGAGCATTCGGATGGTTTCTTTGGAAACATGGATCGGACTTCGCTATCTCAGGGCGAAAAAACGCAATGGATTCATGTCGTTTATCACCATGATTTCAATTATCGGTATTGCATTAGGCGTTACCGCGCTGATTACCGTACTGTCTGTAATGAACGGTTTTCAAAAGGAAATTAGAGGGCAGTTACTGAATGTCGCCCCTCATGCTGAAATCGGTTATTACGATAATGGCAATGGGTTAGGATGGCAAAACCTTCGTGAAATCGTCAAAGATAAAAAAGAAGTGCTGGCAAGCGCGCCTTACATATCCGATCAAGCCTTACTTGCCAATGCGGGGGAAGTTAGAGGGGTTCAAATCCGCGGTATCTTACCATCCGAAGAAAAGAATGTTGTAGATTATGGAAAAGATATGCCTGCGGGCAGTTTCGACAGCCTGAAACCCGGTAACTTCGATATTATTTTAGGAGAAGGCCTGGCTCAAGCTTTAGGCGCGGAAGTCGGAGGAAAAGTTACCGTTATCACCCCTGAGGGCAATGTTACCCCCGCAGGCGTTGTACCTCGTCTGAAACAGTTCAACGTCGTAGGCTTAGTCAAAACAGGCGTATATGAAGTAGACAATTCCCTGGCGATGACGCATATCCAAGATGCCCAAGTATTGTATAGATTGGGTGAAAATTTCGGCGGACTGCGCCTGAAACTGGCTGACCCGCAAAATGCTCCCTCGTTTACTGAAAATTTAATCCCGCCTTCCAAAAAAGATTCAATTTGGGTTAGAGACTGGACATTCAATAACCGCAGCTACTTTGAAGCAGTAGAGTTGGAAAAACGCATGATGTTCATCATCCTGACGTTGATTATCGCCGTTGCAGCCTTCAATTTGGTATCGTCCTTAGTGATGGCGGTAACGGAGAAACAAGCCGATATTGCCATTTTGCGCACATTGGGTCTTGCGCCATCAGGAGTTATGAAAATTTTCATGGTGCAAGGGGCTTTTGCAGGCTTTTTTGGAACGCTTATCGGCGTGGTATGCGGCGTATTACTGGGTTGGAACGTCGGTAAAATCGTTGCATTCTTTGAAAAACTTTTCGGCGTCCACCTTATCAACTCACAAATCTATTTTATCGACTATTTGCCCAGCGACGTAAACATGCGAGATGTGGCGGTTATTTCCTGTATTTCTTTAGGATTAGCATTCCTTGCCACACTTTATCCAAGTTGGCGTGCAGCCAAAACACAACCGGCGGAGGCCTTACGATATGAATAACAATATAGTATTGAAATGCACAAATATCGGAAAAAGTTACCAGGACGGCTCATTAAATGTACAAGTATTGAGAAACTTGAATCTCGAAGTAAAAGAAGGAGAAGGTATCAGTATTATCGGTTCGTCAGGTAGCGGTAAATCAACCCTTTTACATATTTTAGGCGGCTTGGACAAACCATCAGAGGGAAAAATTACCTTGATGAATCAAGACATAAGCGATATGTCTCAGAGACAACTGGGAGAACTGCGCAATAATTATCTGGGTTTTGTTTACCAATTCCATCATTTGCTACCTGAATTTTCTGCACTTGAAAACGTAATGATGCCGCTTTTAATCGGCAAAAAAAACAAAGCGGAAGCAGAAACGCAAGCTGCCGATATGCTTGAAAAAGTTGGATTGAAACAAAGGATATTACACCGTCCAAGCGAACTGTCAGGAGGCGAAAGACAACGTGCTGCCATCGCAAGAGCCTTAGTTACACGCCCCAAATGCCTTTTGGCTGATGAACCGACAGGTAATTTAGATAGGAAAAATGCCCAAAACATTTTGGACATGATGATGGATCTGAAAACAGAATTAAATACGAGCCTGATTGTTGTTACTCACGATGATGAGCTTGCCATGCGGTTTGAAAGAGTAATGACCATGCAGGATGGACATTTGCAAAGTAAGGCATAATGTATAAGTTCACATAATGTATATTATGTTAAATTCATAATACTAGTATTTTAGCCTGCTAACTACTGTTTCTTCAGTAGTACAATTACTTATGATAAGCGCAAATCGACGATGCCACCACAGTGGTTCAAACCTGGAATCGCAAAGAAACGGGAGAACTCTTCTGCGCCTTCTGCGTCATAAAGTAATACGTCATCGACCCTTTGGAAAGCACAATATTGCGTGCGTTTGGCTCGGCGGTTTGTGAATCGCTCAGTTTCCAACCACGCCAACCTTCTTGGTTGATACCGCTATCGTAGAACCAGCCATTATAAATAGCTTCGCCATGGCTATTTTTCGAACCACCGATGAAAAACAAAAAAACAGTCCGCAACTTCATTTTGAAGGTGCGGACTGTTTTTGTTTGGACTAGATTGAATTTATCAACCCAAGCTAGCTACTTTTTTCAACAACTCATCTGCCGCTAAAATTCCAAGATTATTTGATGCAAGCGGGCTGTCGCCGGTTAGGACATTACGATCTTTGTTTGCTTGGCCGGTAATGCCTTCATTCAACACTTTCACGCCTAAAGCTTCTAAACGCTCAGCCAACAACCACTGTAATTTGCCCGGAATGTAACCGATATCCACGTTCGCGCCTTCGTCTAATGCATCTGGGAATACACAGATTTCATAGCCTTTGAATGGGAAATCTTCTTGTTTTTCGCCTACGCTTGCCGCTAAGAATGCAGCAGGTCCGTGGCATAAACCAATGATATATTTATCATTTTTAAATTCCCAGTTTAGCACTGCTTTCATGTCGGTGCTGAATGGTAAACCGTGTAATGCTGCATGACCGCCTGGGATTAATACGCCCAAGTATGGTGAATCTTCCGCAGTGACTTCCACCAAAATATCTACTAATTTGTGTGGATTTTTGAATTATTGACCGCACTTGAGCCCTACCCCGACATTGCGATTGATTGGCGGGTGGGCATTGATAAGCTCAAAAGTGTAGATGACCAAATTGACATTGGCTTGCGAATTTGCCAAGAACCTGAGTTGGATTGGGTAGCGCAGCATATCTGCACTTTTTCGGAAAAAATTGTCGCCTCGCCCACCTTACTCAAGCGATTGAATTTCCCTAAAGATTTGCAAGATTTAGCCCAAAATTATCCACTGAGTGGTTTGATTGACCCCAAACTGAAACGTATTTGGCAATGGCAAATCAACGCTGAACAACGTTTTATGCCCAACAGAGCGATATTCTTCGCCTCTGACGTGCAAAGCGAATTGCAATCAGCTCTCGCTGGGCGCACTTGTTCTTATCTTATAAACAGCGTTTGTGATCCCTATTTAGAAAATAGTCGATTGGTGGAACTCTTCCCCGAAATTGAAAAGCAAAAATGGCAGCTTTATTTATACCGACCATATCAAACGATCGTCGCAGAGCGGGTGATGTGGGTGTATAACAGGCTGAAAGAGATTTTGTTGTCGAAAATGGTTTAGGCATAAAACATGGCGAGATGATCTCGCCATGTTTTTATCA
>ERZ773214.1293-NODE-1293-length-14825-cov-50.228368_pt1 | contig 14825 bp, 9 predicted proteins | sample MGYA00511238_ERZ773214 | MGnify/ENA primary metagenome ERZ773214 (study PRJEB29015, sample SAMEA2738157) | human oral metagenome | biome: human oral; feature: human-associated habitat; material: saliva | place: China | collected 2259 ...
CCAGTTCCAGAAGCTCCGAGGCGCTCGTACCGCCTCGCGCTCCCTCGGCGGCGTGGCCGGCCGTCGCCTCCTCGGCCAGGGAGACCTGCACCAGGCAGTCCAGACCGCCGTTTTCCAGGGCCGCGGGGGCCGGCGCCTCCCCCGCCTCGTAGCGGGCCAGCTGGTTCGCGTAGGCCTTCGCCAGCGCATCGGCCAGGGAGGGGCGGTCCACCGAGTGAACGCTGGAGGCGTACTTGACCACGGACTTCGCCTTGTTGGTCTGCAGCTGCCCGATAAACGCCCAGTGCGGGGGCTGTACCGCACGCTGCTCGCAGTAGGCGGCCAGCTCGCGGGCCTTCGCGCTGGCCTCCTGGTCGCGGTTCTCGCCGAAGAGGGTCACGCCGCCGTCCAGCAGGGCCGCCGCGTCGGAGGCCGGGAAGAATTTGGTCACCGTCACCAGGCGCACGGGCGCGCTCTGCTCGGTGCGCACCCCGCTGCGGTCCTGCTCCGCCGCTCGAATTCGCTCGAGCACCCGGCGGTAGTTCTGTAGCAGCTGCTCGGCGCGTTCGGGAGTGTACTTCAAATCCTGCGCTTCGACGTTCACATCAGGTCCCTTCAGTTCAGACATTTTGTTCTCCTTCAGCGACTCTATTCGGCGGGTTCCGCCAGCTTCTCAACCCACACCAGACCCGCGATGCGCCCGGGCTTCTCGCCGCGATTCGTAAACCCGCGGTGCGAGTACACGCTCGGTTCCTCGTACGTGCAGCGGGCGCACTCCGTAGATACCTCCACTCCGGCGGCCTCTAGCACCGCGCGAGCGCCGGCCGGCAGATCCAGACCCGGGGTGTTCGCGCCCGTCACCGAGTGAACCTGCGGGATCAACTCGGTCGATTCGGCTCGCATCGCCTCGGGCACCTCGTAGCAGGCACCGCAGATGCTGGGGCCCAGCCACGCGGTGATGTGCGCAGCGCCCAGCTCCCGCATGCGCGCCACGGTGGTCTGCAGTACTCCGTCCAGCAGGCCGCGGCGGCCCGCGTGAGCCACCGCCAAAACGGGCACGGTCTTCTCACCCTCGACGGAACCGACCAGCACCACGGGGATGCAATCGGCCACCATAATCGCCAGCGGGCGACCCTCGACGCTCACCGCGGCATCGGCCACGGGGGCCAGCTTCGCGATGGCGTGGGCGCGCTCGACGGTGCGTTCTGCGGGGGCGCCCGGCGCGTAGGAGGCCGGATCGTAGTCCTCGGGACGAGCCACCTCAACGCCGTGCACCTGGTTCAGGTAGAAGAACGGTCCCGCCCCCAACGCCTCCTCGAGCGCCGCACGGTGGTTGAGGGTGCGCACCATGGAGGCGTCCATGCCGCCGCCCAGCTCGTCATCCACGTGCAGGCCCAGGTTCCCCGCCTCACGGGAGGTAAACCCCACCCGCACGCGCCAGGGCCCTAGGATGCGGGTGTCGGCGGTGGCCAGCAGCGGAGTTTCGGGGGCGTTGCTCATCATTATGTCTTTCTCGGGGCTGTACGGGGTGCTCGGGGCGAAAGCGGGTAGAGCGAAGGGGAGCTGAGAACAGTTGGACTATTCTCAGCTCCCCTCCATCAAAACCCTACGGGGCGGCGTGCTGACGCACGCGGCGCGACTACTTCAGGAAGTCGGGGACGTCCAGGGTGTCGCGGCGAGCCGGTGCTTCCTCAACGACCGGGGGCAGATCAACGTCGAAGCCAGCGGCGCCGGTGGAAGCCGGAGCGGCGGCGGGAGCGTTGAAGCCGTAGCCGTTAGAAGCCGGAGCGGCAGCGTTCGAGCCGCCGAAGGAACCCTGTGCACGCTGGGGCTGAGCGGAAGCCGAAGCGTTCGAGTTGGTCTCGGGGTTCACGGCGTCAAAGCCAGCGGCAATCACGGTCACGCGAGCCTCGTCACCCAGGGCGTCATCAATGACGGCACCGAAGATGATGTTGGCGTCGGGGTGAGCCACTTCCTGAACCAGGCGTGCAGCCTCGTTGATCTCGAACAGACCCAGGTCGGAACCACCCTGAATCGACAGCAGCACGCCGTGCGCACCGTCGATGGATGCTTCCAGCAGCGGGGAGGCGATAGCCAGCTCGGCTGCCTTCACGGCGCGGTCCTCACCCGAGGCCGAGCCAATACCCATCAGAGCCGAACCGGCACCCTGCATCACGGACTTAACGTCAGCGAAGTCAAGGTTAATCAGGCCCGGGGTGGTAATCAGGTCGGTAATGCCCTGAACACCGGAGAGCAACACCTGGTCTGCCGACTTGAAGGCGTCCAGCATCGACACGTTGCGGTCCGAAATCGACAGCAGTCGGTCGTTCGGAATCACAATCAGGGTGTCGACCTCGTCGCGCAGAGCGGCAATACCGGTCTCAGCCTGGTTGGAGCGGCGACGACCCTCGAAGGTGAAGGGGCGGGTCACAACACCGATGGTCAGAGCGCCCAGGGAGCGGGCGATGCGTGCCACGACGGGTGCGCCACCGGTACCGGTGCCACCACCCTCACCAGCGGTCACGAAGACCATATCTGCGCCCTTGAGGACTTCCTCAATTTCCTGCGAGTGATCCTCGGCTGCCTGACGGCCAACCTCGGGGTTTGCGCCCGCGCCAAGACCGCGGGTCAGCTCACGACCAACGTCCAGCTTAACGTCTGCATCGGACATCAGCAGAGCCTGAGCGTCAGTGTTGATAGCAATGAACTCAACGCCGCGCAGACCAACCTCAATCATGCGGTTGACTGCGTTGACGCCACCGCCGCCGATACCAACGACCTTGATGACTGCCAAGTAGTTCTGGGGAGTTCCAGCGTCCATGTAATCCTCGATTGTTCCGTGTTCCAGCTTCGGAAGACCCCCAGCTCAATCTAAGCCTAAAGGTTTCCTCTAAAGAATGACTTTATCTGTTAGGATACCAAACAGTTTTTGGTGGTTCCTAGCTACACAGCGCAATTACCCCCTCTTTTTGCGGAATTCACACAAAAAGGGGAGGGAAAGCGCCCATTGGTAGTTCCCCTAACGGGTCACCGGTACGCGCGGGGCCGACACGTCATAGACGGTCACCTTCTGCGCCTGGGCACCTGAAGAGGCTTCTTCCTGAGCCCGTTGAGCTACCGCCTGGCGGAGCGACAGAAGCACCTTAGCCTTCAGCTCGCTCTCCTGGGCGGTACCCCACTGCACCGTCGTGTTATCCCGCAGCGTGAGGGTAATACTCGAGGTTGAGGTCGCGCTCGCTTCCTTCACCTGAGCCAGAAGCTCAGCCGGCATCGCTGACAAGGCCGCCGAAATCGTGCGGAACTCATCCGAATGCTGCGGGTCATCACCATTCAATCGTACCAGGGGAACCGAGGTGCTCGGCTCGGAGGAAGACTCCATCAGGCTCACCCCGTCGGTGTCCACGGTATGGTAGGTCTCCCCCTCCTTGACGACTGCAATGGCGGCACGCTCCTTCAAAGTCACCACCAGCTCATGCGGCGGGCGGCTCTCCACCTGCACGCTACGAAGCACATTGTCTTGACCAATCAGCTCACGCACTCGCTTCTCATCGATGCGAGTCAGCGGAACCCCGCGCAGAGGCTCCAGCTTCTGCTCCACCTGAGCGGTTTCCAGCAAGGAGGCACCGCGCACCGTAATAGTCTGAGCAGCTAACAGAGGCGAGAAGAAGACCAGCACCACGTACAGCACCGCCACGATAGCCAACGCAATCACCGTGTACAGCAACTTACGGGCCCGAGTAAGCGGGGGGCGTTCCTTACGCGGACGCTCCTCAGCACGCAAACCATCCAGACCGGGATCCTTCAGGATACGCTCGTGCTGCGCTTCCCGACGCTCACGCTCCCGTTCCTTCTCAATCTCGGCGGCGCGCTGTTGCTCTCGCTCCACACGCCAACGACCGAAACGGCTTGCAGGGCGAACCTGCTCGACGGGCTCAGCCTCAGCAGAACCGTTTCCCGCCGACGAGGAATCGGAGGAAGCTTTCTTTTTGCTCGAGGTAACCCCGCCGCCAGTCTTTTCAGCCCGGCCGGTGTCCTCTTCAGGCTCCTTCAGATGCGAGGATGCAGAGGGCTTCTCACTGCGCCTCTCCCCCACCGCAGCCTCCGCGTTCTCAGTCTTCGCCGGCCGACCGGATGATTTCTCGGTATCCGCAGTCGAACTGGCTTCCCCGGGCGAATCCTCGAAAGCCTCCACGTCAAAGAGCTCCTGCGAACCGGAGGTAGCCGCGGGCACACGACGAATCGCACCATCCACGAGGGCCACGCTCTCGGCACGAGCCGGACTGGAAGGGCGAATCGTCGCACCCACAGGGCGACGACCGGCAGCAGATGCGGTACCCGCACGAGATTCAGAGGGATGCGATTCAGACCCGTGAGATTTCTTCTGCTCAGGGGCACCGGTCGCGGGGACACCGGCCGCGGGGGTCTGCGCGTCAGCGGTGGGCTGCGCCTCCGCCGCGTGCTGAGCCGCAGGCTGTTCCTGCGCAAGCTCCTGAGCGCGCCGACGAGCACGTGAGCGCGGGGCCTTCGGCGCGCGCGAATGCCCCTCCGACGGGGGCATGGGACTCATCGGCACAGCCTAAGCCTCCGACTTCTTGGTCAGGTCGCCGTCGTGACGAATCTGCAGGGCCTCCAGCAGGCGCGGGCCCAGAGCCGTCACATCGCCGGCGCCAACGGTCATCACAATGTCACCACTCTGAGCGTACGAGGCGATGTCCTTGATAGCGCTCTCCGCGGTCGCGTAGCGCACCTCGGAGAAACCGGCGCCCGTAATCAGCTCGCTGGTCACGCCCTCAATGGGCTGCTCGCGAGCCGGGTAGATATCCAGCACGTAGGCGCGATCGGCCATCGACAGGGACTCCGCGAACTCCTTCGCGAACTCGCGGGTGCGCGAGAACAGGTGCGGCTGGAAAATCACGTACAGGTTGTGACCATCGGCCACGGTGCGGCCGGTCTGCAGGGCACGGAACACCTCGGTCGGGTGGTGTGCGTAGTCGTCGAAGACCTTCACGCCCGCGACCTCGCCTCGCAGCGTAAAGCGGCGATCAGCACCCACGAACTCGCCCAGGGCGGCGGCGATTTCGGGGCCCTGAGCACCGGTCAGCAACGCGGTGATGAAAGCGGCCGCGGCGTTCAGCTGATTGTGGATGCCGGGAACCTTCAGCGCCAGCTCCTGCTTGCCCTCGAAGCGCTCACCGCGACATTCGAAGGACCACTCCACCGTCGACGAAGAGGAGGAACCCGCGCTCGTAATCTCACGGATGCGCAGGTCGGCATCCTCGGACTCGCCGTAGGTTACGACCGGCACGCCAGCCGCGCGGGAACGGGCGGCCAGGGAGGCGGCACCGGCGTCATCGGCGCAGGTCACCAGCACGCCGCCGGGGGCCAGCGAACCCACGAAGCGGTTGAACGCCTCAAAGACGCGCTCGTCGGTCTCGTAGAAGTCCAGGTGGTCGGGCTCAACGTTCGTCACCACGGCAATCGCCGGGCGGTAACGCACAAAGGAGCCGTCCGATTCGTCGGCCTCGGCCACAAAGATCGAGTCGGGGCCCTGCGCGCCCAGGTGCGCGTTCGTGCCGCGACCGGCGATCACGGTGCCCACGGCGAAGGAGGGGTTGCGGCCCAGCTGATCGAACATCACGGAAATCATGGAGCTGGTCGTGCTCTTACCGTGGGTACCGGCCACCGCCACCACCTGCGAAAGCCCCATCACGGCGGCCAGCGCCTCGGAGCGGTGCAGAACCGGAAGGCCCTGCGCGCGGGCAGCGGCCAGCTCGGGGTTATCCTCACGAATCGCGGTGGAAATCACCACGGTGTCGACGTCAACGATGTTCTCAGCGGACTGGGGCACGCTCACGTGGGCGCCGGCGGCACGCAGCGATTCAACGGCCGAAGATTCCGCGCGGTCCGAACCGCTCACGGTCACGCCGGCCTGCAGCATCAGCGCGGCGATAGCGCTCATACCCGCGCCGCCGATGCCGATGAAGTGCACACGGCCCAGCGCGTCCATCGCGTGGCGCTCGGGGAACGGCGGGTTCAGGGGTGCCGGCAGCACCATCTCAAGATTCATCAGTTCAGTCATTAGTTCTCAGCTGCCTTCAATACTGCTTCGGCCATAACGCGAGCCGCGTCACGGATACCAAGTTTATAGGCTGCAGCGCCCATGCGCTCCAGTTCTTCGGGGTTTGCCATCAGCTCCGGAATCTCACGGGCAAACCACTCACCGGTGACTTCTGCGTCCTTCACCAGCAGGGCCGCTGAGGCCTCCACCAGGGAACGAGCATTCAGGGCCTGCTCACCATTACCAATGGGGAGCGGCACAAAAATAGCGGGCACACCCACCGCGGCAACCTCACTCACCGTGGCCGCACCGGCGCGCACCAGCAGCAAATCGGCGGCGGCGTACACGTCCTGCATGCCGTTGCTGAACTCAATCTGACGGTAGTTCGGGGCGCTCAGGGGCTCGCCGTTCTCGTCCAGAACGGTCTTGCCCTTACCGGTGATGTGCAGAATCTGGAAGTCCCACTCTGCGAAGCGATCACGGCAGGCCGACACGGCGTTGTTCAGGCTCAGCGCGCCCAGTGAACCACCTGTCACGATAACGGTGGGCTTCTCCGGGTCCAGGCCCAGGTTGCGGCGGGCCTTCGAACGGTGCGCGTCGCGGTTCAGGTAGGCAATCTCATCCTTCATGGGCATGCCCACCAGGGTCGCGTGCGGGAAGGGTGTATTGGGGAAGGCCACACCCGTAAACTTCGCGAAGCGACCGCCCAAACGGTTAGCCAGGCCGGGCTTCGCGTTCGCCTCGTGAATGACCACGGGAATCTTCGAGAAGAAGGCAGACAGGTACGCCGGCGGGCACACGTAACCGCCCACGCCCACCACGACGTCGGCCTCGGCGTCCTTAAGGATGCGGCGGGTCTTCGACAGGCCGCCCAGGAACTTCGCGGGGAAGGCAAGCGCCGCGCGATTAATGCTACGGGGGAAGGCCGCGCGGGGAATGAACTCGATATCAAAGCCGGCCGCCGGAACCAGGTCGGCTTCCATCTTGTCAGCGGTGCCCAGCATCAGAATCTTGGCATTCGGTTCAAGGTCGCGAACGGCGCGGGCAATCGCAAGCATCGGATTAATGTGACCGGCGGTGCCACCACCGGCGAAGACTATAGAGGGTGCCTTCTTCGTCATAGGTCTCTCTCCCAATACATCGGTACAGCATCATTTTACGCTATCGCCCCGCACCACAGAGCGCGGCGGAACGCCCCCGACCGCGAGCTGTAGCTCAGGTCGGGGGCGCTTTGAAGGAACGCGGGGCCGAGAGGTAAGGCCGTTCTCGACCGCTATCCACCTCGGAAAATCTCTCTACCGCTCTCCCCCACCGGGCTGACGGCGCGACGACTGACCGTGCTGACGCTGCTGACGCTGAGCTCGGCGGGCGCGGTCCTCGGGATGCAGAGGCTGCAGGCCGGCGGGCAGACCACCGCGCCGATTCTGCGGACGACGACGCTCCCTGTACCCGGGACGCCGGCCTCGGGTCTGCTGTTCCTTCGAGCCCTGCTCGGCCGGACGCTGAACCGGGCGAGCAGGTCGAGGCTGCTCGGCCTTGCGCGGTGCAGCCTTGCCGGGGGCTCGGCGCTCTCGGGCCTTCTGCTCTCGGGTTTCCCTCGTGCGGGCCGCCTTCTCGCGGTCCGTCTTCTGCCGCTCGGCTTCCTCCAGGGCTTTCTGCCGCTCGGCCTCCTCACGGGCACGGCGAGCCAGCTTCTGCCGCTCAGCCTTCTCACGGGCCGCTTCCTCACGAGCCGCACGGGCCTCTTCGCGGGCGCGCTCTGCCTCACGCTGCTGTTTGATGCGCTTCAACTCGCGACGCTGCTCCGGATCAAAGCCCAACCAGCGCCGGACAAAACCGCTCAGGCTGCCCAGCTTCGACAGCGGATGCTGCTCCTGCATCAGGTGGCCACCGGCCTCGGCACGCTCCGCGGCCTCCTGCTCCACCACGGCTTGCAGGGGCAGGCGGCGCTTCCAATCGGCGTTTGCGCGGCGAATCTCGCGAGCGCTCTGGTTCTCAACGCTCGACGGGGCTGTCGCGCCTCGCAGGGGCGTCTGCCGGGCAAAGGCCAATAGTAGGCCCGCCGCGCACAGCGAAGACAGCAACGAGGAACCACCGTAGGAGACAAAGGGCAGCGGCACGCCAATCACCGGCAGAATACGGGACACCATACCCATATTGATGATGGCCTGAGAGGTCAGCCACACCATAATGCCGCCCGTCGCCAGGCGCACCAGCGGATCGGCGGTGCGCAGCATGATACGCACCGCACAGTACACCAGACCCACGTACAGCAGTAGAACCGCCATCGTGCCCAGAAGGCCCAGTTCCTCGCCAATAATCGCGAAAATGTAATCGTTGTGGGCCTCTGCCAGGTAGTTGTACTTCTGGCGCGACTGGCCTAGGCCAACGCCCAGGAAGCCACCGGTCGCCAACGCCACCTCACCCGAGTTCGCCTGATCACAGTTAGCGTTCGTGCACGAACCCCAGATGCCGAAGATACGGGCCACTCGGTTCGGGCTGCTCAAAACGCCCAACAGGGCCAGCGCGGCAACCGCGCCGCCAATCTGCAGCATTGACCGACGTGAGGCACCGGCCATCCACATCATGCCCAGGAAAATGAAGCCGTACACCAGGGCCGTACCCATATCGCCGCCGACCATAATCAGCAGAATCAGGGCGCCCACACCGTAGATGGAGGGGAACAGGGTACGCCAGAAGCTCCGCGAAATATCGCCCTGGCGGTTATACACCCACGCCAGCCACATCACGATTGCAAGCTTCGAGAACTCCGAAGGCTGCATCTGTACGGGGCCCAGCTTAATCCAGTTACGGTTACCGTTCACCTCGACGCCGATAACCACCACCGCCAACTGCAGCACCAGGGCCACCGCAAGCATCGCGTTCACCACGACCTGCTTGTGATACCACCCCACCGGAATATTCGTAATGACGGCCATCGCCACCACACCGAGCACCAGGAAAAGAATCTGCGAGGACACCTGAGAGAACGGTGACTGGCCCTGCGAAATCATGGTGACGCTCGAAGCCGAGAGCACCATGATGCAGCCGAAAATCGCCAAACCCAGGGTCGTCACCAGTAGCATGACCGGCACATCCCACAGGTCAGCCTTCAGACCGCGACGGTACAGGCGCTTGCCAAACGAACGGGCCGGTGCCGTCATCTCCTTCAGGGCAGTCCACGGGGACGAGGCGTGCCCGGTCTGTTCGGAACGGCCAGCCCGCGAAGACGCAGAACGCTTCGAGGATGCGCTGGTACTCACATGCCCTCCTAAGGCTTGGAACGCCACAACCCACAGCGATGAATCGCGGCGGCGATAACAATTGGGAAAAGAGGCGGGGGTGGAACCCAAAACGTCCCACCCCCGAGAGCGCGGCTTAGGCGGCACGGGCCACGAACGCCGCTACGCGCTAGGGTACCGGCCGGGGCCGAATAGGCTACGACTGGGCCAGCTGATCGGCCACGGCGTTCGCAAACGCCTCGCCGCGCACCGCATAGTTCTTGAACTGGTCCATCGATGCCGCGGCCGGTGCCATCAGCACCGTGTCACCCGGCTGAGCAATCTCGGCGGCCTTCGCCACCGCGGCGTTCATGACGGCGATGCCGTCCGAGGGGTCGGCCACAGAGGCGGTCAGGTTGTAGGTCGGAACCTGCGGGGCGTGGTTGGCCAGGGCAGCCTTGAGACCCGCGGTATCCGTGCCGATGATGAGCACGGCCTTCAGACGCTTAGCGTGATCGGTAATCAGCTCGTCGTACTCCACGCCCTTCGACAGGCCACCGGCGATCCACACCAGCGAGGGGTAACCGCTCATCGAGGCATTGGCCGCGTGCGGGTTCGTGGCCTTCGAGTCGTTCACCCACATGATGTCGTTGGCGTACCCCACCAGCTGGTTGCGGTGCGCGCCGGTCTTGAAGGAACGCAGACCCGCACCCACGGCCTTCGGCTCGACGTCGGCGGCACGGCACAGGGCGGCCGCGGCCAGGGCGTTCTCGACCGTGTACTGGGCCGGCATCTTACCCGGCGCGGGAGCCAAATCCTGCACGACGCCCAGTTCGAGCGCCTCGTTGTAACGGTTCTTCAGGAAGGCCCGGTCCACGATGATGTTCTCGGCCAGACCGAGCATCGACACGGCAGGCATCTGGGTGGCGCTGAAGCCAATCGCGCGAGCGCCCTCCACCACGTCGGCCTCCTCCACCATGCGCAGGGTGTCGGCGTGGTCGGTGTTGAAGATGCAGGCCACCTGGGTGTTCTCGTACACGCGGGCTTTATCGGCCTTATAACGCTCGAAGGAACCGTGCCAATCCACGTGATCCTCGGCAATGTTCAGCACGACCGAGGCGTAGGGCGACAGGGAGAAGGTCCAGTGCAGCTGGAAGCTCGACAGCTCCACCGCGAAAAACTCGTAGGGCTCATCGTCGGCAATCGCGTACACAATCGGCATGCCCACGTTGCCCACCTGAATGGATTTCTTGCCCGCGGCCTTCAGAATCGAATCCGTCATGCCCACGGTCGTGGTCTTGCCGTTCGTGCCGGTCAGGCACAGCCACTTGGGGCTGGGGCGGCCGGCACGGTCGTTGAGGCGCCAAGCCAGCTCCACGTCACCCCACACCTGGATACCGCGCTCGTAGGCATCCAGCATCACGGGGTGGTCGGGGCGAATACCCGGAGAGGTCACGACCAGCTCGGGGTCCTCCCCTTCAACCTGCGGCAGGGCGAGCATGTGCTCGGGGCCGAACAGGCCGCTCACCGGTCCGTACGCGTTACGGTAAACCTGGATGCGCTCACGTTTCTCGGGGGTGTCTGCCCCGTCGATAACCGTGATGCGCGCACCCAACTGCGCCAGCACATCCGCGGCGGCGTCACCGCTGGTGCCCATCCCCACGACCACGACGCGCAGACCGGCCCAGGGGGCATCCCAACTGGTCAGCTGCGCGAGGCGCTCGTTCTCGTACACCGGGTTGACGGCAATCGCCTGGGCGTTTGCCTCACGGCGGGCGCGCAGTGCGTCCTGTTCCATAGTTGACATTAGTGAATCACTCCAGAAGTCTGAGAGAACCAGTCGCCGAAGAATAGAGCCAGGGCCACCAGCACGCACAGGGCGTTGACAACCCAGAGGCGGAACACGGAGTTCACCTCGCCGCTGCTGACGGTGCCGGGCTCCAGGCCCTTCTTATCGATTGAGTACTTGCCGTTCAGACCGGTCTTCTCCATGTGGTGGTGGAAGGGGGTCATACGGAAGTAACGGTGCGCGTGCAGGGGCTTCTCCCCCACCGCAACCGAGCGCTTGCGGCTGACCTTGAAGACAAACTTCTGAACGATTACGGAGAAGACCTCCAGCACCGGAATCAGTGCCATGACCAGCAGCAGGAGCTCGGTGCGGGTGAACAGGGCGAAGGCAACCATCGCACCGCCCAGGGCCAGGGAGCCGGAGTCGCCCATGAAGATCTGCGCCTTCGAGACGTTCCACCAGAGGAAGCCGGCCAGGGAACCGATCAAGGATGCGGCAATCAGCGCCAGTGAACCCGGGTCGCGCACGTCGTAGCAGGCGGTGCCGGCGCCCGCGGTGCAGGCGTGCACGTACTGCCAGATGCTGATGGTCAGGTAGCCCGAGAAAATCGTCATCATCACGCCACCGGCCAGGCCGTCCAGGCCGTCGGTGAAGTTCACGGCGTTCGTGCCCGACAGGGAGATGAGGGTAATCCACACGGCCACCAGGATGGACCCAAACACCGCACCGGCGGCAAAGAGGTCAATCGGCAGGTCGCGCACAAAGGAAATCGCGGTGGACGCGGGGCGCGCGCCAGACTCGTTGGGGAACTGGAAAGCCAGGAAGGCGAAGGGAACGGTCACCGCGAGCAGGCCGATGGTCTTCTGACGCTCGGTCAGGCCCTCGTTGCCCTTGTGCCGGAACTTCATGATGTCATCCGCAGCGCCCACACCGAGCATGCCCAGGGTAAAGGCGATGGTCAGCCACGCGGTGGCGCTCGGCAGCGGCGAGGTGCCGAAGAAAACGGCGCTAATGCCCGTGGTCAGCAGGTACGCAAGAATCGCCGCCGGGATGAAAATCAGGCCGGCCATGGTGGGGGTGCCCGCCTTGTACTGGTGGGCGGCGGGGCCCTCATCGCGAATCAGCTGACCGAGCTTGAGGGACTTCATCTTCTTGATGAACACCGGAAGCGCGGTCAGGGAGATAAGGAACCCGAGGATTCCTGCAATCAACACGGTAATCATGAAGCGTTACCCTTCGTTGGTGGTCTGTGCGGGGGTGCTGGACTCGGCACCGTCCAGGTGGGCGGCCAGGTGCTCGCTCAGGTCGGTAGCCTCAACAAAGTCGCCGGCGGAAAGCCAGGTCGGGGCCTCGTCCTCGGCGGAGCCGAAGCTCTCCTCGGCGAAGGCGAATTCGTCGCCCAGCAGGCCCAGCTTCGCGCCGTTCGAGGACTTGAAGAGTACGATATCGCCGGGACGCAGCTCGGCGCGCAGAATCTGGGCGGCCTCCCGCGGGGTCTGAACCCAGGTCGCCTCATTGCCCCAGGAGCCTTCCAGGTGCGCGGCGTTGTAGATGGGCTTAGCGATGTCACCGACCGCGATGAGCTTCGAAATGTTCATGCGCACCACGAGGCGACCGAGGTGATCGTGTTCCTGAACGGACACATCGCCCAGCTCCAGCATGGCGCCCAGCACGGCCCAGGTGCGGTGCGGCTGACCGGTCGCCGGGTCCACGGTGCGGCCCAACTGTGCGAGAGTGCGCAGCGCCGCCGCCATGGACTCGGGGTTAGCGTTGTAGGCATCGTTAATGACGGTCACGCCGTCGGCACGGTCGGTGCGGGCCATGCGCCACTTGGAGGCAGCCGCCGCGCCGTTGAGCGCGCGGGCAATCTTCTCGCCCGTAATACCGCTGTTGTAGGCGACAGCCGCAGCGGCCAGCAGGTTGTGCACGTGATGCTCACCGATCAGGCGGGAGGAAATCTCGTACTCACTGCCGTCGGGCAGGCGCAGCGTGAACTCGGGGCAACCGGCATCGGTGGTGCGCAGGTTCAGCGCCGCCACGTAGCGCTCGTAGGGCTGGCCGTTTTCGTCGGTCTTCTCCCCCACGCCGAAGTAGGTGACGGGGGCGACCGAGCGGGAGGCCATGCGTAGCACGCGCGGGTCATCCGCGTTCAGGGAGAGGGAGCCGCCGGGCTGAACGCCCTCGGCCAGCTCGCCCTTGGTGCGCTCGATATTGTCCACGCCGCCGAACTCGCCGGCGTGGGCGGTACCGACCTTCAGGATTGCGCCGTGGTCGGGACGCGCAATATTCGCCAGGTATTCGATGTTGCCCACGTGGTCGGCACCCATCTCAATGACCAGGTAGCGGGTGGATTCGTCCGCGCGGAAAACCGTCAGCGGCACACCCACCTCGCTGTTGTAGGAACCCACCGGAGCGACCGTGGGGCCCTCGGGGGTGAAGATGGCGGCCAGCAGATCCTTCGTGGTGGTCTTACCGGCCGAACCGGTAATACCGACGACCGTCAGCTCGCCCTGCGCGCGCATCTGCTCAATCACGTAGCGGGCCAGGTCGCCCATGGCCAGCACCACGTCGGGAACGCGGATGCTCGGGTAGGGAACGCCCTGCTCGTCGACGACTTCGCGCTCGACCAGGGCAAGGGTTGCGCCCCTCTCGAACGCCGTGGGAACGAACTTGTGACCGTCCGTGACGGCGCCGGGCTTTGCCACGAACAGGGTGCCGGTCTCCACCTCGCGAGAGTCGGTGGTGGCGAAGGTCGCGTGCACCTGCTCCTCACGGCCGTCCAGGCCGATTGCGGTGCCGCCGGTCGCCTCCAGAATCTGGGCGGCGCTGAGCTTAATCATTCTCTACCTACCTTCAGCGGTCTCGGTCGTTTCGGTGGCTTGCGCGGCCCCTGCGGTGTCAATCATGCGACGGTAATCGGGGAGCACCTCGAAGCCGTGGGCGTGCAACGCGCGAGCGGTCTCCACACGGTCGTCCAGGGCGATGTCCACGCCGTCGACGTCCTGCTCTGTCTCGTGGCCGCGGCCGGCAATGAGAATCGCATCGTGCTCGGTGGCCAGGGCAATCGCCGTATCGATGGCCGCCGATCGCGGGGAAATGTTCAAGATCTGCTGGGCGCGACGGTTCTGCGCCTTCTGCGCGCCTTCCTCGACGGCGGCACGAATCGGGGCGGGCTCTTCACCATGCGGATCGTCATCGGTCACGATGACGATATCGGCGTTCTGAGCGGCAATCGCGCCCATGATGGGGCGCTTGAGGTGGTCTCGTTCGCCGGTCGCGCCGAACACAATCATGACCTTGCCGTCACCGGGGCGGTCCATAGCCTCCAGCGCGCGGGTCAGGCCGTCGGGGTTATGCGCGAAGTCCACGATGGCGTGCGGCGCCAGCGAAATCAGCTGCATGCGGCCGGGCACCACAGGGGTGAGCGCCGGACCGGAGGCCAGGGCCGGCAGCAACAGCTCGCGCTCGGCGGCATCGGTATCGAGGTACGCCATGAGGGCGGCCAGGGCCGCGTTCGAAACGTTGAAATCTGCGGGCAGGCCCGTGTAGCACTCAATGCTTTCGCTGGCGCCGTTCTCCAGGTAGAAGCGGTGGCCCAGACCCTCGCGCTGCACGCGGACCACGGCCCAATCGCGCTCGCCAAACTCGGCGGGGACCTCTGCGAGGCCGGCACCGCGGGCGGTCACCAGGCGGTGCACGTGCTCGGCCCCCATCTGCTCGCACGCGGCGGAGAACATCTTCTCGCCCCACTCGTCATCAGCAGTAATCACCGCAAGCT
>ERZ773214.1295-NODE-1295-length-14815-cov-79.675203_pt1 | contig 14815 bp, 17 predicted proteins | sample MGYA00511238_ERZ773214 | MGnify/ENA primary metagenome ERZ773214 (study PRJEB29015, sample SAMEA2738157) | human oral metagenome | biome: human oral; feature: human-associated habitat; material: saliva | place: China | collected 2259 ...
GCAGCCATTCGCCGTCGGTTTTGTTGCCGGCAAGGACGTTCGCCTGTATGGCGGCACCGAGTGCAACCACTTCATCAGGATTGAGGTTATTCAGCGGGGTTTGGCCAAAGAATGTGGCAACTGCTTGTTGAACGTGCAACATGCGGGTAGAGCCGCCAACCATAATCACGCCTTTGACATCTGCCTTGGTTACGCCGGCATCTTTCAAAGCCTGTTTGACGGGCTCGATGGTTTTTTGTACCAGATTTTGGGTCAGGTTGTGAAACTCTTGGCGGGTAATGACGGTATGAACTTTATGGCCGTCTGAAAGCGTGGTTTCGATGACGGCTTCGGTTTGAGTGGTTAGTTTTTCTTTGGCGCTACGAACAAGGGAAAGCAGAAGCTGGCTGTCTTGTTCGTTGAGTTTGGAGAGGTCGTTTTGTTCGAGTAGGTAGCAGAACAAACGATGGTCGAAGTCATCACCACCCAATGCGCTGTTGCCGCCGGTGGCTTTCACTTCAAACAGGCCTTTGGTCAGTTGCAATACGGATACGTCGAATGTGCCTCCGCCCAAGTCATAAACGACAAACGTACCTTCTGAGGCGTTGTCCAGTCCGTAGGCGATTGCGGCGGCAGTCGGTTCATTAAGGAGGCGCAAGACATTCAAGCCCGCCAAACGCGCGGCATCTTTAGTGGCTTGCCGTTGGGCATCGTCAAAATAAGCGGGTACGGTAATGACAGCACCAACCAAATCGCCGCCTAATGTTTCTTCGGCACGCAATTTGAGGGCTTTGAGGATTTCTGCCGATACTTCAATAGGCGTTTTCGCGCCTTGACGGGTGTTTAACTCGACCACGCGCTCATTGGGTGTAAATCGATAGGGCAGGTATTGCGCCTCTTGTGCGAGGTCGGTAAGGGTGCGGCCGATCAGGCGTTTGGCCGAGCTGACTGTATTTAGCGGATCGGTTTTTTGGGCAGAAAGGGCGTTTTTACCGACTTCAACTTCACCATCTAAATAACGGACAACCGAAGGCAGGGTGGCGCGGCCGTCTGAATCGGGCAGGCAGACTGCACTGCCGCTGCGGACTGTGGCAACCAAGCTGTTGGTTGTGCCTAAATCAATGCCTACGGCGAGGCGGTGTTGATGGGGGGCGGCGGACATGCCGGGTTCTGAAATCTGCAAAAGAGCCATGATTGTGTGCCTTCTGATGCTGTATTTATTAGGATGGGCAGATTTTAGCAGATTTTTGGCAGATAGTTGAGTGGTTTGCTAGGAAATAACCATAAGGCCTAATGTTGTTTTTTAATTGAAAAGAAAGTAGATTTTGAATTCAGACTTGTATTTTTTAAGAAATGCGGATAAAATTCAGCCTCTTTGCCTTGCCTTTTACTTCGCATGGTGAAAGGCTGTTTTTAATCATCCATAAGGAGATAACATGCGTCATTACGAGATCGTGTTTATCGTTCATCCTGATCAAAGCGAGCAAGTGCCTGCTATGGTTGAGCGTTACAAAACCATGATTACTGAAGCCAACGGTAAAATCCACCGTTTGGAAGACTGGGGCCGTCGTCAATTGGCTTACCCAATCAACAAAATCCACAAAGCACACTATGTTTTGATGAATATCGAAACTACTCCTGAAGTGGTTGAAGAGCTGGAAACTGCTTTCCGCTTCAATGATGCCGTACTGCGTCACCTGACCATCAAAACAAAACACGCTGTAACTGAAGCTTCCCCAATGCTGGGCGGCGAAAAAGCAAAAAACTTGCTGAACGGTGCAGCTGAAGAAGTTGCAGCAGCCGAATAAGATTGAACAATCTGATTAAGCTTACCGCCCGTATCTTGCAGGTTCAGCCTTTGAGATATACGCCGGCAGGAATTCCTGTTTTAGATGTTGTGTTGCAACATGAGTCTTGGCAGGAAGAAAACGGACAGAAATGTCTGGTCAAATTTGAAATTCCCGCGCGGATTTTAGGTAAGCAGGCTGAAGAATGGCAGTATCGGCAAGATGCCATCATCGAGTCGGAAGGTTTTTTGGCGCAACGCAGCCAACGCTTCCCCAAGCCGGTACTACGCATACAGAACATTAAAGAATATAAAGGTTAAACGACAATGGCTCGTCAATCATTCAAACGTAGAAAATTCTGCCGCTTTACGGCTGAAAAAATCCAAGAAGTTGATTACAAACAAGTTGATTTGTTGAAAGACTTCATCTCTGAAAACGGCAAAATCATCCCTGCCCGTATTACTGGTACTAAAGCACACTACCAACGTCAGTTGGCTACTGCTGTGAAACGTGCCCGTTTCCTGGCTTTGTTGCCTTACACCGATCAACACAAATAATTTTGGAGTTTAAATCATGCAAATTATTCTGTTAGAAAAAATCGGCGGTCTGGGTAACTTGGGTGACATCGTTACCGTTAAAAACGGTTACGCACGCAACTTCCTGATCCCTGCCGGTAAAGCAAAACGTGCAACCGAAGCCAACATGAAAGAATTCGAAGCACGCCGCGCTGAATTGGAAGCCAAACAAGCTGAAATCTTGGCTGATGCTAAAGCACGCCAAGAAAAACTGGAAGGCCAAACCATTACTGTTGCTCAAAAAGCCGGTGTTGATGGTCGTCTGTTCGGTTCTGTTACCAATGCTGACATCGCTGAAGCGATTGTTGCTGCCGGTATCCAAGCTGCTAAAGCAAACGTACGTCTGCCTAACGGTCCTTTGAAAGCTGTTGGCGAATACGAAGTTGAAGTAGCTCTGCACACTGACGCTGTTGCTAAAATTACCGTTGCTGTTGTTGCAGCCGCTGAGTAATTGATTCATTCAAGGCCGTCTGAAAATCAAGGATTTCCTTGGATTTCAGACGGCCTTGTCTATGTGCTTGAGTCGAAGCAAATCAGTGCCGAGTTGTTTATATTTTTGGCTGGTTAAAAAGTATGGCAGTTGGCATAGAGAGCTGATGTGTTGGACGAATATTCTTTCGTATTCGGATTTATCATAGTATTTTAATAAAGAGATTATTTATGAATAAAATCAAAATCTTTGGGATGGGTCTGGCTGCTTTGGCTCTGGCTTCATGTAGTACCTCGCAAAAGCCTGCTGTTGATACGGCAAAACCTGTTGAGCCTGTTTCCTCTGCAAAACGCCCTGTATTTGATGCTGCGGCTGAATCTGTTGCCAGCAGCGGTTTCAATGAGAACGTCAACGTTCAGCAGTTTATCCAATATGAAGTAAAAAACCGCCGTTTCAGTGCGGAAGAGTTGCGCAATTTCTTTAATGGCGTGGTGTATAAAGGCAACATTATTACCATTATGTACCGCCCAAGCACTTCGCGTCCTTGGTATGAATTCCGCACTGGTAACTCTGGTGCGGTCAAATTTAATGGCGGCAGACAATTCTATGCGGCAAACCGTGCCGTAATCGATGATGTGGCACGCAAATACGGCGTACCTGCCGAATTAATTGTGGCGATTCTCGGTATCGAAACTAATTACGGCAAAAATACGGGCAGCTTCCGCGTTGCCGATGCCTTGAGTACATTGGCCTTTGATTATCCTCGCCGTGCCGAGTTTTTCCAAAACGAGTTGAGTGAACTTTTGCAGATGGCAAAAGAAGAAAAAGAAAATGTCTTTGACTTCAAAGGCAGCTATGCCGGTGCGATGGGTATGCCGCAATTTATGCCTTCAAGCTACCGTAAATGGGCGGTAGACTATGATGGTGATGGTCATCGCGATATTTGGAATAATGTCGGCGATGTGGTGGCTTCTGTCGCCAATTATATGAAGCAGCATGGTTGGCAGACCGGCGGTAAGATGGTTGTGCCTGTAAGTCTGACGATTACTCCGCACTTGCAGGCGATTATCGATGAGAAGACAGCTTTGACACGCACTGTCGCAGATTTCAAAGCTTTGGGTGTGGTGCCTCAAGCTGCTGTTGCGGATAATGAAAAGGCTGTGTTGTATGCTTTGGAAACCAGCCCGGGCGTATTTGAATACTATTTGGGCCTGAATAACTTCTACACTGTATGGCAATACAACCACAGCCGCATGTATGTAACAGCGGTACGCGATATTGCGAATGCAATCAATAACAATGGCCTGTAAGCCATAAGAAAACCACCCATTTGGGTGGTTTTTAAGTATTTATGACTTTACAGAATAATTTAAGCCATCAGTCTGATTTTCATGGCGTAACGTTTTTTGCTGTGCCCTGAAACAAACTGTCCGCCTCGTGCAGGGGATAAAAATGCATTGCCTTCTGCGGTTGGCTCTGCACAAGTATATTGGCCGTTTCGATCGCTCCAGAGGGCATACACAGGCAGATTGTGGGTGCGGATATCCAGTTTCAAGCCGTCAAATGCAACGTGTGCATCTTGATTGGAGGAAACAAATTCGGTATGGGAGATATAGTCGGTATCGTATGGCGCGCCGTTGAAATCAAATTGTGTGCCGGCGGCGGTAAAGTAGGGGTGGAATCCTGGGGAAGTGCGGACGGGCGATTCGCCGTAATTGCAGACAGTTAGGATAGCGATGGCTTCATCTTCGTTAGGCAGGCTGTAATCAAGCAACCATTCGACGTGTTCATAGCCTTTTTCTGTGCTGATTAATTTCAAGCCGATATCCGATTCATTTTGATGGCGGATTTCCCAGTCTGAAGTTCTGCCGAAACCATGTTGGGCCAGATGATTTTTACTGTCCGGTCCGAATTGGGGTAAACAGACATGCATACCGCCGCGTAATTTTGTGTCATCGCCCACTTGAACGCTGGTTTTCGGAAATAAGACTTCTCGTCCTTTTAGAATCAGGGAGTCAATATATCCGCCCATCGTATTGACTTGCATAGTGGCTGATTGGTTGCGTAGTATGATTTCAGACATAATGATTTGAGCTTCAAATTGTTTATCATTTGTGTAGCATTCTAACATTGCGATGACATGCTGTCGCCGTCGGCTTGATAGAAAATCCTTAATAAAAATCAAAAAAATGCTAGAATATATGCCATTTTCTGAGGCCGTCTGAAGAGCGGATAATTCTTTTCAGACGGCCTTCCGATTTATTTCCCGTAGAGAAACAACATGGCTTATCAAGTTCTTGCACGAAAATGGCGTCCGAAAACCTTTGCCGATTTGGTCGGTCAGGAACACGTCGTCAAAGCCCTGCGCAACGCGCTGGACGAAGGCCGTCTGCACCATGCCTATCTGCTGACAGGAACGCGCGGTGTGGGTAAGACCACGATTGCCAGGATTTTGGCCAAGAGTTTGAACTGTGAAAATGCCGTGCATGGCGAGCCATGCGGTCAGTGTGAAAGCTGTACGCAAATCGACAGCGGCCGTTATGTGGATTTATTGGAAATCGACGCGGCATCGAATACCGGTATCGACAATATCCGCGAAGTGTTGGAAAACGCGCAATACGCGCCGACTGCGGGTAAATACAAAGTCTATATCATCGACGAAGTGCATATGCTTTCCAAAAGCGCGTTCAATGCCATGCTGAAGACTTTGGAAGAACCGCCTGAACACGTGAAATTCATTTTGGCGACCACCGATCCGCATAAAGTCCCCATTACCGTATTGAGCCGCTGTTTGCAGTTTGTGTTGCGCAACATGACAACCCAGCAGGTTGCCGAGCATTTGGCACATGTCTTGGACCGTGAAAACGTTCCTTATCAGCCGCAGGCTTTGCAACTTTTAGGCCGCGCCGCCGCCGGTTCGATGCGCGATGCGTTGAGCCTTTTGGATCAGGCGATTGCCATGGGTTCGGGTAAAGTGGCCGAACAAGATGTCCGCCAAATGATCGGAGCGGTCGATAAACAATATTTGTTTGAATTGCTTGAAGGAATCATCAATCAAAACGGTGAGGCCTTGCTGGAAAAAGCTCAGGAAATGTCCGCCAGAGCGATTGGTTTTGACAGCGCATTGGCAGAATTGGCCATGCTGTTGCAACGTTTGGCTTTGATTCAAACCATTCCTTCCGCCTTGGCAAATGACGACCCTGAACGTGAAACTTTGCTGCGATTAAGTCAGGCTTTGAGTGGCGAGCAGATTCAGCTTTATTATCAATGTGCTATTCATGGTAAACAGGATTTGCCGCTGGCTCCGGACGAGTATGCCGGTTTTGTCATGACGCTTTTGCGCATGCTTGCATTTGCGCCGTTGGCTGCTTCGGGTTGCGATACGCAAAGTCAGATTGAACACACGGATTTACATTCCGACCATCAGAAAGCTGAGGCTGAAAAAAAGCCTTTTCAGCTGCCGAAATCTGAGCCGATAGCAGCACCGGTGGTTGAGAAAGAGGCTGTTCCGACCAAACAAGATACCGTTGAAAGGCCGTCTGAAGAAACGGTTCAGCCAGCTCAACAACAGGCGGATGTACCGCCTTGGGAGGACATGCCGAGCCAAGTATCGGCTGAGCCGCCTCAAATTCAAACGGCGCAGAAGCAAGAAGTTGCGGAGCCATTGCCTGTTGCAAAAGTTCAGACGGCCCCTGAGCCGGAAGAATATCCGCACATGGATGAGGAAATTCTGCCTCCGTATTTTGATGAAGCATATGTATATGAAGATTCGCATCGTGCTGATGTGATGGAAGTGCCGCAGCCGGTTTCATCTACTGAGTCTGAAGAAGAGGAGGGAGATGAAGAAGAGCTTCAGTTCGCTCCTTTGCCTGAGTTTAAAACAGAGAATTGGCACAGCATTATCGAACGCTTTGTCCGTAAATTAGGCGCGGCGCAGATGTTGGCGCAAAATGCGGCATGGACGAGTTATGATGCGGAAGCAGGTTTAATCATGCTGTCGTTGACGGATGAGGCCAAAGCCACTGCCAATAAAGAGCGCTTGGATAAAATCTGCCAGACGTTGAGCGAGGCCTACCATCTTGGCAATTTAAGGCTGCAAACCGAGTCTTGGCAGGATGATAAAGGCTGGGAAACGCCGGTTATGCGCCGCAAACGTATTCAAGAAGAAGGGCGGCAGCAGGCGCAAGATTTGCTGGAAGCGGATACAACGGCGCAGAAAATCTTACAAACCTTTGAAGCACAATGGCTGCCGGATTCTTTAGAGTTGGCAGGACATTCTTAAAATACTGATATACAAGGCCGTCTGAAAGGCAATAGCGTTTTTCAGACGGCATGAGTGAAACCCATTTATTCAAACCCATAGGAGTAAAACATGTTCGGAAAAGCCGGATTAGGCGGCCTGATGAAACAGGCGCAACAAATGCAGGAAAACATGAAAAAGGCACAAGCCAAGCTGGCTGAAACCGAAGTGGAAGGCGAAGCAGGCAATGGTTTGGTAAAAGTGGTGATGACGTGTTCACACGTTGTCCGCAAACTTGAGATCAGCCCTGATTTGATTCAAGAAGCCGCTGACGACAAAGAAATGCTGGAAGATTTGGTATTGGCCGCCATCAATGCCGCTTCTGAAAAAGCCGAAGAAACCACCAACAAAACCATGGGTGCGTTTACCCAAGGCCTGCCAGCAGGCATGGGTGACTTCTTCCGTTGATTTTAAAACAAATAAAAGGCCGTCTGAAACCAGATTTGGGTTTCAGACGGCCTTTTTTATTATGAGGATTTATGGGCTTTTTTAGAAAAGAACAATCGTTCCTGATTGATGTAAAAAAGCCTGAACAGAAGTTCAGGCTTTTAAAATTTGGCTCCCCGACCTGGGCTCGAACCAGGGACCTGCGGATTAACAGTCCGTCGCTCTACCGACTGAGCTATCGGGGAATGGGGCGTATTATAATGGCTGGAAAAAATGTGTCAATCAATATTTTTAAGAAAAAGGTACAAAATATTTCAAATATTTGAATGTTAAAAATATTTTATAATCAAGTTTCACATGCTTCCCAGCCGTTTCAGACGGCCTTTAGTATTTGGCGTTAACCAATTTGCCGTTTTGGAATACTTGCTGCTGCATCACCGTGCCGTTGTAGGCGTAAGTGGTCAGCGAGCCGTTGCTTGGCGTGGCGCGGAACTGCATCAGTTGGTTGCGACTGAGGACGTAGGGGTCTGTGCGTTTTTGGCTGTTGTCGCTGTAAAAGTCTTGGACGACATATTCGTTGTTGCGTTTGCTGATCAGTTGGCGATGGAAGCCGCCTTTGACTGCGCTGTTGCTGGGTGTGCCATGTGCATCGAAATAGGTCACGATTTGTTCTTCTGAGATACGGATGCCGTCTGAATCCGTATCTTTGGTGGTTTTGTCCAAGCCGACAGGGATGTTGATGGATGTACCCAAGCCGACATGGCGGCCGATGCTGGTGCCGACGCCTAAACCGACGGAAACGCCGGGTGTGCCGACTGTACATGCGCTGAGTGAAGCGGCCAAAAGGGCAGGTAAGAGAACTTTTTTCATAATGTGTATCCTTGGAATAAGAAATGTTTGTAATGTGGGAAGTATAGTATTTTTGCGGGGTGGCTGGTGTTAGTATTGGTAAAAGGGCGCAAGGCCGTCTGAAAAACAAGATAGAAACGGATATATCATTCTGGTGTAGAATGTGCCGAAATAATGATTTAATAAGAATGTGAATGAATAATGAAAACTTTGAAATTTACGAAGATGCACGGCTTGGGCAATGATTTTATGGTGGTCAATGCCATCAATCAGGACTTTGATCCGTTGGCTGCGCCGCTTGCCCAATGGGCGGACCGTTATCGCGGCGTGGGTTTTGATCAGTTTTTGGTAGTGGAGAAGCCTTCTTCTGATGCGGTCGATTTTCGGTACCGCATTTTCAATGCCGATGGTCGGGAAGTAGAGCAGTGCGGCAATGGAGCGCGTTGTTTTGCGCGTTTTGTCGCGGATAAAGGTTTGACGGATAAAACGGAAATTTTGGTCGAAACGACCAAAGGGATTATTGTGCCGAAGCTGTTGGATAACGGTTTGGTTACCGTTAATATGGGTAAACCGCGTTTCATGCCGTCTGAAATTCCGTTTGTGCCTGCACATGGTGAAAATGAAGATGCGCTGACACATATTGTCTTAGTCGGTTTGGAGTCTGTACCGGTAAGTTGCGTGAATATGGGTAATCCGCATGCGGTAATTTTGGTTGATAATGTTGAAACCACACCGGTGGAGCATTGGGGCGGCGCTATTGAATCGCACGAGCAGTTTCCTGAACGGGTCAATGTCGGCTTTTTGCAGGTTGAAGATGAATTGTCAGTCCGCCTGCGCGTGTTTGAACGCGGGGTGGGGGAAACTCAGGCTTGCGGCACCGGAGCGTGTGCGGCCGTGGTGGCAGGCGTGCGCAATGGCTTGCTGAAAGCGGGTGCGCCTGTGCGTGTTACTCTGCCTGGTGGCGAATTGTTTATCAGTTGGGAGGAAGGTGGCGATGTGCAAATGACCGGCCCTGCTGAAACCGTTTTTGAAGGCGAGTTGCAGTATTCATGATGGTTTCTTTGGATTTTTGGTTTGCCGTCGCGTATGCTGCGGTATCGTTGGCATTTATTTTTCGCGCGCAGCAGTTTCAATGGCTTTGGGCTGCGGTGTTGTTGTGGCTGGGGATTTCGGCACTGGGCGCGCGCTTGCTGCCCGGAATGTGGGGCTTTACGCATACAGGCCCTTTGTTCATCCCTCATTTTTATCTGACAATCGCCAGTATTTTTTTCTTTATCGATGACTGCAGTAAAACGGAAGACAAAAAGTTTTGGTCGGCAGGCGAATATGCCGGTTTGACCTTATTTGCCGTTTCCAATGTCGTCATGACTTTGGCTTTTGTTTTCTTGGCAGGCGTGGTTTATTTCATTTTGCCATTGGCAGGCGCGGTTTTTGCATGGGCGGCCTTGCTGAAAATTTATGCCTTGAAACCGATTTATTGGTTTGTTTTGCAGGGCGTGTTGATGCTGGTGTTTTATCTGCACCGCGTGGTCGTGTGCAGGCAGTCGGCGGCTTTGTTTAGTGCCACTCAGCTGCAAATGGGTTGGCTGGTTGCGGTTGTCATGCAGGCTGTGGTTGCCATGGCTTTGATTTTTGAACGGGGCGGATATTAATTTATCCAAACTAAAAGTTATAATGAAAGAAATATTCGATATTGGTTTTTCAGACGGCCTGAGTTTAATATGCAGGCTATATCACATCTAAATCTGGAGCAGGAAATGAAAATTGCAAATAATATTACCGAGCTGATCGGCAACACCCCTTTGGTGAAATTAAATCGTCTGACCGAGGGTTTGAAAGCGCAAATCGCCGTTAAACTTGAATTTTTCAATCCGGGCAGCAGCGTGAAAGATCGTATTGCCGAAGCCATGATTGAAGCGGCGGAGCAGACCGGTAAAATCAATAAAGATACTGTTATCGTTGAGGCGACCAGTGGCAATACCGGTATCGGTTTGGCAATGGTTTGTGCGGCCCGCGGTTATAAATTGGCGATTACTATGCCTGAAAGCATGAGTAAAGAACGCAAAATGCTGCTGCGTGCATTCGGTGCAGAGCTGATTTTGACACCTGCTGCCGAAGGTATGGCAGGCGCTATCGCTAAAGCCCAGTCTTTGGTGGACGAACATCCAGATACTTACTTTATGCCGCGCCAATTTGATAATGAGGCTAATCCTGAAGTTCACCGCAAAACCACTGCCGAAGAAATTTGGCGTGATACAGACGGCCAAGTTGATATTTTCGTGGCCGGTGTGGGTACAGGCGGTACGATTACCGGCGTGGGCGAAGTATTGAAAAAACACAAACCTGAAGTTCAAATCGTGGCTGTCGAGCCTGAAGCTTCTCCAGTATTGAGTGGTGGTGAAAAAGGTCCGCATCCGATTCAAGGTTTGGGCGCAGGTTTTATCCCCAGCGTTTTGAATACGACTATTTACGATAGCATTGTCAAAGTACCTAACGAAGCAGCATTTGAAACTGCGCGCGCTATGGCTGAAAAAGAAGGCATTTTGGTAGGTATTTCTTCCGGTGCTGCGGTATGGAGCGCATTGCAACTGGCTAAAAAACCTGAAAACGAAGGCAAGCTGATTGTTGTCTTGTTGCCATCGTATGGCGAACGCTATCTTTCTACGCCTCTGTTTGCCGATTTGGCATAATATAGGATTGTTGTTAAAAGGCCGTTTTCAGACGGCCTTTTTTGCGTATGAGCTTGAGATATCGTATGAAATCTGTTGTAATTCAGTTAATGAGCTTTGAATACCGTTATTCAAAAGCTGGTTTCTTCAACGAATCATGCTTATAATGCGCATTATGAAAAAATACATTCTTCCTATCCTTGCTGTGGCGGCACTTGCCGGTTGTGAATCGATTTATGTTCCAACATTGAAAGAAGTGCCAGTTCGACCAACCAACGTCAAGAAACCTAAGGCTGATTCACAAGTTTCAGCTACCGGTTATCATTTGGCTCCTTCGCATTGGGCAGATGTTTCCAAGATTCATGATGAAGCACGTCGCTTGAGTACGCAAGTGAGCCAAGGTAGTCTGACCAAAGTTCAGGCTGCCCAATATTTGAACCGCTTCCGTATCCAACAAGTGGGACGCAACTCCGTCGATGACAGTATGTACGAAGTTTATCTGCGTTCTGCCGTTGACAGTCAACGTGGTGAAATTACTACCGAGCAATCCAAACAGTACATCCAAGGTGCTTTGCGCGGTTGGCAGCAACGTTGGAAAAACATGGATACCAAGCCAAGCAATCCTGCGTTTACCAACTTCCTGATGGAAGTTATGGGTATGCAGCCTTTGAAATAAAAAAGTCATAAACCGAGAAGGCCGTCTGAATATTCAGACGGCCTTCTTCTTGTATTTATGTATGTGTAGTCGAGCTTTATCCAATTAAGAACCAAACAGCTTGTCAGCCGCTTGACGGGCTTTTTCTTGAATATCTTCGGTCAGATAGTTTTTCATCTGAGAATAAACCAGCGCAATGACGGCAATGTCGTCACTGAAGCCAAATGGAATCAGAAGGTCGGGAATGCTGTCGATAGGGCTGAGAAAATAAACCAGTGCGCCGACAATAATCATTTTAGCCCGTTTGGGCGTGTGTTCGGATTCCCAAAGGTAATAAAGTGCATAAAGTTGACGGACGACAGGTTTGCCCAGACGGCCGGCAAAGCGTCCGAGCTTTTTCATAAAGCCGGATGTGTCCAAGTTTCGACGGCGGAAGGAGGGGATGTAGTCTTCCGGATCGGGTGTGTTTTGATGAGGAGAGTGTGTCATGATGCAGCTTCCTTATAAGGTATGGAAACATTGTTGGTATTGCACTGTATTTTAGTCCATCTAAGGATGGATGAAATGTCTTTGAATGTATAACTATGTAAGAGTAGTGATGATAATGCAATGGCAATAAGTTAAGAATAGCTTATGCCTTTGTAAAGATTAGGTATCAAGAGTGAGAATTTATCTCATAATAGATACAATTCTCAAATCATAATGATGTTATCGTAAATGTTTTGATGGGAAGATGGCTTAATTGCAGGAAAGTAACAAAAAAGGCGAATCACACAAAAAAAAATCTAAGAATGATTATTTGATTTTATTGGCCTTTTGGTAAAAATCATTAGAGCATTCATAAATTGCACTGTTCAAAATGAGATAAAACAGGTAAATTATGGTTTATGTAGCTTATTGTAGTGCTGAGCTATAGGTTTTGAGCTGATAATAAATCTAGAGGAACTGACCATGTCCGCCAAATCACGCCCGGTATTTTTGGAAATTCCGAATATCCGATTGCCCATACCGGGGATTGTATCTATTCTTCACCGTATCAGCGGCGTCGGCTTATTTGTGATGCTGCCTGTTCTCTTGTATTTTTTCTCCGGAACGCTGGATCGCGAAGCGTCGTTTGAAGCATATCGTTCTGCTATTTCCAATCCGTTTGTGAAGCTGATTCTTATCGGTCTGTTGTGGGCATATCTGCACCACTTTTTGGCCGGTATCCGCTTTCTGTTTTTGGATGTGCATAAAGGCTTGGAATTAAATACTGCCCGTACTACTGCTAAAGTTGTATTTGCTTCTGCTTTAATTCTGACCGTCGTTTTGGGAGCTTTGTTATGGTAGAACGTAAATTGACAGGTGCGCATTACGGTTTGCGCGATTGGGCAATGCAACGTGCAACTGCGGTCATCATGTTGGTGTATACCGTGGTTCTTTTGGTTGTTTTGTTTACGTTGCCTAAAGAATATTCGGCATGGCAGGAATTTTTTGATCAAACTTGGGTGAAGGTGTTTACCCAAGTGAGCTTCTTGGCCGTATTCCTGCATGCATGGGTAGGTATCCGCGATTTGTGGATGGACTACATTAAGCCTTTCGGCCTGCGTTTGTTTTTACAAGTTGCCACCATCGTTTGGTTGGTAGGCTGCTTGGTGTATTCAGTTAAAGTAATTTGGGGGTAAAGATGGGTTTTCCTGTTCGCAAGTTTGATGCCGTGATTGTTGGCGGTGGTGGTGCAGGTTTACGTGCAGCCCTCCAATTGTCTAAATCCGGCCTGAATTGTGCTGTTTTGTCTAAAGTGTTCCCAACCCGTTCTCATACTGTAGCGGCTCAAGGCGGTATTTCTGCTTCATTGGGTAATGTGCAGGAAGACCGTTGGGATTGGCATATGTACGATACCGTGAAAGGTTCCGACTGGTTGGGCGACCAAGATGCGATTGAGTTTATGTGTCGCGCTGCGCCTGAAGCCGTAATTGAGTTGGAACACATGGGTATGCCTTTCGACCGTGTGGAAAGCGGTAAAATCTACCAACGTCCTTTCGGCGGCCATACTGCCGAACACGGTAAACGCGCGGTAGAACGTGCATGTGCGGTTGCCGACCGTACCGGTCATGCGATGTTGCATACTTTGTACCAACAAAACGTCCGTGCCAATACACAATTCTTTGTGGAATGGACGGCACAAGATTTGATTCGTGATGAAAACGGCGACGTAGTCGGTGTAACTGCCATGGAAATGGAAACCGGCGAAGTTTATATTTTCCATGCTAAAGCTGTGATGTTTGCTACCGGTGGCGGCGGTCGTATTTATGCTTCTTCTACCAATGCTTATATGAATACCGGTGATGGTTTGGGTATTTGTGCCCGTGCGGGTATTCCGTTGGAAGACATGGAATTCTGGCAATTCCACCCGACCGGTGTAGCCGGCGCCGGTGTATTGATTACCGAGGGTGTGCGTGGTGAGGGCGGTATTCTGCTGAATGCCGATGGCGAACGCTTTATGGAACGTTATGCGCCGACCGTAAAAGACTTGGCTTCCCGTGACGTGGTTTCCCGTGCGATGGCGATGGAAATTTACGAAGGTCGCGGCTGCGGTAAAAACAAAGACCACGTATTGCTGAAAATCGACCATATCGGCGCAGAAAAAATTATGGAAAAACTGCCGGGCATCCGCGAGATTTCCATTCAGTTTGCCGGTATCGACCCGATTAAAGACCCGATTCCTGTTGTGCCGACTACTCACTACATGATGGGCGGTATTCCGACTAACTACCATGGCGAAGTTGTCGTTCCGCAAGGTGAAGATTACGAAGTGCCTGTAAAAGGTCTGTATGCAGCAGGTGAGTGCGCATGTGCTTCTGTACATGGTGCAAACCGCTTGGGTACTAACTCCCTGTTGGACTTGGTGGTATTTGGTAAAGCTGCCGGCGACAGCATGATTAAATTCATCAAAGAGCAAAGCGACTGGAAACCTCTGCCTGCTAATGCCGGTGAGTTGACCCGCCAACGTATCGAGCGTTTGGACAACCAAACCGATGGTGAAAACGTTGATGCATTGCGTCGCGAACTGCAACGCTCCGTACAACTGCACGCCGGTGTGTTCCGTACCGATGAGATTCTGAGCAAAGGCGTTCGAGAAATTATGGAGATTGCCGAGCGCGTGAAACGTACTGAAATCAAAGACAAGAGCAAAGTGTGGAAT
>ERZ773214.1300-NODE-1300-length-14768-cov-16.678448_pt1 | contig 14768 bp, 12 predicted proteins | sample MGYA00511238_ERZ773214 | MGnify/ENA primary metagenome ERZ773214 (study PRJEB29015, sample SAMEA2738157) | human oral metagenome | biome: human oral; feature: human-associated habitat; material: saliva | place: China | collected 2259 ...
CTTGCAGTTGCTGGGGAGTCATTTCGTGCTCGTGTGCCGAGGCGTTGGGGGCAAGCAGGCACGTGAGCTGCACTTTTGCGCTGGCTTTCTCAGCGGGTGCCCCGATATGGGATTGCGTTCCCGAGGCATCAGTTTTATCGAGTGATATGGAGTTTTGAGCCGAGGGCTGCTGCGCAATTTGGGTGACGTAGTCGCAGATCTGGGTGGTGCTTGCAACCAGGGTGAGTGAGGGGGTGCCTGACTGTGAAGACGCAGTTGAGCACGAGGCGAGAGAAGTCGCGCCCAGCAGGCAGACCGCTGCGGCGGCTAGAAATGAACGCGAGTAAGCGACGGACATTGAAGGTCCTCTTCATTGGGGTGATGTTTACTTATATCTTTATCAAAGTTCGCATGACCGAACTTTGATAAAGGTTATCACAATTAACGAAAGTTAGGTAGGCCTTTGTTCCCGAGGAGGCCTCGCGCTTGTGGCTCTCAAAGCGCTCAGTACGCACTATGCATGTCATTTTTGGGCGCGATCTTGCCAAATTGGCGCTGTGGGGTAAGGTTGATCCAAATTCGCCGGGCACGCGTGGCCCCCGGACTCGCAGAAGGACTGAAGATGGATACGCTCAACGATTTGCCACTGCGCCAACTCGACCCTGAAATTCAAGCGGTTCTGGATCAGGAACTGGAACGCCAGCAGAACACGCTCGAAATGATCGCCTCGGAAAACTTTGTTCCGCGTGCGGTTCTTGAAGCGCAGGGATCTGTCCTGACCAACAAGTACGCCGAGGGCTACCCCGGTCGTCGCTACTACGGTGGATGCGAGTTCGTCGATGTTGCGGAGTCTCTTGCGATTTCGCGCGCGAAGGAAGTCTTTACCGGCGCGGACTACGTCAACGTCCAGCCTCACTCGGGTGCGCAGGCGAACGCGGCGGCTCTCATGGCAATGGCGAACGTCGGTGATACTCTCCTCGGTCTCTCCCTTGCCCACGGCGGCCACCTCACTCACGGCATGCGCATCAACTTCTCGGGTAAGAACTACCACGCTGTTGGTTACGAGGTTGACCCGCAAACCATGCGCATTGAGCCTGAGCAGGTTCGCGAGGCCGCGCTTCGTGAGCGTCCCCGCGTGCTGATCGCGGGATGGTCGGCCTACCCTCGTCACCTTGACTTTGCTGCGTTCCGCGAAATTGCGGACGAGGTCGGTGCGGCGCTGTGGGTCGACATGGCGCACTTCGCTGGCTTGGTTGCTGCAGGCTTGCATCCCTCCCCGGTTCCTCATGCTGATATCGTCACCACGACCGTCCATAAGACTTTGGGCGGGCCTCGTTCGGGAATGATCCTCTCTTCGCGCGGCGAGCAGTGGGGCAAGAAACTCGACAGTGCGGTCTTCCCCGGTCAGCAGGGCGGTCCGCTGATGCACGTCGTTGCGGCGAAGGCGATTTCCATGAAGGTCGCTCAGACCGAGGAATTCAAGGATCGTCAGCAGCGAACCCTTGATGGTGCGCGAGCGATTGCTGAGCGCCTCTTGGCGCCCGATGCACAGGCAGCGGGAATTCGCCTTGTCACGGGTGGTACCGATGTCCACCTCGTCTTGGTGGACTTGGTGAACTCCTCCCTGGATGGCCAACAGGCCGAAGATCTACTCCACGAGGTTGGTATCACGGTCAATCGCAACGCGGTGCCTTTCGACCCGCGTCCCCCAAGGGTGACCTCGGGGCTGCGCATTGGAACTCCCGCGCTGGCAACGCGCGGTTTCAGCATTGCTGATTTCGAAGAAGTCGGCGACATTATTGCGACTGCTCTCATTCAGGGCACAAGCGGGAGTGTTGATGTCGATGGATTGCGTGCCCGCGTGCGCGCTCTCACCGATGCTCACCCCCTGTACGCGGGGCTCAACCAATGAGAACTCCGTGGGAAGGCGATGCTCGCGTTCTGGATGGTACGGCGTGTGCGGCTCAGATCAAAGATGAGCTTCGAGGCCGAGTCCAGGCCTTGCGTGAAAAGGGAGTAGTCCCGGGCCTTGGTACCGTCTTGGTGGGGGAGGATCCCGGTTCGGTCGCTTACGTAGCGGGTAAACACCGTGACTGCGCGGAAGTAGGTATTGAATCGATTCGCGTCGATTTGCCTGCCGAGGCTTCGCAGGAGGAAATCCTTGCGGCAGTCGAAAAGCTGAACGCTGATCCCGCTTGTACGGGTTTCATTGTTCAGCTGCCACTTCCACGTGGCGTTGATACCAATCGAATTCTCGAGGCGATCGATCCGGATAAGGACGCCGATGGGCTGCACCCGACAAATCTTGGGCGACTCGTGCTGCGGGGGAGTGAAGCTATTACCTCTCCTCTGCCATGCACCCCGCGCGCTGTCATCGAGTTGATCGAGCGCAATGGGATTGATCTGAACGGCGCGGATGTGTGTGTTGTCGGGCGTGGCGTGACGGTTGGGCGATCAATCGGGCTTTTGCTCACGCGCAAGGATGTCAATGCCACGGTGACGATCTGTCACACGGGAACCCGTGATTTGGCGATGCATACTCGAGCCGCGGATGTTGTTGTCGCAGCCACAGGCTATGCGGGGCTTGTTACTCCTGAGATGGTGCGACCCGGAGCGGTTGTTCTTGATGTTGGCGTCTCTCGCGTGGTGGACCCAAACACTGGGAAAGCACGTTTGATGGGAGACGTGGCTGATGGTGTTGATCGCGTTGCTGCTTGGCTGTCCCCTAATCCTGGGGGAGTGGGGCCGATGACGCGCGCCCTCCTTCTGATGAATGTTGTCGAGGCCGCGGAGCGCTGCGTGAAACGCTGAGCATTCGCCTCGTCGATGTCTTCACACTGAAAGCCTGGGTTGTCCCCCAGGCTTTCAGTGTGTTCTGTGTCACATGTGACGAATATTTCAGGAATATATTCTTTTGTTTACTTATCGGACAAATTCGGTCGCTCTACTCTGGTCGATGTATTTCGCGAAAATAAGGGACTTTTGTCTGCATATTTATGCAATCTGAGCATTTTCGCAGCTTCGGATAAGTGATTTTTCTGAAACGAAGTGGTACGCTTGTTCCATCTCCAGGTGATCTAACTCATGATGCGATGAAGCAGAAGAGGACCACAAGAAATGCAACCAAGTGTAACTTCCGAGATCGGGCGCTTGCGCCAGGTGATTATCCATCGCCCCGGACGCGAAATGCTGCGCCTGACCCCATCGAATATGGAACACCTCCTTTTCGATGACATGCTTTGGCTTGAGCACGCTCAAGCAGAGCACGATGACTTCGCGAACTCTCTGCGTACTCAGGGAACGGAGGTCCTCTACTTCCAGGATCTGCTGGCCGAAGCAATGGATATTCCTGCTGCTCGTCAGCATGTGCTGACCTCGGTATTCACCGAAGAGAGCCACGGCGTTGCGATCGCTGAAGCGATGCGCGCTTACGGCGAATCCCTTACGGGAGCTCAGCTTGCAGAACTCATGGTCGCAGGCCTGACCAAGGAAGAATTCGCCGAACTCAACCTCGGCCCAATCTCTTCCGTGATCTACGACGCAATGGGTCCGACCTCTTTCATCGTCGCACCTCTGCCGAACCACCTCTTCACTCGCGACACCTCCTGCTGGGTTTACGACGGCGTTGCAATCAACTCGATGCGTAAGGAAGCACGTCGCCGCGAGACCATTAACTACGAGGCAATCTACAACTACCTCCCTCGTTTCCAGGACCCCTCGATTAAGAAGTGGTGCAATGGCAACGAGGCCGGCCCGGCAACCGTCGAAGGCGGAGACGTCCTGGTTATCGGAAACGGCTCTGTGCTGGTCGGCATGAGCGAACGCACCACCCCCGCCGGTGTTGAGCGCATGGCTCGCCGTCTCTTCGGCAACAGCGAGGTCAAGCAGGTTATCGCCTTGGATATGGCCAAGGAACGTGCACAGATGCACCTCGATACAGTCATGACCCAGGCTGACTACGGAGTCTTCACGAAGTACGCAGGCATGGGAATGGTTGAATCCATGACTCTGACCTCCGACGGTGAAGGCGGCATTAAGGTCGCAGCCCACGATCCTCAGGACATGCACAAGGTCATCGCACACGCACTTGGCCTCGACGATATCAAGGTCCTGACTCCTCCGATGGACGCCCTCGCAGCAGAACGCGAACAGTGGAACGACGGTTCCAACGTCCTCGCTGGCGCCCCCGGCGTTGTCTACGCCTACGAGCGCAACATCACCACCAACGACTTCTTGACCGAAAACGGCATCACAGTGATCACTGTCCCAGGCGATGAGCTTGGCCGAGGCCGTGGTGGCCCGCGCTGCATGTCGTGCCCGGTCGTGCGTGAAGCGGTCTGAGCGGCCTGCCCTCCACGCGGAAGAAACAACAAAACTCTCTGAAAGGAAACAACAATGGAGTTCCCCCTGCACGGACGTCACTTCTTGAAGGAAACCGACTTCACCGTTGAAGAGTGGCTCTACCTTCTGGATCTGGCAGCCGAACTGAAGGCCGCAAAGAAGGCCGGCCGCGAGGTTAAATACCTCGTTGACAAGAACATTGCGCTGATCTTCGAAAAGACCTCGACCCGTACCCGCTGCTCCTTCGAGGTTGCAGCATACGACCAGGGCGCACACGTCACCTACCTCGATCCCACCGGCTCCCAGATGGGCCACAAGGAATCCGTCGCCGACACTGCTCGCGTCCTCGGCCGCTTCTACGACGGCATCGAGTTCCGTGGCAAGAAGCAGGCACACGTTGACGAGCTCGCCGCTCTGTCCGGTGTGCCGGTGTGGAACGGCCTCACCGATGACTGGCACCCCACCCAGATGCTCGCTGACCAGCTGACCATGCTCGAAGCCTCCGGCAAGAAGCCGAACGAAATCAGCATCGCTTACGTGGGCGACGCCCGCAACAACGTCGGCAACTCGATCCTCATCTCCTGCGCCATGATCGGCATGGATGTCCGCATGGTTGCCCCCAAGGAACTCTTCAACTCTCCCGAGGTTGTTGCAGCTGCTGAAGAGCTCGCAGCAAAGTCCGGTGGCAAGGTTCTCGTCACCGACAACATCGAAGAGGGCGTCAAGGGCGCAGACTTCATCTACACCGACATCTGGTTGTCGATGGGTGAAAGCAAGGAAAAGTGGGATGAGCGCATCGCTCTGCTCCGTCCCTTCCAGGTCAACGCAGAGCTCATGGCAGCAACCGGCAACCCGGATGTCAAGTTCCTGCACTGCCTGCCTTCCTTCCACGACATCAACACCACCGTTGGCCAGGACATCTTCGAGAAGACCGGCATGGGCAACGGCCTGGAAGTGACCAACGACGTGTTCGAGTCGCCCGCTTCGATCGTCTTCGATCAGGCTGAGAACCGCATGCACACCATTAAGGCCGTCATGGTCGCCACCCTCGGAGAAGAAAAGTAACATGCGCATCGTAGTTGCACTGGGCGGTAACGCCCTCCTCAAGCGCGGCGAAAAGCCGGACGCTCGCAACCAGATTGAAAACGTCAACCTGGCAGCAGAGCAGCTCGCTAAGCTCGCAAAGGACCACGAACTGGTCATCACCCACGGCAATGGCCCGCAGGTTGGTGTCCTGGCACTGGAATCCGCATCCGATGCTCGTCTGTCCGAGCCCTACCCCTTCGATACGCTGGGTGCAGAAACCCAGGGCATGATCGGCTACTGGCTCCAGCAGGGTGTTAAGAATGCTCTCCCCAGCGCCAATGTCATGGCTTTGATCAACCAGACTCTGGTTCTGGCCGACGATCCCGCCTTCGCGAACCCCACCAAGTTCATTGGCGAGGTTTACTCGAAGGAAGAAGCTGAGAAGCTTGCCGCAGAGCGCGGCTGGGTTGTCAAGGCAGACGGCGAATACTTCCGCCGCGTCGTGGGTTCGCCCAAGCCGCAGCGCGTGATTGAAACCCCGCTCATCAAGGTCCTCCTTGATGCCGGTGCCACGGTGATCTGTGGCGGTGGCGGCGGCGTTCCGGTCGTGCGCAATGGCGAAGGCAAGCTCGAAGGCGTCGAGGCTGTTATCGACAAGGACCTCACGGCAGCTGTCATGGCAGACTCCCTCGAAGCGGACATGCTGATCATCCTGACCGACGTCGATGGTGCACAGCTTGACTACGGCACCCCCAACGCCCGTCGCATTGATCGTGCAACCCCGGCCGAGATGCGTGGATACGGATTCCCCGCTGGCTCAATGGGCCCGAAGGTCGAGGCCGTGTGCCGTTTCGTCGAGCTGACCGGCGGCGTCGCTGCAATCGGTCGCCTCGAGGATGCCACGAAGATCATCGCCGGTGAAGCCGGCACGATCGTGACGCCCGACGGAACCTACAACGCCTGATAAGGCTCAATAGCACTTCCGCTTCCCCCTCACGCTCCACACACCTCCCGAGGGGGAAGCGGACCCAAGGGCCACAGCGCCCTCGGGAACCAAGCTTCTTCGGGGAACCGAAGAAGGGCGGGAAAACCCGCCCACTTGGAGATCGTCAACTTCGGTTGGCAACTGTTTCGAGAGCGGTTTTCTCCGCCATCCCTCAAAGAAATTTGGGGATAAATTAACAACACACTCACAAGGGAGTGAAACAAAATGACGAAGATCGTCAATTCGTGGAACGATTTCGATCCGCTGAAGCATGTTATCGTTGGTCGCGCGGACTTCTCCGTAATTCCGCCCGAAGAGCCCGCCACCTCCGAAAAGGTGCCGATCGACTCCGAGATGCGCGGCATGTGGGGACCCCGTCCCACCGCCACCGTTGAGGCAGCTAACGAGCAGCTTGACAACTACGTCAAGATCCTCGAAGGCCTCGGCGTCAAGGTCGACCGCCCGACCCCCGTGCAGTGGAACCAGGAGATCAAGACTCCCGACTTCCGCACCGAGTCCGGCATGACCCAGATGCCTCCTCGTGACATCCTGCTCACGATGGGCAACGAGATCCTCTCCTCAGCAAACTCCTTCCGCTGCCGCTACTTCGAGTACCTGGCCTACTGGCCGCTCATGAACGAGTACTTCGAGCAGGACCCCGAGTTCCTCTGGACCCAGGCTCCTCGTCCTCGTCTGACCGACAAGTCCTACAAGCACAACTACTACGATGAGCGCATCACCCTCGAGGAGCGCCTCGTTCGTACCGCTAACAAGGACTTCGTGACCACCGAATTCGAGCCCATGTGGGACGCAGCTGACGTCATGCGCGTTGGCAAGGACCTCTTCATCCAGCACGGCCTCACCACCAACCGTAAGGCCATGGAATGGTTCAAGCGTTACTACCCCGATTTCCGCGTTCACGCTGTGAACTTCCCCGGTGATCCCTACCCGATCCACATCGACGCGACCTTCGTGCCGCTGCGTCCGGGCCTGATCATCAACAACCCCCACCGTCGTCTGCCCGAAGAGCAGCGCAAGATCTTCGAAGCCAACGATTGGCAGATCGTTGACGCCGCAGATCCGGCACACACCACCCCGCCGCCGCTGTGCTACTCCTCGGTGTGGTTGTCCATGAACTGCTTGGTCATCGACCACAAGACCGTCTGTGTTGAGGCCTCTGAGGTCCACCAGCTGGAGCAGATGGACAAGCTGGGCATGAACGTCATCCCCGTCCCCTTCCGCGATGCTTACGCATTTGGCGGCGGCCTGCACTGCGCGACCGCTGACGTTTACCGTGAAGGCGGCTGCGAGGATTACTTCCCCAACCAGGTCGACGATCCCACGCTGGTCTGACGATCTAAAGGCTAGGCCCCCCCGATTCCTCCAATTCTGTATCGGGGGGGCCTACCCCTTATCTGCACAAGAATTCCCCGGTGGTGAGTGTCGTGACTAGCCGGGGAGTAACGGGGACGTGGTTGCCCAATCGGGAACGCTAATCGAGCTTGTTGTTCCCCTTAGCCCGCGGACCTGGTTCTGCTGAAGCATTAACACTTCCAGGTTTTAGAAAGGACGAAGATGTCCACACAATCTAGCTACAAAATGAACGACAAGCTCGGTGTCATCGCTATCCTCATTGCTGCTACCGGTATGGCAATGGTTGGTACCTTCTCGCGTGGCGCTACAAAGGGACTGCTCCCAGAAGACAAAGCGGTTATCGGTTCGTTCTTGTCCTTCGGTCGTATGACCACCGCGATGTTTGGCTTCCTGCTCATCGCGATCATTACCGGAAAATTCCATGATCTGTGGAAGGCTAAGGTTTCCTTCTCGGTCATCATGGGCGGCGTGAGTATTGGCCTGTCTCTCGGTTTCTACATTTCGTCGACTCTGATGACGTCGATTGCAAACGCAGTTTTCTTGATCTACACCGGTCCTTTGTTCTGCGCGATTTTGGCCCGAATCTTCCGTAAGGAACACATCAGCCTTATGGCGGGCGGATTCCTGGCAATGGTCTTCATCGGCATGCTCATGACCATAGGAATCATCGACTGGGAGAACGGACACCTGAGCTTCGGTCTTGACCTTTCAGGTGCCAGCGCAGAGTACCCGCAAAAGCCTCTTGGTGACCTCTTCGGCTTCCTCTCCGGTGTGTTCTACGGCCTCTCAATGTTCTTCTACGGCTACCGCCGCGATATGGACTCCACCGTTCGTGGATTCTGGAACTTTGTCTTCGCAGCCAGCGCTGCACTCGTCATGAGCATCATTCTGCGCCCCTGGCACGGCGTCGCATCCTTCACCGCTTCGAACTGGAGCTGGGCCGTTGTTCTCTTCATCGTCTGTGGTTTGATCGCCCTTGGTTCACTTGTTGTCGCTGGCCGTAACCTTGTCGCTGTGAAGATCTCGACGATCTCCTACTGGGAATGCCCGGTTGCAATTGCCCTTGGCATCTTCGTTTGGGGCGAGAGCATGACCGTCATTGGTGCCATCGGTGGCCTGCTGATCATCGCCGGCGGCATTGGCCCGATCTTGTTTAAGGATAAGACCGCGGCTCCCGTAGAGGAGGGGGATGCACTTCAGGAGGTCGAGGCACGATGAGTGGTCAAGCACAGTCTGATAGTGGTAGCGAACACCACACACTCCTCCATCACGAGATGAGCGCCGAAGAACACGAGAAGCTTAAGACTCTCAGACGCGCTGCCGGCGCTTCGTTCATCGGTAATTTTATTGAGTGGTTTGACTACGCCTCGTATGGCTACCTGGCAGCTGTCATCGGCATCGTCTTTATCCCATCCGAGGATAAGAACATCCAGCTGATTTCAGCATTCGCAATCTTCGCAATGTCCTTCATCCTGCGTCCCGTTGGTGGTCTCATCTGGGGAATTTGGGGTGACAAATATGGTCGTCGATCGGCCCTTTCCTGGTCGATCCTCATCATGTCGGGCTCGACATTCCTGATTGCGTTCCTGCCAGGACATAAGACAATCGGTCTGGCTTCGGCCATCTGCCTCCTCGTCCTGCGTATGATCCAGGGCTTCTCGGCCTCGGGCGAATACGCTGGAGCGGGAACATTCCTCGCAGAATATGCGCCGCCGAAGAAGCGCGGTATGTACACTGCACTGGTTCCCGCATCGACTGCAGTTGGTTTGCTGGCCGCGTCGTTCTTGACCGCTTGCCTCTTCCACTTCCTCTCGGATGCACAGATCGAATCGTGGGGATGGAGAATTCCGTTCCTGCTCGCAGGTCCCCTTGGAATGATCGGTCGCTACATCCGTCTCCACTTGGAAGACTCGCCAACCTACATCGCGATGAAGGAAGCGATCAGTGGTGGACAGAAGCAGAGCGTTCCAATGTCGAAGGTCCTCAGGGACCACACCCGTACGATTTGCGTCTCCTTCGGCGTAGCATCGCTGAATGCAGTCGCCTTCTACCTGTTGCTGAGCTACATGCCGACCTATGTTGAGCAGGAACTTGGCTTCTCGTCAGATTTGGCGACGGCACTGTCGACCGCACCGCTGATTGTCTACATCGGCTCGATCATGGTGATGGGACACCTGTCAGATACTCATGGACGGCGCAAGATGCTACTGATTGCATCAGTTGCCTTCATCGTCCTGACAGTTCCGATCTTCATGCTCATGGGAACTCGTAACGTCTGGGTCGTCCTGCTGTGTGAAATTGCATTTGCAATCATGCTGACGATCAACGACGGTACACTGGCGACCTTCCTCGCTGAGTCCTTCCCGACCGAGGTCCGCTACACCGGATTCGCGTTGTCCTTCAATACGGCTAATGCGCTTCTTGGCGGAACCGCTCCGACAATCGCCACGGCACTGATCCAGTACACGGGTTCGTCCCTGGCACCGGCCTACTACCTGGCGTTCATTGCGTTCCTGGCGCTCACTGCCATGCTTGCGATTCCACAGCACGCGACAAGTGCTCTCGATCGCGAGCAAGCGGAAAGCGCCCAGTCTCAGGGGTAACAGGAAAATAGAACTCGGAACCTTTGCACGGTGTTGCGACGGCAAAGGTTCCGAGTTCTTTTTCTCACCTATTTCAATCAGCAAAAGACATAGGTGGGGGATAGTATGACCGTTAAGCGCATAACCCTGAATAAATCAGATTTTTTTAGGACGCTCGTACTAGAAAGGAGACCCAGATGTCTGCTGGCGCAATCTCGCACACTGCAAGTACGCGAAAAGGCTTCGATAAGCGCCAGCTGATCATTGACGCTGCTGCCACCTTGCTTCGTGAAGGTGGGCCCGAAGCGGTTTCGCACCGTTCCGTTGCGCGGCTTGCTGGGTGCTCTTTATCCGCAACAACATACTATTTTGACGGCCTTGAAGATCTTCTTCACCAAGCGGGCCTGGCCAATATGAGCCGTTGGTCTGAGCGCGCCGAACGCGCTGCTTTTAGAGCCCGAAAGCTCAAGAGCGACGCTTCGGTAAAGGAAAGGATCGATTTGATCCTTTCTGCGACGCTTCCTGATGATGAAAATCATAAGGGGCACTATGAGCAGCTTGTCTCCGCAGGTGGAGCGGCGCTTGTGGCCAGTGCATATCAATTCGGTCGTGTTCGACTCAATATTGCGGTAACAACTGTTTTGTCGGCGGTCGGGGTTGACCTTCCGGCTGAAGTTGTTATTGCGCTTGTTGATGGCGCTGCCGTATCTGCGCTTTCTGAAGGTCGCGATGTTCGCCTCACCGCCTTTGAGCTTCTTGATAGTGCGTTACATAAATATTGGAAAATAGACATAGTTTAGGCGTGTGGATTGGCCTAAACGGTGGCTGCTCCCCATAAGCTGTGCCCGCTTGTCCAATTAATGGGATCGTAAAAAGAAAGAAAAGTCCGCAATCTTGCCATTTCTGCTGCAAAATTTCTGCGATTGCGCTGGGAATGAATAGTATTGGCGATGCATAGTAGTACACTTGTACCACTAACTTGAGCCTTGGCTCAGGTCACAAAAGATTCGTAGGAGAATCATTATGTTCTGGTCGCAACCTCAAATAAAAGAAGATTCTGCAGGCCTCGATGCGCAGCAATGCGGCGGTTGCGGGAAGGTCGCTGAGCGCACAGATCTCAAGCGTGGTCTGAGCGGTCGACACATGCAGATGATCGCCATCGGCGGTGCGATCGGAACCGGTCTCTTCGTCGCCTCGGGCGCTACGGTTTCAACGGCCGGTCCGGGGGGTGCGCTCGTCGCCTACACGGCGATCGGCCTCATGGTACTTCTCCTGATGCAGTCGCTCGGTGAAATGAGCGCACACATGCCGGTTGTTGGCAACTTCCAAACCTATGCCGCGCGCTTCATTAGCCCTTCCTTTGGCTTCGCGATGGGGTGGAACTACTGGTTTAACTGGGCCGTAACGGTCTCAGCTGACCTTGTCGCCTCGGGAATCGTCATGTCCTACTGGTTCCCGGACGTTCCGGGGTGGATGTGGGCAGCGGGATTCCTTGTCCTTCTCACCGTTTTGAACGCGCTCAGTGCGCGGGTTTATGGCGAAGCCGAGTTCTGGCTGGCAACCATTAAGGTCGTGACCATCATCGTCTTCCTGGTCTCCGGTGTTGCCATGATCTTCGGCATTCTGGGCAACGGCTCGCCTGGCTTTGCGAACTGGCGCATTGAAGACGCGCCCTTCCACGGCGGATTCTTGCCGATCGTCACGATCTTCATGATCGCCGGCTTCTCATTCCAAGGAACCGAGCTTGTCGGCGTCGCTGCAGCAGAATCGGGCAATCCTCACCGTGATGTGCCTCGCGCCATTAAGTCGGTCTTCTGGCGCATCATGTTCTTCTACATTGGTGCTATCGCCATCATCGGCACGCTGATTCCGTTCACTGACCCGAATCTGTTGCGCAGCAGTGAATCAGATATCGCATACTCGCCCTTCACCTTGGTCTTCGATCGTTTGGGCATCGCAGCCGCCGCAGCCGTGATGAATGCGGTCATCTTGACGTCGATTCTCTCGGCCGGTAACTCGGGCCTCTATGCCTCTTCGCGAATGCTGCACTCGATGGCTCTCATTGGCCAGGCCCCTCGCGTTTTCTGTCACGTGACGAGGAGGGGAGTCCCGCTTAATGCGATGCTCGCTACTGCTGCCGTTTCGGCTCTTGGCTTCTGCACGGCGCTGGTTGGTGAGGGAACGGCATACACCTGGTTGGTGAGTATCGTCGGTGTCTCGGGAATCTTTATGTGGCTAGGCATTGCGGCATGCCATATTCGTTTCCGTCGCGCTTATCTGCTCCAGGGTTACAAGCTCGAGGACCTGCCGTATTGCGCGCCATTCTTCCCCTTCGGACCGATTTTGGCTTTCGGTATGTGTCTGATCGTGCTTCTCGGCCAGAACTACGAGGCGATCTTCCTCGGCCAGATGTGGGAGATCATCTCGGCATACATTGGTGTCCCGCTCTTCTTGGGAGTCTGGCTGGGCTACCACCTCATCAAGAAGGACCGCATGACACCGCTCGCTGAGCTTGATGTTCGTGGAGTGACTCGCGAGCAGATCGAAGAAGATATCGAGCGCACCAAGCACTACGACGACTGATTCGATACGAACTAGCGCCGAGGTCTGAAATCCACGTGGGGTTTCGAGGCCTCGGCGCTCGCGTTTATTCAGTTTTCCGTACCCGCTAGCTTCTGTGCGTGAGTTGATTGCCGAGGCCGGGGTTGCGTGAGGTCAGTGCCAGCTGCCGTCAGCACCCTTGTGCATTTCTTTGCCGTCGTTACCCCAGCAGCGAGTGGGGTCGCTTCCAAGAGTTCCAGAACAGCTCCAACCCAAGCTTGGGTCCTCGGTCTGAGTTTCAACCCAATAAGACTGCCCAGACGAGGAAGCCCCACCCTGAGAACCACCAGAAGAACCGGCTGACTGTGAGGCAGAGCCGCCACCGTTAGAACGTGAATGGGAAGAGGAAGAGCCGGCCGAGCGAGAAGCCCCAACGCTGGACGAAGCAGCAGAGGACTGCTCGGCTTCCCACTGGCCTCGTGAATCGCGAACCTGATTCGACTTCTCGCCCAAAGCATGTACAGCATCGGTGAGCTTCTTTTCCTCATCGACGTTCCACTTGCGGTCATCGCCCACGTGCGAGCGATTCTTTACCGCTTCGCGTGCTTCATCAAGGGTCTTAGCGGTGTCGTCGATGGTGGACTGTAAGCCGTCACGGGTCGCATTGTCCTTGACTTTCCCATCGGTTTCACCCATGAGATTCTTCGCCTCATTCACAGCTTGATCTGCCTTGTTGGCAGCCTCATCAAGCTTCTTAACGGTTAGATCGTCGAGTTCACCCGCGATGGGGGCTAGAGCAGCGTTGAGCTTGTTGGTGGAGGTCTTAGCCTGATCGAGGACCTTCTTCAGCGACTCGATCTTCTCGTTACTGGCCTTCGCGTTGTTGGGAGCCTCAGTCAGAGCGGTAACAGTCGCCTCCGAATCAGCATAAGTAGCTTTAAGAGCGGTTACGTTCTCGGAAGCGAGACCGTATTCGTCAGCCAAAGCGATGGAAGCCTGTGCAGAGGCGCGGGCAGTGGTGAAGTCATTTTCTGCATCGACTAATTGAGCTTGAACATTCTTCACAGCCGCGGCAGTTGAATGCGCGGTAAAGGTATAAGCTCCGCTTGCTGCAATCGCGATGATGACCACCCCGGAGAGCGCAAAGAATCCACGTCTCCGGTTGGGTGAGGTCGTTGCTTGCTGGTCAGGCGAGGGGGTGGGAATGGAATCTGTTGAATCAAGTTCAGTGGAAGAAGTTGAGCGCACGGGAGGGCATCCTTCAAATTGAAAACTGTATGTGTTGGGATATTTTCAGTGTATGCTCAGCAGTTTTTGATGTGGTGAACTTGTTGTGTGATTTCTTCCCCTTCTTGGAGTTCGAGGACTGAGGCGTCCGCTCTATTTGTGATGGCGCGGCTTTGTGTGCTTTTGAGTTCTTCGTCCAGGAATGACTTTATCGAGAATCCAGATGATGCCGCTTTGGACGAAAGAAACCTCTGTCACGATGTAGGCAATGGTCGCAAGCGTGGGGAGAAAGAAGAATACGATAGCGACATTGGATACGCGAAAGGTGCACTCTGACGCACAAAACAAAAGTGCTTTCGCGTGCGCTAACGAGTAGATACTCAGTGCAGTGTAGGGGAGGAGTCCCCACTTATTGACAAGGTTCTGTTTCTTTTGATCGGAATAGTCTGTCTCTTTGAGAGCCCAAAAAATAAAGCGCTTGAATGCTGCAATGCCCAGAAAACCAATGAAAATCACCACGAGTACGATGCTTGAATCGTGGGATAAGGATGATGGCGAGAGAGCAAACGAATTCATGATTCAAGCATAAGTCGCTGTCGCAGTATGGGGTTTTCCTAGTTCTCGTCTTGGGATGGGAGTGTTTGGCCGGGCGGTAGGTGTTTTTTGGCGTTGTCGAGCAGATTGGGGTCGGGGGTGAAGCAGAAAGTGATTGT
>ERZ773214.1303-NODE-1303-length-14748-cov-18.508882_pt1 | contig 14748 bp, 12 predicted proteins | sample MGYA00511238_ERZ773214 | MGnify/ENA primary metagenome ERZ773214 (study PRJEB29015, sample SAMEA2738157) | human oral metagenome | biome: human oral; feature: human-associated habitat; material: saliva | place: China | collected 2259 ...
TGCCAATCTCTACGGTGCCCTTGTCAACTGGTTACAGGAGGAAAACCAATGGTAAGTTTTACAGGACTTAGTCCCAAACAAGCCCAAGCTATCGAAGCATTAAAAAATCACATTTTTCTACCAGATGTAGAAGTGGCAGTCGCTCAGTCTGATCAGGCCTCCATCTCTATCAAGGGTGAGGGTGGCCACTATCAATTGACCTATCGAAAACCTCATCAACTCTATCGTGCCTTGTCTGTGCTAGCAACAGCTTTAGAAGAAGGTGATAAGGTAGAGATTGAAGAGCAGGCGGCTTATGAAGATTTAGCCTACATGGCTGACTGTTCGCGCAATGCCGTGCTCAATGTCGCATCTGCCAAGCAGTTGATTGAAGTCTTAGCTCTGATGGGTTATTCAACCTTTGAGCTCTACATGGAAGACACTTATCAAATTGAAGGACAACCTTACTTTGGTTATTTCCGTGGGGCTTATTCAGCTGAGGAATTACAGGAAATCGAAGCATACGCCCAGCAGTTTGACATGACCTTTGTCCCATGTATCCAAACCCTGGCCCACTTATCAGCCTTTGTCAAATGGGGTGTCAAAGAAGTGCAAGAACTCCGCGATGTAGAAGACATTCTCCTCATCGGTGAAGAAAAAGTCTACGACCTGATTGACGGTATGTTTGCGACGTTATCTAAACTACAAACTCGCAAGGTCAATATCGGGATGGACGAAGCTCACTTGGTTGGTTTGGGACGTTACCTTATCATAAACGGTGTGGTGGACCGTAGTCTTCTTATGTGCCAACACTTGGAGCGTGTGCTGGATATTGCAGACAAGTATGGTTTCCACTGTCAGATGTGGAGTGATATGTTCTTCAAGCTTATGTCAGCAGATGGCCAGTACGACCGTGATGTAGAAATTCCAGAAGAAACTCGTGTTTACTTAGACCGTCTCAAAGACCGTGTGACCTTGGTTTACTGGGATTACTATCAGGATAGCGAGGAAAAATACAACCGTAACTTCCGGAATCATCACAAAATCAGTCAGGACATTGCCTTTGCTGGCGGTGCTTGGAAGTGGATTGGCTTTACACCGCACAACCATTTCAGTCGCTTGGTAGCCATCGAAGCCAATAAAGCCTGTCGCCAAAATCATGTTAAAGAAGTGATTGTGACTGGCTGGGGGGATAATGGAGGAGAAACCTCTCAATTCTCAATCCTGCCTGCCCTGCAGATTTGGGCAGAACTGGCCTATCGAGATGATTTAGATAAATTAGCCGAGCATTTCTTAGTTAGCGCAGGCCTTGCCTTTGATGATTTTATGAAAGTAGACTTGGCCAATCTTTTGCCAGGCTTGCCAGAAAACCTCAGCGGTATCAATCCAAATCGTTATATCCTCTATCAGGATATTCTATGTCCTTTGCTGGAACGCCATATCCGATCGGAAGAAGACAAGCAGCATTTTGAAGCTGCTGCTCAGTCCTTGCAAGAAGTCAGCCTCAAAGCTGGTGAATATAGCTATCTCTTTGAAACTCAGGCTCAGTTGAATGCGCTCTTGGCCTTGAAAATTGCCGTCACATCTGGTATTCAAGAAGCCTATCGTGCAGGCGACAAGCCTCGCTTGGCAGAACTAGCTGAAAAAGACTTGCCTTTGCTCTATCAAAAAGTAGAAGACTTTGCCGAGCAATTTAGCCGTCAATGGCAGCTAGAAAATAAAATTTTCGGCCTAGATACCATCGATATCCGCTTTGGAGGTTTGCTCAAGCGGATCAAACGGGCGCAGGAGCGCCTGCAGCAATACACGACTGGTCAGCTTGATTCTGTAGAAGAATTAGAGCAAGAAATCTTGCCTTTCAATGACTTTTATAAGGAGCAAGGTCTAATAGCGACGACAGCCAACCAATGGCACACCATCGCTACAGCGTCAACAATTTACACAACGTAGACACTTTGCTTGATTAAAATTTTCATGGCTCTATTCTACTTTTTATCTGTATATTAGATAAATAATTTGTATAGTTTTTTCTATAATTAGGAGTTTAAATGAGAATAGAAAAAGCATATAATAGAAACATGAAAACGATATCAAAACAATAGAAAGGGAGATTTGAATGAATAAGGTTATCAAAACACTGAAAGAAAACTTTATTTTCTTGCTCATGGTCTTACCAGGAGTTGTTTGGTTTGTTTTGTTCTTCTATATACCAGTTTTAGGAAACGTCGTTGCATTTAAGAATTTTAAACTAAGCGGTGAAGGATTCATCCATAGCCTTATGAGCAGTGAATGGGTGGGGTTCAATAACTTTAAGTTCTTATTTAATTCCAAGGATGCCTATACGATTACACGAAATACCATTCTTTATAATGGCGGTTTCATTATTTTAGGATTGATTTTCTCTGTCGGAATTGCCATTATCTTTAGCGAACTTCGTTCGAAAAAGATGGTAAAGATTTATCAGACAACCATGCTGTTTCCGTATTTCCTTTCTTGGGTTATTATTAGTTTCTTCGTAGATGCTTTCTTGAACCCTGGCAAGGGCTTGCTGAACAATTTACTGCACAATCCGAATATCAACTTTTACACAGTCGTCTCCTTCTGGCCAGCCTTCATCCTTTTCATTGGTATCTGGAAGGGCTTAGGATACAGCAGTATTTTGTACTATGCAAGTATCATGGGAATTGATCCGACTTACTATGAGGCAGCAACGGTCGACGGTGCTACAAAATGGCAGCGTATCCGTAATATCACCTTGCCATCTTTGGCTTCTCTGATCACAGTACTAACCATTTTAGCAGTCGGAAATATCTTCCGCGCGGACTTCGGTTTGTTCTACACTGTTCCGCATGATTCAGGATCACTTTATAGTGTAACCAACGTTTTGGATACCTATGTCTATCGTGGATTGACCGGTACAGGTGATATCGGGATGGCGTCAGCTGCGGGTCTCTATCAATCAATTGTTGGCTGTATCCTCGTTATCGTCAGCAACCTGATTGTCCGCAGAATTGATAAAGAATCTGCTCTCTTTTAGAAGGAGGAACTTATGAAATCCCCAAAAATTCAAAAAGAGAAAGTCGATAATGTGGGAATTCACTCCTTTAGTAAAAAAGCCGATTTTTTCTTTAACATCTTGATAGCGATCTTCTCGCTTTCCTGTGTTCTGCCTTTCTTCTTTGTCATCATCATCTCGCTGACAGATGAAAGCAGTTTGGTTCATAATGGTTTTGCCTTTTGGCCATCACAGTTTAGCTGGGCGGGCTATGAATTCTTATTTGGCTTGAAAGATCAGCTTTTACAGTCACTCTTTGTGACAGTAGTGATTACGATAGTAGGTACTAGTTTGAATGTTTTCTTCACAACAACTTATGCCTATGCCATCTCACGCCGCAGCTTTAAATTCAAACGTTTCTTTACCTTGTTTGCAATGGCAAGTATGCTCTTCCAAGCAGGGATGATCCCTACTTACATCGTTATGACCAACTTGCTTGGTTTAGGAGATACAGTGTGGGCCTTGATTTTGCCGCTACTGCTTAGTCCTTTCAATATCATTCTGATGAGAACCTTCTTCAAGAGAACGATCCCAGAAGCGATTATTGAATCTGCTAAGATTGATGGTGCCAGCGAGACTCGGATTTTCTTCCAAATCTGTTTGCCACTATCTCTTCCAGGTATCGCTACGATCACACTCTTCACTGCCCTCGCTTATTGGAACGATTGGTTTAACGCCCTGCTCTACATTCGCAGTGACAACTTAGTTCCTCTTCAATATTTGCTGATGAAGATTCAGCAAAATATGGACTACTTGTCTAAGAGTGCGGGAGCGAGTGCTCAGCTTGCAGGCTTGACAGGATCTCTTCCTAAAGAGTCTGGTCGTATGGCCATGGTCGTAATTGCAACTTTGCCAATCGCTTGCGTCTATCCATTCTTCCAACGTTACTTCGTTAAGGGATTGACTATCGGAGGCGTCAAAGAATAAGCTGCCCCCTTTGGTTTCAGAGTTTTTACCAGCAAGATTTCAAATGCTTGCAGCATGAAAAACTCGCATTATTAAATTTGTATATAAAAAATTAAAAGGAGATTTTTCTATGAAAAATTGGAAAAAATATGCTCTAGCTTCTGCTAGCTTCTTGGCTTTCTCAGGCCTCCTAGCAGGCTGCGGTAGTCTTACTGGTAACAACCAAAAGTCATCTAAAACGGATGATGGTAAGACAGTTATCAAGATGTACCAAATCGGTGACAAACCAGACAATTTGGACAAATTGCTCGAAAATGCTAACAAGATTATCGGCAAAGAAATCGATGCTAAGTTGGATATCGAGTACATCGGTTGGGGTGACTACGAACAAAAAATGAACGTTATCACTTCATCAGGTGAAAACTACGACATCGCCTTCGCTCAAAACTATGTCATCAATGCCCAAAAAGGCGCTTATGCTGACTTGACTGAGCTCTACAAAAAAGAAGGTAAAAAACTTTACGATTCTTTAGACCCAGCTTACATCAAAGGAAACACTGTAAACGGTAAAATCTATGCTGTTCCAGTTAATGCCAATGTGACTTCTTCACAAAACTTTGCCTTCAACGGACCACTTCTTGAAAAATATGGTATTAGCGATGTTTCAAATATCCATTCTTACCAAGATTTGGAACCAGTTTTGAAAGCTGCTAAAGAAAAAGATCCAAAAGTTGTTCCTTTCGCTATCGGTAAGAACTTTATCCCATCTGATAACTTCGATTATCCTGTAACGAACGGACTTCCTTTCGTTATTGACTTAGAAGGCGATACAACTAAGATTGTAAACCGTTACGAAGTTCCTCGCTTCTTGGATAGCCTCAGAACCATCCATAAATATTATCAAGCTGGCTATATTCCAAAAGATGTAGCAACTAGCGATACTGCTTATCAATTGTCTGAAGATTCTTGGTTCGTTCGTGAAGAAACAGTAGGACCTGCTGACTATGGTAACAGCTTGCTTTCTCGTGTAGCTAACCGTAAGATCGAAATCAGCCAACTGACTAAGAACTACAAGAAGAACCAAACTACTCAAGTAGCGAACTTCGTTATCTCAAACAACTCTAAGAACAAAGAAAAATCAATGGAATTGTTGACTTTGCTTAACACTAATCCTGAATTGCTGAACGGCCTTGTATATGGACCAGAAGGCGAAAACTGGGAAAAAGTTGAAGGTAAAGAAAACCGCGTTCGTACTTTGGAAGGCTACAATGGTAACACCCACATGTCTGGCTGGAACACAGGTAACAACTGGATTCTTTACATCAATGAAAACGTAACAGATCAACAAATCGAAGATTCTAAGAAGATTCTTGCAGAAGCACCAGAATCACCAGCTCTTGGATTTAACTTCAATGTAGACCCAGTTAAAGCAGAAGTATCTAGCATCACGAACACAATGAAAGAATACGATACTGCTATCAACACTGGTACAGTTGATCCTGACGTTGAAATTCCTAAGATGATGGACAAACTGAAATCTGAAGGAGCATACGATAAAGTATTGAAAGAAATGCAAAAACAATACGACGAATTCCTTGCTGCTAAGAAATAAGCAAAATCATAAATCCTCCTCGTCATATTTTGAGGAGGATTTTTCTTCTTTTGACTGAGAGGGATTTTTGGAAACGGTTGAAATGTGTTATAATTTTATAATGTACAGAATGTAAAGAACAGAAAGGAAAAACAATGGGAAGACTAGTTGAGTGGATTTTTCAACGAATTTATATGGCCATGCTTGCGTCCGCTATTTTTTGGGTATTGGCTCTGTGTGGAGGCCTTGTTTTTGGGCTTGCTCCAGCTGGCTGTGTGCTCATGACCCTCTTTCATCAATATGGCTATGACTATAAAAAATATCACTGGAAAGAAGCGTGGGATTTGTTTAAAGAAAATTTCATTGCTACAAACAAAGTATTCTTCACTTTGCTTATAGTGCAAGCTCTTTTGTCGTATGGAATTTATATCCTCATCCAGCTTCCTCACCAGACTATCCTTTATCTGGTGTTGACGATTGCAAATTTGCTCTTTTTGCTTTTGGCACCTGCAGTGTATGCAGTCTATCTGAAATTGCAGGTCTTTTTTGAGTTTTCTTATAGAAATAGCTTGAAATTATCTTTGATTGGCGTCTTTCTTAATATTTCAGCCATGTTAAAACTCTTATTAGGGACAATCCTGCTATTGATTGCCAGCTACTTCATGCCGGCCTTACTCTTCTTTGCTTTTATTGGGCTTTGGCACTTTTTTGTTAGTGATGTTCTAGACCCAATTTACCAAACCATTCAGTCTAAGTTGATAACAGAAAAACCATGAAGAAATTTTGGCTCCATTCTTTACTAAAAGTCTATGCTGTCATTATGGTGGCGATTGTGGGATGCTTGGGTATCATCCTGTCCTATTCCGGTTGGCAGAGTCGCTATAATGAGACCAAGCAGATTGCACAGCGAGCAGCTACGCGCTTGGCTGACGAAGTGGATTACTATAACCGCCGGGCTAATCAGCTAGCCCAAAGTTTGATTGAAAATCAAGCAAAGTTGGACGGGATTTATAACTACTTTATCATGAGTCCCTCTGAGTATGCGAGTTGGCGCTTATCTGCGAATGTACCGACTTATGTCCAGGTATCCCTCCACAAAAATATCAATGATATTTATATTGAAAATGAATTTATCATGGGCATTGATATTGCCTTAAATGATTACAAAACCGTTTTTGTTTCTACAAGGCAAGCCCGAGGCGGCATGCAGCTTCCAGCTGAAGAATTCAGGCCTGCACGAGAAGCCTTTCCCATTGCGATTTATGATAAGACAGTCGATCAAGTCATCGGAACGATTTACATTCGGATTGATGAGGAGGTCTTCAACAAGGTTGTCGATAATACGCGGGGCGATGTTCCACTCGCTCTCAGCGTTATTTCGCCTTATAAAAAAGAAATCCTGCATTTTGGCGATACAAAAGGAATTGGCCAAGATGACTGGATCAAAAAAGAAACCATTTACAATTATACTATCCAGACGGCAGTGCCTGCGCATTATGTGATAGAGAAAACGGTTTTCAGCACTGGTTTGATTATTTTTTCTGGTCTGATTTTGGTTGGAGTTTTATATGCCGCTTTGCAGAGGATCTTTCTCAATTACCAAAGGCAGGTTGTTGATATTGTGGATACACTCCATCTCATCACAGATGGTGACAATCAGAAGCGTATTGCAACAGAGACCAAGGAGCAGGAGTTGCTTCTGATTGCGACAACGACCAATACCATGTTGGATAGTCTGGACAAGAGTATTCGGGATATTTATCGTTTGGAGATTAGCCAAAAAGATGCTAATATGAGGGCCTTGCAGGCGCAAATCAATCCTCATTTTATGTACAATACCTTGGAATTTATCAGGATGTATGCAGTTATGCAGCGGCAGGAAGAGCTGGCAGATATTATCTATGAATTTAGCAGTCTGCTGAGAAATAATATCTCAGATGAATCCAGAAGCAGTTTGAAAAATGAATTGGAATTTTGCCGGAAATATAGCTACCTTTGTATGGTTCGGCATCCCAAATCAGTGGCCTATGGCTTCAAAATTGAAGAAGGCTTGGAAGAAATGATGATTCCCAAGTTTAGTATTCAGCCGCTGATTGAAAATTACTTTGTCCATGGCATCGACTACCGCAGGCAGGATAATGTCATCAGTGTCAAGGCTCAAAAGATAGACGGCGCTGTAAGGCTGATGATCCAAGACAATGGTCGAGGCATCCCAGCTGACCGTTTGGCCGAAATTCAAGACATTCTGGCCAGTCGAGAGCTAATGGATACCCAGAATCGAGAACAGCAAAGATCCATTGGTATTCGGAATATTCATGAACGCTTCTTGCTCTTTTTTGGTGGCCGTTACAGTATCCGACTGAAATCGCAACAGGACCAAGGAGTGACCTATATTATAGAAATTAAGGATGAATAGAAAAAGATGTACAGAGTATTATTAGTCGATGATGAATACATGATTACAGAAGGTTTGAAGGTGCTGATTCCTTTTGAAAAGTGGAATATGCAGGTTGTGGCTACAGCCAATGATGCAGAAACGGCTCTCGCCTATATTAAGGACAATCCTGTGGATTTGGTCATTACCGATGTCAATATGCCAGGGATGAATGGCTTGCAGATGATTGAGCAGATGAAAAATTCTCTGCCTAATGCAGCTTTTATCATCCTCTCAGGTTACCAAGAATTCGAATATGTCAAAACGGCCCTCAATTTGCAGGTGGCAGATTATCTGGTGAAGCCAGTCGATAAGGTCGAACTGGCAGCAATTCTAGAAAAATTGGAAAAGGAATTTGACCGTTCTTCCAATAATCAACTAGAGCTGATTTTTAAAGAAGAGACAAGCGAAGATGAAATAGCTACCTATCTCAAATCCTTTGATAGTGTCTGGCTGGGAGCAGCTGCTCAAGAAAAAGGACTTGCTTCGGTACCTTATAGTATTTTAGGACAGACAGGCTATTTGTTTTTATCTTCACAAAAAGAAGAAGCGCTCTATTTGGAAGAATTCACAGCTCCTTATAAACAAGGCTTGCAGGCTTTCAAGCTAAATCTAGAAAAAATTCTATTTTATGGAACGGTTAGCTTGCAAGAAACCAATCCGCTCTTTAGCTACTATGAGCCCATGTATCGCGTGATTATCCAAGGAAATATAGGTCAGATTTTGGATGAATTGGACTTGCTCAAGGATATCGTGCTGCAAAATACGCCTGAAGTTTCAATTACCAAACAGTTGTTCATTCAGTTTATCATGGATGTTTACCATCTGTTTCAGCATTTGAAACCAGACGATATGACAACCATTATCAAAAAGATTGAAAGCACAAACACCTTTGCAGACTTGCTGGATTATATGAAAGATCAGCTCTCAGATTTGTTCGCTCAGTATCGAATGAATGAGAATGTTGCCAATGTCTTGGAGGTGATTGGTCGTGATTATCAAAAAGACTTATCCCTAAAAGATATCAGCAAGGAACTCTATATCAATCCAGTTTATCTGGGGCAGCTAATCAAGCGTGAAACAAACTCCACTTTTGCGGAGTTGCTAAATAAGCAGCGCATCAAGGCTGCCCAGCAGCTCTTACTTGCCAAAAATGACAGCATAGAAGACGTTTGTTATGCAGTTGGATATAGCAATGTTGGTTATTTCTACAAAGTCTTTCGGAAGCTGTGTGGCAAGTCTCCTAAGGCCTATCGGAAGCAAGTCGAGTGATGGAATCGCTAAAGTGAGCGAACCTTCATTTCTTTTCTATATTAATGCTAAAAAAAGTAGAAAAAAAGATATAGAAGAGTCAGTGTGAGAGCCGACTATTCGTGATATAATCAAGCAGAAAGAACTTACAATATGATAAAGGAGTTAGGAGAAGCTTATGGTTGAGTTAAATCTGAAAAATATTTATAAAAAGTATCCAAACAGTGAGCACTATTCTGTTGAAGACTTTAATTTGGACATTAAGGACAAGGAATTTATCGTTTTCGTTGGTCCGTCAGGATGTGGGAAATCCACAACGCTGCGTATGATTGCGGGTCTTGAGGATATCACAGAAGGAACAGCGTCGATTGACGGTAAAGTGGTCAATGACGTGGCGCCGAAAGACCGCGATATCGCCATGGTCTTCCAGAACTATGCCCTCTATCCACACATGACAGTCTATGACAACATGGCTTTCGGGCTCAAATTGCGCAAGTACAGCAAGGAAGATATTGATAAACGGGTGCAAGAAGCAGCTGAAATCCTTGGTTTGAAGGAATTCTTGGAGCGTAAACCAGCAGACCTTTCTGGTGGTCAACGTCAGCGGGTTGCTATGGGGCGTGCCATCGTGCGTGATGCAAAGGTTTTCCTAATGGATGAGCCATTGTCAAACTTGGATGCGAAGTTGCGTGTGTCCATGCGTGCTGAGATTGCTAAAATCCACCGTCGTATCGGAGCAACCACCATCTACGTTACCCACGACCAAACAGAAGCCATGACACTGGCTGACCGCATTGTTATCATGTCAGCAACCAAGAACCCTGCTGGAACTGGAACGATTGGTCGAGTGGAGCAAATCGGTAGCCCACAAGAAGTCTACAACAATCCAGTTAACAAGTTTGTGGCAGGCTTCATCGGTAGCCCAGCGATGAACTTCATCACTGTGACACTTGAGGGAAATCAAATTGTTGCCAATGGCTTGCGTTTGACAGTGCCAGAAGGAACACTGAAGGTGCTGCGTGAGAAGGGCTATGACGGTAAGAAATTGATTTTCGGTATTCGTCCAGAAGACATCAATACAGAAGCTGCTTTCTTGGAGACCTTCCCAGATTCTGTGGTTCATGCGACCATTTCTGTTTCTGAGCTTTTGGGTTCTGAGTCTCACCTTTACTGCCAAGTTGGCGACAGCGAGTTCATCGCACGTGTAGATGCTCGTGACCACTTGGAGACAGGTGCTGGAATTGACCTTGGCTTCGACTTGAACAAGGCGCATTTCTTTGATTTCGAAACAGAGAAAACAGTTTATTAAAATATGAGTTTAAAAAAGATAGTCAGCAAGCCAAACGGAATACATTTGGTCTGCGGACTATCTTTTCTTTATTTTGCTTTTCCGATAAGAATGGTAGCAGCAATGGTCACTTGGGTGAGGTCAGTCCAGTCGATCTGGTCTTGCTCGACATGAAAGAGCAGCGGTGTCATTGCTAAAAGAGCTGTTCGGCTTTCGGCAGTCAAGGACTGGTTAGACTCGACAGTAATCTCGGAGATTATATCGAAGTGCTCTTGGAAATGCTGAATGACTTCTTGGTTAGAGTAATCCTTGTTGCTGAGCTGTCTAGCGGCTTTTTGGCGAATTTCCTGAAGGTGGCGCTCGGTGGGAATGACTTTGATGAGGAGGGCATTGTCAGACATGACTCTCCGAAATTCCTGATAATTGGCTGGGGAAAAGATGTCTAAAATGATGTCCATGCTGGCATCTTGTAGCGGCAGCTTAGCCAAATCACCAACGAACCAATTGACTGCGAAAGAGCCGTCGCTCTTGGCTGCCAGCTGGATGGAATCTTTTGAAATATCGAAGGCATAGAAGGTTTTTTGGGGATGGGTTTCTTGGAGCTTACGAGAGTAGAAGCCCTCACCGCATCCAATATCTAAGACTGTTCTGGCAGTTTCCGAGCTAGTAAGTAAGTTCGAGACAGCTTCTAAGATAGCTTGGTAAAATCCAGCTTCTAAAATCAACTGCCGATTTTGAAAACTGGCCTTATCATAGTCTTTGGGCTGCTTGATTTGAGATGCTAGATTGACATAGCCAAACTTGGCCAAGTCATAAGAATGACGATGTCGGCATTTGAGGCTGTTTTCCATCAGCTGCAGCTCTTCCTTGCAGATGGGACAGGCAAAGGCAGTCGCTGTGGCAAAACGCTGGAGTTTGGGTTTGAGGTTTGTATTCATAGTTTTAAGTCTAGCAAAAGTGAATCTTGAAATCAAGATTTGCTTCAATTTTCTTGATACAAAATGAAGAAATATAAAGGGATATCCTGTAGGAGTATTTCTGATTGCTTTTGAACTTAATTTTATATATAATGATTACAAAGGAGGAAATCAACATGTTAAAAGAAGCACTAACAGTGGCAAAGATTACTAAAAAATCAGGTCTCTTTTTAGGAGGCTTAGCATTTGGTACAATTGGTTTGAAGGTTCTAGCAAGTAAAGAAGCTAAAAAAGGTTATTCTAGGGCCTTGGCTAAAGCCTACAAATTGAAAGATGAACTGGATGCATCTGTTTCTGTTGTAAAACAACACGGTGATGATGTTTTACAAGACGCTAAATATTTATACGAACAGGAAAAGAAAGAAGAACAATTAGATAGCCTGACAGGTGAATAATATGTCTTTTAAAGTGCTACACAGAGGATATCAACATATCCGATTATCGTCCTCGTTTTCACTGACCTTGGATATTCAAGATTATCTTCGTTCCTTGGCTAAAGATGAAAAAGGGATCGACTCTATTCAGTTTTATATGGATCAGCAGCACTTTACTCTACGTATGAAAGAAGGCTTCTCTGTATTAGAAAATGCAGAGGCCTTTTTAAAAAAAATTGACAAGGGGAAAGTTTCGGACTTGATGACTCTTCCCATTCGTAGAGAAGAGAGTGCTTATTCAATTGTATCGGGTGCAGCGATTAAGCGTTTGCTGTTTCGAAGTTTTGTACCCTACCCTATTCGTTATATTTGGACTTGTTATCAGGCTTTGGGTTATGTCAAAGAAGCCTATCAAACTTTAGCGCGCAAGGAACTAACCATGGAGGTCTTGGACTGTTCGGCCATTTTGTTGTCCTTGTTTATGAACCAATCCAAGACAGCTAGCAACATCATGTTTATGCTTGATTTGGGTAATCATCTGGATCAGTGGTCTTTAAAAAAAACAGCAACAGATTTGGAACAAAGCCTTCTTGCTAAAGAAAGTGATGTTTTCTTAGTGCGGGGAGACATGGTCATCAGCATCAAGAGTTCTGATGTTCAAGTAGGTGATGTATTAGTTGTCTCCCAAGGTAATGAAATCTTGTTTGACGGCCAAGTGGTTTCAGGATTAGGCATGGTCAATGAGAGTTCCTTGACTGGAGAGAGCTTCCCTGTTGAAAAGAAAGAGGGAGATTCTGTATGTGCGAATACTGTTTTGGAAACAGGAGAGTTAAGAATTCGTGTGACTGATAATCAGATAAACAGTCGTATTTTGCAACTCATCAATCTGATGAAAAAATCTGAAGAGAGTAAGAAGACAAAACAACGTCATTTTATTAGGATGGCAGACAAGGTTGTAAAATATAACTTCTTAGGTGCTGGTTTGACTTATCTGTTAACAGGTTCGTTTTCAAAAGCCATTTCCTTTTTATTGGTGGATTTTTCATGTGCTCTAAAAATATCCACACCTGTAGCCTACCTTACGGCCATAAAGGAAGGTCTAAATCGAGAAATGGTTATTAAAGATGGTGATGTATTAGAAAAATATCTGGAAGTGGATACTTTCTTGTTTGATAAAACGGGTACCATCACGACGAGTTATCCTTTGGTTGAAAAGGTTCTTCCTTTCGGAGATTATACTGAGAAAGATATTTTAAGAATAAGTGCATGTTTGGAGGAACATATCTATCATCCTATTGCCAATGCAATTGTTAAACAAGCTGAAATTGAAGGCATTGAACACGAAGAAATGCATGGCAAGCTTCAGTATGTTGCAAGCAAAGGGATTAAATCGCAAATTGATGGTCAATCGGTTGTCATTGGAAATTATGTACTAATGCAAGACGAACAGGTAAGAATTAGTTCTGAGCAGCTGGCCTTGATTGAGCAATATAAGACTCATTACAATTTATTGTTTTTGGCTTATAAGAAAGAATTAATTGGGATGTTTTGTATCCACACTCCCTTGAGAAGCGAGGCGAAAGTTGCATTGAAAAAGCTAAAGCGCCAAGGGAAAAAACTGATTCTGGCAACTGGTGATACGTTGGCTAGAACAGAAGAGTTGGTTAAAGATCTGCCATTTGACAACGTTTATACTGATTTAAAACCAGATGGTAAGTTTCAGTTGGTTCAGGAATTACAGAAAGCTGGCCGAACTATTTTGATGGTTGGAGACGGGTTAAACGACTCTGCTGCCTTGACGCTTGCAGATATTGGGGTTGTGATGAATGAAAGTGCTGATATTTCTAAGCAGATGAGTGATATTTTATTATTAGATAATCGTTTAGATTTCTTCGAGGAATTGAATTCTTTATCTGAATCGTTGCAGAAATTAATTCAAAGAAATATTCAAGAAACAGTTGTAATAAATGGAAGTTTAATTGGATTTGGGTTGTTAAATTGGTTAAGCCCATCTAATCTTTCGATATTGCACAATCTGACTACTTTAAGAATCGTCCTTCGTAGTCTTTCTATTAAAAGTAGGTAAGAGACCGAGAAGCTGAGGTTATAAAAACTAAAAGGAGTTGTCTCATTTGAGAATAACGGCTCTTTGTCAACTGTAGTGGGTTGGTGGAAAATTATACCCTGGAGAGGACCAAATTGGTTCTCTCCTTTTAAATATTGAAAAAACCATTGGCAGTGGACATACTTTAAGACTATATATTTCTGAAACTAGTTTCACAATACAAATATTGACATGCAATTATTAATTGGTGGATTTTAAGTTGACATCTACAAAGGTTAATGTTAGAATACATTCAAAAATATATTTGAATGAGGTGTTTTATGATTCAAAATATTGTTACTTCAATAATCCTGTATTCTGGGACAGCCGTAGACTTACTTATTATCCTAATGTTATTTTTTGCCAAAAGAAAAAGCAGAAAGGACATCATTAACATCTATTTAGGACAATTTCTAGGCTCTGTTAGTCTAATATTCCTAAGTTTGCTTTTTGCATTTGTCTTAAATTATATTCCTAGTAAAGAGATTTTAGGTTTACTCGGTTTGATTCCAATTTTCCTAGGCCTCAAAGTTTTGCTTTTAGGAGATTCTGATGGAGAAGCTATTGCAAAAGATGGTTTGCGAAAAGACAATAAAAACCTGATTTTTCTAGTCGCTATGATTACTTTTGCAAGTTGTGGCGCTGACAATATTGGTGTCTTTGTCCCATATTTTACCACCTTAAATTTAGCGAATTTGATAGTGACTTTACTTACTTTTCTAGTCATGATTTATCTCTTGGTTTTTTCTGCCCAAAAATTGGCACAAGTCCCTTCTGTTGGAGAAACTT
>ERZ773214.1314-NODE-1314-length-14731-cov-3.663532_pt1 | contig 14731 bp, 9 predicted proteins | sample MGYA00511238_ERZ773214 | MGnify/ENA primary metagenome ERZ773214 (study PRJEB29015, sample SAMEA2738157) | human oral metagenome | biome: human oral; feature: human-associated habitat; material: saliva | place: China | collected 2259 ...
ATGGTATTGTTGAGAAACTATCTAAGGAAAAATATGTCAAACAAGTACGGGTTTGCCATATTCAAGAATTGGACACAGACTTTGTTGGAAGCTTGTTTAGAGATAAAGAAAACGTAAACATATAAAAAAATCTCATTTACCACTTGACAATTGTCAGATAATTCGATATATTCTAAACATATCATTTCGGAACGAGGAGATAAGAATATGAAGAAAAAAGCCCTAGTTGAAAAGACAGGTATTTCACTTACTACGATATCAAAAATGTTTAGAAGTGATGCAGTATCACTCACCGTCATTGGTAAGATTTGTGAAGAGCTAGATACTGACATTGGGAGTTTAATTAGTATCGAAAAAAAGTAAAGAAAATAAATAGCTTGCTGATTTTACACCTCAAATGAACTTTGAATATGTGGAAGTTAGTTGCTATTTACTAAGAGGAAATTATATGCAAAAGATAAATGCGCAATGTAGCTACAATTATATCGATCTCTTTGCAGGAGCTGGAGGACTTTCAGAAGGCTTTCTCCAAGCCGGCTTTAATCCAGTGGCTCATGTTGAAATGAACGAATCTGCAGCTAAAACGCTTGAAACGAGAAGTGCCTATTACTACCTTAAAGACACTGGCAATCTCGGTTTATATAAAAAATATCTTTCCGGGAAAATATCCCGTGATGAATTCATGAAGCTGATTCCTGCTTCGATAACAAAAACCATAATACACAAAACGATGTCGGACGAAACATTGCCACAAATTTTCAATTCCATTGATGGAATAATGAAAATTAAGGGCATATCGAAGATAGATGTGATTGTAGGTGGCCCGCCATGCCAAGCTTATTCCCTTGTAGGAAGAGCGCAGAGCAGTCATATGGAGGTTCCAATGGCTGAGGATCCACGCAACTACTTGTATAAGCTGTATGCAAGGTTTCTGAGACACTACCAGCCACGAATGTTTGTTTTTGAAAATGTTATGGGAATTGAATCGGCTAATGGCGGAATTATATGGAAAAATATTCAAAAGTATCTGAAACGAGTGGGATATGAAATTGAGTGCAGAGAGCAGAATGCACAAACATTTGGCGTTCTCCAAAATCGTCGTCGTATGATTATCGTCGGATGGTTAAAGAAAAGTGGTCTGAAATATCCCGATTTTCTTGAAATAAAAACTGACGCTATAGTAAATGACCTCTTTGCTGATTTGCCAAAGCTACATCCCGGAGAGAGTTCCGATAAGTACGCAAAAGCCAAAGCCACAAGCTATGTTATGGAGTCAGGAATACGTACGAAGGATGATGTGCTGACTCACCACAACTGCCGACCGAATATAGATCGGGATATCAAGATTTACAGGCGGGCTGTTGAATTGTGGAATGACGGTCATAAACGCCTGAATTACAATGATCTCCCGGATGAATTGAAAACGCACAAGAACAGGCATTCATTTAAGGACAGGTTTAAAGTTGTCGAAGGTGATGAAACGTGCTGCCATACTATTCTGGCACACCTTTCAAAGGATGGTCATTATTTCATTCACCCTGACATTGAGCAGAACAGATCAATTACCGTCCGGGAGGCGGCAAGAATACAGTCTTTCCCGGACAGCTATTTCTTTGAGGGACCACGAACATCACAATTCGTTCAGATTGGGAACGCTGTACCTCCGATGATGGCAAAAGGGATAGCGATGGGTATTTTTGAGCAACTGTATAGAGGAGATTCAGATGGAAGGTAACTTGCTACTTGAACAATTCAGTAGATATAAGAAGTTGGAACTCGAGGCTTCTCCGTTCCACTTCCTTTTGGATGCCCACATAGAATTAAATCCCCATCAGATCAATGCTTTCTGCACTGCTATTGATGCATTAAAAACGGGTGGCATTGTTTTGGCTGATGAAGTTGGACTTGGAAAAACCATAGAAGCGGGTCTCATACTGAAGTATGAACTTGAGTTGGGGGCAAAGAGAGTGTTGATTGCGCTTCCTGCATCTTTGAGAAAGCAGTGGGAATTGGAACTTTACGATAAATTTGAATTAGATTCTATAATCCTTGATAGACCTACCTTAGAAAAGGAAAGTTCCGAATGGTATAAAAGGCTCACAGACAACAAGTCCGTCAAAATAGTTCTTGCATCTTATGATTACTCATCGAAATTGATGAAAAGATTTCAAGATGTGAAATGGGACTTCATAATTATAGATGAGGCGCACAATCTTAGGAATGTATTTAATGGAACCAAGAGAGCAAAGAATCTTTATGAGATTTCGAAGGGAATACCTAAAATTCTATTGACCGCTACACCACTCCAAAACTCATTAACAGATCTTCATGGGTTGATTTCATTTATTGACCCGCGTATTTTTGGAAGCGAGAAGGCTTTCAAAAAACGCTACATCGAAGGGAAGGATTATGCAGATTTAAAGTGTGAATTGTCCCCGGTTCTTTATCGTACACTTCGTAAAGATGTGGCAAAATATATGCATTTCAAGAAAAGAATCTGTAAGACCGTTAACTTTTCACTTTCCCAAGATGAGATTGAATTGTATTAGCGTGTGAACGATTTTTTAAAGCGAGATTTGCTTTACTCGATCCCGACATCTAATCGAGGTTTGATTATTCTTGTAATAAGAAAACTCCTTGCATCTTCAAGTTTTGCTTTGATTGAAACATTGGAAATTTTGAAGGAGCGTTTGGAAAAGTTACATGAGGGAAGCAAATCATCAAATGCACAAGATGGATTTGAGCTTTTCTGGAGTTATGTCGAGGATGAAATAGATGAATCCGAATTTGAAGAAACTGAAGATGAAGATACAATTATTCAGAAACAATTTATTTTGGCTGAGTTGGATGAAATCAATATAATCATTGATGTAGCCAATCGCATTAAAGAAAACGCAAAAATCAAAGCACTTAAAACTGCAATACAGATTGCCTTTGATTATCAACAAGAACGAAATATTTCAAAGAAAGTTGTAGTTTTTACAGAGTCAAAGCGTACTCAGAAATACATTGCCGCTGAACTTCGTAAAACCGGGTTTGAGGATGATGACATTCTTTTGTTCAACGGCGACTTTGATGATGCCATGACAAAGAAGATTTATAGGACATGGCAGGTTAAAAACTTCGGCAAGGCAAACTATGGAAGAAGTGTGGAGTACAAGCACGCTATTGTAGACTACTTTCACCACAATGCGAAAATTCTCATCTGCACAGATGCAGGTTCCGAAGGTTTAAATCTGCAGTTTTGCAACACGGTCATTAACTATGATTTACCTTGGAATCCAATGAAGATTGAGCAGCGTATCGGTCGTTGCCATCGTTACGGGCAAGAAAATGATGTTGTTGCCATAAACTTATTAAATACGCAGAACGCTGCCGACAAGCGTGTTTACGATATTCTATCTAAGAAATTCGAACTTTTTGAGGGCGTTTTTGGGGCATCGGACATTGCTCTTGGAGCGTTAGAAACCGGTACAAGTTTTGAAAAGATGGTTCTGCAAATCTATCAGACTTGTGATACCACACCAGAGTTCAAAAAAGCATTTGATAAATTAGATCGCAAGCTGAATGCAAAACGAGATAAAAAAGCAAGAGAGCTCTGCTCACTTCTATTGACGGAAAGCAGTGGTGCAAAGGAACAGGTGCTTGACGCTACAAAGTCCGATATTGCAAGGTATTTGCAAGATGTGGAATACTGGAGCGCCTTTGAAGAGCCGGAGTTTGACGGCGGTCTTCATTACTGGAAGGTTGATAATTGGGGAGAAAAAGTCTTCGGATCACATGGAACCCTGTTCATAGGAGCATTCTGCGATTCCTCGAAACTTCTCTTCCCGGTAGTATTGCTTTGTGATGAAAAAGGGGAATATATAGACTTTGACGAGGCAGACCTTATCCCCGAACTTGAGCAAATAGACGATATGGATGTTCGCTATTTCACACCGATAGAATCCGAGATACAACTCTATCAGCGTGTTTACGACAATCTGACCGAAGAGATGCTTAAACGCTATCAAGAACAGTCAGAATCGATTAAATCCTATAACCGCAGAAAGATTGAAAACTGGGAGCGCATTCAGATGGAACAGTTGGTAGCGACATATCAGGAAATGGACGCAGAAATAAGTTGTTTGAAAGAACAGGAGCGTTCTTCGGACAACTTCTACGAGAAGATAGACATAAGAAAAAAGATAATTGAGAAATCCAAGGCACTTGAAAAGCTTCAGGAGTCATTTCACAAAAAAGTAACTGACTTCAAAGCCGAAGGAGAGCGCGAAATTTTGGAGTTTGAAAAACAGTTTGATATTAACCCGATTCTGTTGGTTAACATCGTACTGAAGTTTTAGGAGACATTACTATGAAAAAGACAGGAAAATTAGAATTAACCTGGGTTGGAAAATACGACGAAAAAGTAATTGAACCGAGAATCCTAGTGGAGGATGTCGATAAGTCGTATGGCGATTCAACCAGCGAAAATATGCTTATTCATGGGGATAATTTAATTGCTTTACAGGCTTTGCAGCAGGATTTTGCAGGGAAAATTAAATGTATCTATATTGATCCTCCTTACAATACAGGTAGTGCATTTGAATATTATGATGATAATCTTGAACATAGTATTTGGCTGTCACTTATGAAAAAGCGACTAATTCTACTCAGGGAATTATTGAGCGATGAAGGTTTTTTGTGTTGTCATATTAATGACTCCGAAAGTCACTATGTTAAGGTTCTCCTTGATGAAATTTTTGGTAGATCTAATTACCTAACCACGTTATATGTGAGGGTAAGATATCCTGATAAGACATTGAAGTCCGATATGGATTTTCATAAGGAAATTGAGCAGGTATTGGTGTATAGAAGAAATTATGGTGCATCGCCAAATTTTGATTACGATGATGTTGGTTACGAAAAATTCATATACGAGGTTTAGGAAACTGGAAATGGTAGAGAAATAGAACTTGGTGGTAAGCGTGTTGTTGTATTTGAACGAAATGAGTACAAGATAGTAAAAAAAGATGTTGGTGACGAGTACGGTCTCAAAGAAATATGGGCGACAGGTACGATATTGGATGGTAATTCATCGGGACGATTCTTTAGGGATCGCCTAACGGGGCGATATGAAGAGGATGGATATGGAGTTTTATATAAAGTATATGGTATAGGTGATGACCGATATGATTATCGATATTTTACTGGGCCTAAACGTGCTGGTGCTACAAAGGGAAAGTATTACCAGGGAGTTCCTGTGGCTCAGATTGAAAGTGAAACGGTACAGCGTAAAAAACCTATTGGTGGCTTCTACGATTTATCTGGAAATTTTGGGAACTGTAGACATGAAGGTGGTGTTGAGTTCAGAAGTGGAAAAAAGCCCGAAGCCTTGATAGAGATGATTATTCGTTATTTCTCGAACAAGGGAGAATGGGTTTTAGATTCATTTTTGGGAAGTGGCTCTACTATTGCGACTGCTCACAAAATGGAAAGAAAATGGGTAGGAGTAGAACTTGGCGACCATGCTTATACATTGTGTAAGGTGCGCATGGATAATGTCATAAATGGAGACAAAACAGGAATATCCAAGGATTATAATTGGCAAGGTGGCGGTGGTTACCACTTCTATGAGTTAGCTCCGAGCCTGCTTGTTAAAAATGATAAGCTGCCAATTTATCAAATCAATCCTTTGTACACCTTTGAGATGCTTTGTGAGGCTATCTGTAAAATTGAGGGATTCCGTTATAAGCCACAGGAGCTATTCCATGGTTATTCCTCAGAGAAACGATTCATTCATATTACCATGGAGTTTGTGAACGTTTCTTATGTAAAATCACTATCTGCGTATCTTTCCGAAGGACAGTCACTCTTAATTTATGGCACAAAGGTTCAATCCGATATGATCTTACCTGATAATATCGAGGTAAAGAAAATACCGAAAGACCTTCTTGAAAAATGCGATTTTGAAAGTGAGGTAAAATAGATGTCTGAAATAGTAAATAAAATAAAATATGCAATGAGCTTGAGAACTCCGCAAGAGGAAGCTCTATCTTACCTTGATGCCATAAGTTCGCATTGTGATTACAAGAAGGACAGCAAGGATGTTATTGAGGCAGTCGCATCTGAATACTGTGAGAAACAGCACAAGGTCAGAGCTGGGTTTGAGTTTCCGTCATTCTGCTATGCTATGGCCACAGGCATCGGAAAGACCCGTCTAATAGGAGCAAGCATCTATTATCTGTACAAAACGAAGGGCTACAAGCACTTCTTCATTCTTGCGCCCGGAAACACCATCTACGAAAAGCTACGCAAGGAGTCCAATCCGAGTCATCCGAAGTACATTTTCAAAGGGCTTGAATCAGAAATGGGAAGACCGAAGGTGTATGACGTGGAAAACTATGACACCTACCCTGTGAAGTTTGAGCAGATGTCTATGCGAATTGAAAAGACTTCGGAGATTCAGATTTTTATCTTTAATATTGGGAAAATCTTTAATAGCAAAACGGACACGCAATTTAACTTCCACAAGTTTAAAGAAACGCTAGGTGCGTCCTTTGCGGATGTATTAGCGCAGTTCGATGATCTTGTTATCTGTATGGATGAGGCACATCGATATTATGCGCCAGCTTCTATGAAGGCAATCAACTATCTGAAGCCTATTCTCGGACTGGAGTTTACTGCCACTCCGAAGACTACTTCAAATGTTATTTATGCCTATGACTTGGCACGTGGTGCAGTTGAGGGTTATTTGAAAATCCCTGTTGTAATGGGGCGCTCCAATATGGCTGGCTATAATAAAAATGACATAGAGGAAATGAAAATTCGCGATGGTCTTACACTTCATGAGCATCGTAAGGCTATTTTGAGAGAATATTGTAACGAACACAATCTGGATTATATAAAACCTATTGTTCTTGTTGCTTGTAAGGATACAGAGCATGCAAAGAAAATTAGAGCATTGATTGACAACGATGATTTTCAGAAAGGCAAGTATAAGGGCAAGGTTATAGAGATTCATTCCAAACAGTCAGGCGAAGAATCAGAAGAAAATATTCGACTTTTGCTCTCGATTGAACGTGCCTCTAATCCTGTTGAAGTCGTACTCCACGTTTACAAGCTGAAGGAAGGTTGGGACGTAAATAATCTGTTTACGATTATTCCACTTAATGCAGCAAAGAGTGATATTCTCGCTATGCAGACTATTGGTCGTGGATTAAGACTTCCGTTTGGAGAACAGACCGGAAATGAGGACTTAGATTCTCTTGATATCGTTGCTCATGACCACTATAGGGAGCTTGTCGATGAGATTAAAAGTAGCGATATTTTTCGTTACCGAGACCTTGACAAAACAACATTGGAGCCATCTGAATCAGTTGAGATTTCTGCAACTGTTGACGATGGACAGCTTTCTATATTAGATATTGCAATTACGGCATCTGGATTGAAATCTTTTACCGAGGTAAACAATCCTAAAACACAGCATGAAATCTACCAAGAATATGTGAAGAATTTTATGGCTACGCAAAAGCAAGATAAAGAGGAATATCAAGCTCAGATGACTTTATTTGATATTTATTCTGTTGCAGAGGAAAGTTCTAAGGTATACGACTCCCAAAATGAGCAGCCGTCAACGCAAACAGTCTCAAAATCTGTAAAACAGCCTTTGAGTAGAGATGAGTTTGTAAAGGCTGTAACAGAATACTCAGCAAAGGCTATCTCTGTTCCTAAAATCCTTGTTCAAACTACATCGGAAGTAAAATTTAATCGTTTCGAGGTAAAACGTACGATTGCTGACTTTGAGGTGGCGATGGCAAAGATTGAGCGTTTTGATGCTATTAATCAGCAAATTCTATCTGTCGTTGATGCTCAGATTCTCGAAGTCAGTGATGCCATGAATACGTTAGCTTGTATGTTATTGGATACAATCAGCGAATTATCGTACGACGATGCTGATTTTGTTATTGATGTGGTAGAACAATATCTCGCTCATATTCCGGGAGACGAAGAAAATAAAAGAAGAATTGTACGCCGCTATGCATCACTTATTGTGTCTGACATTCGCAATCAGATTTATGAGCATATGGATAGAAAGACGCAGGATATCTATATTATTCAAAAAGACCTTATTTTGTTCCGAAAGTTTGTAAAAAATGTTAAAGAAGATAGAAGAATTAGATACGACAAACCGTTTGCAGATAAGGGCAATATAAAAAAGTATCTGTTCACCGGATACAAGAAGTCGTATTATCCCGCGAATGCTTTTGACAGCGATACTGAACGTCTTTTCTCAATTATTTTGGAAGAAGATCCAGATGTCGTTCGCTGGATTAAACCACCACTCAACCAGCTTGGTCTATTTTGGAAAGCAGGACAGCAATATAACCCGGACTTTCTTGTAGAAACTACTACAGGGAAATATATGGTTGAGGTTAAAGCGTTGAACGAGGTTGCATCTGAAGAGGTTGTATCCAAGGCACGAGAAGGCATAAAGTGGTGTCAGTTTGCAACTGCGGCAGATTCAGATAATAAGACATGGGAATATAAACTTATTTCCGATGATAATATTCATCTTGGGAATACCTGTAAGTATACGCTAGGTACGGCTCATGTCGTGAAGGAGGAGGAATAATGGCTGATAGAACTAAGTATTCAGAAGTCAGACAGAAAATTATCGATGCCATCAGGGCAGATCTTATCGGACCTATTGATGAGAATGAGATTCTTAGAGAAAATCCACGTTTTGCGTATCTTGTAGGCATGCTTGATATACAAACTGATAACGAAGAGTCTTCAAGCTCTGGTGAGCAGGAAATAGATGCGGATATGGCATTTGAAGATGGTGAGGATTTTACAGCTGGAGAGGATGACGATAACGAGCCTATTTCCATAACACACTTTCAATTACCGTCTTCGATTGGTATCAGTTTTTATATTCAAAGCGATACTGAGAGTATTAACTTGGATGTGACTTGGGGCGACTATGTGAAATCGTCTGAAAAATATATTGGAAATGATGAAAAGGAACGCAGTCGTCCTATTTACATTCGTCAACCTATGAAAGAAACAATTTGTGTCAAATTCAAAGATTTTGGACGTACAAAGGATTATCAGCTTACTATTGATTCTAGTGTTAATGTTTATGTGTCTCGTATTCCTCTAAAAGGTGGATACTCTCTTGTTACTGCATATGTAATTAACAAGAGAAAGAATCCGGAGAACAGCACTGAAGCAATAATGTTCCAAGTTGAAATTAAGGCATATGCGCAGGATGCATCAGATGTATTTACTGCCGAACATATTTGCAGAGAAATCCTCTCATCAGACGAGTTCTATTTTGAGCAACGCCCAATTATGGGGCGAGGACGCGGTTGTGCCGCTGTATGGGATACGCCTGTTGACGGTAGAACCACATGGGTAAAGTCTGCCTTTATACCTGAATATGAGTTCTCTAATGTCAGTGCAGCACTTGACGGGTTTAGCAGGTATTTCTTCTCTACATCTACTATGTCTGTAAAATCTAAAAAGGCTGAAACTATTGAAAAACTTAATACTCTCGCCGATTCCTATGAAAAATGGATAAATGAAAATCTGCTTGAGAATGACCGAATGCACAATCCTGATTTTAAACAGAAAATCGGGAAAAAGGTTATTTCTCGTTGTAAAGATGCACTAAACCGTATCCGTGAGGGTATCCAAATTATTGAAACTGATGACATCTCGTTTGAGGCTTTCTGCTTTATGAACCGTGCTATATTTTTGCAGAATAGTATTAAGAGCTATGCTAAGAAGCATGGAGCTGGGATAGAATGCAGCTTTAAGGATTTTATCAGTCCTAATAATCCTGATAATAATTTTGCATGGAGACCATTTCAGATTGCATTTATTCTGATGAATCTCGCAGGAATAGTAGATCCACGGCACAAAGACCGTGAGGTGGTTGACTTGCTGTATTTCCCCACAGGGGGTGGAAAAACTGAAGCGTATCTCGGTTTAATAGCGTTTGTTATTGCCAATAGAAGGCTTAGAGCAAGAGACGAAGGAGATTATAATTTTGATGGTGGAGTGACGGTTATGCTCAGATATACACTCCGATTGCTTACAACACAGCAGAGAGATCGAATTACAAAAATGGTGCTTGCTGCTGAATTGCTCAGAAGACAAGATTATCCAAAATTCGGTAAAGAGCCTATTAGTATTGGCTTTTGGGTTGGAGGTGGGGTAACTCCTAATAAGTTTGATGAATTTGTTGAAAAGGCAAATAAGCCCCAGGAGGCGAGAAGTGCAAGAAATCGCGTATATAAGCAGCTCCTTACCTGCCCATTCTGTGGTAAGCCGCTTAAAGAGGAAAACTTCAATATAGATACTGACAGAAAGTCTATAGAGATTTTTTGCTCCGATCGCGATTGTCAATTTTACAGATATAAAAACGACAGAATTCCTATACCAGTTTATCTTGTTGATGAAGAAATATATTCCAAGAGTCCGACTATCATATTATCTACCGTTGATAAGTTTGCACGTCTTCCTTGGGATGTGAATACTAATGCAATCTTCGGTAGAGTTGATAGGAAATGCAGTCGTGATGGTTATATAGCAATTGGAGCGGAACACAAACGACACAATAAGACTCCTTCACTGCCAACATCAACGATAGAAAACATTCGTCCATTTCTTCCGCCTGAATTGATTATCCAAGATGAGCTTCATCTCATTACAGGTCCGCTTGGAACGGTATATGGCGCATATGAGACAATCATTGAGGATATGTGCATACATGATGGCATTAAACCAAAATACGTTGTTTCAACAGCTACCATAAAGAATGCAGAGAATCAAACAAAGTGCCTATATGCAAGAAATAATACGACACAATTTCCACCGACTGGATTTGAAATTGGCGACAGTTTCTTTATAAAGGAGATTCCAGTAGCTGATAATCCATTTAGGAAGTATGTAGGTGTTTGTGCTCCAGGACAATCTGTTAAGACAGCCTTGCTCCGAGTATATGCTATCATTCTTCAGGCGACATACACTTACTCACTAAAAGATGAATATAAGGAGGTTATTGATCCATATTATTCACTGGTAGGCTACTTCAACAGTATTCGTGAACTTGGTGGCGCGGTTAGGCTTCTGCAGGATGACATTCCGAAGCGAATTTATCGAATCAAAAATAAATACGGATTGGATAAACAACGTTACCTGAATCATAATGTAGAGATTACATCTCGTATGTCCTCATACAAGATTCCGGAAAAGCTCAATCAGCTTGAAATAACTTGTGATTCTAAAGACTGCTTGGATACGGCAATCGCCACAAACATGATTGCAGTGGGAATGGATGTCGATCGCCTTGGTTTAATGGTGGTAACTGGTCAGCCAAAACAGAATTCAGAGTATATACAAGCCACAAGCCGTATCGGGCGTGCTTTCCCTGGATTGGTTGTTACGCTATATAATGCGTATCGACCTCGTGACTTATCGCATTATGAAAATTTTACCGGATATCACTCTCAATTGTATAGATTCGTCGAAGGAACAACATCAACGCCTTTTTCTGCGAGAGCAAGAGATCGTGTTATGCACACATTAGTCATCTCTGCGATTAGATTGAACTATCCCAATATGGCGAATAATCAGGATGCTGCGGCTATAGGCTCATTAACCAAAGAACAGCTTGATTCTGTAAAAAAACTTATAATTGACCGCCTAAAAATCATAAAGCCATCTGCAAGAGTTGACGCAGAAGAGGAAATAGATAGGTTCATTGATTGGTGGAAATTACAAGCTGCCCAAACAAAGCCTTTACGTTATTATGTCGTAAGCACTGAGAAATACAATAGGCTGATGAATCCGTACGAGCAACCGCACGATGAGAACGAGAAAGCGACTCTCCAATCAATGCGTGAGGTTGAAAGCTCTGCGAATATGTTCTATTACACGGAGGAATGATATGGCTTTTGATAATAACAAGTTAGGCGAATTACGACCTAATCAAATTATAACTACATTTGGTCCTGGTTCTGTAGTAGATGCAGTAAAGGATTCAGTGACAATTCTTGATATAAGCTATTGGAAACAAAAAGGAAAGAAAATGATAGACGGCAGACTGGCTTCATATCTGGGTGTTGATTGCTTTTATATGCCACGCACTAGTTTCTCAGGAGATGTACCCGTTGTAACTTTTCCTTATTGGCATGTATGCTCTAACGTTAAATGTGGCAAACTCTTTGACGCAAGAAAGCATTTTGACCTCAACAGGTATCTAAAATATGGTATTACATGCCCAGAATGCCAACGTCCCACTTATCCGTCCCGTTTCATAACTATTTGTGAGGATGGGCATATGTCTGATTTCCCTTGGGAATGGTGGGTACATCGAGGCGAATCATATTGTAAAGGCTCGTTGAAAATCTATTCGACAGGCAATACTTCAACGCTTGCTGACATGTGGGTAGAATGTTCTTGTGGTGCAAAACGCAATATGAGTGGAGCTACTCAGCGTGAAAATTTCGAAGACTTAGACTGCCTTGGACATCATCCATTCAGGCCGAATGTAAAGAATCAAAAATGCAAAAAGCCTGTAATTCCCTCACAGAGAGGTGCTTCTAATGTTTACTTTGCGGTGAGCAGAAGCGCAATTTCCATACCACCTTGGGTTAATCCTCTTTATAACTTGATAGATGAACACCTGAGACTAATTGAGAGTTACAAGGAAGATTTTGGGGAAACTGGTGTTCAGAAAATATACGAGAAGTATTTTTCTAGGTTCACTAGGGAAGAATTTAATGAAGCACTTGACCGCCGAATGAAAAACATCAAGGAATTTACTGAAATCAAGCAGATGGAATATAGTGCTATCACTCATCACAGTGATCCTACTTATGAATCAAATAAAAAACACTTCAAAGCCGAGGAAGATACACTTCCTAGATATTTGCAGAAATATTTCAGTAGAATTATTCGTGTAACAAGGTTAAGGGAAGTTCGTGTCCTGCTTGGATTTACAAGAGTTGACGCTCCAGATCCAGATGCAGATGTACAGCCGAATGTGGTCGCACTAAGTAAAGGCAATTCGGAGCGTTGGCTTCCAGCAGCTGAAATAAACGGCGAAGGAATTTTTATAGAATTTAACAAAGACACTATTATCAAATGGCTAAATTTGCCATCGGTAAAGGCAATTTCACAAAAATATGCTAATTCATACAGGAAATTTTGCGAATCAAAAGGATGGACATTAACCGTCGATAGGAATGCTGTATATGTTCTTATGCATACATTCGCTCACCTAATGATAAAACAAATGTCTATGTCATCCGGCTATTCCTCATCTGCTATCAGGGAGAGGATATATTTTAGCGACAAAATGGCTGGAGTACTTCTTTATACAGGTAGCTCTGATAAAGAAGGCTCGCTCGGAGGGTTGGTGGAACTTGGAACTATTGACCAGATGACAAAACTCATGAGGGATGCCTTCCAAGAGGCTTTAATCTGCACGAATGATCCAGAGTGTATGAGCAATTTGCCTGCGGGTAAAAATTCCAACGGTGCTGCCTGTCACTCTTGTTGTATGATTTCTGAAACAGCGTGTGAAAACGGGAATAGAATGCTAGATCGTGGTCTTGTTGTTCCTATTTCAGAACGTGAGGAATGTTCGTATTTTAAGGAATTGGTGCAAGAATTATGTCAATTGGAAATTTAAACAAAGAAATTTTTTTGAATACGGTTAAGAATGATTCTGCAAATGGAACATCAAATGCTGTAGCTATGCTCAAGCGTAGTTTTCCGGAAATATCAGAGGTTCACTGTGAGGATATAGTAGAATCTATTCTAGGCGCAATGACAATGTCAGATTCTGATAAAGTATCTCTCGTTGTAACGGCACCACCATCGTTTGCTATAAATGCAAGAGCAACTATGAATGTTGTTGAGTCGATGATTAACGGGGCGGATAGGAATATTTTGATTACTGGATATTCATTATCATCATACTTTTCTGAACTGGTTGATACTATAATCCAAAAGAGTCAACAAGGAATCTTTGTAAAGTTTTTTGTAAACGATATAGATAAGCAGCAGGGTTTTGATAAACTCCTTAGATATAAGGGACGCTTTCTTAAAATCTACAATTACCGTCAAGAAGATGATAACATGGCTGCGCTTCATGCAAAGGTCATATCGATTGATCAGAAACAGACGCTGATTACTTCTGCTAATCTTTCTTATCACGGGCAACAAGGAAATATTGAGCTTGGAACGCTAATAGATTCAAAGCCGGTGGCAAAACAGATAGATGATATTTTTACCAAGATGATTTTTTCAAAAGTATTCACTGAGGTCTAAGGTAATTTCTGATTGTTCCTGTATTAAAGAAAAAAGTTTAAATGGCTTCAATAGTTACCTCTCCATATTTTTCACCATACATTTCTCATAGTTTTTCCTGATTTGATATAGATAGGGCTTCTCGGATTTTGATGAAGAATACTCTTGCATAAGAGTATTCTTTTTTAGTTCAGATTTTTGAGTTCCTCAAACAACTGCTTGGAAATTGGCATTTTACAATACGATTTTTTATGGTGAGTGTCTTTTGATTGGTGATTTCTGAAATTCTTTCTTTGATACATTCTTCTGAATAATCTTCTACGATAGTCTATGCTCTTGTAAATCTTTCCTTGTCTTCATGATTAAAAGCGATGTGCTTACCGCACTTGATTTCATAGCCAAGCTCCACCCTCTTCTTTAAGAA
>ERZ773214.1321-NODE-1321-length-14688-cov-17.430739_pt1 | contig 14688 bp, 9 predicted proteins | sample MGYA00511238_ERZ773214 | MGnify/ENA primary metagenome ERZ773214 (study PRJEB29015, sample SAMEA2738157) | human oral metagenome | biome: human oral; feature: human-associated habitat; material: saliva | place: China | collected 2259 ...
CACGCCTTGTTGTTCCAAGAATGGTAAAACGTGATAGCGGACATGTTATTAACATCGGTTCTGTAGCTGGCGATGCAGCTTATGCAGGCGGTAATGTCTATTGTGGAACGAAAGCTGCTGTAAAGACGATTACCGACGGACTCCGTATTGACCTTGCACATACCTCTGTACGTGTAACGAATGTAAAGCCTGGATTGGTAGAAACCCACTTCTCTAACGTACGTTTCCATGGCAATGATTCTCGTGCTGAAAAAGTATATGAAGGTGTTAAGCCACTTACAGGTGCTGATATAGCTGAGGTTGTATTCTATGCTGCTTCCGCTCCTGCCCATGTTCAGATCGCCGAAGTGCTCGTCCTTGCTACGCATCAGGCAAACGGAAGTGTGCTACATAGAGACACATCAAAGTAAGTCTTTCTTTTCCACCTTGCATAAGGGTAGCATTTAACACAAAGAAGAGAGGACACTTCTACTTTTAAGAGTGATATAAGAAGATATATTAGTTATGGGAATACAAGTTTATAATCTAATGTAGATATACCTAATAGACGTATAAACTTATATTCCCATTTGTCTTATTCAATTCAAATTAGGCTATAAACACTTACTTTTTAGAATAGCCAGTGTTTGAATTTATTTTACATTATTCCTTAATCTCTTTATAGAAATCAAGTAAAAAAGTACTCTTTTGTTTTCCTTTGTAACTGTCTTGCTATTAAGATGTTACAAGATTGCATGAGAAAAGGTGCTTAATTGGCCTTCAAAAGGGCGTTAGTAAGACTTCAAAAGGGCACCTTTTGCAAGCTAAAAGGGCGTCTTTTCAAAGCCAATTAAGCCTTGATAAGAATAGTGCTGGTGAAAAATATTTACAAAGTAGATTGTTCTTTCTACTGTAAAGGGTTCTACATCTCTATTATATCAATAAAGAGCATTGTATGCTAAAACCTTTTCTTAGAATGTTTATTATTCCTTAGACTTCTTCTCACGAGCAGTCTTAATCCTATCTTGAATCATCTGATAGTGTGAGATAGCATGTTTGCGAGCATTGATAATCTGGAACCTATAGACAAAGCAGGTTGTCACAAAATATACAGCTGCTTGTATCCATAACGCACGAACTTCTGGCAATACATCATCAATGGTAGCACCCATAGAGGCTATTCGTAAATATCCACGAACACCAAAGGTGGAAGGAACAAGCCAACTGACACCCTGCCAGCCACCAGGAATACTACTCTGTGGCCATGAAGCTCCTGTAAGGAAAAGGAAAGGGATAGAGGTAAAGACCACTAAAAGCATTACATTCTCACGATAACGCACAAGACACGAGATAGTCATACCGAAGAAGATAACCGCTAACAGATATGGTAAAAGAAGCCAAAAGAGGTCAGCAGGATGGGCAAGCATAGTGAAGTTAAACAAATGGGGTACAACCATTGTTACGTATGCTGCCATAACACAATAAATCATGAAATAGCAAGAGGATTTGCCCAGTACTATCTTCATAATTCCATTGTAGTGTTTACCGATAGGGACAAGGTCTTGGAAACGGTTGTTTTCACGTGCTGTACCTGCTGATAAGCCAATTCCGAGAAGTAATGTTTGCTGTAGAATAAGAATCAACACACCAGGAAGAATGGCATTACCATAACCTCCCGTTGTGTTAAAGATCGGCTCTGCATCTACTATCATTGGTTCGGTGCTAACCTCTTCATCTCTTTCTGTAAACGATAAGGAATGTTCTTTCTTTATGTCAGTACCCATTTCCATTGATACTGCCAATGCAGTCTGATAGATAGCCTTATAGGTAAGCATCAGACTCATATCACAATACACACCCACATGAGCCTTTTCACCACGATGCAAAGTGCGATCAAAGTCACTTGGAAAGTAGAGTACACCATGTACAGCCTGTTTTCCTACCAATGCTTCAGCCTCCTGCAGGTTATTACAATAGTAGGCAGCATGTACATCAGGTGACGCATCAAAGTCTTGAATAAACTCACGTGAAGATGAAGAGTGAGATAAATCGACAATAGCGACAGGAACCTCACGCACCACCTCATTATTATATATCCATGAGTAAAGCAGTGGATAAGCCAAAGGTACAACAAGAAAGAATATTAATACTCCTTCGTCTTTAATCGTACTCTTCGTCTCCAACCACCATATATAACAAAGAGAAGACAGAAAACTCAGTGGTCCTGAGCTTGCTTTCTTTTTGTTAATAGACTTCGTTGTATTCTTTGTTTCTGACATAATTGACAGTTTGTTAAACCCTCTTCTTTGAGAGATTATTTAATCAGAGATGAGTAATACACATAAATATAACTCTTTATGGAACTTTTCCTTTGATAAAATTCTGCACATAAACTCATCCTTTATGACCGTTAATGGATGACACTTGTATATCTTTATGGTATATACACATATTCAACCATTGCTCGCTTAATATTTCTAATCACAAGGATTGGCAGTGAGGCAAAAGCCACCAGTGCTATGACATTCACCCACGCATTTATCAATGGATAACCATTGAAGATACAGATTTGATAAATCATATAGTAATGACGCAATGGTATAATCTGTGCCAAGGCTTCAATCATACCGTCCATAGCAAAAAGTGGAAAGGTTGCACCACAGGCAGAGAAACCTACCACAGCCCAAAGAGAACATATACTCATAGACATTCGCAGAGAAGGCATCAATCCAAAGACAAAAACACCGAATCCCTGAGATGACAGTACAGTAAGTATGGCAAGGAAAATAATCATACCCAGACCACCTGGGTGTGGAAAGTTTAGATAACCATAGACATACCATTCATATCCTAAGAATATGGTTAAGAAGATGAGTGTCTGTGGTAATAGTTTACCTGTAAGTGCTAAAAAAATATTATTTCCAGCCATAGACATCCACTCATTAGCTCTACCAAACTTTAGTTCTGTACCGATAGAGTAGGCGGTAATGAGAAACATGAATAGCACCAGAATACCGGGAATCATAATACTACTTAAATAAACATTATAGTTCATCCAAGGATTACCAACCATGTGTACATCGAGACCTATTGGCTGAATGATTGTTTTAATCTCATCAGGCGTCTTTCCAAGCATCTGCAACTTAGCTGCACCAACAGCTGCAGAACTAAGAGTAGTTACAGTCTTGAGGTCTTTGAAAATCATACCTCCCGCAACGAGTGTCACATTACTATAATAGAAAGATACCTCTGGCTGCCGCTGAGAAACAAGCTTAGCCGTTGTTCCTTCTGGGATATAGAGGAAACCATATATCTCATTGCGCTGTATGGCTTTACGTGCTTCAGATACATTGTTGTAATGCCCTGCGACACGAGTACTTTGAAAACCATCCAACTGACGAATCATAGCACGTGTAACAGAAGTGTTATCGTTGTCGACAACACCACAAGGGAGTTTCTCTGGCTGCCCAGTACTCATCAGAGATGTAAAGAAAAAGATGATAACAAGAGGAAAAACCACCATACAACAGATGTAGATGGGGTTATGTATCATCAATCCAACTTCACGAGCAGAGAGATTAACAATCCTTCTTATGTATAAGAGTAACTTCTTCATTATGATTAAAAAGCCTCCTCAACTCCCTCTATAAAAGGATATTATGTGAGGAAAACTGCCTTTAAATGTCTTTGTTAGATGGTCTTTAAATAATGTTTTTTTTAATAGCTTATTAGTAAAGCAAGCCCCTCAGTCTTTAGTGTTAAGCCTTAGCACCATTGGTGTTAGCCATCAGCACCACATGTGTTTACCATCAGCACATCTATGGAAGGTGCTAAGAGAGTTTTGCTTTTGCCATTATTAGAGAACTAACATCCCGTTAGGCAACTCCCCTCCTTTGGAGGGGCTGGGGGAGGTCCTACTTCTTTAGTATCAACGACATACCAGGCTTTAAACCTTCAACTTTCTTTGTTGGTTTTGCCTTAACTTGGAATGTCTTTAAATCATACTGTCCAGTGGTCTTAGTGGCCTTCCATACTGCGTAAGAACCTTTATCTTTTAAGGAGGTTACACGCAACTCGATGTCCTTATCAAGAGCAGGAGCATAAGCTTTCAATACTGTTCCAACCTTCATATCCTTGAGTTGATCCTCGCGAACATTAAAGGTTCCCCATATATCATCAACCATTGAGATACTCATAATAGGACTGCCTAAACCAACAAGTTCGCCCACCTTTGGATAGATTGTTTCAACCTCTCCGTCTGCTGTTGCACGCTGTATGGTTTCTTTCAAGACTGAACGAACTACATCAACTGCAGAACGAGCTGCCTGAGCCTGCTTTCTTGCAGCCTCTTTTGTCTCACGCTGGGCACCATTCTTAGCAAGTTCCCACTGCGATTTAGCAACTTGTACACCAGCCTTTGTTGCTTCGTATGCTGCCATAGCTTCATCACGTTTCTGTGCACTCATCACTCCTTCGTCGTACAATCGTTGCATACGACCGTAGGTCTTTTCGGCAATATCATTTGCTGCAATAGCCTGCTGATAAATTTGATAAGCACTTTCTACAGTCTCACGACGTGTAGGACCTTCTGCCAAAGCACTCAAAGCATCTGTTGCACCAGCCGCAGCTTCAGCCACTTTCTCTTGTGTACTTGCTTCAGGGATAGCCAATGTAGCAAGGACGTCTCCCTTGTGAACAAAGTCGCCTTCTTTCACTTTTATGTCTGTGATACGGCCTGGGAACTTACAAGCTACACGATATTCACTCACTTCTACTTCTCCTTGTATGGTTTCTTCTGTGCGGTCAATGGTGAAATAACCAATAACGGCCACGATAACTACTACAGAAACAAAGCCTATTACGCCTAAAAGTATATTATTATGTTGTGATTTTGCTGACATATTTTTGAGGTTTGATTTTTATGTATTAAGTATTTTATTCTTGCAATATGAACCTTTAAGATATGAGTTTGTGACTTTATAATACTCCATGAAACGCAAGTCTCAAAGTTCAAACTTGTATTATAAACCGCCAAGAGCCTTTTGTAATCCTGTTTGTGCTAACTTTACGCTGATTTCTGCATCAATGATTGCCATGCGTGAAGTCTGCCAAGCAGTCTGAGCAGCCATAACTTCTGTAACCGTCATAACACCCTCTTTGAAGCCTACGTTGGCACAACGAAGGTTCTCTTCTGCAGCAGCCATATTCTTCTGAGAGGTAGCAAGTTGCTTGTTTGCATCTTTAAGACGGAGTCTGTTCTGCTCTATCTCCAAGTCAATCTTCTTACGTACGTCATCCATTTCTAACTGTGCTATAGTCGTAGCGGTCTTACTTGCGCGTACCTTATATTTGTTTTCTCCCCAATTCCATACTGGTACTTGAACTGTTATTCCAATGTTCCATAAGTCCGTAAAACGTTTCTGAAAACCATTAAAGAGATTCGGATTTGATACGGAATAGCCAGCAGTAAGAAGTACATGAGGCATATAAAGTGAACGAATAAGTTTGGTATTCTGTATGCTCAAATCAACAGCATTCTGTAAGAGACGTAGCTCTGGACGAGCTTCGTTAAGCCCTGTTGTATCTGAAGAAGAGACTGTATAGTTGTCAAACTGCGTTGATGGAGTAGGAGGGAGGTCGGCATCACCTTCATCAGACAGAGGTATATCACCATTCAAATCAAGACCACAAAGTTCGCACAATGCCATCTTAGCTAATGATACACCACTTTGAATACGAGCAATTTGCATGTCAGCTGTATTAACAGCTACCTCAATCTTCAATCCATCAGCTCGAGTAGCTACACCCTCGCGTATCATCTTCTTAACATCCTCATTGAGCTTTTGAGCTAAATCACGATAGCGAGTTGCTAATGCTTCTTTCTTCTTTAAGGATATAGCAAGCCAATACGCATTATCAACTCCATAGAGGACTAACTGTCGTTTAAGACTGATATTGTTCTGTGCAACCTGCTCACCAATAGCTGCCATATCGTTAGCTGCCTTGATAGCACCTCCCATATAAATAGGTTGATTAACAACAATACCACCGGCATAGACGTTCTTTGTGTTTGAACGAAATGCGTCATTGATACTTTGTCCAATATTGTTTCCTACCTGAGTGAGTGGTGTCGCAACATTGCTAAAGAGCTGACCAAGTTGCTGAGCCATCTGTGGACTGAGAATACCTTGTTGTGCTAACGAGGTCAAGTTCTGTCCGATCTGACCACCTAACAGCCCAAAAGTATTTGTTCCAAGATTGCTAAATGCATTCTTCTGATCATCGCTGAGAAGTGAAATCTCTCGTGAAAAGTGTTGATAACCAGCGAGTGCATCAACACGTGGCAGATACTTAGTCTTAACTGCTTTACGTGTGTTTTCTGCCACATCTACTGTCATACGCGAAACCTTTAGCTGACGATTGTTTTGTAAAGCCAGCTCACGACACTTCTGCAGAGAGTACACCTCCTGTGCATGAATGCCCAAGGTGACACCCAATAACATTGCTATGGTGAATAACTTTTTCATTGTTAAATGCCTCTAAAAATATCTTTTGCAAAAGTAGTTATTTTATATTGATTAACAAGGAAAGGTAGGCTGATAATCATTAAAATACAAAAATATGCCTATTTTTAGGGAAAGATAGAACAACTTTGGAAATAAATGTTTAACTTTGCAGGATAGGTTTGTATAAAGTACAAGTACGAAAACATTTCATACAGTGAACAAAAACAATTTCTTTTATCGTGCGTTTGACCTCTATTATGACGGGTTTCGGCACATGACATTGGGTAAAACACTTTGGACAGTGATAATAGTTAAGTTGGCTATTATGTTCCTTGTGTTAAAGATTTTCTTCTTTCCAAACTTTCTAAAAGCGAATGCGGAAAAAGGGAAAGAGGGCGAATTCATTGAGCAACAACTGATGAAAAGGTAACGAACTTCAGTTATTATCATCAATTATAACCGATAGCAATATATTCAATTCATAACATTTTAATAAATAACAACAAACAATGGAAAACCTACTTTTAGCCATTGATCCAGGAACTGTTGACTGGTCACGTGCACAGTTTGCACTGACAGCCATCTATCACTGGCTTTTCGTTCCCTTGACACTGGGCTTAGCTGTCGTAATGGGAATCATGGAGACTTGTTATTATCGCACCCGAAAGGAGTTTTGGCGTACTGCAACTCGTTTTTGGCAGCGATTGTTTGGTATTAACTTTGCCATGGGTGTTGCTACTGGTATCATCCTTGAGTTCGAGTTTGGAACTAATTGGAGCAATTATTCTTGGTTCGTTGGTGACATCTTTGGTGCACCACTTGCCATCGAAGGAATCTTGGCTTTCTTTATGGAGTCAACATTCGTTGCAGTGATGTTCTTCGGTTGGAACAAGGTTTCAGCGGGCTTCCACCTTGCATCAACATGGCTCACTGGATTGGGAGCAACGCTCTCAGCATGGTGGATTCTCGTGGCTAATGCGTGGATGCAGTATCCTATCGGTTGTACATTCAATCCTGATACGATGCGTAATGAGATGACCTCATTCCTCGATGTTGCGCTGAGTCCATTTGCAATTGACAAGTTCACACATACCATTACTTCTTCTTGGATATTGGGCGCAGCATTCACTGTTGGTGTAAGCTGCTGGTATCTACTTCGTAAGCGTCACATAGAGCTTGCAAAGGAGAGTATTAAGGTAGGTGCTGCTGTTGGTCTTGTAGCTTCTCTTTTAGCAGGTTCTACAGGTCACAGCTCTGCTTATATGGTAGCGCAATCACAGCCAATGAAGCTTGCAGCCATGGAAGCTCTCTATGAAGGAGGTACTGATCAGAGTTTGACAGCAGTTGCTTGGGTGAACCCATTTGAGCAGCCTGATTACATGAACCAGTCTGAACCTCCTATGCGAATAGCTGTACCTAACATGCTTTCTATCCTTGCAACAAAAGATGCTCATGGTTATGTTCCTGGTGTAAAGGATATTATCCGTGGTTATAAGAAGGCTGACGGCACAATGGAACCATCGTTGAAGGAGAAGCAGGAACGCGGCCGTAATGCCATCCAAGCACTTAAAGACTATCGTGCAGGAAAGGACAAAGAGTCTAATCTCAAAGTTCTTGAAAAGGATATGAAGTACTTTGGCTATGGATATATTAAGGATGCTAAGCAGGTTGTACCATTCATTCCTGTTAACTTCTGGTCATTCCGCATTATGGTAGGCCTTGGATGTTTCTTCATCCTTATCTTTGCAGTGATATTGTTTATTGTTTACAAGAAAGATATTACTCGTCCACGTTGGTTGCAGAGAGTAGGTATTGCACTCATCCCATTAGCTTTTATTGCAAGTGAGTGTGGATGGCTTGTTGCCGAATTTGGCCGCCAGCCATGGACAATCCAGGATATGCTTCCAACATGGGCAGCAGTGAGCGACCTCTCAAGTGGTGGTATCGCATTCACCTTCTTCCTCTTCCTTGTTCTCTTTACTGCAATGTTGACAGTTGAAGTTAGTATTATGTGTAAGCAAATTAAGAAAGGACCAGAACTATGACATACGATTTTCTGCAACACTACTGGTGGTTCATCATCTCACTTTTAGGTGCGCTACTTGTCTTCCTGCTGTTCGTGCAGGGTGCAAACTCAATGATTTTCCAATTAGGTAAGACAGAAGAAGAGCGCCGTATGCTCATTAATTCAACAGGTCGTAAGTGGGAGTTCACCTTTACAACACTCGTAACATTCGGTGGAGCATTCTTTGCTTCTTTCCCATTGTTCTATAGTACCAGTTTTGGTGGTGCTTATTGGGTGTGGGTATTGATTCTCTTCACATTTATCATTCAAGCTATTAGTTATGAATTCCAGAACAAGGCAGGTAACCTCTTTGGTGTTCGTACCTTCCAGACTGGATTGATTATTAATGGTATTCTTGGTCCATTGCTCTTAGGTGGAGCTGTTGCAACCTTCTTTACAGGTTCTAACTTCATCGTAGAGAAAGGTAATATTACTGACTTCATGCAGCCTGTTATCTCTCATTGGGCAAATGGTTTACGTGGACTTGACGTACTGCTCAATCCTTGGGTAGTTATCTTTGGTATTTCTGTAGTATTCCTTGCACGTATCCTCGGCACACTCTATATTAATAATAATGTGAACGATGACATTATCCGTGGACGTGTTCGCAAGCAATTGCTCGTTAACACTGTTCTTTTCTTACTGTTCTTCTTGCCTTTCCTCATTGTAACATTGGTAGGCGAGGGCTATGCAGTAAATGAAGCTGGCGTTATCGTTATGGAGCCAATGAAGTATCTGAATAACTTATTAGCAATGTGGCCATTAGCTATCATTCTGCTTGTAGGTGTTGTTCTCTTGCTTTTCGGAATTGTTAAGACTGTTCTTAAGCCAGAGTATGTACGTGGTATTTGGCCTGCAGGTATTGGTGTCGTATTGGTTGTTTTGGTTCTCTTCCTCATTGCAGGATGGAACAACACAGCTTACTATCCATCAACAGCCGACCTACAGAGCTCATTGACACTTCAGAACAGTTCTTCAAGTGAGTTCACATTGAAGGCTATGTTCTATGTTAGCTTCCTTGTTCCATTCGTTTTGGCATACATTGTTTATGCTTGGCGTGCAATCGACAAGAAGGCTATTGATCGTAAGGAAATTGCTGAGGACGACCACGCTTACTAAGTTTTAGTCTTCCTTTTCTATACAGATAAAACCCTATGGGGGTGAGAGAAGTTTCTATTTATGAGCTTCTCTCACCCCTTTCTTCTTATAGAAATAAGTACTAAACTTGGTTTTAAATAAGTTTGTTTATTAGATAACAACACTCACTTATTCACAAAAAAAGATATTTTTACGATTGAAATATATTTACAAATATATCTATAAAAAGCACTTTTGAACTCAAGAAATGACCATCAAAAACCATAGTTGCAACTATCAGTTAATCAATAGATTACAAAGTCAGAAAACAAAAGGTGCTTAATTAGCTTCTAACTAACGCCCTTTAAGGGTTCAATTAGGCCTTTGTTAGAGGTCAATTAAGCCTCAATTGAACCCTTATTGGGCGTCTTTTATTTTGTGTATTTAGAATTATCTTTACAAAACAGCAGCTTTGTATCGTATCAATCAAAATGGAATTAAAAAAAATAAAGTTCAAATTTCGATTTATAGAATATGTTTTATATCTTTGCAGAAAATATGCTGCACTCGGCAAAGTGGAAGCAAGCTTCCTTTGCTCTCGTTTGCGTTATTTTTGCAGAAAATAGCTGTATGAATTTGAAGATAAAGATATTAGTTTTATTGATTACTCTATTTCTCTTTGCTGGTTGTTCTTCAGAAGTAAACTATAGTAGTCAAATAATAAACTATGATTTTCATCAATTAGATGGTGTCTTAATCTATAATAGAGATATTGACGTGACCGTTTTTGAGCTATTTAGAGAAAAGGGGAGCGGTCTTGTGTTTGTAGATAACCAGTTGAGAATAACGAAAAAGCCAAAGAACTATCCCTTACAGGACAACAAGATAATTAAGTTTCTCAAGGCTTACAAGAAATTAAATTTATCGTATTGTCGCATAGATTATGGTAAAATAATAAGAGTAATGTCTAATAGCATTGACTATATAAAAATAAATAAAGACTATAATGACAAAAGATACCTTTTCGATTCGCATAAGCAAGAGTATGAATATATAGGCAATGATTGGTATGTAAAGAAGATGTAAATACCATAGACAAAAGAAAAATGAAACAGAGATTATTATTTTATACGGTATGGATTGCCATTTTCCTATGCATATCGATTTTGATTCTTTTCATCACTGCCATAACACAAGGCTATTTTCCATATCTAAATTTGCTGATATACGTACCAATGATTATACTTTCATCCGCCTCCTTTGCAGTCATCTTTGAAGACAAATGGTGGGTAAGTCTAATTGAAGGTATGGTTACAAGTCTGCCAGCTCTTTACCTATTCTGTTTTATTTAAATATCGTTGATTGCAGAAAAGTGAAAGATTATCATTTTTACTTCTCTTTATTACCCTCTACTTCACCAATTTTTCGTGTAGAATTGTCAGCTAACACGTCGTTGACTATGTTCGTAAGTTGCTCTTTCAATTCGTTAATAAATTGAGAAGCATCATACTTTTTAGCTTCAATATCACGAAGTTTCTTCTCCCAGATACCCGTCAATTCGGCTGATGTAAGAAGTTTCTCGTGAATCGTATCAATCAGTGCAATACCAGTCTCAGTTGCTTCTATATTCTTTCTTTTACGACGAATATAATGGCGTTTAAAGAGCGTTTCAATAATTCCTGCACGTGATGAAGGGCGTCCGATACCATTCTCCTTCATAGCAGCACGTAGGGTTTCGTCCTCAACAAACTTACCAGCTGTTTCCATTGCACGAAGCAAAGAAGCCTCAGTGTAATGTTTTGGAGGGGTTGTTTGTTTTTCGGTAAGGGTAGGGGTGTGTGGTCCTGATTCCCCTTTCTTAAAGGTAGGAAGTAGAGGAGAGGTTGTATTGGTTCCTTCTTGGCTATCATCTGATGGAGTAGAGGAGGAGCCTGCAGGGGTATCAGTACAAACTCTCCAACCCAAATCCAATATTTCTTTGCCAGAAACCTTAAACTCTATCTCGTCAACATTACCTAATACTGTTGTCGTAGAGAACTTGCAATCTGGATAGAAAGCAGCGATAAAACGACGCGCAATGAGGTCGTACACCTTTTGTTCAGCATCTGTCAGTCCTTGTGGTAGTACACCAGTTGGAATAATGGCATGGTGATCTGTCACCTTTGAGGAATCAAAGACACGTTTTGTCTTAGGCAATGGCTTGCCACCCAACGTCTTCACGATATCGGCATAAGGTTTTTTACCCGCAAATGTAGTCTGAAAGAGTCCGTTCATTATCTGTGGACACTTTGGATAAATATCATCAGAGAGGAACTGTGTGTCAACACGTGGATAAGTTGTAAGTTTACGTTCGTAGAGAGTTTGAATCGTATTGAGTGTCATCTCAGCAGAGAATCCAAACTTACGATTACAATCTACCTGCAGAGAGGTGAGATCATAAAGCTGTTTTGGCTGTTCTGCCCCTTTCTTTTTTGCTACACTTGTAATTGTAAAAGGCTTTCCTTCAATCGTTGAGAAGGCTTTTTCGCCTTCTTCTTTAGAGGTGAATTTACCCTTTGTTGCCGTAAACTGCGTTTCACGATAAACTGTAGCTAATACCCAATAAGGCTCTGGCTTAAAGTTATCTATCTCTTTTTGTCGCTGTACGATGAGTGCCAAGGTTGGTGTCTGTACTCGACCAATTGACAGAACCTGACCTCTGCCATAACTATTGTTGCCATACTTTAATGTATAAAGGCGTGTAGCATTCATTCCTAATAGCCAGTCACCAATCGCGCGAGACAATCCTGCAAGGTAAAGTGGCTGATACTGCTCTTGTTCCTTTAAGTTGGCAAACCCCTCACGAATAGCTTCATCCGTCATCGAAGATATCCAAAGGCGCTTCACAGGACACTTTACACCTGCTTTTTGCATTACCCACCGCTGAATTAATTCACCTTCCTGACCAGCGTCACCACAGTTGATAATCATCTCTGCCGACTGGTAAAGCTGCTCAATAACAGCAAACTGCTTCTTGATACCTTCATCCTCAATGAGCTTAATACCAAAGCGTGGAGGTATCATTGGCAATGCAGCGAGACTCCAATATTTCCAGTTCGTAAAATAATCATTAGGTTCCTTCAACTCACAAAGGTGGCCGAAGGTCCATGTTACTTGGTAATTATTGCCCTCCATATAGCCGTTACAAGCCTTGTTGGCACCAAGGATTCGAGCTATATCTTTAGCAACACTGGGTTTCTCTGCAATGCAAACTATCATACAATTTCTTCTTAGTTTTAAGCCATTTTACCTTTGCAAAGGTAAGAAAAATATTCTTTGTTAAGGATTAAACTTATTTTATTCCCTGTCTTTTTTGTGATTTTCCTATGCTATCTAAGTAATTTTATCTAAATTTGTAGCATAGAAACGAACAAGAAAAGATAAAATTATGAGAGTTGGTCTCTTTATTCCATGTTACGTTGATGCACTTTATCCACAAGTAGGCGTAGCAACTTATAAGCTTTTGAAAAAGCTAAAAATAGATGTTGTCTATCCCGAACATCAGACTTGTTGTGGTCAACCAATGGCAAATGGTGGCTTTCAGCGTATGTCAAATCACCTTGCTGGACGTTTTGAGGATAAGTTTAAAGACTTCGATTATATCGTAACACCGAGTGTATCTTGTGCTGCTTTTGTGCGGGTTAATTACCCACAAATACTCGATCATGAGTGTCAGACACCTAAGAAAACAATGGAGTTGGTAGAATTCTTACATGATGTTCTGAAGGTAAAGGAACTTCCTGGAAGTTTTCCTCATGTCGTGTCTGTCCATAACTCTTGTCATGGTGTACGTGAATTAACGCTTAGTACACCTTCTGAATTGCAAGAGAAACCTGTAAATAAGATAGTTGAATTATTGAAACTCAAGGAAGGTATCACAGTTAAAGAACCTGATCGCAAGGATGAATGTTGCGGTTTTGGTGGTATGTTTGCTGTTGAAGAACCTTATATCAGCACTGCCATGGGTAATGATAAAGTGAAACGTCATATGGATACGGGAGCTGAGTTTATCACTGGTTCGGATAGTTCATGCTTAATGCACATGCAGGGTGTAGCAGGAAAGAACCACTATCCTATCAAGTTCATGCATGTAGCTGAGATCTTAGCTGCAGGTTTATGATATTTATATAAAGGTTATAAAAGACAAAAGAGTTATGTCAACATATCATTCTAAAAAAGCAAAAGAGTTTCTGAAAGACCCTAAGAAGGTTGAACGACATGACCGTACATTTTGGTCATTACGTCAGAAAAGAGATGCTGCAGCGGCAGAGCTACCAGAATGGGAGGATTTACGTGAACATGCAAGTCGAATAAAAGAGCATACAGCAACCCATTTAGCTGACTATTTAGAGCAATTCTCTAATAGTTTGGAACGTAATGGTGTTATTGTTCATTTTGCAAAAGATGCACAAGAGTTTAATGAAATGGTTTATGGGATACTTGAATCTCATAAAGTAAAGAAACTCGTTAAATCTAAATCAATGCTGACCGAGGAATGCGAAATGAATCCTTATCTGATAAAGAGAGGAATCAATGTCGTTGAATCCGACCTTGGTGAGCGAATTCTTCAACTCATGCATTTGAAGCCAGCGCATATTGTTATGCCTGCTATTCACTTGACTCGTGATGAGATTGGAGAGATGTTTGAAGAGAAAGGAATCTCTAAAGAGAAAGGAAATCATGATCCAACTTATCTTACACGTTGTGCGCGTGAAGATTTGCGTGGTGATTTTATGGATGCTGATGCAGGACTTACAGGTTGTAACTTTGGTGTTGCTGCGACAGGAGATTGTGTTGTCTGCACTAATGAAGGTAATGCTGATATGTCAACTTCAGTACCTAAATTACATATTGTTGCCATGGGTATTGAGAAAGTTATTCCTGATTATGATTCGTTGGCAGTGTTCCAACGCTTATTAGCACGCAGTGGAACAGGACAACCATCAACTGCCTTTACCTCTCAATTTCGTAAGGCACGACCAGGAGGTGAGATGCATGTAATATTAGTAGATAATGGTCGTA
>ERZ773214.1323-NODE-1323-length-14675-cov-2.994254_pt1 | contig 14675 bp, 14 predicted proteins | sample MGYA00511238_ERZ773214 | MGnify/ENA primary metagenome ERZ773214 (study PRJEB29015, sample SAMEA2738157) | human oral metagenome | biome: human oral; feature: human-associated habitat; material: saliva | place: China | collected 2259 ...
TGTCCGGTTTGTTTTCGCTGCGCCCCGATCATAGGGTTATGAGAAAGAGCAATGGGTGGGCGATAGGCAATTGTAGGCCGCGCGTTGGCGCGTTTTAGGCTGAATGTATTAACTTTGTAGCGAAAATAAGACAAGACTGACGCTTCGCAAACAGCGCGATGCTTGTCACCGTTTCACAGAAAGAAAAAATAATGCCACAACTCTTCGACTGCTAACGGGCGTTTGGCGGCTCTCTGCCGCTTGATGGCGTGAAGATTCGAGGGGCAATGGCTCAAACTCAATGCTACTCTGATTATGGCAAAACCCGGCATTCCTAAAGGTACACGCGACTTCTCTCCGGTAGAGATGGCGCGCCGCAATTATATATTCAACACGATCCGAGAAGTGTATGCGCTCTACGGATTTCGGCAGATCGAAACGCCGGCTTTGGAGAATCTCTCTACGCTCATGGGAAAATATGGCGAAGAGGGGGATCGTCTGCTTTTCAAAGTGCTCAATTCGGGCAACTTTATGGCAGGTTTGCGTGCTGAGGATTGGAACGAGGAAAAATTGGGCCACCTCTCAACGCTGCTTTGCGAAAAGGGCTTGCGCTATGATCTAACCGTGCCCTTCGCCCGCTACGTCGTGCAGCATCGCGAAGAGATCCAGCTGCCTTTTAAGCGCTATCAGATTCAACCCGTATGGCGCGCCGATCGTCCGCAAAAGGGACGCTACAGAGAGTTTTACCAATGTGATGCTGACGTGGTAGGCTCTGATTCGCTGCTCAACGAAGTGGAGCTGATGCAGATCATCGATGAAGTCTTCAAACGGCTGCAGATTCGCGTCTGCATTAAGATCAACAACCGCAAAGTGCTTTCCGGCATCGCTGAAGTATTGGGCGCCGCGGATAAATTGGTGGAGATCACGGTGGCGATGGACAAGCTCGATAAGATCGGTTGGGACAGCGTGAAGGACGAACTGATGGCAGCGGGCTTAGATGAGCAAGCGGTGGAAAAATTGCAACCCATCATCGAACTGAAAGGGGAGAACAGCGAAAAATTGGCTGTGCTGCGCGATTGGTTGTCGACGTCGCCGACGGGCTTGCTGGGCGTAGACGAATTGGCTTTCGTCTTCGAGCGGCTGGAGAAGGCCGGCTTGCAAAACTGCTGCGAACTGGATCAGTCGTTGGCGCGCGGACTCAATTATTATACGGGCTGCATCTTTGAAGTAAAGGCCTTAGACGTCGAAATAGGTAGCATTACGGGCGGCGGACGCTATGATAACTTGACGGGAATCTTTGGTTTGCCGGGCTTAAGCGGCGTGGGCATTAGTTTTGGTGCGGACCGCATTTATGACGTCTTGAACCAACTCGACCTTTATCCCGCTGCGATTGAGCAAAGTGTGCGCCTGCTCTTCATCAACTTTGGCGAAGCTGAAGCCGATTACTGCCTGCAACTGGCGCGCCAAACGCGCGCGGCGGGCATCTCGACGGAGGTCTTTCCGGATAGCGTGAAAATGAAGAAGCAAATGAGTTATGCCAACGCCAGAAACGTGCCTTACGTAGCGCTGGTCGGCGCTGACGAAATGCGCGACGGGACGGTATCGCTCAAAGATATGGTCAACGGCGAGCAAAAGACATTGACGATCGAAGAAGTCATTCGCTTGATCAGCGAAAACGCTTAACGAATAAGCCGGATACGGGATGCGGGGCATCTGTATCCGGCTTGTTTTATTTCTATTTGCGCCCGCACACATTATATATCAGTTCTGCACGCGGCAATATATAATGTAGTCTTTGGCAAGGCGCAACTCTTCAACCGCCTTTCAGAATGCGTTTGATGTCATTCAACTTATTGAGCGCCTCGATGGGCGTTAAGTTGTCTACGTCCAAATTCAGGAGTTCGTCGCGAATTTGTTGTAGCACGGGATCGTCTAATTGGAAAAAACTAAGTTGCATGCCGTCCGTGCCGCCCAAACTTGGGAGGCGCTCCATCTTCTCTACCGAGCCGTTGCGTGCGTTGTTCGCCTCCAAATCGTGGAGAATCTGCTCCGAGCGCTTGACGATACGCCCCGGCATACCGGCAATCTTCGCCACGTGTATACCAAAAGAATGCTCAGATCCGCCGCGCGTCAACTTGCGTAAGAAGACAATGCGCCCATTTACTTCCCGCACCGAGACGTTCCAATTCTTCACGCGCTCAAAGAGCTTTTCCATCTCGTTGAGTTCGTGGTAATGCGTCGCAAAGAGCGTCCTCGGCCGACAATTTCCGTTTTCGTGCAAGTGTTCGACAATAGCCCAGGCGATCGAAATGCCATCATAAGTCGACGTGCCTCGACCCAACTCATCGAAGAGTACGAGACTGCGCTCCGAGAGGTTGTTCATAATGTTGGCCGCCTCACTCATCTCCACCATAAACGTACTTTCGCCCATCGAGATATTGTCGCTGGCGCCGACACGTGTGAAGATCTTGTCGACCATACCGATTTGCGCTTGCTCAGCCGGCACAAAAGCGCCCACTTGCGCGAGTAGCGTGATGAGCGCCGTTTGCCGGAGCAAGGCACTCTTACCTGCCATATTCGGGCCTGTGATGATGATGATCTGCTGCTTGGTTGTGTCGAGCCTAACATCGTTGGGGACGTAAGACTCTCCGGGCGGCAGCAGCGTTTCTATGACCGGATGGCGGCCGGCACGGATATCGAGCGTCGTAGATTCGTCAACCGAGGGGCGAATATAGTTGTGCTCGCGCGCCACGACGGAGAAAGCGTAAAGGCAATCCAAAGCTGCGAGCGTCGAAGCATCGAGTTGCAAGGGCGCGATATACTTTTTCGTCGTTTCGATCAGTTCGCTGAAGATGCGCGTCTCGATGACGGAAATCTTATCTTCAGCGCCGAGAATCTTCTCTTCGTAATCCTTCAGTTCCTGCGTAATGTAGCGCTCCGCATTTACCAAAGTTTGCTTCCGAATCCAATCGGCCGGCACCTGATCTTTGTAAGTATTGCGCACTTCGATGTAATAACCGAAGACGTTGTTAAAACTAATCTTCAAGCTTGTTATACCTGTGGCGGCCGCTTCTCTATCGCGAATCTGCTGCAAGTAGTCTTTGCCCGATGCAGAGATGCTGCGCAGCTCGTCGAGCTCCGCATCTACACCCGCCGCAATCACGTGGCCGCGATTAAGCAGCAAGGGCGGGTCAGGCACAAGCGATTTTGCGATCAGCTCGTGCAAGGCCTCGCAAGCGTCGAGCGCCGTACCAAAGGCGCGCATCTGTTCGTTGTCGGCGTGCTCGCAAGCACGCTTGATGAGGGCTATACTTTCGAGCGCCAAGCGCAATTGTTGGAGTTCGCGCGGATTGATTCTTCCCACGGCCGCTTTGGAAACGAGGCGCTCCACGTCGCCAACACGCCCCAAGCAGTCGGTGCAGAGTTCGGCAAACTCGGGCGCTTTAAAGAAATATTCCACGCCGTCTTGTCGCTGCTTTATCTTTTTGACCGAACGCAACGGGAAGAGCAGCCACCGGCGCAAGAGGCGAGCGCCCATAGGCGAGAGCGTGCGGTCTATAACGTCCAAGAGCGAACGCCCATCGTCGGCCATCGGGCGGAGGAGTTCCAAATTGCGCACGGTAAACTTATCCATCCGAACGAAATGGTCTTCTTCGATCCGCGACAGGCGGGTAATGTGACCCGTCTCTTTGTGTTGCGTCAGCTCGAGATAAGCCATAATGGCGCCGGCAGAGGTAATGGCAGTCTCTAAATGGTCCACACCAAATCCTTTGAGGCTCTTTATCTCAAAATGCTTGCACAGACGAGTTCTGGCTGTCGGCGCGGAGAAGGCCCAGTCTTCCAATTCAAAGACGAAATACTTACTACCAAAAGTCTCGGCAAACTTTCCTTTCCTTCCCTGCACGACGAGCACCTCCTTGGGCGCAAAGTCGTTGAGCAATTTATCGATATACTCCGTCGATCCTTCGGCCACGAGAAATTCGCCCGTAGAAATATCCAAGAAAGCTATGCCTAAGTCGGCCTTACCATAAGTAAGCGCGGCCAGAAAGTTGTTTTTCCGACTTTCCAGGACCGTATCGTCCAAAGCCACGCCCGGCGTTACGAGTTCCGTAATGCCGCGCTTGACGAGTTTTTTCGTTAGTTTCGGATCTTCAAGCTGATCACAGATCGCCACGCGAAAGCCACTGCGGATGAGTTTGGGCAAATACGTATCCAAGGCGTGATAAGGGAAGCCCGCCATCTCGACCGACTGCGTGCGGCCCTTGTTGTTGCGATGGGTGAGGGTAATGCCGAGCACCTGCGCCGCGGTAACGGCATCTTTAGCATAGGTTTCGTAAAAATCGCCGCAACGAAACAGCAGAACGGCATCAGGGTGTTTGGCCTTGAGGTCGTAAAACTGCTTCATCATCGGGGTCTCTTCGCTTTTTGCCATTGTCTCTGTGTTTGCCCGATCCGGCAGATCGGGGCATAAATGCTTGCCCGTAGTGATACAGGGGCAAGCGGTGAATCATAAGGGTATAAATCAGCACAAAAATAGTCAATTCTGTGTTTTCAGCAAAAAGGAAGAGCGGCAAGAGGGCTTGCAAAATGGAAGCGTATGCTAAAAAGGAGCGCGGGCCAACTATGCATCGCTCGATCGTTTGCTCCCGGCAAACTATCGTTTGACCCCAGCAAACCATCGTTTGCTCCCGGCATACGATAGTTTGCCGGCAGCAAACGATGCGCGGGTGGCTTTTGAAGAGCGAAAAAGCGGGTAGCGTAGGGCGCTTCGCGAATTGTGCGCCGCGGGCAAGGCATCGTCAGGATACAAAAAAGAGGGAGCCTTGCAGCTCCCTCAACCATAAATCAGAGAATATAGCCGTTTAAACCATACGACTATTGGTTAACCGTGCGGAATTTTAATGCTTGCACGGCTGTAGTTACGCCACCATCGTAGCCACATATGATCACAACACAGTCAGTGTTGTCCATACCGGTCTGCAACTTGCCTTGGTAGTTGCCCTGGTGAATATAATAGCTCATATCGCCACCATGCGAAAGAATTAAGTCGACGAGGTCCTGTGCGGCAGCCTTTTCACTGCCGGATTTAGCGACTAAATTTACCCATACACTCTCCTTCTGGATTGAAATGAAGTAGGGGTCGTTATTAGTCGTCTTCACGTCGATGTCGCATCCGTCCGTATAAGTTTTGGTAATGTTTGCGGTGATGACATTGTCAGACTGCGTTGGCGCCGGCGTGGTAAATTCTTGCTCATAAACGCCGGTTGTAAACGTACCATCAGTCTCTACGCCGTAGCAATATACGTAGTATTTCGTCTCAGCCTTAAGCGGCGAATGGAGGAAGTCTTGCGCGTCGAAAGAAGAGTAGCCCACCTTCGTATTTTGTGCAATATACTGGTCAAGCTCTACGCCCGACTGCTGCGCCATCTCTTTCCAGAAATCCAAATCGGCCGCTTGTATGCTACCATTTCTTGCAATCATTTGCTCGCGTACTTGCTCCGTAACGAGGAAGCGGTAGTAGCGCATATTTTCGTCTTTCGGCGTGATTTCAACTTTGGCGTTGGCCGAGGTAATATCGCTTACTGAGATCGCAAATTCATCGCTCACGGGCGCCAAGGTCTTTACAGAAGCCTCTGACAAGCCTGCTACGACATCGTCTTCATCGAAGAGGAGCATATAGAGATAGTAGGTCGTGCCTGCCTCTGCATTCTGCATACGGAAATATTTGCTCTCCGTAAACTCATTGTTGTGAGCTACGATTACCTGCTCGCGCTTTTCTGCCTCCGTACCGGTAAGCGGCGTGGTAGCAATCTTCAAGAACCAGCGCTTGCAGCCTGCCGGCATTTTGAAATCAACCGTGTACTCATCGCTCTTTATGTTCTCAAAGTCGACATCCATCTTCAAAGGCGTGATCTTCTCAAATGTAATGTCTTTAACCTGACTCAGCAGGAAAGCCTTGTGCGTATGGTCAGTCTTATGAATGCGCACAATTTCGCTATTTTCAGTCTGGGCTGAAGCGAAGGTGAAGCCTAAGGCCGCCAACGCTAAAACTATTATTTTTTTCATTCGTGTGTTCCTTAAATCAAAATTGGTCATTACTGATTAAGCATCCGAAAGGATTAGTTGCCGGGATTAAAAAACTTCAACATCACCGGCTCTGAGCAGGGTGCGCCTTCGTCCAAACCTACGGCGATTACGTAGTAATATTCGTTGGGCTTGAAGGGTCTGAACTCAATTTCTTCTTTACTGCCATTGTGCGTCAATCCGGCGATGCCGTGCGTATTATAGCAAAGGCTGTTGATCATTTCTTCCTTCGTTGCAAACTTTTCTACATAAGAAGCCGGTTGCACGCTTACAAAGTAGTCCTTGTCGTTATTTACAGTCGTCTTAACTGCTACATCGCGGTAAGCCGGCGTACGAGCAAGCTCAATCTTAATTTCAATACCTGTAGGCTTCGGCGCCGTAGTGCGATACTTCTTCGTAACGATCGGTGTAACGAGATCGCCGTCATTATTCATACCAAAAGCCACGATCATCTGATCTGCATCCCAGAGGAGTTCGTTTTGTTCGTTCGTATAGTTACCCGTCTTCATATCGAGCTTCATCATTTCCTGCCAAGTAGAGCCATACCAAGAAGCAAACTGCGTCCACATCGCAATGTAGTGCTGAATCACGTCGCCTGCGTTTTCGCCGGCCGAGCAGTCTTCATAATATTTGTCGAGCGTAGAAGAGAGCGTGTAATATTTGATACTGGGATCTTTAGGCGTAACGGTATATTCTACGCTACGGTTGCTCACCTTCTTAATATCGATGCTAAACGGATCATCAGCGACTGCACCCGTCTTCAGCGTCAGCGTGCTTACGTTGCTCGGGATGTCGTTCATATCAAAAGCCAAGGCGTAGATCGTATACTCCGTTTCCGGCTGAAGCAGATCAAACGATTTCTTGTAAGAAGTTTCAGCCTCAACCGTTTTGTTCTTCAGAATGTAATCCTTCACTTGGTCTTCGGGGATCGGCTGATCAGCCGGCAAGCAAAGGGCATAGAAACGCTTTGAGTTTTCTTGCAACTCAATGTTAACGGCTATCGTCGTTGAGGTAACAAAGCGCTTTGAGAGATTTACTTGCACCTTTTCGTAGTTGGCGAAGGTGATGGAGTCAACTTCATCAGCTCGGAAGGCGAATTTCTCACCTGAAGCCAAATTTACTTTTAACTTGTAGGCCACATTCTCTTGCGCCATGGTTGCTAAACCTTGGCAAGCGGCCAGAAGGAGAAAAATATACTTCTTCATAAGATTACTTGCTGAATTTAATAGCCGTTTTATTGATCTTGAATACAAACACGCCCTTGCTGAGGTTGGCTACGTTGATGGGCGCGCCTTGCCAGTTGGCATCGCGCATTACGCACTTGCCGGCTGCGTCGTAGATGGCCACGTCGTAGCGCTTGCCCGGCTCGTTGCCTTTCACGTAAATCATATTGCTACCAGCGGGCGAGCTGATCGTGAGATTACTTTCGGGGAGGCGGGCGTTATCAATTCCTGTCGGAAGCGCAAACATAATCGACTTGATCTCGTCGAAGTTGTAAGTATCTGCGGCTTCGCCGGTCTTTTTGTTGACCTTAAGCGCATTGCCTTCGATGCGCAGATTCTTAACTTCACTGATCTTGTACGTTTTATCACCTGATGTCGTCTTAATGATAACGTCAGACGCACTCTGCGCAAAGCAACCGGCACTGAGGGCCAATCCCATTGCGGCGAAAAGAATTCTTTTCTTCATTAGATGTGTCATTTAAGTGAATGATGTGTATATCGTATTTATCTACTCAACATAAGGGGCTAAGCCATTTTTACCTTGCTAGCCATGCAACCCATCTCGGCAATGGCCAAGCACAATTATAAAAGTAAATCATTGCGATTAAAAGCGTAGAATGTACAGCCTTCTTATCGGAGGCTGTGGTGTTGTTAATCTTCAAACCTCTCCTAAAATCATAGCAAAGATAAAAAGGTTTTCTATAAAAGAAAAGTTTTTATCCATTATTTTGCACTTTATAGTGTGCAAAGATGGGTTTTATCCTCACAAACTACTATTGAGGACTTAAAACTTAACGATGATCTTCGGCAAACTGACAGCCATCGATTCGATGATACGATTAAAAGTCTTGCCGCCAACGCGACAATGAGGCAGCGAACCTCTCCTTATGCATTCTACACCTTACTGAAAAGGAGCTGCCAGCCTTATGTGCACACAACTTGAGGCGCTACGCTTCACGCTGCGGCGGCCACGATCTAAAGCCACCGTCGCAGGGAGCAACGCGCCTTTATAACGGCTCGCTATCTACTACGTTTTTACAACTATAACGTCCCTTTTCTTCAAGGATAAGGGCTTGTTTTACTTACACTTAGTAACCGCAAAAATTCTCTTAGGTGACCGAAAAAATTCTCTTAGGTAGGAAAAAAAAATCTCCTTAGGGGAATTAAAATTCCCTTAGGTGGGAATTTTTACAAGGCTTAGTGCTTTTCGTTCGCTGCGGCGGAAAAAAGAAAAAAAATCCGTGTCGTGCATTCGACAAGCCTATGCACGACACGGAGGAATAAGTTCGAAATAATCAGCGCAAGGCATCTAAGCTCCGACGGCTAAGGATGCTTGCAAACGGCACCGATTTAATATTTGTGGTCAGTCTCTTTCAACTCTTTACGCGTCAGCGACTTTTTGTCGAGCGCGCGCCAAGCGTAGAAAATGTAGGCCAACACGAAGGGGATCAACAAAGATACGTAAGCCATTGTGCGGAGCGTAAACTCTGTTGAGCAACTATTCATAATCGTCAGCGAACTCTGTATGTCGGTCGAACTCGGATAGTAGCACGTATTATTATAGCCCGCCAAGAGCAGCAAAGCCAGCACCGTGAGCACCACGCCTACGCCCGCCGGCCAAATGCCTCTGCGTGCAGTTTTGCTAAATACGCCGGTCAGCACACCATAGAGCACGAGCACCACGCCTACTAAGAACGTGCCGAGCACGGCAGGCATTGCCAAGAGATTGTGGAGATACTTGTAAGCTTCCGGCGCTACGTTTCCCGTCGCAGGGTCAACGGCCAAACCGGTAGCCGTCAAGAGATAGCCTACAAAAGCCAAGAAGAAAAGCAAGAATGGCACCGTATCGATCAAAATCTGACGGCGAATGCGCGGCTGCAAGTCGGCATCGTCGATGTTGTTCAAAAGATAGAGCGAACCCAATACACGCGCCAAGAAGAATACGGCAAAACCAAGCACCCAGTTCCACACGTTAAACAAGGCATCGAGGCCGTGCCAATCATTTGCCCAGCGACTGATGACCGGAACGAGCGACTTGGCGTCCATCGCACTGTGGTCTACAACGAAAGCCGAGCCCGTAAAGAACGTGGCAACGGCTGCGCCAACGAGGAAAGGCCCTGCAAAGCCGTTGAAGACCAAGAAGCGGCGGAAGACGTTGCGTCCGTAAACGTTGCCGGGTTTATTTTGGTATTCGTAAGCCACGGCTTGTAAGACGAAGCTCGCGAGAATCAGCATCCAAACCCAATAGGCGCCGCCAAAACTCGTACTGTAAAAGAGGGGAAACGAGGCAAAGAAAGCGCCGCCAAAGGTTACGAGCGTCGTAAAGGTAAATTCCCATTTACGGCCCGTGGAATTTATAATCAGGGAGCGCTCTTCCTCTGTCCGCCCCAAGCGAAAGATTAACGTGTTAGCCCCTTGCACGAAAAAGAGGAAAACGAGGAGTCCCCCGAGCAGAGCTACGAGCAGCCACCAATAGTGTTGTAAGAAATCGTAAGTTATCATAGGTCTTTGCATCCTTTATCCCGGCGCGCCGCCAGTAGACATATATATAATATATATAGCGCCTTGCGGTAGCGAATCGGGCTTCAGGAATGTTTTTGTCTGTTTATGAATTGCTTTTGAATGTATTTCAGTGAGCTTCGCCTCTCAGCAGCGGCGCGAGGTCGGCAGTTGCGACCACGATGCGCGATGGCTGCAAACCAAGGCTAAGCATTCGCACCGTTTTAATCGGGAATTTCCTCCTGCGTTCGCACAGCCTTCGTCATAATGCTTATTTCGGCGATGAGCAGTACGGTAAAGATCACCAAGAAGAGGAAGAAAGTCGTCATCACGCTTCCCACAGAGAGATCCGACAAGGCGGCACTGACGGGCAACAAGTCTTGGATAGCCCACGGTTGTCGGCCCAGTTCGGCCACAATCCAACCTGCCTGACTCGCAATGAAGACGGCCGGAATGCTCCATACGCCAATGCGGTGCAACCAAGTCTTCTTCGTCAGCGTACCTTTGCGCTCAAACCACCAAACAAGGATTAAGACGAGCATCAAAGCCATACCCAGACCGACCATCACGCGGAAACTCCAGAATACGAGGCCTACGGGCGGGATCAACTCGGCATTGTCGTTGATGTAGCCGTAGCCGAAATAGTCTACGTTCTTCATCAGCGAGTCGCGCGCTACTTGTGCGCCGACCGAGTCGGTCTTCATTTTGCTGCGGAACGTCGTAAAATCAGCCAAGGCCTTTTTGCCGCGCGCCATCTTCTCGGCCGCGCCCATCACCTTTTGGCCATCGGGCGTCGTGTAGCCGTTGATGATGTCCTGCATACCGGGCACGAAACCGTCGATGTCGTGGGTAGCTAAGACAGACAATACGCCGGGCACTTCCACACCGGGCACGATCGAGAAGGCCGCACGCGTGCCGCCCTTTTCCAAGCCTTCGGCTGCGGCGAGCTTCATCGGCTGATGCTTCGCCATCTCTACGCCCGACACGTCGCCGGTAATAATCGTCAATATCGTAGCACTAATGCCGACCAGCGCAGCTACGCGGATGCTGCGCAAAGCGAGCTGCTGATTGCGCTTGCGGAGCAAGAACCAGCAACTAACGCCCACGGCGAAGACGGCACCTACCATCCAAGATGACGTCACGGTATGCACAAACTTCGTCACGGCTGCGCCGGAAAGTGCTACGTCGGAGAAACTAACCATCTCGTTGCGCACCGTTTCGGGGTTAAAGCGCATACCTACGGGGTGCTGCATCCAAGCGTTGGCCACGAGAATCCACCAAGCGGAAATCGTGGCACCGAGGCCGGTAAGCCACGTAGACGCCAGGTGAAACTTGCGACCTACTTTGTTCCAGCCGAAGAACATCACGGCAATAAACGTAGCCTCCATAAAGAAGGCAAAAATGCCCTCGATCGCAAGCGGAGCGCCGAAGATGTCGCCCACAAACCACGAGTAGTTGCTCCAGTTTGTACCAAATTCAAATTCGAGGATCAAGCCCGTGGCCACGCCGATCGCGAAGTTGATACCGAAGAGCTTCATCCAAAATTGCGCAGTGCGCTTCCAGACTTCTCCGCCTTTCACGACGTAGATCGTCTCCATAATTCCCATAATCACGGCGAGGCCGAGCGTCAGCGGCACAAAAAGCCAGTGATAGCAGGCCGTAAGCGCAAACTGCGCCCGCGACCAGTCAAGTAGAGCTGTTAATGGTTCCATATATTCAATGTGTTTTATCTGTTGACTTATTCACTAAATTGCTGCCCACAACCTCTTCCTTTTGCTGCTCATTGAGTCCGCCCAATGCGGGGCGAAAGAAAAACAAGCGCAAAACGACAAACATCAGAAAGAGTTTGAGCAAAATAATACCCCAAAGCACGCGGCCCCAAGTCATCTGTCGGAAACCGTCGATATAGAGATGCAGTATGCTGTTTAGGACTTTTCCTATGCGTTTCATAGCGCAAAAGTACTAAAAAATAGTAAACAAAGAAATTTAGAAATTAAGAAAACAGCCCATTATGGTACTGAATCGTCGTTTATTACGTTATATTTTGCCGCAATTTACAATGCAGACGCCTAATATAGAAATTATTGAACTTTGATAATCTCTAAAATTGTACCAATTACAAAACTTTATTTTTTATATAAAATTAAAGATTCACGACATTTTAGGCGCAAAAATGACCCTTGAAGCGGACGGCGATCAGCTACACAAAGCGGCCGACAAAACTGCGGCTGCCTCGCAGGCGATGGGCAATGACGCAGCGGGCGTTTTGCTCCGTTTGTATCCTGTCTTTTCGGCACCGACTTATTGATTTACCGGCGGTAAGCTTGACGCAGATAGCTTGCGCTCGTGAGCGTAAACCTTTTTTATCGTGAGATGAAGCTCTTTTTCTCACGAGCGCAAACCTTTGCTGTCGTGATAAAAAACGTCGGGCGGCAATGCTACTTGGGCTAAAGTGCTGAGGGCGATGGTGTTTAGCCGTTCGTCGGTGGTTTGTTTTTGCTGTGTGCTTAAAAATGGTAGGCGCTTCTCGTCGTCATTGCTGCGCTTGGCGGCCTTCAGATGGAGGGTTTTGGTCTGCAAACGGAGCGGAAGCATAGGGAGTGGGGAGCGGGTAGAGCTTACAATCGAGTTTGAAAGCAAGCGCTTTAGCAAAAGAATTTATAACTTTGCATCTGCATAGTCCTAAAGTCCGCTTCGACAAGCAGCGATCTTGCCGGAAGCAAGGAATAGGGCGAGATGAGGCCAAAGCGATAGGAGCGGCACGGCGAAAACGGGCGCAACAGTGCGGTTAACGTAAGATGTGCGACTGCGCAAGGGCTGCTTCAGAAAGAAAAAACCGATGAGCGGGGCTACGGATAAACTTGTAAAAGCTACATCATGATGAAAATACTGATTCTTAACGGACCTAACCTGAACTTGCTGGGCACGCGCGAACCGAATATTTATGGTACGACGCCGATGGAAGCGTGTTGTGCGCAGTTGCGCGCCAACTTTCCTTCGCTTTCGTTGGTCTATGATCAAAATAATTCGGAGGGCGCCTTGATCGATCGCCTCCAACTGGCGGCGAAGGATGGCACTTTTGGGGTTGTTTTCAATGCGGGCGCTTACACGCATACGTCCTTGGCTTTGGCCGATTGCATACGGGCCATCGGTTTGCCCGTCGTAGAGGTTCACATTAGCAATGTGTCCGCTCGCGAACCTATTCGCCGCCAATCGCTGATAGCTGAAGCGTGCGCCGGAACGATCTCGGGCTTCGGCATCGACGTCTACCGCCTCGGCATCGAGGCATTGCTCGGCTTGAAGCAGACTAACACTACTCACTCAGAATAATTAAAACGATAGTTATGTATAAAAAGACAAAGATCGTTGCGACGATTTCCGATGCGCGCTGCGATGTCGGGATGATTCAGCAATTGTATGATGAGGGCATGAACGTCGTGCGGCTCAACACGGCGCACCAAGGGCCGGAAGGAATGAAGCGCGTGATCGATAATGTGCGTCAAGTATCGAGTCATATTGCTATTTTGGTCGATACGAAAGGACCTGAGGTGCGAACTACCGCTTGCGCAGCGCCTATTTCTTTTGAGGAAGGCGATAAAGTCTGCATCGTGGGCGATCCTACACTGGAGACGACGCGCGAATGTATTGCCGTATCTTATCCGGACTTTGTCAAAGACGTGCCGGTCGGGGCGCATATTTTGATCGACGATGGTGATCTGGGACTGACGGTCGATGATCGGAAAGACGGAAAACTCTATTGCACGATCGAAAACAACGCTACGCTCGGTGCGCGCAAGAGCGTGAACGTGCCGGGTAGCAGAATCAATCTGCCGGCCTTGACGGAAAGGGATAAAAGCAACATTCGCTTTGCCATTGATTATGACGTAGACTTTATCGCTCACTCTTTCGTGCGCTCGAAGGCGGACATCTTAGAGGTGCGCCGGATGCTGGACGAGGCGGACAGCGACATACACATCATTGCCAAAATAGAAAACGAAGAGGGCGTTGACAATATCGACGAAATACTTAATGCGGCCGATGGGGTGATGGTGGCGCGCGGCGACTTGGGCATCGAAGTGGCGCAGGAGCGCATACCGGGCATTCAGCGCCACATCATTCAGCGCGCCATTAGCTTTCATAAGCCGGTCATCGTGGCCACGCAGATGCTGCAAAGTATGATTCATAACCCGAGACCAACTCGTACGGAAGTGACCGACATCGCTAATGCTGTATATAGCCACGCTGACGCGGTGATGCTGAGTGGGGAGACGGCTTATGGCGAATATCCGGTGGAAGCGCTGCGCGCTATGGCTACCATTGCGCGACAGGCGGAACGGGATATGGAAAAATTCTCGCTCATCGAGGTGGAGATTCCGCTCTCAAAGAACCCCGACGCGACGGAATTTTTTGCGAAAGAGGCTGTATCGGCAACGCACAAGATGAATTTGCGGGCTATTATTATGGATAGCTACACGGGGCGCACGGCGCGCTTGGTTTCGAGTTTCCGCCCGACGACGCACGTGCTTGCCATCGCTTACAAAGCCAACACCGTAAGACACTTGGCGATCTGCTACGGCGTCTACGCCATTTATATGCCGATGAAGAGCTACGGCCACGAGTTTTTGCTGGCTGCATTGCGCAAGTTGCTTACGGATAGAATGATCCACGAGCAAGATCGTATTTGCTATCTCGGTAGTCAGCGAAAGGAACAGAGTACGAGCTTTATGGAAATGAATATTGTGGGCAACTTGTTTGCAAAAGAAGGCCCCGAAAAGCTGAAGAATTAAAAGGTGCAGCGCTTCCGCTCGACTTTCGCGAGGAGGGAAAGGTGAAGCGTCGGACGAAATATAATAGCAGCGTGGCCGCAAAGAGGATATCATCTCTTTTTGC
>ERZ773214.1325-NODE-1325-length-14660-cov-84.999658_pt1 | contig 14660 bp, 12 predicted proteins | sample MGYA00511238_ERZ773214 | MGnify/ENA primary metagenome ERZ773214 (study PRJEB29015, sample SAMEA2738157) | human oral metagenome | biome: human oral; feature: human-associated habitat; material: saliva | place: China | collected 2259 ...
GTCATCACGAAGGTACGGTCAATCACGCCCGCCACGCCGCGTGAAAGCACCGCCGCAGGAACGTTCTTCAAACCGTTCATCCAGAAGGCATGCATAATGCCGGGAACTTCCTTATCCAGGTGGGGACGAACCGCCTCCACGGTCTGGTCATCAGAGTTCAGACCGGTACCGCCGCTGGTCAGGATGAACGTCGGCAGGTTACCGTTCTTCTTGCCCTCGGCCACCAGGGTGTTGAAGTACTCGACAATATCGCGATCTTCAATGACCACGGCGTCCGGGGTGTCAAAGCCGCGCGAGCGCAACCACTCCACGGCGATGGGACCGGACTTATCCTCGTACACGCCGCGGGCTGCGCGGGTGGAGGCGACAATGACCAGGCCGGTGAGGTTCTCCGGCATGGTGTAGTCTTCGCTACTCATTGGAATTCCTTTTCTGTATCTATCAGGTGACGAGGGGGTGTGCCGCCGTAGCTTAGGAGTTATCGCGGACGGACCAGTCGCCGGACTTGCCGCCGCTCTTCTCCAGAACACGGATATCGGTGATGACGGCGTGCTTATCGACTGCCTTAATCATGTCGAACACGGTCAGTGCCGCCGAGGAGACGGCGGTCAGCGCCTCCATCTCTACGCCGGTGACGCCGCGGGTCTTCACGGAAGCCTCAATACGCACGAAGTCGGTGCCGCGCTCAAAATCCACCGTAATCTTGCCCAGGGGCAGCGGGTGGCAAAGGGGGATAATCTCCGGGGTGCGCTTAGCGCCCATAATGCCGGCAACACGTGCAACCGGAAGCGCGTCACCCTTGGGCAGGTCAGCGTCAAAAATCATGGCAATAACATCTTCGCGGGTGCGCACGGTCGCCTCAGCCAGGGCGGTGCGGGTGGTGACCGACTTCTCCGTAACGTCCACCATGTGCGCCGAGCCGTCGGCGCGCACGTGGGTCAGTTCCTGGTTGGGCTGCGAGGTAGAGGTCATCGTTTCTCCTGGCTTCTGCGCGGTGTTCTTCTGCCGCGAATCGTTAGTTAGTGTGAGTCTCAATTATTCCCTGTCGCTCTGGATGGGAACAATGCGGGGGTGCGTCGCCTAGTTCTCGGTGAGGCGGATGCGGTGGTAGGGTACCGCTTCTCCCCCGGTGTAGGTGGTTCCGGGCGCCAGCTCAATGAGCACATCCGCCTGTGCGGCGCGGTGTAGCAGGTGCGAGCCGGAGAGCACGTCGGGGTAGAGCTCCACCCGGTAGGTTCCGGGCTCGACCTCCACCATGGCGAGGGTACCACGCAGGAACTGGCGTTTGGTCGCCGGGGCGGTGAGCGGGGTTTCGGTGACGAGCACGCCTCGCGGTGCGTTGTTCAGGGTTGCCTGTTCGGAGGCGACCGCATAGGGCACACCGTAGGGGCCGCCTGCACGCAGGTAGGGGCGCAGGATCAGCGCGTACGAGATGAGGGTGCTCACCGGGTTGCCGGGGAAGGAAATCATGGGCACGCGGTGGCCCTTGAAGTCGAGAACGTTTACGCCCTGCGGTCCGCCGGGCTGCTGGCTGACGTGGCCGAACCAGGAGACGGGCACCAGAATATCGGCTTCGTGTGCCTTGGCGATGGCGTTGCGCACCACTTCGTATTTACCGTGGCTGATGCCTCCGGAGGTGATGATGATGTCCGGTTTGAAGCTCTCGTATTCTGCCGTGAGGCGGTGCAGCAGCTCTACCGGGTCGTCACCGATAGCGATGCGGCGCACCTCCGCTCCGTCTTCGCGGAGCATGGCGGTGAGCATGGGGCCGTTGGCGTCAAAAATCTGGCCCTGGCCGAGTTCCTGGGTGGTGGCGCTGCCGTCTTCTTCAACACCGGAGAGGATCTCGTCGCCGCCGGTGCACACGAGCACGCGAGGACCAGCCGCAACGGTCAGGCGTGCGTAGCCCTGGGATGCGAGCGCACCAAGCATGGCGGGGGTGATGCGTTCACCGGCGCGTGCGAGGACCTGGCCGGTGACGACGTCTTCGCCGCGGCGGCGCACGAATTGTCCGGGCTTGCCGGGGGCGAGTTTGACCTTTTCGCTGGGGCGGCCGAAGGACTCGGGTAGGTCGGGATATTCGATGCGTTCAGACTGTTCGACGGGGATGACGGCGTCGTAGCCCTTGGGCATGGGCGCGCCGGTCATGATGGGGTAGGTCAGGTCGTCGGAAGAGCGGGAACGCTGGAGGGGGCGGCCGGCAGGGATTTCGCGTCCGACGGTGAAGATGCGGTCTTCACGTTCTGCAGCTTCGGCGGTGAGGGCGTAGCCGTCCATTTGGGAGTTGTCGAAGCTGGGTACGTCCATGCGTGCGGTGACGTCTTGGGCGAGGATGCGTCCTGCCGCGTGGTAGAGGGGAACCGTTTCTGCGGTGCCGATGAAGACTTCGCGTAGCAGTAGTGCAAGGTAGGCGCGGTATTCTTCGGTGCTGGGGGTTCCGTTGAATTCGGGGGAAATCATGGCGGTTCCAATCGTGCGGCGGCAGTTATGACTAGTGTAGGCGTGTGTTTGTGTACTGGTAAATGCAGTTTTGCCTAATGACCGGTGTGTGCCGGGGCGTGCGGGGCAAGTGATGGGGTGGTTTATCGGGTGCTTTCGCGTAGTTTTTTCAGGGCGCGAATCAGGCCGAGGACCCCGAAGATTCCTAGGTAGAGACTGATGAGAATCAGGGCGCTTCCGAGGGCACTGGGGATGTCGCTACTGTTGATGGCCAGGTCGATAGCGAGGGGTATGGTTTGGGTTTTGCCTTGCACGTTGCCGGCGAAGGTGACGGTTGCGCCGTATTCGCCGAGGGCGCGGGCGAAGGAAAGCAGGAAGGCGGTAGCCAGGCCGGGGGCGGCGAGGGGTAGCAGCACTTTGAAGGTGATTTCTGCTGGTTTAGCGCCTTCGACGAGGGCGATTTCTTCGTATTCGCGGGGAATAGCCTGCAGGGTGGTGACCGCGGTGGCAACGAAGAAGGGTAGAGCGACGAAGACCTGGGCGATAATCACCGCGTTGGGGGTGAAGGGGATGGAGAGTCCTGCTTGGTAGAGGTAGGTGCCAATCATGCCTTTGCGTCCCCAGAAGAAGAGCAGCCCAAGACCGGAGACGACCGGCGAGAGAATCACCGGGGTGTAGATGATTGCGTAAAGGACCGACCCGAACCGGTGCAGCTGCGAGCGGTTGAGCACTTTGGAGAGCACGAGCGCCAGGGGCGCACCGAGAAGCCCGCAGATGAGGGTGGAGGCGGCGGCGGTACTGAGGGAGAGGTTCGCCGCCCCGAGTACCTGCGGGGTGAAGATGCTGCCGAGCTGGCTCCAGGGGATGTTGAGGAAGAGCCCGAGGAGCGGTCCGGCAATGAGGAAAATACCCAGCGACGCCGGAACCAGGAAGAGCACGGGCACGGAGGCGAAGAGACTGCTTCCGGGTGTGCGTGAGGTTCCGGCGTTGCGACGGGTAGCGGTAGTGTCTGTCATAGGTGGTGAGACGCGGGTTGTTCCCTACTGTGTTGAATTACTGTGCGGTGTTGAAGCCGTACTCGGTGAGGATCTTCTTCGCCTCGTCGGAGTTCTTCAGCCATTCGTTGAACTTCTTGGCGGTCTCGGAGGAGGAGCCGGTCTTGCTCAGCGCTGCGGGGTATTCGTTGCGTTCCACGTCGGTCAGCTCGACCGAGCCGAGGTTGGCGCCCCTCTTCTTGGCTGCGGCGAGGTCAGTGGTGTAGATGAAGCCTGCATCGGCGTTACCGGTGGTGACTTTGGTTGCTACGTCGGTGACCTTGCTTTCGGTGGTTGCGTTCTTGAGGGTGATGTCGTGCTTCTTCAGTTCCTGGTGGGCGATGGTGCCGCAGGGGACGTCTTCTTTGCAGACTGCGACGACGCTGTCGGTGGTCTTGAGGTCGTCGAGGCTGTTGATTTTGCCGGGGTTGCCCTCGGCGGTGACGAGTACGAGCTTGTTGGTGACCAGAACGTTGGTTTCGGAGTTGGAGAACTGGTCGAGCTTCTTTGCTTTGTCCATGTTCTTGGTGTCTGCGGTGATGAGCAGGTCGGGGGTTGCGCCCTGCTCGATCTGGTTGACGAGCTTTGCGGAGCCTTCGTAGACGAAGGTGATGTCTACACCGGGGTTGGCGGCTTCGTATGCCTTTTCGAGGTCTGCGCCGGCGTTGTTCAGGGATGCTGCGGCGAAGACTTCGATCTTGCCGGAGGCTGCCTGACTGCTTGCCGCAGACGAGGAGGAAGATGAGGAGGAGCTCTGGGGGGCGCCGCATCCGGTAAGAGCGAGGATCGCGGTGGCGAGCACACTGAGGGCTGCGAGGGGGGTCTTCATGAAATTTGTTTCCTTGATGGTTTCGTACTCTTGCGGTGGTGAGGTGTTTCCTCGTCCGGGCTCTGTGCGAGGTTTTGTGTACGTCCCTAGCTTGTACACGTTGTTTTCGCCGTGGTGGTCTGCGGTGGCGCAGTTGTAACTTACCCTGTACACACTATGTAAGTGCCCCAGAACATGGAATAATCATATTGTCACCTGAAATATGCAAATTTTCCACATAGGTTTTACATGGCGTACACGGCAAATTCGACCTCTTCTGAGCTCATTGCGGGCCCAACGTTAAGCACCTTATCTTCTGCAGAGGATAACGGAGCTGCTTTTGTGACGCCCAAAAAATCTGAGAGTGGCGTAAAGACCCAGCGTAAGCTCCCGAATATTACGAATAGCGGTCCGCTCTTGGACCGTTGGGGTCGCGCGGCAACGGACCTGCGTATCTCTCTAACCGATAAATGTAATCTTCGTTGCATTTATTGCATGCCGGCGGATGGTTTGCAGTGGCTCCCAAAGGAGAATCTCCTCTCCGCCGAGGAGATTGCGCGCCTTGCCGACATTGCGATTACTGAGCTGGGCGTTGAGGAGATTCGCTTTACCGGTGGTGAGCCGCTGGTTCGCGCCGATTTGGTGGATATTATTTCCCGCATCCATCAGGCGCATCCGGATGTTCCGCTTGCTATTACGACGAACGGTATTGGTTTGGAGAAGCGTGCCGCCGCGCTGGCGGAGGCTGGTCTAACCCGCATCAATGTTTCTCTGGATACGATTTGCCGTGAGACCTTTGCCGAGCTGACCCGCCGCGATAAGCTCGACGCCGTACTCAAGGGCATCGATGGTGCAGCGGAGGCTGGCCTGTGGCCCATCAAGATCAATGCTGTGCTGATGCCGGGTCTGAATGATGACCAGGCTCCGGAGCTTCTGCGTTGGGCGTTGGCGGGTGGCTATCAGCTGCGTTTCATTGAGCAGATGCCGTTGGACGCTGATAACCGTTGGACCCGTGAGGGCACGATTACTGCCGCTGAAATTCGTGAGAAGCTATCGGCTGAGTATGTTCTAGGCTCGGTAACTGAGGCGCGTGGTGATTCCCCCGCTCAGCTGTGGGAGGTGTACCCGCTCGGTACTGCTCTGGATGAGGCGGGCTTCCCGACTGACGGTGCCGAGTCGCTGGGCCGTGTGGGTATTATCGCCTCGGTGACGGAGTCGTTCTGCGGTGCGTGCACCCGCACCCGTCTGACCGCGGACGGTAAGATTCGCTCCTGCCTGTTCTCCGATACCGAGACTGATTTGATGCAGCTTCTACGTTCCGGCGCTGACAATCAGCAGCTGGCTCTGCGTTGGCGTGAGGGCATGTGGTTTAAGCCGCGCGCCCACGGTAAAGAAGACGCTGACTTCGATATTGAGGAGTTCGCTAAGGCGAGCCGCTCGATGAGCGCTATTGGTGGCTAGGAAAGCCGCTGATTCATCAGCCGAAGGTGCGCGGATAAGGCTTTTTATTGGCATCTTGCGCCCGTGATTTTCGGCTGTCCCCTGACTTAGGATTGAGGAGCATTATGCAGGTTCATTTTTTCGCTGCCGCACGTTCTGCGGCGGGTACCGCGCAGCTGTCGGTGCCCCTGGCGCAGCTGTCGTCTGCGACTCTTGGCGCGCTCGTTGAGTATCTGGGGCAGAGCCTGGAGGGTACGACCCCCTCGGGTCTGACTCTTGCGCAGGTGATGGAGCAGTGCTCGTTCCTGGTCAACGGTGCTCGCACGGATGCGCAGGCACCCCTGCAGGATGCCGATCGTGTGGACGTTCTGCCTCCCTTTGCGGGTGGATAATGCGGGCGGATAAGATGCCCGGTTCTGCGCTTCCCGCTGAGGGTGATTTTTCGTGCGCCGCGGTCGTTGTTGCCGGAGGCGCTTCTCGCCGCCTGAACCACGTACCGAAGGCGTCCCTGTCTGATGGCACGAGTACCCTGCTGGATTGTGCCCTGAATGCGGTGGCCGCCGCATCCCCGCGCGTGGTGGTGGGCCCCGAGAGCTTGCCGTTGCCGTCGGGGGTGTTGCGTACTCGTGAGGATCCGCCGTTTTCGGGGCCTGCCGCGGCGATTCATGCCGGTTTGGAGTGTATTGCGGCCGATTGCGAGCGATTGCAGGCTCCTACGCCTGAATGGTGTCTGATTTTGGGTGTGGATACTCCGCGTATTGCCCCGGCGGTTCAGAAGCTGATTACTGCGGCGCAAAGTGCTGAGCGCACGGCGGGCTTCTCCCCTACTGATTCTGAATCATTTGAGGGTGCTGAAGCATCTGCAGGTTTCTGGGGTGTCGCTGAGGGTATCTATCAGCCACTGGTTGGTATCTACCGTTTTGAGGCGATCCGTTCGGTCTTTTCGACCGGCACGACTGACGCTTCTGTTCGTTCTTTTTTGCGCCGTCTGAACCCTGTGGCGGTGGAGATGTCTGCCGCTGATACCGCCGATGTTGATACCTGGGAGCAGGCGCAGGCTCTGGGCTATACGACCTCGCTCTGGTCGAGTTATTAGCACGGGGTTATCAGTAGTTGAGGCGCGCAGAAGCGCTAGTTGCCAAGCTACGAGTACCCTAGTGGTAGGTCTTAACGCCCGACCGGGCGATGTTTTTGAGCTCGCGCGCTGTTGCGCGTCCCGCACACACTTTTACGAGGTACGATGTCTCACCATATTCCTTCTGTTTCGTGGCAGCAGGCCCGCCAGATTTTGTATGAGCAGGGCCTGGAGATTGCTCACCATGTGAAGACGGAGTCTTTGCCGCTGTTGGCGACGATTGGCCACTATTTGGCGGATGATGTTTATTCGATGATGCCGGTTCCCCACTACAGCTCTTCCGCGATGGATGGTTACGCTGTGGCGGGTGCGCCTCCGTGGCGTCTGGTAACCCCTGCGTATCCGGAGGATTCTCGCGCGAATATTCACCGTCTGACGGTTCCGATTGCTCCGGGTGAGGCGACCCCGATTCTGACGGGTGGGTTGATTCCTGAGGGCACTGAGGCGATTGTGCGTGAGGAGCATTCCCGCCTGTATGAGGGTGCGGAGGCTTCTTCTCGCCCTGGTGTAGCTGCTCATTTGGAGACTGCGTCGAGCATTCATTACCTGGATATGGCGGAGGGTTTTGAGCCTCCAGCCGTGGGTGCTGATATTCGCCATGCCGGTGCTGAGCTGGAGCGTGGCGAGTTGTTGGCGCGCCACGGTGACCGTATTTCTGCGCGTATGGCGGCGTTCTTGGGCACGAATGGTTTTGATGAGTTGCCGGTGTACGCCCCGATTCCGGTGCGTTGTGCTTTTACTGGTAATGAGGTCATTACGTTTGGTGTGCCCGCGCCGGGTCAGGTGCGTGATGCGTTTGGCGGCTTTATGGAGCATGCGATTATTTCTGCAGGCTGCGAGGCACGCCCGTCGATTCGCTTGGCGGATGTTGAGTCTGAGTTCCGCACGTTCCTGTCTACGTCGACGGCTCGCGTGCTGGTGTTTACGGGCGGGTCGAGCACTTCGGGTGTTGATTTGGTGCGTAAGGTGCTCAACGATATGGGTGCGACGTACCTGTTTGAGTCGGTGGATGTGCGTCCGGGCCATCCGGCATTGGCTGCGCGTCTGCCGGTTCCGGAGACTGGCCCGAATTCGGGTCGTGAGCGTTTTGTGCTGGGTCTGCCGGGTAATCCTTTGGCGGCTTACACTGCCCTGTATTCGTATTTGCCGCCGCTTCTGGCTGGCATGAGGGATATGCCCCTACCGGAGCTGGATTCGGCGGTTCTGGGTGAGCCTGTTGATACATTGCGTAAGCTGGCGGGGGCTCGTCTGCTTCCTGTGTCGGTGCATGATGGTGTGGCGTATCCTCTGCCGAAGTCGGCGTCGCATATGCTGTCCTCGTTGGCGGCGGCTACTCACTGCGCGGTGTTGGATGATTCTTCGGTTCGGGGTTCTGCCCATGAGGTGGGAGCTCGGGTTCCGATTATTCCGGTGCTGTAGTAAGGCGCTATTTTCCGGCGTTGAAATGTTTATGCGGTATGCGGTCGGGGTATAGTAGAAAGATATGTCAATCGTTTAGCATATCGAAGGGAGCCCCCGTGGCAAAGCCCAAACTCAGCGACGTTGCAGCACTAGCGGGTGTCTCCCCCACCACGGTCTCCCGCGTGCTCAATAACCGCGGCTACCTGAGCGAAAGCACCCGCACCAAGGTCCACGAGGCCATGCGGGAGCTCGGATACCGACCCAACGCCATTGCCCGTAGCCTGCAGGGTCAGCGCTCGCAGACGGTCGGCCTTATCTTCCCGACGGTCGCGAACCCCTTCTACGGGGAGATGGTGTACCGCCTCGAAAGCTACCTTGCCGAAGCAGGCTACCGGGTCATTCTCTGCAATAGCGACGATCACCCCGAGCAGGAAAAGCGCTATCTGGAGATGCTTTTTGCCAATCAGGTGGACGGCATCGTCAGCGGTGCCCACTCAGACGCCCTGGTCAATATTCCGCATGCACAGGCTCCTCTGGTGACTGTAGACCGCCTCGAAAGCGGTTTCTACCCGAATATTCGCTCCGATAACTACGGAGGCGCTCGCGCCGCCACGGAGCACCTCATTGCCACGGGTGCGCAGAATATCGTCCACGTGACGTCGACCCTGGGTAAGCATAATGAGCGTCAGCGCGGCTACCGCGAGGCAATGCTTGAGGCGGGGCTTATGCCGGAGTTCGTGGAGCTGGGTTTCCGCCCCTCGCTGGGCATTAAGCGCGAGGTGCTCTACCGATACCTGGATGAGCGCGCCGAAAGCCCCGAGCCGGTGGACGCGGTCTTTGCGTCCAACGATAATTACGCCGCATTGGCGCTGGGGTGGGCACGTGCTCGAAGCATCCGCGTTCCCGAGGATTTCCAGGTGATTGGCTACGACGGTACGCAGAGCGTTCAGCTGCTCATGCCGGAGCTTGCGACGGTCGTTCAGCCGATTGAGGGTATTGCGGAGCGTGCCGTTCAGCGGTTGCTGCAGCTCATTGAGTTGCAGCAGGGGGAATCTGCTGAGGAAGACGCTCCCCCGGCCAGCCAACCTGAGGATGTGCTCCCCGTTGAGCTCCACCTGGGGGCAACGGTGCGTTCTATCCCGAATCTGGATCAGATTCAGCCGGATACCTCCGCCCCGGACGAGCTGCAATAAGATCATTCAAGAATTGTAGAAACATAAAAGCCGCCCCACCGTGCGAGTGCTCACGGTGGGGCGGCTTTCATTTATATATTTATCGGTTTGTGTTAGCGCCCGGAAGTTTTAGGATTTGCGCTGCACAATCTCGGTTGGGCCGGTTCCGGGGTAAACCATGCCGACGGCGTGCGCCTTGGAGAAGATGCCGTGGAGCGGACCGAGGGAGAAGAATCCACGGCGCTCGTAGAGGCGTGCGCTGTCGTAGGTTGACGCCTCGAGGTAGGCGGGGTAGTCACCGATGCGTTCGGTACCGTAATCGAGTAGCTGGGATCCGATACCACAGCCTCGGTACTCTTCGAGAACACCGATGTTGAAGAGGTACCAGTGCTTGTACGCGGGGCGATACTTGAGCAGGTGCAGCTCCATCGTGATGGCTCGCAGCAGAGTCTTGCAACCGAGTGCCTTGTAGTAGGCACCGAACTGCTTGAGCTCGTTAGCGAAAGAACCTTCCTGGGATTCGGGGGTGTTCCAGAGGCAGACACCCACAATCTTGCCGGTGGAGTTATCAATAGCAATGTCGATACGTCCGCGGTCCTGGAAGTTGCCGTAGACCTGCAGGGTCATGATGGCGCGGAGCTTGGCGAGCTCCTGTCGGCGGCTACCGCCCGCGATGACTGCCATCATGGCGGGGTCACCGTCGAATGCGGCAATCAGCACTTCGAGCGCGTCAGCATATTCATGAGGCTCGGCGGTGCGGACGGTATAGGAAGCTGAGGTCATATTCACCCTTTACAAAAGCTTGAAACTATACATAAATATTAGCTGGATTATTCACTCCTGGCTAATAAATTGTGCCTTATCAAGACATTTTTCACCACTATGCACCGAATGCATGTCAGCTTATATTGCACCATTATGCATAATTTTTACGCATATTTATTCACGACTATTTTTCACGCTTTTGCAGGAAAAATTGAATACCCCGCACCAGCTCTAGGAAGAGTGGTACGGGGTGTACATCACATTGAGGTTATCTACTCACTAAGAGTGCAGACTATGCGTTAGCCTTTGCCTTCAGTGCAACCTTCAGAAGCGAATCTGCGTTGGTCACAGATGCGCCCGAAGCCTGGACATCTTCAACCGAAGCAGCTGCCTTCTTGGCGTTGGTGATCACCATGGGGGTTGCCAGCGGGTAGCCAGCCGCCTTGATGGCGGGAATATCGAACTCGGCGATAACGTCGCCGCGCTTGACCGTGTCGCCCTTAGCAACCTTGGGCTCGAAGTGCTTGCCGTCGAGCTCAACGGTGTCCATGCCGATGTGCATCAGCAGATCCAGGCCGTCCTCGGTGCGCAGACCGTATGCGTGGCCGGTGGGGAATGCAACGGTGATCTTACCGTCAGCCGGTGCGTAGAGCTTACCTTCGGTGGGCTCCACTGCGGTGCCTGCGCCCAGTGCACCGGAGGAGAAGGTGGGGTCCTTGACGTCAGCCAGCAGAACCACGGAACCGACCATGTGGGAGCCAATGTCGACGCTCGCGCCAGCCTCAGAAGCTACAGCGGCAGCTGCTACGGGAGCGGCGGGAGCTGCAGCAGCGGGTGCCTCAGTTTCCCCAGTGTTGCCAGCCTCGACCTTCTTGCCCCAGATGAAGGAGGCGACGAAAGCGATGACGGTGGTCAGAATGAGGCAGCCCAAGAAGCCCGGAATACCGGCACCGACAGTTGCTTCAATCGAGGGGAAGCCCAGGTAACCAGCAGCACCAAGCTTGCCCGCCTTAATTCCAAGGATAGAGGTAACCATCGAGCCAATACCCGCGGAGACGATTGCAATGTAGAAGGGCCAGCGCAGAGCCAGGTTCACACCGAACATTGCGGGCTCGGTAATGCCCAGGAACGCGGAAGGTGCGGCTGCAGAAGCAATACCCTTAATCTTCTTGTTCTTGGTGGTTAGTGCGACACCGGCTGCGGCAGCACCCTGAGCCACGTTAGACATGGAGGCAACAACGAAGATGAAGGAACCGCCGGTAGCCCACAGGCTCATCTCGATGGGCGGGAATGCCTGGTGCATACCGGTCATCACGATGAATGCGTAAGCAGTACCGAAGATCAGACCACCGAGCGGGCCGGCAACAGTGTAGAGCCAGTTGATACCTTCACCCAACCAGGTGCCCAGCTGGAACATCGGGGGACCGACCAGCAGGAAGGTCAGGAAGCCGGTGATCAGGATGGTGAGGGTCGGGGTGAAGATGAAGTCGATGGTGCCCTTGAGGACCTTGTGGAAGAACTTCTCAATGTGGGACAGGATAAAGGCAACCAGCATAATGGGCAGCACGGTACCCTGGTAGCCCGCCTGCTGAACCTGCAGACCGAAAAGGTTCCAGTACTTCATCGGGTCGGTGCCCTCAGCACCCGCCAGAGATGCTGCGACGTTGTAGCCGTTCATCAGAGCCGGGGAGACCATTGCGGCACCCATGGTCAGACCCAGGTAGGGGTTACCGCCAAAGACCTTAGTAGCGGAGAAGCCAACCAGCACGGGCAGGAAGGCGAAGGGAGCGGCGGAGAGCAGGTTGACGATATCCGCGAAGTCAGCCCACTCAGGGAAAAGTTCAATAACTGCCTGAGGCCCAAAAATACCCTTAGAGGTCAGGAGGCTATTGAGCGCCATCAACATACCGCCACCGACCAGAACCGGGATCAGCGGAACGAAGATGTCAGCGATGGTCTTGATGAAGCGGGAAACGATGTTGCCCTGCTTGGAGGCAATTTCCTTGAGCTCATCCTTGGAGGCTTCGGGTGCGCCAGCGGCGATGAGGTGCTTGTGTACCTCGTTGACGTCGCCGGGGCCGACGATGATTTGGAACTGGCCAGCGTTGAGGAAGCTGCCCTTGAGGTCTTCGTCGTTGTCGATTGCTGCCTGGTCGACCTTGTCCTGGTTCTTCAGGACGAGGCGAAGGCGGGTTGCGCAGTGTGCGGCTGCAACGATGTTGCCGGCGCCACCGACGTCCTTCAGCACGCGCTGTGCCACTGACTTGTGGTCCACGCTCGCTCTCCTTTGTTTGGAGCACCACCGTATGATGCTTTGTGAATGGGGTGGGGTGACATGTCTGTGTGTGCATGTCATGTGTATGTCATACGTTTGACATATTGGTTGTAAAACATCCTATCACGGGAAAGTTCTTAAAAGCGAGGGCTCACCCTCCATACGGAGAGTGAGCCCTCAGACATATTCAGAAATTACCGGAAACTACCCGCGTAGGCGGCTCCCAACGCATAGAAAACGGCTTAGAGGCGGCCATACTCCAGGGACAGCACCTCGCCACCGGTCAGGCGGACGCGGCGCTTATCGCCCTTGAAGAAGGTGCGAGCGGTCATAACCTCAGCACCCATGGAGGCAACCAGCTTACCGCCCACGTACAGTTCGGTAGCCGAGCCGTCCACGAGCAGGTCAAACTCGCGAATTTTCGAACGCTTCAGGGTACGGCGGCGCAGACTACCACCCTCGGTGTAGCGGGTACCGCCACGGTCCATCTGCACAAAGTCCTTATCCAGAACGATGCTCAGAGCTACGCCGTGGGTGTCCTTAATCTTCAGCTTCACGCGCTCATCAGAAACGTCTACGCGGCCGCGCAGACGGAAGGTCAGGGCATTCTTCAGCTCAACGAGCTTGCCCTTCTCCTCCTCGCGGTACAGCGGGGTCATCTTCATCGCGTCATTGAGCTGCGGCACCGGACGCTGGAAAATCTTGCCGTTACGCAGGTGCAGCTCACGCGGGTAGGTGAACATGTGCACCCAGCGATGGCTCCACGAGGGCAGGTCGTCCTGATCAGCATTGCCCAGCCAAGCAATCATCACCGGGGCGTCACCGCACACATCGTGCGGCGCCTCCGGGTCGGCGGTCAGACCGGTACCGGAGATGGTCTGCGGTGCGTAGAACTCAAAACCTGCATCCAGCTCGGTGAAGGGGGTCTCCACGGTGAACATGAGGGTCTTGTTATCCAGCGAACCAACAATGTAGCCGCTCTGGAAAATGTTGTTGTACTTCTCGCCGAGGGGCTGCATGCCCTGCGGGCTGAAAATCAGCACGTCACGAATCTCGCCGGTCAGCTCATCGCGCATGCGCAGCAGCGAGGGGCATTCGTACATGTAGGTGCCCTTGAGGCTCTTATCCTTAATGCCCAGCTCACCGTGGAAGGTCCACTCGCGGCGGTCAGCGGAGGTGTACACGACCACGGCACCGGTCTTATCTTCACGCTGAGCACCAATGACCATCCACCACTCACCGTTACGCTCAAAGACGTGCGGATCGCGGTAGTGCGCGGTGTAGCCCTTCTCAGGACCAGAAATCAGCGGCGGCAGCTGACGGGTCGGCTTCGCGTCCTCACCCGCAGTTGCGAGAATCTGGTAGGTTTCGCGGTTGCCCTTCTCATCCTTCACGTTGCCGGTGTAGAAGAACTCAAAACCGCCGGGCACCTTAATGCCGGAGCCGGAGTAGCAGCCGTGCGAATCGTAGCGGCTATCGGGAACCAGAGCGGTACCCTCATCGGTCCAGTGGGTCAGGTCCTCGCTCACGGCGTGACGCCAGTAGACCATACGCTCCGGATGCAGGGGCGAGTACTGGTAGAAGGCGTGGTAGCGCTTACCGTCAAAGACCAAACCGTTCGGGTCGTTCAGGCGACCTACCGGAGGCGCCAGGTGCAGTGCCGGGTAGTCGCGGTCTTCACGAACACCGGCACCGAAAGCATCCAGAACCTGCTGTGCTTCAGCCGCCAGATCGCGGTCGGGTCGCTGAGTTACGCTCTTCTTCTTTTTCTTCTGCTCGCTCATGTCTATCCGTTTTCGTGCAAGGGAAATGTCTGGGTTGTCTCATCCCATCATACGGCACCGCTCCCCCGTTGCCGGGCTCTAGGAGAGAGGCACCACAGTGCTCTCAGCCTCTCTCATCCGAGGCACAGGGCGGTCACAGCGGCAGATACCGCCACCTGCCGAGGAGATGGCAAAATACCCCGTTTGCTACAGGAGAAAAAGGGCTGATACAGCAAAACCCACCGCCTCGCCTAAGCATAGTGGGGCGAAGCGGCGGGTGCCGTTAAAAGCCGCGGGGCGGCGCATCCAATAGATGCACCGCCCGCGTAAGAATCGAGAAGAAGTCGATTACTTGAGGGTGATGGTTGCGCCAGCAGCCTCGAGCTGCTCCTTAGCCTTCTCAGCGTCTTCCTTGGAAACGCCCTCGA
>ERZ773214.1330-NODE-1330-length-14638-cov-7.157375_pt1 | contig 14638 bp, 12 predicted proteins | sample MGYA00511238_ERZ773214 | MGnify/ENA primary metagenome ERZ773214 (study PRJEB29015, sample SAMEA2738157) | human oral metagenome | biome: human oral; feature: human-associated habitat; material: saliva | place: China | collected 2259 ...
CGCGCGCGCTCCACGCCACCAACAGCCGCGCCACCGCCTGCCGCGCCACCGCCTGCCGCACCGTCGTTCGCGCCATTACCCAAGCCACCGTGGAAACCAGGGACCACGCCAGACAAGCGTTCCTGGTTCATCTCCTGCGCCTGCACGTCCGTGAGCGCCACATGCTCGCCATGCGGACACCTGCCGCGACCCCTGTTCTCAGGCTTCGCGCGACAACGCTCTACACAGCCATCGCTACGCCTACCGTACACGAACTTCACCGCTGCACCCATCGGCTCACAACTCCCTCTTGCCACTACCGTAAACGCCCACAACAAACACACACGTAAGCGCACTACGCGAGCGGAATAGCCGCCGCAATAGCGCCGCCAGCACACCGCAACACGCCGAAAGGCGCAAACACCGCCGCCAGACGCACTGTACGGCCCGCAGACGGCCAAACGGGCGCTAAACGCACTCGGGGAGGGGCGGGCGCGCGAAAACGTGTCAGAAGCGCATACAGTGAAGCGGCGCACCCGCCTACTCCACAAGAGAGAAAAGGCGAGTACGCCGCCACAAAAATAGCGACACGCGGGAGGCTATGACGCGAACTCCTGCCAGCCCTCGGACTCGCCCACAGTGCGCTCGCGCTCCAACAGAGACGCGACAGCCGCCGAAGCCTGCTGAGGAACCACGCCGTTACCAAGCGCCCGAAGCGCCGCACTACGGGACAACCCAATCTCCGGCGCAGTCACCCACCCCTCGGGAAGCCCCATCATCCACTCTACGAAAACCGCAGACAAGCGCGGCCTACCGCCAGCGCGAGCAGCAGGCTCAGTCGGACTCGGCGCGCGCCTGCCCGTCACCCGCTCCCACCGGGCGATAGCCTCCGCGTACACGCCATAATCCGTGTACGCCAACCTAGTCGCCAAATGCGTGCTCTTCTCTGGCGGCCGCCCGCTCGTGCGCGGCAAACCATACTCGCCGTCGCTCGCTTTCAGTGTCGGCGTCAGCGCCACCGCCACCTCATTCAAGTTCGGACCATAACCCTGCGACGAATAGGTGGATACTGTCGCCTGCGGTGTCGGCAACAAGCCCACGCCACGAGGCGACAGCAACCCGCGAGCTACATGTGCTCGATCTGGTCCGCCAATGTCGGCCCGTGACCTCCCGCCCTCCGCTTCTCCGGCGGCTGACTCCCGCCGTTGGACCCAAGGTTGGCCGTGGGGGTGAGCAACAAGGAAGATTCTGGCTCGCTTGTGGGGAGCGCCAACGGCGGAAGCCGGTAGGACACCCCACTGCGCATCATACCCGATTGAGGCCAAGTCTCCGAGTACACGTCCGAGTGCTCGGAGAACAGGTCCACCGTCCTCCGCTCCCACACGTCCCTCTCGTTGTTCCAGTAAGCTAAAGGCTCTCGCACTTGTCGCTCCCAACACATTTTCCCACACCACTAGGCGCGGGCGTAGTTCCTGAACGCCTCGGAACATAGATTCCCACAGTCCCGAACGCGTATTCTTCGTCATGCCGGCTCTCGCGCCAGCAGTGGACAGGTCCGTGCATGGCGACCCGCCACACAGCACGTCAACTCGCGGCACATCCCGCCAATCCACGCGGGTAATGTCACCAATGTTGGGCGCATCTGGGAACCTGTGGGCGAGAATAGCGCACGGCCCCTTCTCCACGTCACTGACAAACAGCGTGTCTCCGCCCGGTCCGAGTGCGCCCGTAACGCCAAGGTCAAGACCGCCGTAGCCGGAGAACAGGCTACCAACCGTGTACACCGCCACTACGCGATGCCGCCATCATCACCGGAAATGAGCCTATGCAGCGCCTCGCGGTACCGCTCCCTACGAGACGCGACAGCCTCTACGTCAGCACCGTCACCCAGACGAGACTCATCCAGGTTATGCTCCAAATCACTGATCTTCACCAAGCAAGCAGCCTCATTACCGCGAGCGCGCTCAACGTAATCAAAATACGGCTCCCCATCCCTGCGGGTGAGCGCATCCACAGCCTCCACCACGCTCTCAGGAAACACGACCGCCAGCGCATCCAGCGTAAACCTCGTGTCCTCCACCACGTCATGCAGCCACGCCGCCGCGACAGCCACGCTACCGCCCCCGTACCACGCCACGCGATTAGCGACAAAAGCGGGATGCTCAATATACGGGTTTCCGCCTTTATCAACCTGACCAGCGTGAGCAGCCGTAGCGACCAGACGCGCAGCCTCCACCAACAGCCCACCCGGCTCAACTGCACGATACTCGCCATACTCGTCCGCGTCCTCAATCCCAAAATAAGGGACCAAAGACACGTACTCGCGGCCAATAGAGCCGTCCTCGATGCTCACAGTGATCGCCTCATAGTGGTCAACACCCACGTCGCCACCAACCAGGACCGCAACGCGCTCCACCGCGCCGTCAGTAAGAATGTAACCGCGCTCACCCCTTGACACTCCCATCATAGCCTCCACTACGAGATTCCTGCGAACTAGGCTTGCTTAAACCCCGGCACAAAACCAGAGTCCAGAGGCTTCCCATATTAAGCAGGCTACCCCCGATTGTCGGTCGGTTCAACTTTTAGTTATTACCACGCTTGACTGAGACGCAGCGCCTCATCCAAAATATTCAGTGCGGCGTTCACATCGCGATCATGAGACGCACCGCAACTCTCACACACCCACTCGCGCTCCGACAGTCGCAACTCATCGTACTTGTGACCGCAGTTGTGGCAGAGTCTCGAACTCGGATAGAACCTATCCACCTGGACGAACGTGCGCCCGTACCACTGCGCCTTATAAGCGAGCTTATCCACAAGGTCACTCCACCCGTTTTGGAGGATACTGCGATTCATCACACGCTTGGCCGACTGGCCGTTACGCGTTGGCTTCCCGTTCTCGTCCAGCTTCTTCTTCGCCCGCCGCGTCATATTCTGCACCGCCAGCGTCTCCATGCCGATGAATTGGTTATCTTCGATCAGTCTACGAGACACCTGGTGCTGGAAGTCCTCACGGTAGTGGCGCAGTTTCGCATACGCCTTGGCTACGGTAGCCTTCTGCTTACGGTAGTTACTCGACCCCTTCATCCTACGGGACAGCTTACGCTGCTCACACCTAACCTTCTCCTCCAATTGACGCAGCCGGTCAGGATAGTTAACCCTCTCACCCGTAGATAGAGTGAGGAAGTCTTTAACGCCCACGTCGATACCAACCTCACCACTCACCGGAGGCTTGGGCTGAACATCCACATCGAACAGGAGAACCAGATAGTACACCCCATTCTCGCGCTTCACCGTCCAACTAGACAACGACTCAATCGGGTAACGGATACGGTCTCGCCTACGGATGCGAACCGACCCAAGTTTCTTGGACAATGGATACCTGTTACCCTCCATGCGACGCATCGGAAAGCTGTTGCGAAACGACTGAACCGCATCGCTCTTGGACGCGAAACGGGGCCGATTCTTCCCATACTCACCCTTACGGAAGTACGCGGACTGCGACTTGCGGAAGTCCATAATCGCATTGCTCAACGCACTCGACGGAATAGGACTATCCCTCAGCCACTCGTTCGCGGCCTTCATATCAGTTGTACTCGGATAAGCGGGGTGAAGATTAGTCTCCTTGTCATACGCATTGAAAGCCTCAACCTGCTGGTTGTACGCGAAACGCCTAGCGCCAAAACACTGCTCCAACAGTGCGGCCTGCGTCTTAGACGGCGTAAACGGGATACGCTGCGCCACCTTACGAACCGCCATTATACACCGCCTTCACCAGTTGAGTATGGAAACACGACCGATTACCGTCAGCCGCCACACGTCACAATATCACCACCACAAAAACCACGCAACGCCACGCGCAACACCGCGCTACCCAGACACCAACAGAAACCGCACTGTACGCGCCCCTCGCGGGCTTTCACACCCCAAACGGACCAACGCGCGCACCAGCACCTCAACGCCCCTCAAAACGCCACACAGCGAACCGTAAACACATAGGCGCAGACGCGTTAACGTAAGATGACACGACGCGCAAGAAAAATGAGGGCCAACCGCGCCTCCCCTTGAACACGCTGACGTGAACAATACAAGGGAAACGCAGCGACCCCCAACAAAGTGCCCCCGGCAGGAATCGAACCTACGGCCACCCGATTAAGAGTCGGATGCTCTAACCAACTGAGCTACGGAGGCTTCATTTTGCGCGCTCCCGGCGGGAATCGAACCCGCAACCTCCCGCACCGGAAGCGGGCGCTCTGTCCATTGAGCTACGAAAGCAAACATGCGATATGAAGTTATTTTGTGCCCCCGGCAGGAATCGAACCCGCGCATGTCACCGGACTTCAACCGGCCGCTCTTACCGAACTGAGCTACAGAGGCTAAACGTGCGCGCCCACCAGGATAAGGGCGGGCGGCAGACGCGCACGCAGTTCTGGCGGCGGGACTCGAACCCGCGACTACTGGCTTATGAAACCAGTGCTCTACCAACTGAGCTACGCCAGGATACACGCAGCAAATAGCGCTCTCATGCTACACGATGCTGCCAGTATTATTTTTGTCCCGGCGGCAGGACTCGAACCTACACCATCCACTGTATCAGAGTGGCGCTCTCACCAGTTGAACTACGCCGGAAAACGCGAAAACAAGGTGGGAAAAGAGCGCCCACACCACACGAGTACCACGCGTCGATTCGGAGCAGGGAGCAGACGAATGTCACGAACGATAGCAAGGAGGAAACTAAACCCGCGCTCGTCCACTGCTCGCTCACTTGTTTTCGCTAGTAGTCCTACCGAGAATCGAACTCGGGTCTCCAGAGTGAAAATCTGACAGGCTAACCGTTACCCCACAGGACCATCATCGAAACATACCACTATTCTATTGTTTCGAGCAGCCCTACCGGGAATCGAACCCGGCTCTGACGACTGAGAATCGCCCGTACTTACCGATATACTATAGGGCCATATTCGCTTATTTGTGGCGGCGGGACAGGGATTTGAACCCTGGACACCCTCACGGGTGTTACGGTTTTCAAGACCGCTCGCTTCGTCCACTCGCGCACCCCGCCATGTTCAGCTTGACACTGAGTGCCCCCACAGGGACTCGAACCCTGAACCCACAGATTAAAAGTCTGTTGCTCTGCCAGTTGAGCTATAGAGGCTTATCTTCACCCGGACCTTTAGCACGCGCCCACGCGCAAGGCGCAAGCGGTGGAACAGTCCGGGCGGCTGTAGGTGAGGGGCTACAGCTCCCCGCGCGTCTCCACTACCACCCGCACTCTCCGTTGACGCGACCGGCGAGCCATGTCAGACTCGCCCGCCAGACGCGCCAGCAAACAAGAGTGTGGGTGGTGCAGCCACGTGTTACCGTGGGCGACAACGCACTGTGGGCCAGGTAGGACTCGAACCTACAGCGTTTCTTATGTGCCCGGTTTACAGCCGGGTGCCTTCACCCAATTCAGCGGCACTGACCCATGAGACACGAGAGAGACCAGCGGCAGGTTAGTGGGTATAGGACCAACCCCCCTCGTGTCAGCTCCGACGGCAGGACTCGAACCTACAACCTTGCGGTTAACAGCCGCTTGCGCTACCTATTGCGCCACGCCGGAATGATGAAAACACTATGTAGTTCATGTCACGTCCGCCCGGATGGAATCGAACCATCATCACCCGCTTAGGAGGCGGATGCTCTGTCCGTTGAGCTACAGGCGGCTCACAGGCGCACGTCACAAGGAGCGCACACAATCACTCTTGGGTAATATCCTACTATGTTATCCGCTCGCACGCAACAGCGCACATTTTCGCGCCGCCAGTCGAACACGTGCGAGCGGTTAAGTTGGCTTACCCAACACCAATAGCGTAACACTCCATAACCGGCCCCGTCAACCCCGACACGAGTGAAGCGCGCCACACGGGCGGGGCGCAGTCTCCTCGACTCGCACTCGCGCAGCGATAGACCACGTGCGCCGCACAGCGCCCCCAGAGGCGCACGCAACAAGCAGAAAAGAGAGAACCCGCCCCGCGAGAGCATACACACTCACGGGGCGGGCTTATTGCCCTAGCGGACTATCGCCTCAGCTAACGACGAGCGTCAGCGACGACGACGAGCGGCAACGAGAGCCGCGACACCACCAGCCAGCGCGGTCGCAGCGGCACCCAGGACACCCATATTGGCACCAGTCTTAGGCAACTGAGCTGCCGGGGCAGACGGCGCAGGCGCGGGAGTAGAGGGCTTCGGCTGCTCCGGGGTCGGCGTAGCCGACGGCGCAGGCTTAGGCTCCTCACCCTTCGGCGTCTCCGGAGTGACCGGCTTATCCGGGGTCGGCGTCACCGGCTTCTCCGGGGTAGGCTTCGGCTCCTCGGGCTTATTCGGCTCATCCGGGGTGACCGGCTTATCCGGGGTCGGCGTCACCGGCTTCTCAGGAGACGGCTCGGTCGGCTTATCCGGGGTAGGCTCAACAGGCTTCTCAGGCTCCGGGTCAACCGGGGTCACCGGCTTCTCCGGCTCAGGAGATGGCGTCACAGGCTCATCGGGAGTCGGCGTGACCGGCTTGTCAGGAGTCGGTTCGGGAGTAGGAGTCGGCTCCGGTGTAGGAGCAGGCTTCGGCTCATCCGGGGTCACGGGCTTCTCAGGCTCCGGCGTCACCGGCTTGTCAGGGGTCGGCTCGGGAGTAGGAGTAGGCTCCGGGGCGGGAGTCGGCGTGACCGGCTTCTCAGGCTCCGGGTCAGCCTCAGTGTCAGCGCCAGAGTCACCCTTGGCGCGCCACGTCGCGGTCGCCGACACCTCGTTCTCGTTAATCACTGCGGTGTTCACAAACTTCTTTGAGTCGCCAACCTGAGTGATGGAGACGCGGCACGTCCAGTTACCGTCGCCAGTGGCGGGGGCAACAGCCTCGATCTCGCGCTTGTCCGCAGACAGCTTGTTTGCTGTCGCCTTCGTGGTCTCAGCCCAGTTCGAGTTGTTCGTGCAGTAGAAAGCGCTACCGAACGTGGCGTTCTCGCCCTTCTCGATGGCCTTCAAGGCGGTACCTGGGGCGACCGTCGCCTGCACGTAGCCCTTCATGATGTACTTGCCGTCGTCGGTCTTACCGGCAGCGTACAGGTACTTGTCATAACCCTCATGGAACGCCTCGCCGACGACACCCTTACCGAGGGAGATGTCGTAGGTGGTGCCGTCAACAGTGATGGTGGTGGACTTCTTGCCCACGGCGTCCTTAGACACCTCGACGTTATACTCAACAAACGCATTGTTGAGCGCACCGTTACCGCCGAGGGTATTCACACCTTCGTCAATGACGAACGTGAACTTACCGTCAGCGATCTTCGCAGTGCCGATCTCCTTGGTGGAACCGTCAAGGGCGGTGGCCTTTAGCTTAATGCCATTCAGGCCGGACGGAACCTTTAGGCCATGACCAAGGTCAGCGGTGAACGTCGCGCCCGGCTGCACGTTCTTACCCGTGTAATCAATGCGCACGGACAGATTGTTACCCACCGACACAGTATCGTAAGGACGCGTGATCTTCACACTCTGAATCGACAGGCCACCCGTAGCGGTCGAAGCGCCGGGCGTAGAGCCGGTGAGACTGTTAATGCCAGTGGCGGGAGCCTCGTTCGCGGGAGCCGGACCCTCAACGGGAGCAGCATACGCGGCAGACACGCCAAGGCCACCAGCGGCGACAGCGAGAGCAGCACCCGCGATCATCGTGCGGGTAGCCTTACCAGCCTTGCCAGCGATAGAAACAGGGAACTTCAAGAGTATTTCTCCTTCATGTTGTTCGTCACGCCACCAGCCGCCACCGCCCACACCCGCCACTCTCGCCCCACCACCCCTTATGATGGTAGGAAACACTCACGAAAACAACGGACACACTCGTGGACAGCGCAAACAACTGGAAGCGCCCCTTACACAGTAAACAGTAGGCGACAACCACGGTCGCCGTCAAACGCGCACCCGCACAAACCAGCATGAACAATGTCACACCACGTGCGGGAGCGCTCACGAAACGCACAACATGCAATAGCCGTCAAACAAACCAAAACACAACAAACAGGCAACAAGCGACGCAACGGGACACAACCGACAAACAAACAGCCGAAGCGGGCACACCGCGACAAGCGCAGCAAAACACCCCGCCAGAAACAAGGCGCGCAGCCCCCGGCGAACAACACCACACGCAAACACAAGGAAACCCCGTGACCGCACTCACATCGAGCACAGTCACGGGGCATCCCGTCGTCGCCTACGCCCCGACGCCACCACGCGCGGAAACCACGCCACCCCCAAAAGGGGGACCGCGCGTTCCCGACCCGCACGCAGCAACACCGGCAGCGGCCAGACCGTAGATAAACGGGAAATACCCGAACACCCCCTAGAGGGAGCATCCGCCCACGCGGCGCGACAACCACGCGAACACGGCCCAGACAAATAAAAGTCAAGAGTCCCCGCGCAATTCTTGATCGACAGAAGGAATGAAGGATACAAACAGAAACGGGCAAACACCCGACCCGCGCATGAGCCTCAGTGGACAGCAGAGGACTCGAACTTGACACTCCCATAGCTTCCGCTACGAGATTCCTGCGAACTAGGCTTGCTTAAACCCCGGCACAAAACCACGGCCCAGCGGCTTCCCATATTAAGCAGGCTACCCCCGATTGTCGGTCGGTTCAACTTTACACTCTTACCTCTTTGGGCTGAGACGCAGCGCCTCATCCAAAATATTTAGTGCTGCGTTCACATCACGATCATGCAACACACCACAACTCTCACACACCCACTCACGCTCCGACAACCGCAGACCAGCGTATTTGTAACCGCAGTCGTGACAGAGACGAGAACTCGGATAGAACCTATCCACCTGAACGAGCGTCCGCCCGTACCACTGCGCCTTGTAGGCGAGTTTTTCCACGAAACTACTCCACCCGTTTCGGAGGATGCTACGGTTCATCGCGCGCTTGGCCGACTGAGCGTTATGAACTGACTTGCCATTCGCGTCCAGCTTCTTCTTCGCCTTCCGCGTCATATTCCCAGCCGCCAGCGTCTCCATGCCAATGAATTGGTTATCTTCTATCAGCCTATGAGACACCTGGTGCTGGAAGTTCTCACGGTAATGGCGGACCTTCGCGTAAGCCTTAGCTACAGCCTCCTTCTGCTTGCGGTAGTTACTCGACCCCTTCACCCTGCGAGACAGCTTACGCTGCTCCCACCTAACCCGCTCCTCCAATTGACGAAGCCTGTCAGGATAGTTAATTTTCTCGCCTGTGGACAGTGTAAGGAAGTCTTTGACACCCAGGTCGATACCAACCTCACCGCTCACCTGCGGCTTGGGTTGAACATCCACGTTGAAAAGGAGCACCAGATAGTACACCCCATTTTCGCGCTTCACCGTCCAACTCGACAATGATTCGAGAGGGTAGCGGATACGGTCTCTCCTACGTATGCGCACCGACCCGAGTTTCTTGGACAGCGGATACCTGTTACCGTCCATGCGGCGCATCGGTACGGCGTTACGAAACGACTGAACAGCGTCTCTCTTGGATACGAACCGGGGGCGATTCTTCCCATATTGAGCTTGACGGAAGTACGCGGACTGCGCCCGGCGGAAGTCCTGAATGGCGTTACTCAACGCGTTCGACGGAATAGGACTATCCCGCAGCCATTCATTCTCGCTTTTCATATCGGTTACGTTCGGATAAGAGGGGTGAGGATTAGCATCCTTGTCATACGAGTTGAAAGCCTCGACCTGCTTATTGTATGCGAAACGCCTAGCCCCAAAAACTGTTCCAGCAACGAGGCCTGCGTCTTAGACGGCGTAAACGGAATACGCTGAGCCACCTTACGAACTACCACAACAACTCACCCCCAGTCTCCAACCACTGATACGCATATGTTACAACTGTTACAACCAAGATTACTCTAGGCCGCATGAGCCTCAGCGGACAGCAGAGGAATCGAACCCCACCCACACAATGTGAGCGAACCGCTTAGCAGGCGGACCCAGCGACCTCGCAGGATTACTGTCCAAATAAGGGGAAACAAACACGGCGAACAAGAACAACGAGCCAAGACGCGCAACAAAACCCACGCACCAGTCACCAACGCGAGACAGCAACGCCCCACAGGTGACACCAACCATCAGGCTACACGCCCCAATGTCGGTAAAAACGCGCACAACACGCAGCCACCATATTCACTTATATTGCTTCCCCCAGTACCAGTCGCGGGACTCGAACCCGCACGCCCAACCGGGCAACCGCTTTTGAGGCGGTCGTGTCTGCCATTCCACCACACTGGCCTTGTAAGCGCTCCACCGTTTTCTACGTGGCGCTAGTACCTCCGGTGGGACTCGAACCCACACACCCCAACGGATACCTGATTTTGAGTCAGGCGCGTCTACCAATTCCGCCACAGAGGCCAAAGAAAGGGAGCGGAAACAAACACGAGCAACAACCACGCGACTACAGTGCGCCCAACCAGCGGGGCACACGCACACCAGCCGCACCATCGGCCAGCCCAACCCGCGTGCGCGGACACTCTCAACCGGCCAACCCAGACCGGCCCCAACTTACTCACCAACACCGAGAGCATCCTGGCGCAAACACCCAAGCGCCACCCGCACACACCCAGCGCACATTACCATGCCGCCACACACCCCTGCGTGACAGCAACCGCAGCCGCGCTGTGCTCCCGTGTTGTTTCCGCTCCCCGGTCGGCGTAGCAGGACTTGAACCTACGACCTCCCCCTCCCGAAGGGGGCGCGCTACCAAACTGCGCCACACGCCGAAACAGGGAAACAAACCCTAAAAACATCCACTATTTAGTTCAGTTTTCCTCTTGTCGATTCTAACTGTAGCACGCTCACGCGCCACTGTCAAAACCTCAGAGCCGAGTGTGGGACTCGAACCCACAACCGTCCGCTTACAAGGCGGATGCTCTACCAATTGAGCCAACCCGGCGAGCCGCACTCACTCACACTATAGCACGAGCGGAGCGCGAGCGGCAAGAGGAAATGCAAGAAACCACCGCCGCCAGTGCGCCCGGTGGGACTCGAACCCACACGCCGCAAGGGACACCAGAGCCTAAATCTGGCGTGTCTACCAAAATTCCACCACGGGCACATTAACGTATTCAATTTTCGCAAGGCCAACCCCGAAAGGCCAGCCAGTGCGCCCAGTGGGACTCGAACCCACACGCCCCACAAACGGGGCACCGGACCCTCATTCCGGCGTGTCTACCATTCCACCACAGGCACTATACACCCAGCCAGTCCCGGAGGACGACTGGGAACTATGAGAACATAATAGCACGCCCACCGGCTCGCGCGCAAGCCGAAAAGCGCGACCCCACGCCACCGAAGCAAACGCCACACCGGACGCACACCGCGAAGTCAAGAGGCAATACCATGCTCCCCGTGGGCCGTGCATGACTCGAACATGCGACCTCCCGGCTCGTAACCGGGCGCTCTATCCACTGAGCTAACGGCCCATAAGCGGGGCAGCGGGACTCGAACCCGCGCGCACCACTCGTGTACATCAAGCGGCGCGCCTACCATACTATACCCCTGACGAAAACACACCCAATTAAACACCGTGGAGGCCAACCCACAGTCTTTAACCGCGCCCACTTCCGCACGCAAACAACGTTGCGCTCTGCGCTGGGAATCGAACCCAGCCCGCATCACCCCGTAAAATGCCGGGGTGGCACTGACACCCCCACAAGGGGCCGCTCTCCCACGGTGAGCTACGCATTGTGGACTGTGCAGGACTTGAACCTGCGACCAACTGGGTGTAAACCAGACGCTCTACCAACTGAGCTAACAGTCCAAACTGTGGCGTGCGGGAGTCGAACCCGCCCCCGACAATTTTGTTGACGCTCCACCAGTTAAGCTACACTCTTTACTCGTGTTTCCACCCAACGCGGGGCGGCCCTTTCGGAATGGCGGGACTCGAACCCGCAACCTTCAACGCCCTTTCATGCCGTGCGGCCCACGCCGCTCACGCCACAAGACCCTTATTCTTTTATGATTGTGGACTGTGCAGGGCTTGAACCTGCGCGTACCACCGTGGTTATGGCGGCGCTCTCCCATCTGAGCTAACAGTCCAGAAACGCGAACATCGCACGCAGCCTCGCGGGCGATCAACCCCGCTCAGTTAACGCGATCAGAACGCGCACGCAAACTCATTTTGTGACGCGTACACAAAACTCTGCTTGCGCTCTGCGACGGGACTCGAACCCGCAACCTCCGGGCTTTCTGACCCGGTGCTCTGCCTATTTGGAGCTACGCATTGTGGACCGTACAGGACTTGAACCTGTGACCCCCGGCGTGTGATGCCGACGCTCTACCATCTGAGCTAACGGTCCAACAAGCCAGCCTGTCTGGACTGGCCCACGCGGACCCCTTAGCCGCCCCGTGGAGTCAGACACCTCCACGGGAGCTTCGGGGCTGGCCCGCGCTCTGCCTCCCTACCCCGCCGGGAGTACCCACTCACATCGCGTGGGCCTTAACCGGCGGTATCGGGCGCATTGTGTAACGGCGAGAATCGAACCCGCTCACATGCGCATGTCTGCGCAAGCGACCACACCAGTGGCGCTACTTTGGAGGCGGTCATCACCTTTCCTCCCGCGCCCGCCGCGCACCCGCCGACTCGTGGTTATCAGCCATTAGTCGATGTGCGCTCGAAAATGATGGGCGCTACCAGAGGTTGCGGGATGGAGCCCCGCTGACCTCAGTGGACCGTACAGGAATCGAACCTGCGACCTCCTGCTTGCAAGGCAGGCGCTCTACCAGTTGAGCTAACGGCCCAGAATAGGGGAGCGACCCCTGTTCCGAGAACTTCCTAGTATTCTGTTCTCTACGCCACGGGAATCGAACCCGTCTCCCTTTTGGGCTTTGCCAATTAAGCTACACCGGCCTTTGCGGGGCCAGTGACGGGACTCGAACCCGTAACTTCTACTCAGGTCACCAGATTGGCGCTGTGGGTCTCGACAGAATCGAACTGTCATCTCTTCCGCACTCCGGCGGACCGCTTTACCCGGAGAGTTGCTTAGCGGGCCTAGAACACCGCCTTGCTTCCTCTAATTAAGCTAGAGACCCTTATTGTGTTATTTTAGCCCTGTTTCCCGGAGTCGAACCGGGGTCGCACATTGCACTAACGCTGATCTTCCGTTGATGTATAACAGGGCCGTTGGCCGACAACCACCAGCCGTGAGGAGACTTGCCCCCACAGTGTCAACTTGGTTAAGGTTAACACCTGTCGGAGTAGCGGGACTTGAACCCACGACCTCCCGCTCCCAAAGCGGGCGCTCCACCAAACTGAGCTACACTCCGTTATGACGTTATGTTGTTATCTTATCGCCGTTCGCGACCTCTGTCAACCTGTGAGCGGCCCTCCCGGTTCCTCTCCAACGCCACGCCTCTTTCGGCTGGCCGGTTGGAGGCCCTATGAGAGGGCCGATCAACGGTGTCCCTCAATCACTCACAGGGACAATCATATCCCACGACCGCGCCCCGCGTCAACATGAAAACAAGTGAACCACGTCACATAAGCGCGTGCGTGAGCAAATAAACGCGCAGAGCGAGCAGCGGATAGGTCAACGAACGCCCTTACGGAGTACCGTCACGGCTTTCGTCGCGCACGGCAAACCGCTATCCAGCCGGAACAGCCTCGCACCATGACGCGCGAACCCCTCGTCGTAAAACACCTGCACATCCTCGACAGCGAACCCGCGCCCACCGTAAAACCATGTCATAAAACCGCCGGGCGACCCAAACGCCGCACTACAGTAACGCTCCTGCGACTCGCGATCAATCGACCCAAGCCCCCACACGGCGTGTAAGAACACCTCGCATACGCTTGCGCGCTCACCCACAAGCGACCACCCGCCAGGAGAGACGGAGGACACGACGCAAGCGGAACCGGTAGCGATCACACCGTTGCTCTCCATCGCGCTCACCCACTGTGCAACCTCGCACGCAGCTCCCTCACCTACGAGACCAAGAGACACGGGCAACGAACCATCCTGCGCACCCACAGCATAGTCAGCCCAGTCACGCACAACAAGACACCCGGACGGCGCAACAAGGCGACCGATCAGCTCAAACAGTGACTCGTTCACCACAGCGCCAGGGCGACACTCAGGCGTCAACATCTCATGCGCCACACTCGACATAAACACTACGTCAAACGCGCCCATGCGCTCAGTCAGGTCACCCGCACTCACGTGACGGAACCCGCCGTCAGCGCGCATCGCAGCCTCAACGTCCGGGTGCGCATCGTGACAGTAGTACATGCCGCCCGCATCCTCCACCAGGTCACGCAAGAGACGCGCGTTCTCTGGCATACCGCAACCAAAATCAAGCGCCTTCACGCCGGGGCGCACATGCCCGCGCAGCGCGTCCCACTTGGAGCCGTAAGAGCGCGCCATACGCCGCGTGTACGAGTCATCGTACCCGTCATCAACGGTCGCGGACGGGAAAGAAGAAACAAGAACAGACACATTACCTACCGTGCCGCATACTCTATCACAAGAACGCCAACAACTGCACGCGCACAATCACGCACACTTTTTCACGCGCCAAGCTCAGAAACAGCGCGCAACATCTCACGATACTGACGGACACAACCCAACACGTCAGGCAACGCCCGATGCGCAGCCGGACAGTCAGCCA
>ERZ773214.1333-NODE-1333-length-14618-cov-10.633867_pt1 | contig 14618 bp, 10 predicted proteins | sample MGYA00511238_ERZ773214 | MGnify/ENA primary metagenome ERZ773214 (study PRJEB29015, sample SAMEA2738157) | human oral metagenome | biome: human oral; feature: human-associated habitat; material: saliva | place: China | collected 2259 ...
AATACCTATTGAGATTGAATGCCCATCGCTGTGAAGCGTAGGGCATTTTTGTTTTCAGTAGTTTTGAAGCTTGTTAATTTTGTTTACAATATTCAGTTTATAAGTTTAAGTTTGTTTAGAGTTATGCTTATAATTTTCTTTATAGTTTATTCGAACGGTTTGTTATTTTATATGTAGGTGTATAGTAGACTATTCAAAGCACATTTTAACGATTCATTTCATTCTTTTGTTATTTGCCTATTGGGCTGTAACAGAATTACTTTCGTTTGTGTTTATTATATTAGTGAGGGCACCTCTCCAAACTAACTTACACTCCCTTGTATTTTTTTCAATATTTCGTTTGTATCTTGTAGATTGTCATATAGAAATCGTATCTTTGCATAAAAACTAAGAAAAGATGAAGAATATATTAAAAGAACTACGTCGTAAGGATCACCCACGAGTGTTGGGAGCCTTAGATATATTTAAGTTTATTGGCCCTGGTCTGTTAGTGACAGTAGGGTTTATTGACCCTGGTAACTGGGCAAGTAACTTTGCAGCCGGCTCTGAGTATGGGTATGCACTGCTATGGGTGGTAACCCTTTCAACGATTATGCTGATTGCTTTGCAGCATAATGTGGCCCATCTTGGTATTGTGACTGGTCTCTGCCTTAGCGAAGCCGCTGTTAAGTATGCCCCAAAATGGGTTGGTCGTCCGATTATTGTGAGTGCCATTTTGGCCAGTATCTCTACCTCTCTGGCCGAGATATTGGGTGGTGCTATAGCCCTACAGATGCTTTTTGGGATAAGTATTCCTACGGGTTCGGTCCTCACAACAGTAGCTGTATTAATCATGTTGTTTACGAATAGCTACAAGAAGATGGAACGTGCCATCATTGGTTTTGTGTCGATGATAGGCTTGTCCTTTGTCTATGAGCTCTTTTTGGTAGATATTCATTGGCCTGCAGCCATAGAGGGAGCATTCGTACCAACCGTCCCTCAGGGGTCGCTTTTGATTATTATGAGTGTGTTAGGAGCCGTTGTTATGCCCCATAACTTGTTCCTTCATTCAGAGATAGTACAGAGTCGTGAGATTCATTTGGAGGGTGATGAACGCATTCGTCACATGTTGAGGTTTGAGTTTGTCGACACTCTTTTCTCTATGATAGTGGGCTGGGCAATTAACTCAGCGATGATTCTTTTGGCAGCGAGTACGTTCTTCTCACATGGTCAGCACGTCGATGAGCTTTCTCAAGCACAAGCGATGCTTCAACCGCTATTGGGTAACAATGCTGCAAACATCTTTGCTATTGCTTTACTTCTGGCTGGTATATCAAGTACGATAACCAGCGGTATGGCTGCAGGTAGTATCTTTTCAGGACTTTTTGGAGAGTCATATAATGCGAAGGATACGCACTCCATTGTCGGGATAGTCCTCTCGTTGGGTGTAGCCCTCCTCATGATATTCTTTATTGGTGACCCATTTAAGGGATTAATCATCTCTCAGATGTTTCTATCAGTACAACTTCCGTTCACAGTCTTCCTACAAGTAGGTTTGACATCCTCTAAGAGAGTGATGGGTAAGTACGCTAATAGCAAGTTGAACATGTGTTTTCTTTACTCGTTAGCAGGCATTGTCACCTTTCTTAATATATGGCTCTTGATAGAGAGTGTGTCATAGTGACGGTGGGTTATAAAGTGGGTTTCATATAGTAGTAAAATCAGTTTTTGTAAAATAAAATCATCGACTCGAAATGAGATGAGGCCTGACAGTGTTTCAAAGAGGCCTTATCAATGATAAAGAAGGGCGTTTTCTTGCATGTAGTTAACGCCCTTCTTTAATGTAGTAAGGCGTCTTCTTTAATGCTAATCACAACTGTTTGATTCATTGATGATTATGGTGATGCTTTTACTCGATATGGTGTGGTAGTAAAGGGGGTGTTTTCTATCTTAAATGTAAGATATTTTCAATTCGATGAAGCATGTAGTCTATTGCGGTAAAGTTTCTTTATGTCGATTTTATAGGTCAGGGTATAAAACAAAGAAAACGGGAATGACACAACGATATCATTCCCGTTAGTTATGGTATATGCTATTTAATCTTAGATAGACTTGTAACCATTTGTACTGTTATGTGCAAGCAAGTCTTTCAGATTAAGCTCTCTTCCACCATGTGCTTCATAAGCTTCTTTCATCTCTTCCTCGCCTTCTGCCTCTTCTTCTGAGTGTTCGAACGTAACGCACTTATCCTTTAGTTCTGCGATTACCCAGCCAATCAGTGCGATGATAAGCAGTGCAATCAATCCTATCATTGGAGTTGTCATAATTAAATAGTTTTTTATTTCTGATGCAAAAGTACATTAAGTTTCGTAAAGAACCAAATTATCTCTAAGTTTTCAGTAACTTTGCAGTAAATATAGCTGTATAAAGTTAATAAGAACAAGATGACAAGAAAAGAAAGATACGACTATGCACTGAATTATTTCCGTAAGCATGTTGGACACGTGTCAACGGAGCTTAATTTCGGTTCAGCATTCCAATTGCTTTGTGCGACACTCCTTTCTGCACAGTGTACGGATAAGCGTATTAATGCAATTACACCCGAATTGTTCCGCCATTATCCTGATGCAAAGACAATGGCAACGGCCACCTCGGATGAAATATTTGATTATGTGAAGAGTGTTTCTTATCCTAATTCAAAGGCAAAGCACTTGGTTGAGATGTCAAAGATGCTGGTAGAGAAGTTTGGAGGGGAGGTTCCTTCTGACCCAAACGCCCTCATTACGCTGCCAGGAGTAGGTCGTAAGACGGCAAATGTCATACAAGCTGTGTGGTTTGGCAAGCCAACATTGGCTGTCGATACGCATGTTTATCGTGTTAGTCACCGCTTGGGCCTTGTACCCTCAACGGCAAATACGCCTCGAAAAGTTGAGGACTATCTGATGAAGAATATCCCTACTGAGGAGGTTACGGATGCTCATCATTGGATATTACTTCATGGGCGTTATGTCTGTAAGAGTGCGAAGCCCGATTGTGAACATTGTCCCTTTGATGACATGTGTCCTAAGTTGTTGGAGAATAGTAAGCTGTAAGAAGACTTAAAAAGGTAAAGGATTAAAAGGATATAATATAAGAAGAATATGAATACAAAGAAGATAATGCACTTCTTGAAAGGTATTGCTGCGAACAACAATAGGCAGTGGTTTCAAGAACATAAGGCTGAGTATGATGCGGTAAAAGCCGACTTTGAGCATGGAGTCGACAAAGTTATAGCTTGTTTAGCAACCTTTGATGAAGAGGTATCATACCTGACAGCAAAGGATTGCACCTACCGTTTCTATCGTGATGTACGTTTCTCACCCGATAAAAGTCCGTATAAACGCCATTTAGGTGCATACATCTGTGCACATGGTAGGAAGGCTTTGCGTGGTGGTTACTATCTACATCTTCAGCCAGGGAACTGCTTGATAGCTGTAGGTTGCTATTGGTTGCCTACAAACATACTGACGTCATGCCGCAATGAAATCATGGCGAATATTGATGAATGGCGTAAAGACGTTGAGAATGAGGGTTTTGTCAATTTGTTCGGACGACCCAATGAGGGCGAGTGGACGGACGATAAGGTTAGTGAGAAGGGTTTTGGACTTGCTGCTTTGAAGACTGTTCCAAAGGGATTCCCCAAGGACTATGAGTATCTCCAGTATCTTCGAATGAAGGACTACTGCTGTTGGGTGTCTGTGCCTGATGATTTCTTCGAGGGAGAAGGATGGGTTGAACAGTTGAAACACATCTGCAAGACGGGTAAGCCGATGATGGACTTCATTAATAATGTGATAGATGATTATGAATAGAAACAAATAAAGAGGAACGCAAAGACATTCCTCTTTATTTTTATACTTACTAAAACGCTTTGGCTAATGGGTGCATTAGCCAAAGAGATAACGATTACTTCTTTCTCAATTCCTCAAGACTTGCCTTCAAAGCGGCAATCTTCTCTTCAGAATCGCTCTGCTTCTTGCGCTCGCGTTCGATAACTGCTTCTGGCGCATTGGCCACGAACTTCTCGTTTGAGAGCTTCTTCTTGATACCTATGAGGAAGCCTTCAAGATGCTTGAGCTCCTTCTCCTGCTTCTCAATCTCAGCTGCAACATCAATCAAGTCGCCCACTGGTACTGCGAAACTATCGGTACCAACCATGAAACCAGATGCGTCACCACGCTTCTCAGTTACCACCTCGATAGCCTTTAAGTTAGCCATCTTGATGATAACACTGTTATAAGCTTCATAATTGTTCTGGCCGATTACGTCCAGTTCCAACTCTACCTTTGGTGCGATGTTCTTCTGATTACGTACGGTTCTCACGCCGCTGACGATTGCTTTAACCTGTTCAATGGACTCGATAAGCGCCAACTCTTCCTTGTTTGGAGCGTCAAGTTTGAGTTCATCACGCATGATGCTCTCGCCGTCTTTACGGTCGTAGATGTGTTGCCAAAGCTCTTCTGTAATGAAAGGCATAAATGGATGGAGCATCTTCAACAGTGTATCGAAGAACTTAAGAGTAGCTTGATAGGTGGTTTTATCGATTGGCTTGCCGTATTCAGGCTTGATCATCTCTAAATACCAACTTGAGAATTCATCCCAGAAGAGGCGATAAACAGTCATTAAAGCCTCTGAAATGCGATAGCTCTTGAACTGTTCATTCATCTCAGCGTTCACTTCCTTCAACTTTGCATCGAACCATTCAACGGCAATCTTATTGGCTAATGGCTGCTCTGCATCGGCTGTTTCCCAACCTTGAACAAGGCGGAATGCATTCCAAATCTTATTGTTGAAGTTACGTCCTTGCTCACAGAGAGTCTCGTCAAAGAGGATGTCGTTGCCTGCAGGAGCAGAGAGCATCATACCCATACGGACACCATCAGCACCATACTTCTCTATCAACATGATAGGGTCAGGTGAGTTGCCAAGACTCTTACTCATCTTTCGGCCGAGTTTATCTCGTACTATACCTGTGAAGTAAACATGCTTGAATGGGAACTTGCCACGATACTCATAGCCAGCCATAATCATACGTGCTACCCAGAAGAAGATAATGTCTGGACCTGTAACAAGGTCGCTGGTAGGGTAGTAGTAGTTGATTTCTTCGTTGTTAGGGTTATTGATTCCATCGAATACAGAGATTGGCCATAACCAGCTTGAGAACCATGTATCCATACAGTCGCTCTCTTGTTCGAGGTCAGATGATGTGACAGAAGGATTAATCTCCTGTGCTAACTTTAATGCTTCCTCAGCCGTCTCTGCCACAACAGTAGCGTTCTTACCCTCAGTGTCCTTGAAGTAGTAAGCTGGAATACGGTGTCCCCACCATAGCTGACGACTGATACACCAGTCCTTGATGTTCTCTAACCAGTGGCGATAAGTGTTCTTGTACTTCTTTGGATAGAACTCTATATCATCGTCCATGACTGGTCCAAGGGCAATGTCAGCAAAGTGTTGCATCTTTAGGAACCATTGTGTAGAGAGCTTTGGTTCGATAGGTACGTGCGTACGCTCTGAGTATCCGACCTTATTATCATAGTCTTCAACCTTCTCCATCAGCCCTGCTGCCTCCAAGTCCTTTGCTATCTGCTTACGTACATCCATACGATCCTGACCAACATAAAGGCCAGCTGCCTCAGAGATCGTACCATTATCGTTGAAAATATCAATTGTTTCCAATCCGTGCTTCAAGCCAAGTGCATGGTCGTTAACGTCATGTGCAGGTGTAACCTTCAAACAACCCGTACCGAACTGGATGTCTACATAGGTGTCTTCGATGACTGGGATGACACGATTTACCAATGGAACGATAACATGAAGACCCTTCAACCATGTGTTCTTAACGTCCTCTGGATTGATACACATAGCTGAGTCACCCATGATAGTCTCTGGTCGAGTGGTTGCTACAACGGCATAGTAACCCTTATCATCCTTGTGTATTACGTTGCCTTCGTCCTTGCGCTCAACCTTAGCTTGGTCTTCTTTTGCAACATAATACTTAAGGTGATAGAGCTTAGAGTGCTCATCCTTGTAGATTACTTCTTCATCAGAAAGGGCCGTCTGAGCCTGTGGATCCCAGTTAACCATGCGTACACCACGATAGATGTAGCCCTTCTTGTAGAGGTCGCAGAACACTTTGATAACACTCTTACTACGTGTGTCATCCATCGTGAAGGCCGTACGGTCCCAATCACATGAGCAACCAAGTCGACGCAACTGCTTGAGGATGATGCCTCCATGCTCGTGTGTCCAATCCCATGCATGTTCAAGGAATTGCTCACGACTGAGGTCGGTCTTCTTTATACCTTGCTCTGCGAGACGGTTCACAACCTTTGCTTCTGTAGCAATACTTGCGTGGTCGGTGCCTGGTACCCAGCATGCATTCTTACCTTCCATGCGTGCACGTCTTACCAAGATGTCCTGTATCGTGTTGTTAAGCATGTGTCCCATGTGGAGCACACCTGTAACGTTTGGTGGTGGGATAACCACGGTGTAAGGCTCACGGCCGTCTGGCTTAGAACTGAAAAGCTTGTTGTCCAGCCAGTACTGGTACCATTTAGACTCCACTATCTGTGGGTCGTACTTGCTTGCTAATTCCATTGTTTCGTATATTATTATTTCTTTATTATCATTAAAATAACGGTGCAAATGTACAAAAAATCCGCCTAAAAAGCGTATCTTTGCAGCAATAATAGTACGTTGATAAGTACTTTAACGTTTATGTTTAACATTAAACATCAAGACATTGCATACTAAAGAAGAGAAACTGAAAGCCTTTGCACGACTTTTAGACGTTCAGGAAAGACTCCGTAAAGAGTGTCCATGGGATAGGAAACAGACGAATGAAAGTCTTCGTCCTAACACAATAGAAGAGACGTTTGAGTTGGCTGATGCGCTCTTAAAAAACGACTCGAAGAATATCTGTAAAGAGCTTGGAGACATCATGGAGCATGTTATCTTCTATTCAACTTTAGGTGAGGAAAAGGCCGAATTCGACGTTGCTGATGTTTGTAATGCGCAATCTGATAAGCTCATGTTTAGGCATGATTTCATCGATTGGACGGGTTGGAGCGTCTCACGTTCAGACATGGTCGTGAGTGCTACTGGGCAGGTTGTTTACAAAGACGAGGTTCAGCAGAATGATGATAACGCACAATCTGTTGCGCCTACTACTGCGCCTCAGGTGGAGACTACTTGGGAACAGCGTAAACAACGTGAACGTGATGGTAATACCTCTGTGCTTTCTGGGGTGCCAGACTCGTTACCCAGCCTCATTAAGGCTTATCGTATTCAAGACAAGGCACGCAATGTTGGCTTTGATTGGGAGGAGAAAGAGCAGGTCTGGGATAAGGTTTATGAAGAGTTAGGAGAGCTGAAAGAGGAGTTAAAGAGAGGAGATAAGCATCGTTCGACCGAGGAGTTTGGCGATTTCCTATTCTCGCTTATCAACGCCGCGCGCCTCTATCATATCAATCCCGACAATGCTCTTGAGTTTACCAATCAGAAATTTATCAAACGATTTAACTATATTGAGGAAGCTGCTAAGGCTAAGGGAGTTATGATAAAAGACTTAACGCTTGCAGAGATGGATGAGTTGTGGGAAGAAGCAAAGGCTCTCAACAAGTAGAACTGCTACGGATTTAAGCTATAAATAAGATATAATTATGAGAAAAACCTTTTATTTTATCATGTCATTGTTTATCCTTGTAATGGCTTTCTCGTGCAAGGATAACAAACCAAAGTCTGTTTTGTCTGAGGTTGAGGCAGCTGGTGATTCTGTTTCTACAGGTGACAGTACGGTCTATGGTATTATGGTTGAGGGTGGAATGAACTCTATTGTCCTACTTACAGACCATGGTGATACATTGGAGTACCTTGTTAATCCGAACGATACTTTCGAGGTTGTTAAGGGCGGAAAGATTGATGGTGACCGCTTTGCTATCATTGGCTATAAGGAATATGGCGACCATTTCATGCGCTCAGCAATCAACTTAACGACATTGTTAGGCAATTGGACCAGCCTTGATCGTAACTTTGAGATTAAAGAAGATGGAACGGTAACATCGAGTCTTCAGTCTGAAAAGAATCCTTGGACAGCCTGGAAGATATGGAATGGTAAGTTGGTTCTTTCTAAAGATACGTTTGATATCGAAAGTCTTGGCGCTGACTCTTTGTCATTAGAAAACAAGTCTGGCTTGTTTGTATTCACAAGAGGGAAGTAAGCACTTAGCTTTGTTTCCTTCAAGTGATTGTTTAAGACGATTATAATAGTGTTTCTCTTCATCCCCTTCTCATGTTCGAGTGGGAGATGAAGGGTGTTTGATGAGTTTTATTATGGAGCCATTTAAAGTACATATCCTTGGTTGTGGTAGTGCGTTACCAACCTTACAGCATAATGCTTCTTCCCAGATAGTGGAGCTTAGAGAGAAGCTCTTTATGATTGACTGCGGTGAGGGAACACAGATGCAACTACGTAGATCGCGCATACACTTCTCTAAGATTATTGCAGTCTTCATCAGTCATCTGCATGGAGATCACTGTTTTGGTCTGCCAGGAATGATTTCCACCTTCGGTATGACAGGTCGAACGGCTCCTTTACACATCTATGCTCCAGCTGCCTTCGAACCTATTCTCGAGCAAACACTGAGTTTCTTCTGTCAAGGATTAGAGTTTAAGGTGGTGTTTCATGCTGTCGATACAACGCAAAATAAGGTGGTTTATGAAGATAGAAGTCTGACGGTTGAGACCATTCCTTTGCAACATCGTATTGATTGTTGTGGCTATTTATTCCGTGAAAAGCCCATCCTCCCACATATACGTCGTGATATGATAGACTTCTACAAGATACCGATTAGCCAGATAAACAATATTAAGGCGGGAGCTGACTGGGTGACTGCGGAGGGAGAAGTGATAGCTAATAGTCGGCTGACAACCCCTGCCGAACCAGCTCGCAGCTATGCTTACTGCTCTGATACACGTTATATAAAAACACTACACGAGCTTGTAAAAGGTGTTTCTACGCTCTATCATGAAAGTACATACTCCGCCGAAGATGCCGAGCGTGCACGGCTCTATTGGCATAGTACATCTCAAGATGCTGCAAAAGTGGCTCGTGATGCCTCAGTCGGAAAACTGCTTTTAGGTCATTTCTCAGCCCGTTATAATAACGAATCACAGTTGTTAGAGGAGGCAAAGGAGATTTTTCCAAATAGTTATCTTACTCGTGAAGGTGCTACCTTCGATATTTGATTAGTCAATACCTCATATTGACGACTACTCCTCATCGTTCTTTCTTAACGTATAGAAGGTGTTGTCTTAGCCACTATGATATCTTTCCAGCCTTAATCCCTTATCTGTTTGTCAAGAATTTTTGCCCTTCTCGAATCTAATATACGCTCTTCATGCTTAAAGAAAACGCCCTTCTACGTTCAAGAACATGCCCTTCTTGGATGCAGAAGACGCCCTTCTTGAAGCAAGAAAGGCGTCTTCTTTAATGCAATATGTAATTAGTTGATTTATTGATGGTTATGATGTCTACTTTAAGAGATAATTTATACTTGTTTAGAGGACGTTTAACTCAACTTTATGTAATGATTTTTTACGACGTTATTAATTCTTCTTGTATTCATAGTGTTAACTGATATCGCATGGATGAGTAGGTTGGCTAATGTAGTGGGGTGTATTCCTTTCTCACAGATAAACACAGATTTGTGCATGTAGGAAGCACTCGGATGTAGGTTGTCTTCATCTCCTCACTTGTCAGAATAGGAGGAGAGAAATCGTTGGAATGGCTCCACAAAAACAATATAGAGTAGACGCTAAGAAACTAAGGGGCAATAGCTACATCGCTCGATAGGGTTGGTGAACTCGAAAAACAGGGCTACTTTTACTTTTAATAGGCTGCTTGGGGCTGAAAAAAGATATTATTACTCATGTAAAAAGCACGAAAAAAGGAGCATACTAAAGATAGTACACTCCTTATAAAGGATATAATGATAAAACTTGTCTCTTTGTTATACTTATTTGTCAGATGCCTTTCAATCTGCCTATTATGACTTTATTAAGTCATTTAAGCGTACGAATGCATACCACCCAGAATGTAGTTAACACCGAAATAGGTCATTAGGATGCTAAGAAAAGACAGTAACATAAAGAAATGATATTTCTCTGGTTTCCTTAATGCAGGCAATGAGTTGGTGTGAAGAGGTATCGCATAAATTAAGAAAGTAATCAGTGCCCAAGTCTCCTTAGGGTCCCATCCCCAATAAGTTCCCCAACTGATATTTGCCCAGATAGCACCTATAAAGATGCCTAATCCTAATGTTGTGATAGCAGGATAAAGGAATATTTGCGATAAATCGGTCAGTTGTTTGTTGACTGATATGACGCTTTCTCTCTTGCTGTTGCGGGTGAAGAAATAGGCTATTGCACTGATAAATGTGAGTGAGAGCAGTGCGTATGACATCATGATAATACTCACATGAATACTCAACAACGGACTATTCAATACAGGCATACGTGGTGTAATACTTGGGTCCATCTCTCCGAGGTGGCTTACAAGAAGCATAAATCCACTCATGATAAGCCCGAATGTTGTCATAAGTTGTAACTTTCTTGTTGTCAGAATAGACACAATCATGATTAACCATGACAACAGGAGCATTGTTTCATAGCCGTTGGCAAGTGGGATAGTACCATTGATAATCCACCGAAGAGCCAATGTGAAGGTGAGAACACACCATGAGAGCGCCATCAATCCAGTGAAATATCTGTAGCGTTTCTTCCTTGTTATGAACAGAATAGACAGTAGTCCAGCTGTTAAGTTTACGATAAAAAGGATGGTTGCAAATGGGTATTGGTTGTAAATCCGTTCTGCTCTGATAGCCGTGTTAGAAGGGATAGTGTTGCCGCCGTAGGTGTATTGATATTTTCTCAGCTTCTGTATGAGTTCGTTCACCATATCTGTTTTCCCTTGTCTGGCCAATTGTCCTGCCAAAGGAAGGATAGAACGCATATATTGCTGTTGTGCCTTATCCATGCTCTTAGGGTATTTGTCATGTGGTGAGAACCAATCGACAGTACCCTTCTTAGACATATAAGGGAATACACGCAGCGTGTTTCCTTGCATAAGCTCCATGAGTAGCATCATCTTATCGTCGGTATCCAATAGCTGTCTTGCTACGTTGTCATTCTCTTGACTACGTGCTTCTTGGAGGTAAGGACCGAGGATATAGCCTTGTTGGCCAAATAGACTCATTGGTGAGACATACTCTTCTAAGTTCAGTTTGTCACGTAGTTCGGAGCCTTTTAGTCTTAGGATAGGCTCTCTCATCCACTCTTTTCCCCAGAACATAAAGCCTGTCAGGACTTGAGTAGGAGTAAAGTCTTTGTAAGTCTTTTTGCCATAGAGTTTCTTTGTAAAGTCTATGGCGTAGGTTTCCATAGGACATATTCGTCCGTTATATACAATAAGTATCTTACCAAACTCATCGGCCGTCTGTCGTGGTAATGAGGGCTGCGCATTTGCTACAGAATATCCCATCATAAGCATGACTATCACTACCGCTTTCTTTCTAAGCAATCGACGGAAGTTGCCCTTAGGCTCAATAAGCATTGCGATAAGGCCAAAAAAGAGTAGGGCATAGCCAAGATAAGTTACTGGAATACCGTATGGGTCGGAATTGACAGACAGATAGCTACCCTTCAAATCTTCGTCGTAACTACTCTGATAGAGGCGTGTCCCATATCCTGAATAGATGTTGTTCATAGAGACTTGATATTGTTCTTTCTTCCCATTCTCGATGATGGTGATGATTGAAGCATAATCCATAGCTGCCATGTTACCTGCATGATAAGTGACGTTGAACTTATTCAATAGAATACTGAAAGGTAACTCGGCCTCATTCCCATCCTTTGTGGTATAGGTGTTGACAACCTTTCCTTGTCGCAAATGAACCATCCCTTTATGAGAAGTGAGGTGGGTTAGCAATGCACCAAGGAGGATGATGACAAAAGAAAGATGTAAAAGAATAATGATAGGACGACGAACTTTTCTTTGGATGAAGTAGACTATGCCCGCAGCAGTACCCATGGCCCATAGTAAAGAGAACCACCATGACCCGAAGATATTGTCTGAAACATAATCAAGGCTCGTGTATTTCCCTATGATTGTCCCCGTAGCCATCACTATGATAAGGAGTATATAAACAATCTCAAGTGTCTTCTTTGTTCGCATTTCTTAGATGATAAAGAAGAAGATGAGCCTTTGTAAGCTGCATCTTCTTCTTGTCTTTGTTTTTGTAAATAATCCTTTGTTAGATAGAACGTATGAACTTAACTACAGCGTCTCTATCTTTCTTTGGCAAGTTATAGAATTTAATAGCTGCCTTATAAGCCTGACTGTTCTTGCTATAAGCGTGCCACATGATTGCTTCAACCTCATTGCGAGCACGAGCATCATGTAGACGGTCTTCTACACCAGAGTTAATCAATGAAAGACCTCGGCCCCACAGTGGAGTAGTGCGGCACCATGATCCGTGGATGTCGTTCTTCATATCGAGCTTATGCTGTATGAAATCAGAGTATGGATAAATCTTCTGATTAGCATACTTAGGCAGCTGCTTGTTGCCAAGGATTACTGAAGAACCGTGGTTATCAGCACCTGTTGTCCAAGAGGCCTTGTGACAGTGTGCACAACCTAACTCTCCTGTGAAGAGTTCCTTACCACGCTGTACGTCCTTGTCGTTCAAGTTTCTTGCACGTGGAACAGCAATACCTCTATGCCATACCATGAATGCGTGATAGGCATCATCGCTCACCTCTGGCTTGAAGTTGAAGTAAGGATTGTTGTAGAGGTTTACGTTGTCGCTTGGTGAAAGCAAATAACGAACAGCCTTCTTGATACCTTCACGAGTTCCATCGTTGTAGTATGGATGTACGTAAGAGTTTGGATTACTACCATGCTGTTGGATGTAACTAATCACGTTCTCGTTCTCTGACATTGCTTTTGCCCATGGTTCTGTAGAACAGATGTGCTTGATGTCTGAACGAAGAACATTCAACTCGTCCCAAAGAGCAACGTCGTTCTCAAGACAACCATCGAGTAAGTCGTAGTTGAAACGCTTTACGAACTTATTGCCAAAAGCATCTTCTGCCCATGCCTCAGGCTTCAACTGCTTTGTTGTATTGTCCCAGAACTCTGGGTTCAACTCTACAAAGCGTCCCTCTGCCTTGTATTGTTTCTCCAAGTCTTCATTAGAGATAGCGTCAATCAAACCAAGTCCTTGGAAGTTACAAGATGCTATCAAGCGTACCTCATAGTTGCTTGGTACTGGGTCAGTGTTGAATGCTGACTGTGGAATAGATACTGATGGATAACGTAGATTATATTTCTCACCATCAGGGAACTGCATTGGCAATCCACTTGGCATAGATGTTACGTCATGCCATGTGATGTGTATTTGCTTCGGATCAACAGGAGGCAAGAACGGCTCGACGGCTTGCAACATCGTAAAGGTTGTGAGCTGATTGATAGGAGTTCCATTGTTGCTACCTGGAGCATCAGGTGTATAAACTGAAACAATGTAACCGTTGCCCTTTACTGGCTCCATGTCATTACGACTATGACCGTGAGCATAACCACCAGAGTGGCAATACTCGCATGAACGACGGGATGCTACAGGGCCCCAACCTTTGTAAGGCTCGGTGCTAAGGGTGTACTTAGCACTTGCCATCATATCTCCTTGGTTGAAGAGATCGGTTAGTCCTTGTTCGTCGATAGCTGGTGTGTTGTCCTCATAACAACCTGCTGCGGTATTCTCTGTTGTACCAAGTTTGCCAGCTGGGTACCATTCGTCTGCAGAGAAATTACCTACTGCCTGACCAATGTACTTTGTCTCAGGTTCTGATGGTTGCTGTGGATTGTCTGGCGTAACATTGTCGTCAGAACATGCAGCAAATGCACATAAGAGTGCTCCAGCAAGTAAGTATTTGCTATAGCTGTTGTGTCTCATAATGTTTTATATTTAAATTTACGTTTGTAACGTAGCCCTGTCCTAAAGAAGACAAAGCTACGTTTATTATTTATATTTACTTTTCAGATTTGCAAGAGTTGGATTACTTGTCTGTCTGTTGGTTTATCCATGTACCAGCAGCATTAAGTGCTTCATTTAAGGCAGTAACCTTCTCGATGCAAGTCTTAACCTGTGTATGACCTGGATTATCGATGAAAGCAACGCCACTCTTCTTAGCTGTCTCCAAGGCAGCGATTGCCTCGTTAAGAGCAGTGTTCAATTCATTATATTTAGGATAGTTGTTATTCTTCAAGAAGTTCATGATAGAGTACTGAGCTGGAGTAGAGATATTCTCTGTACCACGTACGCCATAGAGTGAGTTCTTGATAGAATAGATGTTATCCTGGTAGTCTTGGAATGAACGTTTACTGTATGGTGACTCGATGTAGTTAGCTGCATCGTCTGCCGTACCAGTACCTGTAGCCTTACGATAAGCCTGACCAAGTTTTTGTTCAGCAACTTCTTCGCAGATGCCAGAGCATCCGCCAATGAATATATTGTTCAGTGTCTCATGCCATGAAGCAAACA
>ERZ773214.1335-NODE-1335-length-14611-cov-11.555716_pt1 | contig 14611 bp, 8 predicted proteins | sample MGYA00511238_ERZ773214 | MGnify/ENA primary metagenome ERZ773214 (study PRJEB29015, sample SAMEA2738157) | human oral metagenome | biome: human oral; feature: human-associated habitat; material: saliva | place: China | collected 2259 ...
CCGGCCTCGGTGTGGTGGGTGATGAGCCAGGGCGCCAGCGTTCCGGCTCCCTCGCGCGCGACGATCGCCCGCAGCCTACGCAGAGCCGGCCTGGTGGTCCCCGCCCCGCGCAAGCGGCCCAGGACGTCGTACAAGCGCTTCACCCGCAGCGCGGCCAACGAGCTGTGGCAGATCGACGGCTTCCAATGGCACCTGGAGGACCATCTGGTGACCGTCTACCAGGTCGTTGACGACTGCTCGCGGGTCATCACCGCCCTGAGGGCCTGCTGGGGCGGTGAGAGCGTGGCAGGCACCCGCATGGTCCTTGAGGAGGCCTTCGCCACCTGGGGGCGCCCGGCGGCGATCCTGTCGGACAACGCACTGGCGTTCAACACCAGCCGTATCACTGGCCCGGGAGCCACCGAGAAGTGGCTGGCATCCCTGGGGGTGCGTCCCATCAGCGGGCGGGTGGGCCACCCTCAGACCCAGGGCAAGGTCGAGCGCTCCCACCAGCCGGCAGCCGCCTGGCTGCGCGCCCACCCGGCCAGCACCCTTGAGGAGCTCAACGCCGAGCTGGACCGCTTCACCAGCTACTACAACACCGAGCGCCAGCACCAGGGCCACGGCGTCGCACTGACCCCGCTGAGGGTATGGGCTCAGACCCCCAGGGCGCTGGCCAGCCCAGCCCCCATCGACCTGGAGCGCCTACCAGCCGGCGGCGGCCCCATCAGCCTGCCCGACCCCGCCGATCCCGACCAGGCCGTGGACCGCGCCCGACGCACCGTGATGTCCAACGGGTGCGTGTCCTACAAGGACCGTGCACTGTCACTGGGCCAGACCATGCGCGGCGTCGAGGTCACCCTGATCGAGTACACCACGCGCCTGGACCTCTACGACCCCGACGGACGCCGCTTCGTGTCCCTGCCCTGGCCCCAACCCACCCAGAGGCAGCAAGGCAACCGCTCCACCATCGACACCAAGAAACCGCCCTACAGACTCATCCCGCTCCCACCCCGACGCCCCCGAACGTCTCACAGGTCATAACCCCAATCAGTGTCTCAGAAGTCATGACACCCAAATGTCTCAGAAGTGAGGAGACAGCACAGTAGGTTAAGGGCACGACCGCGAGGGTTAACCTACGATCGCACGCCTCCGAGTGCCACCGGCGGGCCAGCGAGGACGAAGAAGGAGACCGCCGTGAAGGACTACGCCTCCGGTGAGGAGCTCATCGCGGAGATCCGCAAGCGCGCTGAGCTGTTCATCACCGAGTTCGACGACGTCCCCGCCTCCGAACTCCACACGCTCAAGGACGGGGTGGACCGCACGCCGGCGCAGATGCTCGCCTACCAGCTGGGGTGGATGGACCTGCTGCTGGGCTGGGAGCGCGATGAGCAGGCCGGACGCGAGGTGGTCACGCCCGCTCCCGGGTACCGCTGGAACCGGCTCGGCGACCTCTACGACTCTTTCGACGAACAGTGGCGTAATACCTCCCTGCCCCGGCTTCAGGAGGCCTTTCGGAACCGGGGCGACGACGTCGTCGCCCTCGTGGCATCGCTGAGCCGGGAGGAGCTCTTCACCTCCGGGCAGCGGGCGTGGGCATCCTCGACGCCGTCGGCCTGGCCGGTGGCCACGTGGGTGCATATCAACACGGTGGCGCCCTTCACCTCCTTCCGCACGAGGATCCGCGCCTGGAAACGCCACTGAGTGCCACCGAGCGCCACCGCGGGTAGGACACGATTCATGGGGGCCACCGACGTCTTCGGTGGCCCCCATGAGATCAGAGAGTGCTGACGTCACTTGGAGGTGATCGCCTCGGCGAGCTCCTCGAAGCAGCTGACGTAGGCGTCGATCGCCTCGTCCGTGTGGGTCACTGACAGGGTCCACTCCTCCTCGCGGCCCGGAGTCATGAAGATCCCTCGGTTCATGTTGAACAGCCACGCGAGCTCGGACAGCTCCGCGTTCTGGTGCTCCTTGAAGGACTCGTAGTCGACGACCTTCTTGGGGGAGAAGGTGACGCACCCCTTGCCGCCGACGCCCACCGCGTAGCCCGGAAGGTTGTAGCGCTCAATGACCTCCGTGCAACCCGCGAGAATGCGATCGTTGAGGTGGTCGAGGTGGGCGTATGCCTCCGGGTTGAGGACCTTCTCGAGGTTGGCCCGCACTGCGGCCATCACCAGGGGGTTGCCGTTGTAGGTGCCGACCTGGAAGACGGTGTGGTCCTCCACCACGGACATGACTTCCTCGGTGCCTCCGATGGCGCCCGAGGGCAGACCGCCACCCAGGGCCTTGGCCATGGTCACCAGGTCGGGAGTCACTCCGAAGCGCTGGGTGGCGCCGCCCGGACCGATGCACAGGCCGGTCTTGACCTCGTCGAAGATCAGGACGACGCCGTGTCGCCGGGTGATCTCGCGGACCTGCTCCAGATATCCCGGTTCCGGCAGCACGACGCCCAGGTTCATCATGGCCGGCTCCATGATGACGCAGGCGGGCTTACGCCCCTCATCGGTCAGCCGGATGATGCGGCGCTCCATGGCCTCGGCATCGTTGAAGGGAACCGGCACCGTCATCTGGACGGTGGCGTCGGGAATGCCGCCTCCGTAGGGCAGCGAGGCCAGGTTGTCACGGTCACCGATCTTGTCGTACTCGACGCCGATCGAGACCATGACGGTGTCGTGGTGCCCGTGGTAGGAGCCGAAGATCTTCATGACCGTGTCGCGACCGGTGTAGGCGCGTGCAATACGGATCGCGTCCATCGTGGACTCCGAGCCCGAGTTCGTGTAGCGCCACTTCGGCAGCCCCCACCTGCTCGAGAGGTTCTCCGCCACCGCCAGGGCGTCCTCGGTCGGGGCGGCGAAGTGGGTGCCCTTGCCGTACCGCTCCTGAATGGCTTCTCCGATCACCGGGTGGGCATGCCCCTGAAGCATCGATCCGAAGCCGTTGTGGAAGTCCCACATCTCGTTGCCGTCAACATCCCAGACCTTCGGCCCCTGCCCCCGTTCAAGGTAAATGGGCCAGGGCTCGCGCAGCTGGTACGAGGAGGCGACACCGCCGGAAAGGCTGTTTCTCGCGCGGTTGTACATATCGCCGGATCCCTTGGTCCGTTCATTGAGGCGCTTGGACTCGATCTCCGTCAGCTCAGCGACTCGCTCCATGTTGATGCTCATTGCTCACTCCTTCGTGGTCCGGCCTGGCGTCCACATATCGTGTGTTTGATTACCGGCGCATCGATCAGCTGTGTCCGTCGATGCGATGACAATGTGTTTCCTCTCAGTTCCTTCCGCCGGCCTGGCGCGGAGGGAGCTGTTTTCATGTGTGCGCGTTCGCTCCGGTTCACCGGCGGTCACGACGCAGCACGGAGCGGGGAGGCTTCGTCACCGTCTTCAAAGACAGTCGCCACCTTCATCTCCTCAGTGACAGCGTCGGATCGTGCGATCACCTCCCCACGGAAGAAGGCCGGTGCTCGGACATACTGCACAAGCATCAGCACCACGCCCAGGAGAATGAGGGCGAGGGTGAGGACGAAGACGAGACCGACGCCGAAGACCTGCGATCCCGACCCATACTCCGGGTCGAGGGAGTCCTTCAAGGTGAGCCCGAGGAGCGAGAAGAGGATGAGACCCCCCAGCCCCGGCGAGACCAGCATGAAGAAGAAGTTCCTCACCGAGCGGAACCACTGTCCTCGGAAGTACCACACCGCGGCGAAGGCGGTGAGCCCGTAGTAAAAGGCGATCATCGCCCCCAGGGTCTGAACCGTGTCCCACAGGACGGAGGTGGATACGAAGCGCAGCAGCGTGTAAAAGGTCGAAGCGGCGATCGCCGAGACGACTGTTGCGCGACCGGGAGTGAGGAAGCGCGGAGAGATCTCACCGAGCTTCTCCGGCATTGCTCCGTAATACCCCATCGACAGGAGGGTGCGGGCGGGAGAGACGAAGGTGGACTGCAAGGACGCCGCCGACGAGACCAGCACCGCCGTCGACAGGAGGATCGCGAACGGCCCCAGAACCGGCCTGGCCAAGGCGAAGAAGACATTGTCCTGAATCGCAGGATTGCCCAGCCCTATCCCGTCCTTCCCCAGACCGGCGAACATCATGGATCCGATCGTGACGAACATGTACACCGAGACGATGGTCATGACGGTGAGCACGGCGGCGCGCCCCGGGGTGGAGCTGGCGTCGTCGGCCTCCTCATTGACCGTCAGCGACACGTCCCAACCCCAGTAGATGAACAGGGACAGAGAGACGCCCGCCACAAAGGTCCCCAGCGAGTCGACGGCGAAGGGATTGAACCATTCGAGCTTCAAGGGCGTCGGATTGACAGCGGTGCCGGTGAAGTAGCGGTAAATCGCCACCGCGCCGAAGCCGAGGAACACCGTCAGCTGAAACCCCACCAACCAGTACTGGAGCTTCTGGGTGGTCTGCATGTCGCGATACGCGATCCAGGTCGCCAGCGTGATGAAGACCAGGCAGGTGAGGGTGTTGACCCATACGTTGTCGGAGAGATCCGCAATGGCGGGCCTGCGAGTCACCTGTGCGAGCAACAGGTAGAAGAAGTCGACCGCGATGGCCGCGAGGTTCGACAGGACGACGACGGTCGCCACAATCAGCCCCCATCCGTTCATCCACCCGATCCACGGACCGAAGGCGCGGGTCCCCCAGGTGAAGGAGGTGCCCGAGTCGGGCATCGCCGCATTGAGCTCTCGGTATCCGAAGGCGACCAGGAGCATCGGGATGAACCCGACGAGGAAGATCGCCGGCACCTGTTCGCCCACTTCTGAGGCGGTCGGCCCCAGTGCGCCGGTGAGGGTGTACGGAGGCGCGATGCAGGACACGCCGATGATGATGGCGCCGAGCAGGCCGACAGAGCCCTCAGCCAGTCCCTTCTTCGACAGCCCGCCTCCAGAGCTGGTGGTCGCGGCGCTCATGTTCCACCTCCGACGTCGGCCGGATCAGCCGGGACGGCGACGAGCGGCACCGGCAGGACCCGCAGGATCTTGTTGGCGTCCGGCCCCAGGAACAGGCGCCCGCTCTGGGCCAGCCGCGCCGACCCCAGGAAGGCCAGCTCATTCCTGCTCCACTCCATGGCCAGCACGGCGGCGCTCATGGAGTGGGCGTGAACGATCTGGACACGCTGATCATCCAGTCCGGTGAGATCCAGGCGCACCTCGGCGAGCAGGGCCTCGGTCCGCTTCTCGATCTCCGCGGTGTCCTGTGAGTCCCCGGTGGCCACCGTGACGAGACGCAACGGGACACCGGCCCTGTCAGCGAAGGTCCTGGCCTTGCTGAGCACCCCCCTCCACCTGCCGGACTCGCCCAGCATGACCGTGATGCGTGAGAGCCCGTCGAGAGGGGCGTGCCTCATGCCGCGCGGGGACAGGGCGACTGGAACAGTCGAGGAGTTGAGCAGCGTCTGCCCCACGGAGCCGAGGGACACCCGCCCCAGGACCCCGTGACGGCCTCCGCCGGCTACGAGCAGGTCGGCCTTGAGCTCCTCGGCCGAGGCGATGATGCCCTCGGGGAAGGAGAGGCTGTACCGCAGGTACTTGCTCACCGGCACACGAGGCCGATGCTCCTCCATGATCTCCGACATCCAGTCGTCGACCTGCGTGGCGACGACGTCCTGGAAGGCGTGATCGGTGACGTCAAGGACGTAGCGTCCCCCGCCGCCCTTGACGACGGTGACGAGATCGAGTGGGCACGAGAACGCTTCAGCGAGAGACACCCCTAGGTGGTAGGAGTCTCGACCGCCGAGCGAATTGGTGAAGGCCGTCAGAATGCGCATGGGGGTGACCTCCTGTTCGCTTCCGGGGCGTCACAGGGCACTCATGACGTGCTTGATACGTGTGTAGTCCTCCACGCCGTAGACGGAAAGGTCCTTGCCGTAGCCGGACCGTTTGAAGCCGCCGTGCGGCATCTCCGCGACGAGGGGGATGTGGCAGTTCACCCAGACGCAGCCGAAGTCCAGGTCCCTGCTGAATCGCAGGACACGCTGGTGGTCGGTCGTCCAGATGGACGAGGACAGGGCGTAGTCCACACCGTTGGCCAGGGCCAGGGCCTCGTCGTCGGAGGAGAACTCCTGAACGGTCAGGACCGGCCCGAAGATCTCCTGCTGCACGAGCGCGTCATCCTGCTTGAGCCCTGAGATGACGGTGGGCGCGTAGTAGTAGCCGCTCTCACCGACGCGGTGGCCGCCGGTCAGCAGGTGGGAGTGCGCGGGCCGCTCCTCGACGATCTTCTGCACGGAGGCGAAGTGGCGGGCATTGTTCAGGGGTCCGTAGAACGCCTCCTCCTCGGGAATCGGGCCGGTTCGCAAGGACTCGGCGTGACGCACCAGCGCGTCGGTGAACTCCTTGGCCACCGAGGCCTCGACCAGGACGCGGGTGGCAGCGGTGCAGTCCTGCCCGGAGTTGAATATCCCTGCGGCGGCGATGCCCTCGGCAGCCGCCTCGATGTCGGCATCGGCGAAGACGACGGCGGGGGCCTTGCCTCCGAGCTCGAGGTGAACGCGGGTCACGTTGCCGGCCGCCTGCTCGGCGAGATCCGAGCCTGCGCGCACAGATCCCGTGAGCGCAACCAGCCCGGGCACCGGATGAGCGCTCATGAGGCGCCCGGTCTCGCCGGTGCCGAGCACCAGGTTGAAGACCCCGGGAGGGAGGATCTCACTGGCGATCTCAGCGAAGACGATAGCGCTCTCGGGCGTGTTCTCACTCGGCTTGAGCACCACCGTGTTGCCTGCCGCCAGAGCGGGCCCGACCTTCCAGATGAGCATCATGAAGGGGTAGTTCCACGGAACGATCTGCCCGACGACGCCGATGGGCTCGCGGCGAATCTGCGAGTTCAGCCCCTCGGCGTACTCCCCCGAGGCGACACCCGACTGGAGACGGGCGGCCCCGGCGAAGAACCGCAGCTGAGAGGCCCCTGTCACGACTTCCTCCGCCCGGATCATCTCGGCGAGCTGACCGGTGTTGCGGCGCTGAGCCTCGACGAGACGGTCGGCGTTGGCCTCCAGGGCGTCGGCGAGCCGGAGCAGGAGCATCTGCCGTTCCGCCGGCGTTGTCAGCCGCCAGCTCTCGAAGGCCTTGAGGGCCGCGTCGTAGGCGGCGTCGACATCGGCGGGACCCGAGACCGGGCACTGCGCTACGACCTGTTCCGTTCGGGGATCCACGACGTCGAACGTGGCATCGGTGGCTGCCGGAATAAATTTTCCGTTGATAAAGTTCTGGAGGAGAGGAAGGCTCATGTGAATCACTCTGCTTCTTGGCTTCGGCGGGACGTCGGTGTCGAGGTGAGAAGTTTCGAGAGTCGAAAGAAATGAGACGACTCGGGCCTCTACTGCCCAAGCTCACGCAGGACCGGCGCAGGCCACATCGCCGCCGGCGCCCGATGCGCTACAAGTTCTGCTACGACAACGCGGGCTAAGGTCCTAGGTGACGGCGTAATAGTAAACACACACCACCAAGTATGTCGAACATCACGTTCCACACTTCAAGGAATCGCATCAAAACGCGGAAAAGTCACCCTTGTGCGAGATGACAAACCGTCACTCCGCCCAAAAATGTAACGCAAACCACAAATTTGCCCGCTGCTCGGCATCTTCGATGTCGACGCCGAGTGCCCTCCTCAGGCGCACAAGACGTGCGGGGACGGAGTTTCGATGCACCCCCAGACGCTCGGCGATGCGCTGCACCGCCCCGGCCTCGCTGAGGTAGATCCTCAACAGCTCGAGCAGCTCGGGCTGATCGGCGACGCCCCCGAGGCGAGCGCGGGCGAAGGCTTGGGCCCGCTCCTCGTCCAGGAGGTCCGTGACCGACGGCAGTCCCGAGGTCTCCCAGCGCACCGCCTGTCCGAGCTGCCGAGTTCCGGTGCAGACGGACAGCGCCTGCTGTGCGCCCCGCGGCAGATCAGTGACGCCGACAGGACCGCTGACGCCGATCCGCATCCGCTCCGTCCAGGGCGTGACACTGCCGTCCTCAAGAAGGGAGGGAACGCGCTCGACCTCACCGAGGATCATCAGGCGGGTCCCGCCCCGGTCCGTGCGCCACAGAAGCTGCTCCCCCACCGGAGCCCCCCGACTCTCGACGAGCAGGCGGGCCAGCACTGTGGAGAGCCCAGCAACGTCAGCACTGCCACCCTCGAGGCAGACAACCCGCCACTGATGACCACCACCGGTAGCGGGCACCGATCGCCGCTCCGGAGACGGCAGGCGTGTGAGGACGAGCTCCTGAACCTGGTCCGCCAGCGCCAGCCCCTGCGCGATGTCACCCGCCAGGAGATGCCGGGTGGAGGCCCCCACGAGCTGGAGGAGCCATCCGGTGAAGGCCTTGGAGGACTCGGCGATGAGATTCAGAAACGACCAGGCGAGATCGACCCCCAGGGTCTGAGCGCGCGTGAGCGTCTCGCGCTGAACGGTCGCCAGGTAGCGCTCGGGCTCGCCGGTGATGCCGACCGGGCGGACGACCAGCCGCATGTCGCCGAGGCCGACCGCCCCGGCTCCTCGCATCCCTCCCGGACGGATCCTGTCGATGCACTCGGCGACCTCGTCGTCGATTCCCGTCGCCTCCGGCCCGAAGGGACCGACCACGGTGCGTCCCGTGGCATCCCGCAGGGACACCTCGCCCCGGAGGATCGAGGCCAGGGCGCGCATGATCGCGCTCTGGTTGTCCTTGGCGGCAGCACGCGTCAGCTGTTGCAGGACCAGGGTCTCCTCGTCTCCCGCCCCCTCGGCACCGATCTCAGGCTCGGTGGCCTGAAGCATGGCCCCAACCTCGCGGCTGATGGAGGCGAAGGAGACCTCGAGGGGGACCTCGATGAGATTGAGACGCCCGGCCCTGCAGGCCTCACGCAGGTCCTCGGGCACGGTGTCGAAGGCGATGCCGGTCCCCAGTCCGAGAGCCGCGACTCCCGCCTCGACCAGTGATGCCACGTACTCCCGCCACGTGGCCGCCTCCGCATCGGCCATGACAAGACCCGTGGTGAGAACGAGCTCGCCGCCCTCGAGGTAGGAGGCCGGTTGGAGGAGCTCGGTCGCGACGACCCAGGTGACCGCGGCGTGCGGTGCGGGCAGAAGCACCGCACGAACCCCCAGGTCCGCTCCTTCGATGAGATCCGACACCAACACCATGCCTGGATTCAAACACTGTTCTATGCATCACGCACAGGATTCGCGAGATTTTGTGCATTGGGCTTAGGTGCTCAGACCTAGAGGCGGGCATAACCTGAGACGGAACTCATAGCCGAGCACGTTTCTACGACTACCCGGAGCGCCCTGTTCCGCGGCAGATCTCCGCCCGTCACGACACACTGTGAGGTCCATATGGCAACGCTGCCCCAGACCATTCATCTCGCCACTCCTCTGCCCGGTCCCGAGGCCCGCGCCCTCGACGAACGCGCAGGTACCGCACTCCCACGCGCCCTGACCGCCGCCATGCCGACATTCGCACGGCGTACGGACCGAGGCGTCCTGGAGGACGTGGACGGCAACCGTCTCATCGACTTCGGATCCGGCATCGCGGTGACAACCGTGGGCGGGGCGGCGGCGCCCGTCGTCGCTGCAATCCAGGAGCAGGCCGAGAACCTGACGCACACCTCCTTCGCCGTCACGAGGTACGCCGGATACGTCGAGGTCGCCGAACGCCTGAACGCCCTGACCCCGGGCAGCTTCCCGAAGAAGACCGCGCTGTTCAACTCCGGGGCGGAGGCCGTCGAGAACGCCATCAAGCTCGCACGCAAGCACACCGGCCGCCAGGCAGTGGTCTGCTTCGACCACGCCTTCCACGGACGCACCTCCCTGACCATGGGACTGACGGCCAAGGTCGCCCCCTACAAGGGCGGCTTCGGCCCCTTCTCCCCTGAGCTCTACCGGGTCCCCGGCTCCTACCCGTACCGCGACGGACTGGACGGCGAGGCCGCCGCCGAGCGCACGATCAGTCAGATCGAGAAGCAGGTGGGGGCATCCTCCGTCGCCGCCGTCATCATCGAGCCCATTCAGGGCGAAGGCGGGTTCATCGTGCCGGCGCCCGGCTTCCTCACCGCGCTCCAGCGCTGGTGCCATGACAACGGCGCGGTCTTCATCGCCGATGAGATCCAGTCGGGAATCGCCCGCACCGGGGCGTGGTTCGCCTGCGACCACGAGGGAGTCGTTCCCGACCTGGTGACGACCGCCAAGGGCCTGGCCGGAGGCACCCCCTTGTCGGCGGTCACCGGTTCGGCCGAGATCATGGACTCCGCCGAACCGGGCGCCCTTGGCGGCACCTACTGCGGTAACCCCCTGGCCTGTGCCGCCGCCCTGGCGACCCTGGACATGATCGAGGAGCACGATCTCCTGGGACGGGCCCGCACGATCGGCGAGACCGGCATCCGCCTGATGGAGCAGTGGAAGGCGAAAGACCCCCGTATCGGCGAGGTCCGGGGCAAGGGCGCCATGATGGCTCTCGAGCTCGTCGACCCCGACTCGCAGAAGCCCGATGCCGCACTGACCGCCGCCGTCGCGCAGGCCGCGCGCTCACGCGGTCTGATCCTGCTCACCTGCGGCACCTACGGCAATGTCATCCGCCTCCTGCCACCGGTGACCATGCCGGACGAGCTGTTCGCCGAAGGCATGGAGATCCTCGAGCAGGCGCTCCGAGACCAGCCCTGATCCCCTCTTCCACCCACGTCTTAAGGCCGCACCGGCCCCGGATCACGCTGATCCACCCGACCGACCCAGGAGGTAGCTCCATGCCCTCGACCCCTCACCCCCTCACCGATGCACGGGCGCAGCTCGCCGAGGCGATCCAGTTCCTCGGCTTCGACGACGGAATGCGCCGCATGCTTGAGACCGCCCGTAAAGAGGTGACGGTCGCCATCCCACTGCGACGCGACGACGGCACGATGGAGCTGCATATCGGCCACCGCGTCCAGCACAACATCTCTCGCGGCCCCGCGAAGGGAGGGATCCGTTACTCCCCCAACGTGGACCTCGACGAGGTCCGAGCGCTGGCCATGTGGATGACATGGAAGTGCTCTCTTCTCGATCTGCCCTACGGCGGCGCGAAGGGAGGGGTCCAGGTGGACCCCCGGGCCCACTCGGAACGAGAGCTCGAGCGACTGACCCGCCGCTACACCTCGGAGCTGATCCCCCTGATCGGCCCCGACAAGGACATCCCGGCTCCCGATATGGGGACCGACGAGCAGACCATGGCCTGGATGATGGACACCTACTCGGTGGCCACCGGGCACACGGTTCTGGGAACCGTCACGGGCAAGCCGGTCAACCTCGGCGGGTCACAGGGGCGGGCCGCCGCCACCTCCCGCGGCGTCGTCTACTCCGTCCTCAACGCGATGGAGAGCATCGGAGTGAATCCCTCGCAGGCCACCGCGATCGTTCAGGGCTTCGGCAAAGTCGGTCGCGGCGCTGCCCGCTTCCTCCACGAGGCGGGCGTGAAGGTTCTGGCCGTGGCGGACGTCTACAGCACGATTCGCAACGACAAGGGCATCGACATCCCCGCACTCGAGGCCTTCGTGGATGAGACCGGCACCGTCGACGGGTTCCCCGGCGCGGACCCGATCCCTGCGAGCGAGCTGTTCGCCGTCGCCTGCGACGTCGTTGTTCCTGCAGCGGTCGAAGGGGTCATCACCGAGCAGACCGCGCCATTGATCGACGCCAAGCTGGTCGTTGAGGGCGCCAACGGCCCGACGACACCCACGGCCGACGCGATCCTGGCCGACAAGGGGATCCTGGTCGTACCGGATATCCTCGCCAACGCCGGTGGCGTCATCGTGTCCTACTTCGAGTGGGTACAGGCCAACCAGTCCTACTGGTGGACCGAGAAGGAGGTCAATGAGCGCCTGCGCACCAGGATGGACAAGGCCTGGAACGAGGTCACAGACTTCTCCAGGGAGCACGGACTCTCGCTGCGCACCGCCGCGACGACGATGGCCGTCAAGCGCGTCGCCGAGGCCCACGTCTCCCGCGGTCTCTACCCGTGATGCGTGGCAGGCGACAGTCGATACTCAGGGAGCACAACCATGGCTGACACACGACCCGGCGCGGCAACTGACACAGCGGCGTACACCACCCTCGGAGCCCACCCGGCTCTGGCCGACTACCTGCACAGGATCCGCCCCGAGGAGGGGATGCTCCTGGGCGGGCGGATGACGGCAGCCTCCGACGGCGGAACCTTCGACGTCGTCGACCCCGCCAGCAACGCCGTATTCGCACGCTGCACGGATGCGACTCCGGTGGATGCCGCACGCGCCGTCGACGCGGCCTCCGAGGCGCTGCCTGCCTGGAGCACCACCCCGCCCCGGCAGCGCGCAGAGCTGCTGCGGACCCTGTTCGACCTCATGGTGGGACAGACCGAGGAGCTCGCGGTGCTCATCAGCGCCGAGAACGGCAAGTCCCTGGACGACGCCAGGGCGGAGGTCCTCTACGCGGCGGAGTTCTTCCGATGGTTCTCCGAGGAAGCCGTGCGCACCGAGGGCGGTTTCGGCTCCTCCCCGGCAGGCGGGACCCGGACGATCGTCACGCACCGCCCGATCGGGGTGGTCGCCATGATCACCCCCTGGAACTTCCCGGCGGCGATGGGGACCCGCAAGATCGCCCCGGCCCTGGCCGCCGGGTGCACGGTGGTGCTCCGTCCCGCGTCCCTCACGCCCCTGACAGCGGTGGCACTGGGACATCTGATCCAGCAGGCCGGCGTGCCCGCGGGCGTGGTGAACATCGTGCCCTCGAGCCGTTCCGTGGAGGTCTCGACGACGTGGCTCGAGGACTCCCGGGTCCGAGCCGTCTCCTTCACCGGTTCCACCCAGGTCGGTCGTGTGCTCATGAAGCAGGCGGCGGAGAAGGTCCTGGTGTCGTCCATGGAGCTCGGGGGCAACGCACCCTTCGTGGTGGCGGCCGACGCCGATATCGACGCCGCGGTGACGGGTGCCGTTCAGGCCAAGCTCCGAGGCGGGGGCGAAGCCTGCACGGCCGCCAACCGCTTCTACGTCCACCGCGACGTCGCCCAGGAGTTCACCGAGAAGTTCTCCGCCGTCGTCCGCGACCTGAGGGTGGGGCCGGCCCTGGCGGACGAGGCGAACCAGATCGGCCCCCTGGTGACACCGGCTGCCCGCGACAAGATCAACGCCCTGGTGGACGGGGCGGTGGCCGGGGGCGCCGTCGTCCACGCCGAGTCCTCCTGGCCCCAGGAGTCTCCGGGGTCGTTCGTCCCGGTGCGGGTCCTGACGAATGTCGCCCCCGACGCGGAGATCGTGCACACCGAGATCTTCGGCCCCGTCGCCCCGATCGTCACCTGGGACGACGAGGACGAGCTGCTGACGTGGATCAACGATACGGACTACGGGCTGTCGGGCTACGTCTTCTCCCGCGACCTCGGGTGGGCGCTGCGCCTGGCCGAGCGCATGGAGGTTGGGATGGTCGGTGTCAACCGTGGGCTCGTATCCGATCCCGCCGCCCCCTTCGGGGGTGTCAAGCAGTCCGGTATCGGGCGTGAGGGCGCGCGTGAAGGGATCCGTGAGTTCCAGGAGACTCAGTACTACTCGGTTGCCTGGGGCTGAGGGGCCCGTCCCCGAGCAGTGCGCGACCGCGAGGGTCGATGTCGTCGATATACGTGGTGCCCCGGGCCGAGAGCCCGGGGCACCATCGCGTTGACACTGAGGTCGTCAGTGTTGCAATCAGTGTTTCACGAGGCCTTGGGGTAGGCCTTCTGGACGGCCTCGAGCATCTCGAGGGCCGAGTAGTAGTCCAGCCGGAAGGACGAGGGCGGCATGTACTGCACCTTGCCGCCGGTCACCGGGGCCGCCGAGCTGAAGGTCTCGTTGGTGGTGACGGCGTTCTTCGCGGTCTCGTCGGCGGCAATGACCACCCAGTTCTCACCGGTCAGTCCCGCCTGGACGTTCTCGGGCGAGAGCTTGACGATGTCCTTGCGCTCACCCATGGACTGGTCGCCCTTGACGCTGTCGGGGACGGCGGCAATGGTGAAGCCCAGGTCCTTGAGAAGCTGGGCCTGCGGGGCCTCCTCAGTGAAGGCGTTGGCGCCCTTGGTGCCGTCCCCGGGGACGGTGAAGACCGAGGTCGCCCCCTTCGGGACGGAGATGGCGCTCTTGGCCTTCTCGGCCTTGGTGGTGTAGTCCTTGACGACGGCGTCGGCCTTGGCCTGGCGGCCGGTGGCCTGCCCCAGGGTCTTGGTGACGTCCTGCCAGGAGTGCGAACCGTAGTCGATGACGAGGACGGGCACCTCGAGCTGGCGCAGGCTCTCGACGACCTTGGCGGCCGAGTCCTGTCCCGTCTTGGCCACGATGATGAGGTCGGGGTTGCTGCCCGCGACCGTCTGGGCGAGGTTGTCCTCGGTGCCGTCGATGGCCTTGACGCCCTTGTCGGTGGCCTGCTTGGACCACTGGGTGAAGAAGCCGTTGTCGTCGGTCTTCTCATCCTTCTTCTTGGCCGGCGTCGAGGCGACCACCGGGGCGTCGAGGGCCAGGAGCGATCCGGTCAGGGTCACGGAGGTGGACACGATGCTCTTGGGCTCGGCCTTGATCTCGACGTCGACGCCGTCGTCCCCCTTGATGGTGACCGGCCAAGTGGCCGTGGGGGAGGCCGCGGCCGAGGCGGCGCCGGAGGCCCCGGCTGAGGCCGCCCCGGAGGCCCCTGCGGA
>ERZ773214.1340-NODE-1340-length-14543-cov-2.450994_pt1 | contig 14543 bp, 17 predicted proteins | sample MGYA00511238_ERZ773214 | MGnify/ENA primary metagenome ERZ773214 (study PRJEB29015, sample SAMEA2738157) | human oral metagenome | biome: human oral; feature: human-associated habitat; material: saliva | place: China | collected 2259 ...
TAAAATCCCCTATTTCCGGTATTTTGATATGCAAGTCGCCCAACGGTCTATCCACTCTCGAGAGATTGAGATAAGGCCGGGCATCCGCATATCTATAGGTGAAGGAGAAAGCAGACGGCAACTCTCTCGTTTGCCAGGTCACCTCACTCTCCGTCACAACAATACGGCGCACATAAGGTCCATAATAGATGTACTTCCCGAGCGAGGGGAAGAAATCGAGCAACCACCTCCGCTCCGCATCCGTCAAGAAGCCCGTATTTTTCTTATACTCGCGTGTCGTATCGACACGGTATTCCTCCGCTCTATTTTCGATCTCCGCAATATTATGCGTGTGTTTTGCCGTATTCTCCGCATCTCCATAAGCTCTGAAAGTATCAATCCCTCCCAACGAGTTTTCGAAGAGCAGCCATTCCTCCTGTTCACTTCGAATATCCGAAGCATAGTAACGCTGTATATATGTGAGCCGCGTTCCGTTCGTCGTCTCCACCCACACATCATAATAAGAAGGCAGTTTGTTAAGTTTTCCGGCAATGATGGCGTATTGTACCGGAATCGTCCAGACAGCGCCATTAGAAAGATTGGCCAAGGTCAAGTCGTGCGACACATAGTTTCCCTCTTTCTCCACATAAGCGCGACAATGCACCACCGCATCGATAAGGGCGTAATAAGTCAAGAACTCCGGGGTGAAGTAAGTCACCGGTTTCAATGTAGGCTGCCACGTCAGGAAATTCGCTTTCAACCAATTTACCGCCGAATCCGCGAAATGATCAATCCCGGCCCGCAACACTGAGAAAGACCACGTTTTACTATCAGCCGTATTCGCTTCCGCAATAACGGCCGTAAACTTCCGCACGATAGCCGGCTGCTTATAAGGTTCCGACACATCCTGAAGATGAAAGGATAAGAGCGGAACGACAATGCTTTCCAAATCGATCTCGATTCGCCCGGCCTTGATCGGCGAATACACATGCTGCACGATGGTTGTTTCCGTGTCGGCAAACTTGAGAACAAAAGATACTTCGTTATTGGCAGCTATTATAAAGTGATTCATCGCCCCTGCCAGGGATAGAGAATCCGGTTTCAATAAGATATCCATTCGCTTACGATTTAAGGCAAAAATAGGAGAAAAGAGGTGCCCGAGAAAGGACACCTCCAGCTACTTGGGCACGCATTCCAGCCACACCTCCGTGCGCGTATGCAACCACTTCGAATGATGCCAGAACGAACCCTCCCGAATTTTCTGTGCCGTAAAAGAAACCTGTCTTCCATAGGGTTTCCACTCATATTGTTGACTCGGTACCGGCGGGTAAATGGTTGTAAATGTCCGATCTTTATCCAAGCCGGCATTGTGATACTCTTTTTCAGTCACCTCTATTTGTACCTCTCGACCAACCCATTTATAAGCTGCGTTCATAAACTTGAGCTGCTCATTCACGAGCGGCGCCGCCACGATGGGTTCCATCAGCGCGATAGAGCGTAGCTCCGACTCTACCGGTTCATTTTTTCCACCGAGCGTAAACTTCAATTTGTCAAAGAAGAAAGCAACCCCTCGGATGATCACTTTCGCATAGGCAGAAAGATTTTGTTTCTGCGACTGCGACAGCAACAATTTGACTTTCATCTCATGCAGCGCATTTCGCAAGAGCAAATCGTAATCGCGATAGAAGCGTTCGAAGATACCATCCGGTCCGTGATAGTAGAGTGCATAGTCAGCAATACGCGGACGTGCAGCATCGTGCATATCGTAAGACGAGATGGTACCCTCCGGCCGACCGGCAGAGAGATAGCTGAAGGCAAGGATCGCATTCTGCTTGTTTGCCGATTCCGACACAGCCTCCTTATCTTCCCCGGCCACCATAATCTTAGAATTGAGCGAAATATACGCCCCTATATAAAGGAAGTCACCGATATCAATAGCGACTTTTTCCTCATCAATCGTCGTATTGTATTTAAGTGTGCGGAACTCCGGCATGCAATCAGGCACCTTAATTTCCTTTGCCTCGAGTTTTTCCCCCGTATTGTAATCTTGCGAAGCTTCCCCAATCTTCGTAATGACCTCATAGTTTCCGGAGAAGCCTTGTTTGTAAAAGGCCCCATCAGCCGGATTAAAGTAAGCTCCCGGATTTGCTTTCACCAAGGCGTCCAAATCGTCATAAGCGTCAGCTATCTCCGTATCGACTTTTTCCTCCGATGAGAGCACAATTCGTTGGTAATCTTTTTCCGCTTTGTAAGCGATCGTCGGTTCTTCCGTCACACAGGTTGTCAGATCTTCCAGCGGCCGCGTTGCCAAGACGTCGCGCAGAAAGATCACATCGGCCGTACGTTCGCCCTCATCAGAGGTAAACTCGCAACAGAACTTTTTGCGGAATACAGCGATGAAATCCGCACAAGAGATATCCGGCACGAGGTCGGCTATCCGGATACGCCCATTCACCAGTGCGTCCATCACATTATTCACGACGACCATTTTAGAGAAAGGTTCCGTTCTCGTAAAGAAATTGTCCTGCAAGTCGTAGCCAAAATATGCGAAGATCCGCTTGAGCAGATAATTGGCTCGGATGAATGGCGAGATGTAATAGCCCGGCGACAAGGTGATCGGCATGTTTCCTATATATTCCGTCCGCTGTACCGCATTGTAAAAATCGCAGTCGCGACCTTCAGTGTCCGGATGAAAGGCCGAAACGGCATCGACCGTAATTTGCTCCCAATGTCCCCTTTTCCACACCCATATTTTTTTCGATTGCAAGACCTTCTCCTTTCCATAGGCATTCAGCATTTTGAAATTAAGTCCGGCTTCTATTCCGGAATCATCCGTAAGCAGGACGGGGAAGATACCGTATTGCTCATTCGTATTCGCGCGCAGGCTGCGACAGAAGTCTATGCAATCCTGCATTGGCGTATTGCCCTCCAAGTGGGGAACCGGCACACACTCGTCCTTAAAAATATCCTTCAGTTTCACCTTCTGAATGCGCGAATAGAAAGATCCGTCGTTGATATAGAAGGCCGTGGCAAGATTGCCCTTGTGCTGGGCAGACAGCAGGATCTGCCGGCACTGCGCAAAATACTCTCCATCCTGAATAGAGACCTCGACGGGTGACATTTTCACGCGTCGGCCAAAAGTATCCGGAAATCCCAGCAGTCGGCGGTTGCGCTCCGACGTGGGAAGTTCGAGCGGTGTCGTCTGCTCTCCATAATCATTGAAGAAAGGATTCGTTCGCTCTACCTGAATCTGTGTATCGGGCTTCAGGTTGTAGTCTTCGCCCTTTTCCAAATTGGTAATTTTCATACTGCATTATTGTTTACTACCAAACTGACGTGCTCGGTTTCGCAGCTGCTGCTTTCGATCAATCTCATCCAAGGCGACAGCCGCCTGAATACCCTCACTCTCCAAACGGTCAAGCACATTTATCAAACGAAGGAGGATGGCATCTTTCTCCGAATTCTGCGGCATCGGTCTCGGATCCGGAGACGCCGGTGCAATGGGTCCGCCCGCGGCACGTCCTTGCGCCTGTTGTAGGAGAAACTTGCTCATATCGAGGGTGCGGATTGTTCCGGCTCTCTGTGCTCGATCAATGATGTCGATGATCGGTGCCACCGTGGGATTCTCCACTGCAGCATTCGAGGCTACCCATTCCTTACTATGGCCATACCCGCCTTCCCCCACAATGACGGTCGGTTTATCAACAAAGCCCCGCCTGTCCGGGTCATAGGCTGCGTGGAAACGCCGTCCGTCTTGTTCTCGCTCCACATCGATACTGCCGCCCTTCTCGAGTCCGGTGGCCACCCGCGCTCCACTGGTAGCGCCGGCGGAAGCCCCATTGAGCGTCAGCTTCTTTATTTTTTGACGTTCGGCATTGGCCGCTGCGAGTTGTGCTGCACCGGTTATACCAATCAAAGCAGACGCCGCGATAGCCGCCGGTAATGGAAGATCTTTATAAGCTCTCATAATAGCGACAGATGTATCGGCAATGATCTGCGAGGCTTTGATGGCAAAGTCGACATCGGCATATTTCTTCTGAATCTTCAATTTTTCGTTGGCTTTCTTTTTCTCCAACTCAGTCGTATCCTTGCCGGCATTTCGTGCCGCCTCGATCTCGGCATCATACTTTGCATCGACATTTGCTTCTTCCGCTTTTTGCAAGGCCTGCACAGCTCCTCCGGACAGGTTCGCATAGTAGTCGAAAGCCTCTTTCATCTTGTTTATCTTGAGGTTTTTGACCGCTTCCTCATACTCCGCTTCAGAAATCTCCTTCTTTTCCAAATGCTGCTTGAGCAGATCAAGTTCAGCATCATAGAGTTCTTGCTGTTTTGCCAATCCATACTGTTGGCGAATTTGCAAGCGATGAGCTTCCGCATCTTTCTCAAGATTCGCGACAGCTTGCGCGTGCTGCTCTTGCGTAAGCAGGCCTTTCGCGAGTTCCTCATCGATTTTCTTTCGACGAGCCGCAAGCTGATCGGTGAAGGTATCCAACCCATACTCCTGCCGTGCGCGCGCTTTTTCATCCTCCGTTTTTTTTGCATAATCGGCCACGATGGCCGCCTTTGCCGCCTCATAAGCTTCCGTGGTCTGCCGCTGTAGCTCGACATCATCCTCGGCCATCTGCAAGGAGGCTTGATAATAACCCTCGAGGATCAAGAGTTTGGCCTCGCACTCCTCCTGCAAAGTCTGTGGCTGCGTGGGTGCTGTGGCTTTCAGTTTGTCGAGGTTTGCATAATATTGCTTCTCCATATCCAAATAGGCCTCATAGACCGCCTGCTTCTGATCGATGACGGCTTTTTCCTGCGTCTCCAGTAGCTGCTTCTTTTTATCCGCATTTTTGATTGTGGTATTTTTAGCCCGCTCGCTATAGGATTTTTCAATTTCGAGCAAAGTTTCCTGGTGCTTCACATTAATGGCCGTCGCCTTCACATCGTACTGTTCTTGCGTGATTTGCTTTTTGATTAAAGACGACTTTAACGCGTTCAGGCTTTCCGTATATGCCTGCTTTTCTTCTTCCAAATCGCGACTACGATCATGCGCGAACAGCTTTGTAGCCACGTCGTCCGGATCCTTTTTAACTTTTTTCCCACTTTTCGAGTTGTTGTTCAACTTTGTAGGCTTGAACCTTTGATTAATTCCTCCATTTTCCTCTATCGTTTTGAGCAATGATTTTTGCTGTGCCTGATACTGATTAATACTATCCTGTGCAGCTTTCTTTCGATTTAAAAACGTTTCATTCCATTGCCGATCCTTTTCCACCATTTTTGCAGCCGCATCATCAAGTCGACGAATAAACTTCCCATTTTTATCGACCACCACATTGACCGTAATAGTTTGCACCTCACCACTAAAGCCTGCTCCAGCAGTTTGTGTAACTCTCTCCACCCTTTCGCCAGCGGCAAAGTTAACCCCCCTTTTTGAGGCCACCCCTGCAACTCTTTGTTGTTTTGCGGATGCGTCACGGATCGTATCCTGCGCGTCAAGAATTCGCGCTTCATTCGCTTTCATTTTTTCGTAAGCGGCCTCTGCTCGCGCTGCGCGGCGCAAATTATTGATATAATCATTGATCGCCCGTACGTTCTCTTTAAACAAGCGTCCTTCCTTGGAGATAGACGCGTGATAATTGGGAACGATAGATTGCATATCGGCTATAGCCTTTTTGCGCTGATTATAGGATTTCGAGGTATCGTGAATAGTTCGTTGCAACGTCTTAATTTTTACGATCTCTTCTGCAGTAGTCTCATTCACTTTTTTCTCAATTTCAACACTCTGCCTTTTAATATCCGCCGCAACTTTTGCATGCTCCAAGTTGAAATTCACCATAGCCTGGCGCGCCCGATCCGTCTGTTTCACATAGGCAAAAAAAGCGACTCCGGCCGCCACAAGCGCCGTAACAAGCAGCAAGATGACATTAGATTTGCACGTCGTATTAAACAAACGCATCTGCGCCGTAGCCAAGACCGTATTTCCCCTCATGGTATTAATGGCGGCGGCAATGAGCAAGTAGATCCCTTTGAGCGTATTCGCTGTAGCAGCCCAGGCCGTCGTCAGCACCTTGGCCAAGGTCGTTTGTGCGATCCAGGTTCTGAAAGCCGCATTCAAGACCGTCATGCTGATCGTCAAAGCTGTAAACGCAAGGACAAGCGCGAGGGTCGCCTTACGATGCGCCGCCAGCCAGACGACGCATTGCATGATACCTATTTTCATTGTTCCAAAAGTAGTATCCACTTCTTCCTTAATCGGCAACAGGGCCTCGCCAAGTTCTCTCTGTTTGTTGGCCAAATTTGTTGTTTTTTGTGCTGCTCGATCGGCCGCCGACATGTACGTTTTGCCGGCTGCAGCCAATTCTTTTTCAACGATTTGTGCTACTCCTTTCATAAAATCGCCCGTCTCTTTCGTTTTCTCATTGATTTCGGCCGCCGAGAGTCCGAGGTTGTCGAGGATCATCGGCGACTTTCGGCCGAGTCCCGTGACAATAGAGTCGACCATATAGTCGAGCGACTGCCCCGTCTGCTGTGCTTTCAACTGGGCAAAGGCAAGGTATTTTCCGAGATCTTCCAGCGGTATATGAAAATCTTTCGCTTTAACGGCAGCCTTCATGAGTTCTATATCACTGACCGTCCCCTTCGTAGCCCTCCGAAGCCCATCAAGCAAGTCAGGGCTGTCAAGTTTACGAAAAGCGTGCGTAATGCCATCAGCCGACTCGGCCATTTCAAGGCCCTCGTGCACAAAATCCTTTATCTGCGCTGCAGCCCTCCCGACCCATTCCGCAAAGCGGACCATCAATTCTCCTCGAAAAAAAGACATGGTATTCTGATCCAGCATCTCCTCTTTGAAGCCCTTAGCCGTTTCGGTAAGCTCATTCATACGGCCTTTCACTTGGGCGAGTCGGTCTTTCAATTGGTTCCATTCTTCCGGATTGATGGTACGCGAAGTATTGTCAAGCTGCCGTTGGAGTTCGCGGGCTTGTTTGCGCAATTGTGCCATCGTCAGAGCGTTAACATCAAGTGCCTTTGTTTGATCTGCAACCTGTTTTTTAAGCTCTCGAATCTGTGCTGCGTTTTTTCCATATTCGGCTCGCTTTTGTCGCCAAGTGTCGGTATCCTTTTTTCCCGCCACTTCAAGCATATCCATCTGCCGTTGGAGCGATTTATTTCGATCGCCGAGACGATCGATCTCTTTAGAAAAAATTCGAATATTCTGTTGCGCCTTTTCGGCTTTAGCGTTGATAGTGAGCGTGATTTCGTCCTCAGAAAGATGTTTTGCCATAAAAAAATGCCTGTCGTTATCTTTTCAAGCACAAAGATAGCGACAGGCAGTAAGGGTAAAAAGGACAGAAGATCAGCCTTTCAAGAAGCGATAGATCAGCAAGCCCCCTAAAGGTGTGAACAGGAGACAAAGCGCTATAAAGGTAAGGCAAGACCACCATCCCCAGTCGCGCCACTTCACCACAACAGGTAAGAGGAGCAAGGCGAGCACCAATTCGATAAAGATCCACATATCGTTTGTATTATTTGCGATTTCCGTTTTACGAAGTTAAGCAAAAGATCTGATCGCGACAAATACGGTCAAGCATTTTCATTCTTTTTCTAAAGTTTGCTTTAACTCGTCACTGAGCGCTTGTCGGACCTCATCCGTAAAGCCGAATTGCAACTCAGGAAAAACTTTTCTGAAGAGGATGGGCCATACAAGTTTGTTGTAGAGATTCGCCTTTCCTACCGTCTTGCTTCCCCTCCGACGTCGATAACGGATATCAAGAAAACGCAAATGAGATGGCACCAAGACTTGCAGCCGATAAGACTCTTCCGTGATTCGGCGATTTGCACCTCCATTGCCGGCAAAGATACGAAGCGCCCCCGTGCGCTCTTTAAACAGAGATATGGCCGGGCGCCAAGCAGCAAAAAGGAGACTGAGTGCATCATTCATCGTGGCATGCACAAATTTTTTACGAATAAGACTTTCAGTTATCATAGGGCAAAGATAACAGCGCTAAAAGCGAAGATAAAGGACAGCACTTCATGCGTTTTTCTTTTGAATGTTTGCGATTCGTGAGCGGGTATTTGACGACCATGGGGCGGACGTAGGGGCGCATGCCGACCTACATGCCTTTGGCTGTGGAAATTTTTCTGTTCGTAAGCCGTTCTGCCATTTCCGCTATACCCTCCAACCAGAGTATAGCATATTCTCTATTAGTCATTTCTGCCATATCAGTATCTGAATTTTGTAAAGTGAATAATTGCCATCGGCTTTTTTACATCGGCCAAGCGAAACCAATCATACCAATCTGAAAAAGATAGCCCATCGTTATGAGCCAAATCCATTAAATCAACCAATCGCCCATCAACTTTTTCTGGGCGCATCAAGTCGAACATTTCCAATTTCTGAATACCTACGCCATTCGCAGCTGTCAGCCGTGCAATTTCCACCTGCTTGCTACGATAAGGATTTCCACCCCATTGGCGAATGGATAACACGGCACGCTCCTCCTGTACCTCCTTAATTCGTTTCTCCCACAGAGAGTAATTCGCTCTGATGGTGTGCAACTTCGCCAAGGATGGAATATCATAATCTGTAAGACCCTGTCCAAGCAGGAACTTCTCTTTGAAATGTGTTTCTTCCCCTGCCCGTTTGTGATTTGCAAGGAAATGTCTTGATAGTGTAATTATATATGTTTTCATACACAAAAATTATCGTTCGCGGAACATCCACGTGAAGACCAGGGCGTGGGCTCCGGGTCGGTTGCAGAAATCGAAGCCGGCATCGCGGAGGGCCATAAAGATCAAGGTGGGATCTACTTTGGCTGCGGGATCGATATTTTTGATGGCATCGATCACTTCGGGCGTAGAGAAGAAGTGGGTTGCTTCCGCTGGTGTAGCTGCAGGGAGATATGCGGCCTGCAGGGCTGCGATATATGGGCTGATATCGGTCAGGTGGTGTTCGGGTGTTTTATTGTCGTTCATAACTGTAGTTTTTTTTAATCGTCATCCTCGAGATTGTCCGTCTGCACATCGGGGCATAGGACATTGAGGGTTCTCAAATCGTCCTTGAGGGCACGAATCGTGCGCAACATATCAAAGGTTCCGGGACAGGGTTCGCCGGAGTCTTCAACGAAGGTGCCGTTGGCATCGGAAAAGATTTTATTTTCGATTTCTTCCAAGGTAGCGATATAATTCACGATATAACCGCCGCCAACGATCTCATTGAGTACGGCTATGGTCTCTTGCGAGACGAAACGGAGGGCTGATGCTGTGCGTTTCATTGTTCACCTCCTTTCGTTTGCTTATTGAGCTGAAAAGCTCCATAGACGACATAGGTGACTGCGATGGTTGCGACGATCGGCAGGCGGTCGACGCAGAGGACTGCGAAGAACAGGCACAAAAATACGAGGTTAAGCCGAATGGCCAAACGACGGGTGACCGGAAGGTCACAGAGCCGGCTGTAGAAACTGCTCTTGGTATCGAGCCAGTTGTTGAGAGACTTGCGCTTTTCGCTCAGCGATTCTCGTAGCGAGCGCGAGCGCCGCCAGGCGCGGAAAGTTGTTGTTTGCATAATTGCACTATTCTTTGTCGTGCAGCCGCCTTGATACGGGTGACGGCTGCTCTCCCCGTTGACAAAGAATAGTGCAATACTCCGAAGAGCAAGAGAATTCACAGGAAGGCAGCCGCCATATAGGGCTTGCCGATGGGCAATAAAAAAGCCCGGCTTTACAGCTGAGCGAAAAACCGTCGCTCTGCGGAGTAGATTACTACTATTCTTTGTCAATTGCAAAGATAAGAACAATCCCCGAGACCAACAAGGATTTCGGGGATTATTTTTATCCTAATGGGTGTTTGTACTTAAAACTTCCCATCTAATGCTAAATAAAACTCATAGGTTTTCTTTATGTATTTGAGTTCTTCGGGTGTTAAGTTTCGGGTGTTATAATATTGTTGCCCCTCAAATTTAACTTTTGCTTTTTTCGCATGAGCCAAAGCAGAAATGAGAAATTTATACTCGGTGTCTATATGTTCGTCACACCATTCCCATATACTCGAATCATTATCCCTCTCCATTTTCTCGGGAACGAATGTAATATTCCGATTTCCGTCTATATTGAATTTAAAATTCTCAATAAACAGCCAATCGTCAGAAGCATATTGAATTCTTAAACGGAAATTAGAGGCCGTATTGTCTGTTAATTGGAAATAACAATATATCCTATTTGTATTGGTATATTTTGGTCTGTTTTTCGGTTCAATCCAAGTTCGGTTTTCGAATTCATCTTTCTTGAAAATGAAATCAGGACGAAAAACATTAACGATTGAGTCTATGTTTATATTCTTCACTTCGGCAGTTTCGGCCTCAAGAGAATCATGAAGTAGCGTATCTTGAGATAGAGAATCATTTTCTGAGGTAGAATGTGGGGCTGTGCAGGCTGACATTCCACCTATTATAAATCCAAAAAGAGTTGTTGCGAAAAAGAAAAGGCAACCTATTTTAAACACTTTTTCCATAAGGACATATTTTGAATTGGTGTATTTTATTTTTCATCATACGCCTTAATGACCTCACACAATTCCTTCTCAAAATTAAAGATGTCATTAAGATCTGTAATTTCATGTTTTGTTTCTTTCTTATCCCGATCAAAAGTCGATATGTATTTTTTTGTTTTGCTATTGAAATAAAGCCGACAAATAGGCTTACGATTGTTGTCGTCGAGCAGTATGGCGCAATAAGACAAAGCATCACGATATATTACTCTTGAAACGTCTACAGCCTTACGCACGATGGCCTTGACGATATTAAACCCATCAAGTTCTTCTTGTGTCGTTTCGATACCATCACCGGCAACAGCCGCGTTCTCAGTCTGTTCGATCTCAGGACTTCCGATTATAGTTTCGGACGCTTCGCGTTGTTCTTCAGAGTTGAGGGCCGTTTTCAGGCGCTTAGAGATAAGTTCGTTAACATAACTGCTGATGGCCCGCTTGACGAGTTCTGAAAATTGCTCTTGCACCTTAGCCGTGATAATACCGTCATAGACTTTTTTTGTGAAATATTTCACGATCTCCGGCGTAGGATTGACAATTTCTTCTGCAAATATTTTTTTCAATTCATTGGAATATTTCAGTTCACTGGCAGAATTAAGGATATTATCAATATCGAAGTATGATTTATGAAACTTCTTTAATTCTTCGAGCTGATAGTCCTTGAGTTCGGTGATATCCAACTCCAAGAAAGGTTTTTCATCCATAATATTCCGGTCCTCAAGGTCTGTATAAAACAGGTATTTTATGCCATTCGTAAGGAGTCCGAACTTTGCCTTAGAAGCCACAAAATACTTCTTCAATTGAGTATCGTGAAGTGATAAATCCTGCTTCCAGTGCTTACATTCTATGAGAATAATAGGACTACCTTCTTTCATTATTGCGTAGTCTATTTTCTCACCTTTTTTCTTAACTAAGTCGCAATCCATTTCGGGAATTACTTCCAGAGGATTGAAGACATCATAGCCAAGCGTGTTAATAAAAGGCATTATGAACGCATTTTTCGTGGCTTCTTCGGTAAGAATACCATCTTTCAGCTGTGCTATTTTATCCGCCAGCTGCTTAATAGAATCCTTAAAATCCATAGTTTCTAAGATTTAGTTTATAAAAAGTTACACAGGTTATAAAAAACAAGGTCTAAATAGCCCTGCATTTCTCACGAAAAAATTGAATACTTAGGCATTTTCTACTGTAATTTTATGGAAAGATTTATGGATATCACGATAAACCTTCCGACGGTCCTCACGAAGATTTCGTCGATCAGTAGCAATCGTGGAAGGATGGTTCATCATTTCTTCCTTCATGTGCTTAACCTCTTTAGATTCTTCATGAAAATTACCAACAGACGCACGGAGAAAGCCCCTCACACCCTCCAAGGCAAAATTGTATATTGTTCGAATGACGTACATGGTTCTGTTTATTTTTGCAAAAATATACTTACTCAAACATTTTCGCAAACATTAGCGAAACTTTTTTTACGTGGCGCATTTTCTTAAACATCAAACAGAGAAAGCGAATCGATAAGAATGAGAAAGCTCAAACTGCTTTTTTGAGCAGCTTGAGCCAGGCGACTGCGCAGGCAGCCAAGTACGGGTGCGCCACCCGACCCGGGGGCGGCTTATTTGTTCAAAGCGGCGATATTGTGGCCGGGGCCGGAATATTGTCGGCAGCACGACGGATGCGGTCGCTCAGGTCGACGAGGGCGCCTCGAAGTTGCTCGGCTTCCTCAGGGGTGAAGCCCCCTACTCCGCCGTTGCCATCGATGCCGTACATCTTGTGCTGAAACCAAGGCACCGACTTATCGAAATAGGTGCGAGCGATCTCACGCCAAGATACATTCAGGTAAATATCACGCATACGATCTTTCATATCTGTGATTCTGTCGGCTTTTCTACTTACTACTTCCATAATCTTATTTTTTAATGGTTCTCCCGGTGGGGAGAACCGTTGGTTGTCATTTCTTAGGCATATCCGTCATCCTATCAAAGATGTCTTGTGCATATTCAAGAAGTTGCGGATAACCATTTGGGTAACTGTTGCAATAGTTTCTGATTGCTTCGATGAGGTCTTGCTCTTCTGCGGTGACCTCCATTTTAATTTTTTCTTGCTTCATATCAATATCTTTATTTGAACAATGCAAAGATACTATTTATTTTGATAGTATCCAAATTTTACACTATCTTTTTTGATAGTATCTTCGTTTTTTTACTTATTCCGAGGGATAAAGAAAAAAGGAGTCAGCGCAATCACTGCGACGACTCCCCAAACCGCAAGAAAATCAAAAGATAAAAAACCATGAAAGTATTTCACTTCACCAACTTGTAATATCGTGCATAGGTAAGCCGAGTATGTGGGTTGCGGGAAATGATGTCCATACGTACTTCACGACAGCCGAAGCGAAAGAAAAGGAAGCGCTTCGGGACGCGATGGACGATGATGTCGAGCGTATCGGTAGTGGATACGGTGCCTCGAAAGAGCGAATCGGTCACGCAGCCGGAAAGAGACACCCAAGGATCGCTCCACGAAAGACACACACTACTATCCGGCACAGCGGAGGAGCGATATATGGGCGTTTCAATGGTCGTCTGCATAGACGTGGCCGCGGTGGACGCTTCGGAGATGCGAGAGGGACGAATGCCTACTTGGCGAGCTATTTTAACCAAGGAATCGGCACTGCGTCGAAACTCGTCCGGGCGAAGCGTCAACGATGCGACAGATGCGCGGCTACGCCCATTGGGCATCTCTGTAATGTCGGCTGCGCCATTATTCAGGAGTTGCGTTTGATTCTGCTTCAGCCGGTCACGATCGGCTTTCATATTGCGATAAGCTCGGAAGGCGAGCAGCGCCAATGCGGCAAAAAGGAGCATCAGCAACAGCGAAAAGAGATTCCAGCTTCGCTTGATTGAAGAAAACATAGGCAGCATTACTTACAGATGGCACGTACGGTCTTGATAAGCGCGAGCATCGTGGTGAGATAATCGGGTGAGGTGGCGTAGCGACTCCCTCGGTTGTCGCAGATTCGACGGGCGAACTCTTCGGCATCTTTCCGGTAAGGCCAGGCATCGACAAAGCCGGGCTTTTGCAGGAGGCGGGAATGCTCTTTGAGGCAGTCGGCCAGGGAATCGAAATCTTTGAAAAGTCGGTAGACTACGTAGTACCATCGGCCGGGCGTTTTGCATTTAGTGACCGACACAACGCGCTCGGGAGCGGTAAATGTGCGCGAGGGGGTATTGAAATACTCGTGGGTCTTGATCAAGACGGTTTTTCCCGTCCAATTACTTCCCTTGGTAATGCCGAAGAGGTTAAACCTGCCCACTCGAGACTTTCCCCAGCCGCTTTCGAGGATAGCTTGGGCGGTAACGAACTCGGGCGCAATGTCAGTAGACTGAAGGGCTGCTGCATAGATATTGCGTGCGAAGGCACGCTGCTGTTCTGTAGCCATAATCATTCATCTTTTTTGATGTATTCGCCGCTATCATTAAAATCTTTGAGACGGCGGACGAAGGATGTTGGAAAAATTGGATAAATAGCTTGGATATTTTCGACACAGGAGAATCCCTCGCGCACCATCATGAAGACGCAGAGGTAGGAGCCAATCCACTGCGTGGCGCCGACGATATTACCTTGTACGGTGTAGTTGGTAAGGATATTAGAGAGGATGAGCAGCACGATGTAGATGCCGATCTTTTTTCCGAACTTACCAAATAAAGAGCCACTTGAAGCATCCTTGAGCATAAGGTGCTTCACGAGGCCAAGCACGGTATCGAGGATGACGGCGCCGGCAATCCACTTGGCAAATTCCCAATCTTGAAAGAGGAAACGAGAGAAATCGACCACAATGGAGAGTGGCAACGAAACAACTGATATCATTGGAAACTTTTTCATTATAATCTATTTTTTGTTGGGGCAAAATTAGGTCATCATAGGTGCCGCGCAAAGGACCGTGAAAGGTCGTGCGTGCCCAAGGAATCGGGGGCGATGCAGGAGACCATCAGGGTCCAACCGACGGAATGCAGTTCGGTGGCCACGAAGGGGACGAT